>Ga0256839_1005828_pt1 | contig 11146 bp, 9 predicted proteins | sample 354166metaG_FD_185968 | JGI IMG/M metagenome (GOLD analysis project Ga0256839, IMG submission 185968) | Hydrothermal vent microbial communities from Mid Atlantic Ridge, Atlantic Ocean - 354-166 | ecosystem: Environmental > Aquatic > Marine > Hydrothermal vents | place: Atlantic Ocean: Mid... | reverse complement strand
AAAGTGCCGGTTCCCGACGACGCCCTACTGGCGCGTGGGATCGCTGGCGGTGTTTTTAGGTTTTTCTGAGGGCGCATCGGCACGTTTGGGGGCCGGCTTTCCTCTTTGCGCCCGACCGGGCCGCCCCTTGGCGCCGGGAGCACCCGTTGCCGCCGATTTCACCACCGGCGCGGGTTCAACGATGCTTTCTTCATCCCTGCGTCTTGTGGTCTGCGATGTCTTTGTCGTCACATCCGCGCAGCTGGAGCACTCATAGGTCTCCACCACGTCAAACTTTTCTTCTTTCCAGCGGTTGACCTTTGTCGAACCGTCCTCCTGCTTTTCGCGCTCTTCTTTCTCTTCGCTTGAAACCAGTGTTTCTTCCCGGTTGGTGCGTGAGATGGAAAATGCTGCTCCACATTTAGTGCATTTTGCCGATCTGGCCCGCGAGTTGAATATCCAGCGGAAAATGGCAAAACCGGCTCCCGCCCCCAGAACCACAGAGCCGCCCAGCCGCACGTTTGGTGTCTGGCTGCCCATAATCCAATAGGCAATCAGCCCTGCAATAACGCCCAGCACCAGCCCCCAGATGATCGCACTCTTTTGGATGGAGCGGCGAAGCTCCTCCTGATTTTCAGAAAGTTCAGACATGTTTCCCCCCTTGTCTTTCAGGTCAGCCTAAACCCGTTCACCCGAACCAACAACAGCTCTATCATTGTTGAACCAGACTTTTTCCCATCACCTCAATGCGGCTTGTCCACACATAGCCATCAAAATTCTCTGGCACCAGTGCCACATGTTCCTCCCGGTCAATGCCCGAACTGAACCCGCCCCCGCTATAGGGGCCCAGCACAATCACCATACTGCCCGCCTCTGCCATGCGCTGCGTAAATCTGTTCGGCCACCCCCACAAAGCCCAGCCCAGATTACCCGGAACAACAAGCAACTGATTTTCGCAGGCCCCCGGTACCATTCCCGTCCAGCCCATGCCCATATATTGCCCGAGACACGAAAATACGGAATTTTGGTCGTAACCCTTCAGGTCTCCAACAAGCTCAAGGGCTCTTCGGGTTGGCACTTCTCCACCATAAACCCCGAACACAAGATCACGCCATTCAGGGTTGGCGTTGAGCAGCACCGCCAACGCCTCCCCCTCCTCTGCCCTTCCGCTCTTGAAATTTATCAGGAAACGCCCCTCGGGAAACGTCTCAAAAACCTCCCTTAACGTCGGCATCAGGCCAATTCCGGTCCGGCGCAGGGGGTAGGTCTCCCCCTGGTCCGCCGTATAACCATAACCCACATCAAGGCTTTTGAGATAGGCCATGTCCAGCTCTTCGGTAACCCCGGTGCCATTTGTGCGGCAGTCCACCCGCCAGTCGTGATAAACGGCAAACTGCTTGTCCGCCGTCAGGTGCACATCCAGTTCCACCACATCGGCCCCGGCGGCAAAGGCCGCCCGCATCGAGGGGATGGTGTTCTCGATAAAACCATGGGTTACCGGATATATATGCTCTGCCGTGCAGGTATCGTTTTCCAGATTCTCCTGCGAGAAAGTCTGATGCACCCCGCGATGGGCCAGCAACCGGGTCTGATTGTTTTCAGTACTGGCAAAAAGCGAGCTGTTCCAGACCCAGACCAGCGCAAAAAACAACAAAAAACCGATAAGAATTTTTTTGCGCACGCGTGTTCCTCAATATTCTTCAAGTAATTTTTTCAAATTCTCCTTGGCCATAATCAGCAAATAGGGCGTGGTTTTGTTCTCTTCGTCAGGCACGATTGCAAAGCCCCCCTTAACGATCTCATTCGATATGCCCGTGCGCTTTCCTGGTGCCAGTTCAACACCATTCAAAGGATAAGCCAGCCCTTGCGATTTGGTAAACCGAATGGGAGCAACCGGGTGGATGGAGACCTTCCCGCTCTTTTTCACTGTAAGTGAAAAGTCGCCACGCACAGCTATGATCACATCCGTGCTGTCCAGCAGGATGATCTGCCGTTTGCCCCCGTAGCGCACAATCGCGCTAAGCGCGCTCAATGTATGATCCAGGCGCGCCCCCGTCATCCCCAGCCCCAGCACTATCGGAGAATCCGTTGAATAGAGGCATTTTTCAAAATCTGTCGTTTCCTGCTCCGGTATCTCGATCACCCGGGCTCTGGTTTCCCAGTCCTTGCGGTTCTTGAGCGAATCCATGTCCCCGATAATGGCTTCAGGCGCAATCCGGGCCCGGGCACACCACTGCGCTCCCCCATCAGCCGCAACAATGCAGAACCCCTGCCCATGCAATTGTTTCAGGACTTCAAGGTCCACAGGTCCGCCCCCGACAATAACCAGCATTCTATCCGACCTGAGCACCGGCCTCTCCTCGCCCTTCTTCGATCCCTGATTTACCACTTGCGCTTCCCCTGAGCCCTGACTAAAACTCATGTTATCTCGCTGGGGTGCTTTGCATGGCGAAGCTGAGAAAAACCCATTGAACCTGAACCAGATTATGCTGGCGGAGGAAGTTCGAGATGGCAAGGGTTGTATATGCCTCAGCAAAAGAGGGCAAACTCCCAAAACCATTTTCTCCTCTTTCGTTAGACCCGACAGGAGAAACAAATGCTCACCAGATTTGTTCTGACACTCGTCATGGCATTGGCGCCCGCCGCCGCGCCTGCGCAAGAAAGCCCGGCCCTCACCATCTATACCTATGATGCGTTTGCCGCTGATTGGGGACCCGGCCCGGCACTCAAGGCGGGGTTTGAAGAAACCTGCGCCTGTACGCTCAGATTTGTCGCCGCCGACAGCTCCATCGGTGCCCTGCGCCGGGTGCAGCTCGAGGGCAATAGCACTAAAGCCGACATTGTTCTGGGTCTTGACACCTCCATTGTCGGCGAAGCGCTGGCTACCGGGCTTTTCGCCAATCACAGCGTTGATACCGGCGCTCTCATAGTGCCCAAAAACTGGAGTTCACCCAGCTTCGTACCCTTCGACTACGGCTATTTTGCCATGGTTTACAACACCGAACTGATGCCAGAACCCCCGACATCTTTCGAGAAGCTGGCCGCCAACCCGGACATCAAAATCGTCATTCAGGACCCCCGCTCCTCCACCCCCGGCATGGGGCTGATGCTGTGGATCAAGGCCGCCTATGGCAACGACGCCGAGGAGGCCTGGCCTGAAATTGCACCCCGCGTGCTCACCCTCACCCGCTCCTGGTCCGAGGCCTATGCGCTGTTTCTGGCCGGGGAGGCCGACATGGTGCTTTCCTACACCACCTCCCCCGCCTATCACCTGATTGTCGAGAACGACCCCCGTTTTGCCGCCGCCCCCTTCCGCGAGGGTCATTACACCCAGATTGAGGTTGCAGGAATTCTTGCCTCTTCCCCCAACCAGCAACTGGCCAATGATTTCCTGGCCTATCTCATCTCCCCCGAAGCGCAAGGCATCATCCCTGCCACCAACTGGATGTATCCGGTTGCCGACATCGAGCTGCCAGAAGGTTTTGACACATTGTTCGTGCCCCAAAAAACCCTGTTGCTCGATGACATGACCGTTACAGAAAACGCCGCCGGCTGGATTGGCGAAATGCTGAATTCTTTTGAATAACGCACCTCCGCTTTTCCGCGCGTTTGATTTCCCCCGGCGGGCAATCGGGCTGACAATCGCCGCCAGCATCACCGCCCTGATGCTTGGGATTTTCCTTGCTGTTTCCCGGGTCGATATCCCCGTTTCCTCCAACTCCCTTCAGCCCGACATCACCCATCTGGTGCGCATGAGTCTCATTCAGGCGGCCCTGACCACATTTCTTTCGCTCAGCGTTGGCATTGCTCTGGCATGGGCTCTCAACCGGTTGCGGTTTTTTGGCCGCCCGCTGGTGGTCTCCCTGTTTGCCACCGCCATTGTTGCCCCCGCAATCGTTGTGGCGCTGGGCATGATTGCCGTCTGGGGCCGCGCCGGATGGATAAACCAGCTTCTCGCCATCTTTTCCCTTGGCTGGAACGGCTCCATCTTCGGCCTGCACGGCATTCTTTTTGCCCACACCATCCTCAACGGGGCATTTGCCGCCCATATTCTGCTGGCCCGGCTTCAGACTATCCCCGCACAAAAACTCAAAACCGGGCAAAGCCTTGCCCTCTCTCCGCTGCGTCGTTTTTTGGTGCTCGACTGGCCCGTCATTTCCGGCGCCCTGCCCTCACTGGGCGCAATCATCTTTCTGCTTGCTTTTACCAGCTTCCCCATCGTGCTTATTCTTGGCGGAGGCCCCGCCAACCAGACCCTTGAGGTCGCCATCTATTCCTATGTCCGCCTCAGCTTTGACCTGAGGGCTGCGCTCAGTCTGGCGCTGGTCCAGCTTGTTTTCTGCCTGATAATTGTCCTGCCCGCTTTGCTTGCCACCCCCTCCCTGGCCAGCTCAGGAACCACCCGCCAGTTCCATTGGCCCGACACCAAAGGCGCAACGATTGCCCAATGGGCCATTCTAACTCTGGCGCTTGCTGGTTTCGGTCTGCCACTGCTGGCGGTTCTGGTCAATGGGATCGGGCCGGGCCTGTTCCCCGTTCTAACTCAAAACCGCTTCTGGCAGGCAACCATCACCAGCCTTTCCATTGGCGCCATCAGCGCCTTTGTGACCCTTGTTCTGGCCCTTGGCCTGACTACCTCTCGCAACAGTTTTTCTTCCCCCCTCATGCGTGCAGCCCTGGCGCTGCCCGCCTTTGCCTACCTGGTCATCCCCGCCCTTGTGCTTTCCCTTGGCTTTTTCCTGAGCGTGCGCGCGCTTCAGATTGCGCCCTCCAATGCAGCGCCCTTGGTGCTGGTGCTGGCCAACGCCTTACTCGCCCTGCCCTTTGCCATCTCGGTACTGGCCCCCGCTCTTGATGCCATCAACAAGCGCTACGCCAAAACCGCCCGCAGCCTTGGCCTGAGCGGTTTTGCCCGCTGGCGGATGCTCGAATGGCCCCTGATGGGCCGGGAGGTCGGCATCGTGCTGGCCTTTGGTTTTTGCTTTTCCCTTGGCGACCTCGGGGTCATCGCCCTGTTTGGCACTTCCGAATTTTCCACCCTGCCCTGGTTGATGTTTCGCGCCCTTGGCGCCTATCGCACCAACGACGCCGCCGCCATCGCCTCGGTGCTGCTCCTGCTCACCCTTATTGTGTTCTGGGCCCTGCCCCCCCTCATGGAAAAACTCTCCCATGCTAAAAGTTGAACAGCTCACCTTTACCCAGCCCGGCCAGTCGCTTTCATACGTCTATGATTTGGAAGTCGCTCCCGGTGAAATCGTCGTCGTCACCGGTGTCAGCGGTGCCGGTAAATCCACCCTGCTCGATTTGATTGCCGGGTTTCTGTCCCCCACGGACGGAAGTCTGAGCCTGAACGAAACAGACCTTCTGCCCCTGCCCCCCGAAAAAAGGCCGCTCTCCATCCTGTTTCAGGAGGATAATCTGTTCGAACATCTCAGCGTTGCAAAAAACCTCGCCCTCGCCCTGACTGCAAACCAGGGGCAGGAAAACGAAAGAATTCTTGAAGCTCTGAACGAGGTGGGGCTTGGCGGATACGGGCCCCGTCGTGCCAGCAACCTTTCGGGGGGACAAAAGCAAAGGGTCGCGCTGGCCCGCACGCTGTTGCGTAACCGGCCCGTGTTATTGCTCGATGAGCCCTTTGCTTCACTGGACGAAAAAACCGCCAGGGATATGCGCGCGCTGGTGCGGTGCCTGACCGACACCAAACAGTGGCACACGCTGATTGTCAGCCATGCAAAGGAAGACGCCAGACAACTGGCCGACCGTCTCTACAGTCTCTGCGAAGGTCGTCTGAACCCGGAAGTGCTCCAGGTTCAGGACCCCAAGATCAACCGTTGGACCCCGATGCGTCCGCCTCGCGCCACACGGCAAGGACATCATTGAACATGGCTTCCGCCGCCGCGTCTTTCTCAAGCGTGATGATTGCCCGCCTGCCTGTGGCATAAACCAGGGCCAGGTCCATCCACTTGTTGCTTTCCAGCAGTGAAATATTGTTGCGCACGTCCTGCTCCGCCGCGCTCAGCGCAAACAGGAAGGAATTGCCCACAACCCGCGCCGAGGCGCCCACAAGAGCAGCCCCCTGCACCAGTTCTTCATTCTTGAGCAGGATCCCGGGCAGACCGGCAACAGCCCCTCCCGAGAAGGATTCGCTCACTTCGAAATCAATTTCCATCAGGTGACTTGCAGGAAGCGAGGGGTCGGCATTGCGTCGGATGAGGACTTTTACACCCAGATTGCGCGCCGGAATTTTTGCCGTCCCGATAAGGGTGGGCTGTCCCAGCTCATCAATGCCCCGACTCCACTCCACGGTACCGGAGAACGGCACCGCCCCGGTTGCCCCGTCTGCCGAAGCCTCCAGCAGTAATGACTGCGCCCCGCCTGGGGCGACTGCCGCCTCGTTCGTGTCGCCATTCTGTACCGTGAGTTCGGGTGCCTGATCAGTGCTCAAACGATCCTCAGTCTTGTCACCATTGGCCTCCGGCTGAGCAATTGTCGGATCGGCACCATCCGCAATGCCCGTGGTCAGCCGGTCCTCAATTTTATCTCCCCCTGGCCCCGCTTCGATTTGCGCCGCTGGAGTCCCCGCCTCCACATCGGTTGTGGTATTGCCAGGACCCGGATTTGTCGCATCCGCAGTTACATTTCGCACCGGGGGTGTGTCTGCCTGACCGCCCGGCGTTCCGGTATCTGCAAGCGTTGCACTATCACCGGCCGAAGGAGTATCACTTGAAGCAAAAAGCGCGTCCAGATCCACATATCCCTCGCGCCACGCCCAATAGCCGCCGCCACCAACAGCACTTAGCAACACAATTGCAAGAATGAGGAATATGGTGAGCGCATTGCCTCCCTTTTCCTCTTCTCCATTGGAGTTGAAACGGTCTTCTCCCGATGTCAGGGGGCGGTTGGCATCAATCGCATCAGCAAGGGAACCCTCACTGTCCTCAAGCGGGGCATGTTCTCCCCGCGCTTCCCGGTCCAGAACTTTAATAGCGCGATCAACTGCCTTTTGCGCCTCTTTTTCTTCCGGGTCGCTAAGCGGAGGAACCCGCGGGTCCATAGAAGCGGCCTTGTTGACACCTGGCGTGTGTCTGGCAGCCATCGCGCCACCGCCGGGCATGCCCGCAAAGGCTGGAGCCTCCACTTCCACTTCGCGCACCCGGGACATGGCCGCACCAACCGCCGCGTCTGAAGCAAGAGTTGCCCCGCCCCCAGGCGCAGAGATCTCAGCCCTCATCTCAACAGGTTTTGCCGCTTCTTCCTCTTCCTGCTCAATCTGTCTTTGTGCAGCCTGTCTTTGTGCAGCAAGCTCTGCGTCTTTGTCAGGGCTTTCTTTTGCACTTTTCTCCCGCGCCTGCTCCGCCCGGGCAATGATAGCATCAATGGAGGTGGGCTCTGCATTGGCCATGGGGTTGGCACGAGGTCTCTCGGATGGAACCTGCTGCGCCGGTTGTACCTGCGGCTCCTGCGGGTCCGGCACACTTTCCACCTGCGCCTCCGCTTCGACCGGCTTTTCAGCCAGCGTCACATCCGCGTCTGCACTCGGCGCTGTCGTTTCAGTATCCAGCCCGTTCACCTGGTTTTTGGTTTCCCCCGCAGGCTCTGTCCTGTTTTCAGGAACTTCTGGGAGTTCCGGAGCCGCCGGGGGTGCCGGAACCTCCTCATTCGCCAGTGGAATGCTCTCCTCTTCCAGCTCTTTCATGCCCCCGAGCAGGGCTTCTGTCGCTTCGTGCTCTACCTGCCGGATACAGTCTTCCAGTTCCAGCCGGTGCTGGGTGATTTCTCGTGGCGGCAGGGAAGGGGTGATTGAACGCAACTGCGCCACCAGCGCCTTGCGGGCTTTTTCATAAACCTCACGCCGCGCTGCACCATTATTTTCCGGCAATGCCCCCACGGCCTTGCTCAAAAGCTCTTGATAGTTCGCCATTCGCTACTCGATACCCGACATTTACGTCCAATTTTAGCCAATTATTCAATCATGGAAAGGGTCATGTACCAATATGGTATCCAACCGTTCCGGCGATGTTGAGAGCAATGCTACAGGAGAACCGATTAATTCTTCGATATAGCGCACATATTTAACCGCCTGGGCAGGCAATTGCGCCCAGCTTTTTGCCCCCGCAGTCGTATCTTTCCAGCCCTCAAGCGTTTCGTAAACCGGCTTCACCCGGGCCTGAGCGCCCATCGATGCTGGAAAAAAGTCAATTTTGTGACCATCCAGCTCATAGCCCACACAAACCCTGATTTCCTCCAGCCCGTCGAGCACATCAAGCTTGGTCAATGCGATGCCATTTATGCCCGAAGTGCGCACACTTTGCCGCACCAGAACCGCATCAAACCAGCCGCAACGGCGCTTGCGACCGGTCACCACTCCAAACTCGTTGCCCTTTTCGCCTAAAAATTGCCCGATTTCATTTTCCTGCTCGGTTGGAAACGGCCCCTCCCCAACCCGCGTGGTATAGGCCTTGGTGATGCCCAGCACATAATCAATGGCGCCCGGTCCTAGGCCCGAACCGGCCGAAGCCTGTCCTGCCACTGTGTTTGATGAGGTCACAAACGGATAGGTGCCGTGGTCATTATCAAGCAGCGCCCCTTGCGCGCCCTCAAACAATATGCGCTTGCCTTGCCTGCGGTAACCATCCAGCAATTTCCAGACCTGCCCCATGAACGGCAATATGGTTTTTGCAACACCTGTCAGTTCATCATGGACTTTCTGCGCATCAAGTTCTTTTATTCCCAAACCCCGTCTCAAGGCATTGTGATGCAGCAACAGACGTTCAATTTTCTCAAAAAGCGCATCAGGCTCTGCCAGATCCATCACCCTTATGGCACGCCGGCCCACCTTGTCCTCATAGGCCGGGCCAATTCCCCGTTTTGTGGTTCCAATGCGCAAACCTCCGTTCGCCCCCTCCCTGATGGCATCCAGCTCCTTGTGCAGGGAAAGGCTAAGTGGCGCATTTTCAGCGACCATCAAAACATCCGGGGTAATGCAAACTCCCTGGTCAAGCAGTTTTTTCAACTCTTCCGCAAAATGGACAGGATCAACAACAACACCATTACCGATAACCGATAGTTTTCCGCGCACCAGCCCGGACGGCAAAAGCGAGAGTTTGTAGACCTTCTTGTCGATCACCAGCGTGTGGCCTGCATTGTGTCCACCCTGATAGCGCACCACCACATCGGCCCGCTCGCTCAGCCAGTCGACAATCTTGCCTTTTCCCTCATCGCCCCATTGTGAGCCGACAACAACCACATTCGCCATTTTGTTTGTATTCCCCCGTTTGATCCTCGCCCCCGGGAATGCGCTCCGAAGGCAAACCGGACTGGGGTCAGGCCCCCAGCCCCCGCAATTGGTTGGTCAGCGCCAAGCACTGATTATCGCGGGTTTCAGTTCATGCCTGATGCTGATAAGTGTGGCAGGTTCAAAGCACAAGAGCAGATATGACAAACCTTGGGGGCTGAACCCATCAATTTCGCGTAAATCTATTTGAGAGAAAGTGTTCCAATGAAACAAGGCTGGTGCGAAGGACATGTATTTGCCTGTACGAGCGCCGAATTGTCCCAGATAGGCGGTTTGCCTGAAGCCCCTCGGGCATTTTTGATTTTACCTCTGAATGCGCTGCAGGCCCTTGAATGCCCTCGGCATGGGGTCACATATGCAGTTTCCTGCGGACCTGCGCCTGTTCAGGAGCAAAACAAACTGGCGCGGAACGGATGAAATTGATGGGTCCAGCCCCTGATGCTCCCGGCAGTTTCGCCCGTGGAATTTTTGCAAAAATCCTTGCCCGGCCCTATCTGCTTCTTGTTTTGGCAGCGATGTTCTGGGGTGGAAATGTCACCGCCGGCAAGCTCGCGGTGGGCCATGTCGATCCGGGTTTTCTGGTTATTGCCCGCTGGGCCGGTGCCCTCCTCATCCTGTTGCCCCTGTCCTGGCCCCATGTGCGGCGGGACTGGCCTGCAATCCGCCCCGCGCTTCCACTGTTGTTTTTATTCGGCGCTTTGGGTTTTACCGGCTTCAACCTGCTTCTTTATCATTCGGTCCGGTTCACTAGCGCTGTCAACGCCTCCATGGAACAGGCATTAATTCCCGTGCTTGTCCTCCTCGCCAATTTCCTCGTCTTTGCCGTCAGACCCGGAATACTGCAAATTGCCGGCCTTGTGCTCACGGTTCTGGGCGTTGTCTGGGTGGCAACCAATGGTGAGCCTGCCCGTGTGCTGGCTCTCAATATCAATGTCGGCGACCTGATGGTGCTGTTGGCCTGCGTCTTTTATACCGCCTATTCATTGGCCCTCAGGTTCAAGCCATCCATTAACTGGCTGAGTTTTCTGGCGGTTACCGCAACCTCGGCCCTCTTGACCGCACTTTTGTTTCAGGCCATCATCGGTGGCGGTTTGCTCCATGTTTTCACCCTTGTACCCGGCATAACCCTCAAGGGTTGGCTCATTATTCTCTACGTGATGATTTTCCCCTCCATCCTTGCCCAGCTTTTCTACGCGCGCGGAGTTGAGATTGTTGGCCCCAACAGGGCCTCCATATTCATCAACCTGCTGCCGGTGTTCGGGACAATCCTTTCAGTCATTATCATTGGCGAGCGCTTTGAAACCTATCACGCCATTGCCGCCATTCTCGTGGTCTGCGGCATTGCCATGGCCGAATTTGGTGCCCGCAAAACCTGATTCAAGCCTGGAGAACACACCCGTTGGTTAACAAATTCCTACCGGGAAATGCCTGAAATGCGGCGTTTTCTTCCCCTATCCGACGGAACTCCCGAACCAGACTAAGACTTTGGTCCTAACGGATGAAAAAACTGGTCCGATGACAGCCTGCATTGGTCTTGGGCGCCTGTTCAATGCTGAACAAACCCGTCTAGTTTTAGTCCATTACCAGCTCGGCAGAGCAAGCACTAAAAAAACAGACTTCACCCCCACTTAAAAAAGGCAGGAAAAAAGATGATTTCCCTCCCCGATTTCAAAACCCTTCTCACCGGTGTCGCCAGCGCCGCTGTTGTTGTCGGCCTGGCAATGACACCTGTTACCATAGACCTCGAAGACGGCCAGCTCGTCGTCAAGTCCTCCGCCGCTTTTGCCAAGAGCGATGATAATCGCGGCAAGGGCAATAATAACAAAGACGACGACGACGACGACGACGACGATGATGACGACGACGACGACG
>Ga0256839_1005827_pt1 | contig 11147 bp, 14 predicted proteins | sample 354166metaG_FD_185968 | JGI IMG/M metagenome (GOLD analysis project Ga0256839, IMG submission 185968) | Hydrothermal vent microbial communities from Mid Atlantic Ridge, Atlantic Ocean - 354-166 | ecosystem: Environmental > Aquatic > Marine > Hydrothermal vents | place: Atlantic Ocean: Mid... | reverse complement strand
ATAGTCCACAACACGCTTGACTATCCTCTCAACATCACCATGACTCAGCTTCATCAAAGGCTCGTGCAAACTACTGCACAAGCGAAATGTTTGGCAGATAGCACAAAAACGTTCTAAACCTTTAGAACGAAATCGTAAGGTTTAAATAATAGAAAAATAACGCCTGGCAGAAAACAATAGAATTGGTAGAAGTAAAATCGATGTGGGTCCACAGATTGTCTTCCTATCTTCTGTTAGCGATATTTGAGACTTTTCAATCGTCTGATTCACCGTCTTTTGCAAGGAAGTCCTTAGCATTTTTTCAGTCAAATCTTCGAAAAATAAGCCATCGTACTTTACAAGTTTTGGTGAAGCATCAAAATCTCTCCCACCTATAAGCCAGTAGTCGCCATTCCATTTAACAGCAGTTATTGTCTCGAATTTTGGTATATTCTCAATAGGTATCAATTTCCTTCCGTCATATTTAACAAGCTGTCCATCTTTAGCAATAAGCCAGTACCTATTTCCCCATTCTATCTTATCGCATCCCTCCCCTATCGTTATCGGGCGATAATATGTGCTGTTAAATGCTAATAATTTATCAAATCCACAGATTATCCAATAACTCCCACTGGTATCCATATCTTTTATTCCAATTGGGAGTTCTGAAAACTTTTCAAATGTCTCACCAGTGTAGACAAAGAGGGTGGTTCCATTAGAGGTGAATATCCTCTCACCGTCATGAAATATCCTGCCATATCCCCAGTAAAATTGAATAGACTCCGTTATGCTTCCGTTTTCAGAAAGCTTTACATATCCGGTTTCCCCCACCATAGCAGAGCCGCACACCACCATTAAATAGTTCTTTCCGTCCCACGCAAGGTCACCAGTACAATAACTGTGGACGCGGGCTATCTCTTCAAGTTTTTTTCCGTCATACATTATAAGAATTGCATCATCATCCCTGTGCCCGGTGACTACCCAGTAGTTATTATCATAATTCCAGATAATCTGGCGGGTCAATGACAGCCGAAACTTTTCAAATTCTTTCACACGATGGAAGGTTTTGCCATTATACTCTAGCAGATGGCTTGCATTTGACCAGTAGCCTACTATTAGCCAAGTTGAGCCATTCCAAGCCATCCCCGTAACTGTGCCCTCATCCTGCGCATGCAGAGCAGGAAAAGATAGCAGAAAAACTGAAAACAGTATCAGATGCTTCATCAGGTCACCACAAGAATTAACATGTATCAAAGCCTCCTGAAGGGCAGGTGTTCTCATCAAAGTTTTTAACCGCTCTGTAGTTGCCTATGCTGTTGCTGAAGTAGTGGTAGATGTAGCTGAAGCCGCCTACCTCTCTTGCTGCGCAGTAGTAGTTCCTCGCCCTCATGACACAATCTGTGCCCACGCCGCAGCCGCAGTTTTCACAATCATCAATATTTGACTTAAGCACAGAACTATCGCATTCGAACTCTACACCCCATCCGCGGTTTTTGCAGTACTGCATAAATTCCACAAGTTTTGTATAGCTCATACCGTTTGGACGTTTTTCATCGTTAGGCTTGTTTCCACAGCATCGCGAAGGTGAGGTGGATTTAACCTGATAATAGTGTGGCTGAGGTGTAATGTTGGTAAAGTCTATGTAGCTTTCAACATCGGCTATTTTTGTAAGCGGATCTCCGCTTAAGTCCCAGTCATCAATTGGAATCCACAAGGCATACTTGTTTTTTGACCGGGCATAGGCAACGACATTTTTCATTTTTTCTCTGTCGTTCCACATAGAATCTGCACCTTCTGGTGTAAAGTAATATCCTGCTATTTTACTGCCTACTGCGCCTTCAAGAGAATCAATCCAGTCTTTCATCTCCTGTTCACTTCTCGGGATTCCACTGGAATTGTAGTAGGGGACTTCTGCATGAATTTGATACCCCGGAGACTGATTCCAGAAGTCGTTGATTCTCTGTATTTGTGTATTTAAGTCTGCAGATCTTCCTTCATTGTTGGTCGTTATTATAGCCCCATTAAACTCCTGTATAAAGTCATCTATCTGATCTAATGGTGTTGTTCTACTTCCAGCATAGTAGAAAAGCCCTACTCTCCATACCATTTCCAATCACCTCTTTTTTATCATATTCTCTTTTATCCTACTATATACTACTATTTAAAACCAGCGAAAACGTTCTAAACCTTTCGAACGAAACCGTAAGGTTTAAATAAGCACGAAAAAATCAGCATCAATTACGGGGAGAAGATGGTCGAGGAGACTTTTAAATTAAGTGACATAAAGGTGCTGGATTCCAAGGCGAGGGTGGAGATTCTCAGGCTGCTCAGCCGCAGAAGAGCGACGATTTCAGAACTTTCCCGCACACTGGGCATGTCAAAGTCCACCGTGCAGTACCATATTCTGAAACTCAATGAAAGAGGCTTTGTTATAAGAAAAGAAGATAAAAGGAAGTGGGTTTACTATGAGCTCAGTGAAAAAGGGCATCGGGTGCTCAGATACAGAAAGCTCAATGTTGCATTACTCCTCACCTCCTCTCTCTTTGCAGTGCTCGCGGGTGTTGTGCAGATCTGGCGGCATGCAGCTCTAAAACCGGGGGTTAAGGGGGTGCATCCGGAGAGCTATCTGCTTTATTCTGGTGTGGTTTTCATCGCCATCTCATTAATACTTCTCGCGGCAGCCTCTGCCTTATGGTGGAAACAAAGGCATGAGTTATGATATCTCCTCTATTAAATCCACCACCGCAGAAAAATTTCCATTACCCTCGGGAACCTCAGCCAGCTCCCACTTCGGTTCAACAACCTGTGCGGCTCCACCTGCTGGCTGGACACCCACCCTGCCCGCAAGCCTGCCATCCAGGAACACCACCAGCCTGCGGCAGGGGTAGACCATCTCTCCGAAAGATATCGGCTCTTCCCTCTCAAACACGAGCAGCACATAGCTGCTGTTGCGCATCTCCTCATCAATTTCCTCTCCACTCATGAAGGCGCTCAGGTTTCCAAGCTCCACCTCAAGCTGCGGGAGCATCTGCTGCACATGATACAGCAGCTTCCGCGCCTCTGGAGCTGCCGGATCAATGTTAAAGCTCCTGTTCATGTACCTTATCCTTATCTCTTCAATTTTAATCGTGTTAAGCTCTACAGGGCGCTCTGTGATTTTACCTCTCACCCTATTCTGTTCCACTTCTGGCGAAAGGATAGCATACAGAGATGCTGCAATGACCACGAGAGAAACCAGGAGTACTGTTCTGCTCACCATTGGCATAAAAATTATAAAGAGGTTAACCTCTTGCAGCCGGAATCAGCTTGGCGAATTTCACCGCCGAGCCGTCGCTGAGTATCAATCTGCCCTTGATTAGATACGCCGGAACTATGCTGGCTGGCATGCTCTCCGGTGGAGGCACCTCGTACACGAGCTGAATGCTGTCTATTTTTGCATTCTCGTAGCCCATGCTCCTGAGCTTCTGTATCGCCTCCTGCTTTGAGATTATCGCCACCTTTCTGTCAGGTGCCAGCTTACCCGGGAAGCTCAGCACGCCCGCAAGCTTTCCACCTCCCGAGAGGTAGACCCTCACCTTCGCGCCCGCTCCATGCAGGGGTATTCCGCTGTATTCCAGAGGGAAGTTCACGTGCAGGTTAAGCACATACCTCTGCCCTGTGCCGTTTCTGTAAGCCACTACCACCTCATCGCTGACCACCTCTGACTTGCCGGATAGCAGGCTCTGCTCAAGAACGCCCATTTCTGCCAGCTTCTGGACATACTTCATGGCTGTAACCCTGGCTTCAGCCTCTGATGGCATCTCCTCCGGCGGGTTCCTTGTATCAAAGGCAAGGGTGGTGTTCAGGTATCTAACTCCACCGTACTTGTAAACAACAGCATCTCTGAACACCCAGGCTCTGCCTTCCTCAGCCGGAATACCCCTTATTCCGAGAGCACGTGCTATCGCAACTGCCTGCTCTTCCGATAGCTGCTGGTCCACCACCTTCAGGGTATAGACCTCCCGGGCGCTATCTGTTTCGCCAAGGGCGTATATATACGCACCACCCGCAACCACTGCCAGAAACAATACCGCAAAAACTCTCCTCATCTCAACCACCTCCTAAGACTGCACCCTCCCCCAGGCTAAGCAGGTTGGCGAGTCAACATCATCACCCACGCCGCCGTAGCCGGGAAGGTAGTCGTCGTTCTCGCACACCCTTAGATAGGCGGAGTAAACATCGCCGGGCTGAATGTCTATGTTTGCCTGAATCCACGCATCCTTTATCTTCATCCCTTCGCTCATGTAGCTGGCGAACCTCCCGCCAACTACGCGGTCGTAGGAGATTGTGGCATAGCCAAGAATCATGTGCAGCCCCCTGAATACTCCCCAGCCCCAGCGGTCAAACACATCTCCCGCGGGGTCGTCGTACTTCAGCACCTCGCATGCGCTTATGGTTATCCACTCCAGGTCTTTATCACCCCACTCAGCTTCGGTGTAATGCACTCTGTAGGTGTGGCTTCCATCACCGTCACGATTAACACCGAAGAAGAACGCGGTGGGCGAGCCGTGACCTGAGAAGTAGGCGAAGTCCAAGGAATCTGCGTAGCTGGAGTCTGAGCCGCCCACGTCAGGCTTCTCAAAGTCAGATTCCCAGGCGAGGGCATCGCCGTAGCTGAACCTCTTAGTCCAGCCTATGTTTCCTAAGGCATTGTAGAAGCTTTCAGCATCTTCCTGCGTGTACTGCAGGCTTCCGAGCCAGGTGCCGCTGTAGTCTTCCACCCACTCCACACCAGCCTCACGGAGATTGCTGTCGTCGTTGCCAGCATATACCGGAGCTGATACAAGAATCAAAACCACCAGCAGGTGTGCCGGAGCTTTTATCTCCATCACCCCCTTTTATGAAAAAGGGGGTAATTGATATTTAAACCCCGCGAAATTGTTCGAAAAGTTTAGAACGAAATCGCAAGATTTAAATAATGGAAAAATACGCGTTCTGACTATTGCTGATATTCTATCCTCACTATCCTTTTACTTTTCAGATCAATCTCTACCAAAAGTAGGTCGGTTGTTACGCTTTTTCCATCAATTTCAAAGCTGTACCTTCTGTCAAAGCGAATAGCAGCCCCAATTCTCAATCTTCCTGGCTTTTCTGGAGAATAGCTTCCACCTATCTCAACCTCAAACTCCTTACCGGCAAGCATCTCTTTTAGCTTTTCGTCATTCTTAATTATCATTTCAGCCTCTGCGCATGCCTCTTTGAGCATTTGCTCCTCTGCTTCATTGCATGTGAAAGATTTGGGATATGGATGTGGAGACGGACGGTATGGATAACTGAGAGGCTTGATAAAAATCATTGAAGTCACAACAACTATAGCCAACAGCCCAATATAATAAAAAAGAGAAGACTTCATAATTTTCACCTGCTTAGATAACCTACTCAAGAATATCCACAATGAAAACCTGTGGCCCAAAGGCAGGAACTTCCCAGCATCCACTTTTGGGATATGGCTGGCTGAATACCCATGTACACCTGAGACTTGCGTAGAAGCTGTTAAATATTTTAGAAGGAGCGTCAGGAGGTCTTACCATCACTGCGCCCTGCCTTTTTGAATTCACACAGCCGCAGTCGCCAGGAGCTCTGCAGCCCTGAAAGTTTATCAGTGCTCCGTAGATTAGAATCCAGCTCCACAGCAGGTTGCAGGTCTCTCAAGCTCCGGTACACCTGCCAGCGTCGCTAACTCACCAGCAGTCCTGCGCTCAGCTTCCAGGCTGACCAGACAGCAGTAGCCACCAGCCCCCTGTTAGCCACATTCACACCGCTGCTACCGAAGCTCTGCAGGCGTACACCCAGCAGCTCCGAAATCAGGAGAGAAGGGTGTAGTGGTTCACACCACCTTTGCGCACCTTCTTCAGGTAGCGGTGCAGCATGTGGTAGTAGATGAACATCTTTATGCTGCCCTCGTTCACCTGATACCCCCTCTCCTGAAGCCTTTTAGCTATGGTTCTGCCATCAACGACCTCACCAGGCTGAATGACCTCAAGAATCGCCTTAACCTTGCTGGCAGTGTTCCAGAACCTTCTCCCGCCATTGTACGCTACCCTGCTCTTCAAGGCTACCACCTCACTAAGAATTCATGTTTCTGAGCATATTTAATGTTTTTGTATAAATTGTTGCATTTATTGGGGAAATACGCATGAAAAAAGTTTATCTATGTTTACAAACGTTTATAAACGTGTATCAGTGTACCTCCCGTCTGGATGATGCGCTCTGCTATGCTCTTTAATAATGCGACCATGAAACATTATCTCAAAAGCTAACACATGAAACCCATTTAATCAAGTATATAAAGCCACCTCCCCCAGTTACTTGACAGAGGTGGTGTGATGCACATAGCAGAGGGTTTTCTGCCTTCGCCCTGGTGGTACCTGTGGTTTCTTGTTGCGATTCCTGTGCTGCTGATTGGTCTGCGCAGAATGCGGGTAATTGTTGACAGAAGTCCCGAGGCAAAGGTGCTTCTGGCCCTTGCAGGCGCCTTCACTTTCGTTCTCTCGGCGCTAAAGATGCCCTCGGTTACCGGCTCCTGCTCCCATCCGACGGGAACCGGTCTGGGAGTCGTTCTTTTCGGACCGGCTGTGACCTCTGTCCTCGCCAGCATAGTTCTGCTCTTTCAGGCGATGCTGCTCGCCCACGGCGGGATTACAACCTGGGGTGCGAATGTCACCAGCATGGGCATCATCGGACCTCTCGCCGGGTATGCGGTGTGGAGGCTCACCTCCAGCCTGAGCACATCTAGGAGGGTGTTCCTCGCGGCGGCGGTTGCAGACTTGGCAACCTACGTGGTGACCTCCCTACAGCTCGCCCTAGCATTTCCCTCGGGGGAGGGCGGTGTGCTCAGGAGCTTTGAGATCTTTGCCGGCATCTTCGCCCTAACCCAGGTGCCCCTCGCGATAACCGGGGGAATTGTCACAGTGGCGGTGTTCAGGTACCTGCTGGAGCTGAGGAGGGACCTGCTGGTGGAGCTGGGTATAGTGAGCGGCAGGGGGGTGCGGACATGAGGCTTCTGTTTGTTCTGCTTCACGCGGTTCTCCTTGCCGGAATACTTCCCGCCGTGGTGGCACAGGAGGAGAAGTGGAGCGGCGCAGATGCCCTGGCTGAGGACAAGATTATGGAGATAACCGGAGGGGAATATAAGCCTTGGTTCAGTCCCATCTGGGAGCCACCCAGCGGTGAGATAGAGACCTTCCTGTTCTCACTGCAGGCGGCCGTGGGTGCTGTGGTAATCGGATACTTTGTGGGCTACTTCAGGGGAGTCAGGGAGGGCATGCGCAGGAAAGGGGCGAGCTGAGCCATGCATCTGGAGCATCTGCTGGACAGCTACGCCTACCGGGGGCGGCTGAGTGCCTGCTCTCCGGACCTCAAGCTCCTCCTGGCAGCCTCCGCCTTGGGAGTGACTGTCATGGCGCCATCACCCGTGGCACCGGTTATGGTCTTACTGGTGATGGGTGGGGCGGTCCTGCTGTCCGGCGTTCCGGCCGGGGTGTACGCCAAGGCGATGATGGGGCCTGTCTTTTTCTCTCTGCCCATCCTGCTCCTCATACCTTTCATGGCAGGGGGTGAGGCGCCCCTCATGGCTGTGGAGGTGTTCTCCCTGGAGTTCACGGCAACTCGGGAGGGGACAAACCTGGCGCTGCTGCTTGCCATCAGGGCGCTGGCTGGAAGTGCCACACTGTTTTTTGTGATATTTACCACACCGATGGCGGTGGTATTCTCGGCAATGCGCCGCCTACGCCTTCCGCCCCTCTTCGTGGAGATGTGCATGCTGATATACCGCTTTCTGTTCGTGATTGCCGATGAGGCAGAGCGAATGCTGCACGCCCAGAGGGTTCGCCTGGGTTACACCAGCATGAGGCGCGGCATTGATTCCTTCGCCCTCCTTGCCAGCAACCTCCTCCTCAGGTCATACCTTAGGGCTGAGAGAGTGACCTCGGCGCTTGAGGCGAGAGGCTACACCGGAAGTGTGGAGTTCCCTGACGTGGAGAGCAACAAATCCGGTGCGGGAGGCATGGCGCTGGCGGCGCTTTTCGTCACCATCCTCGCGGCCATTGCGTACCTCACTGCTGATGTGGAGGTGGTCTGAAATGACGGCGATTCTTGAAACCCGCGGGCTGGAGTACGTGTATCCCGACGGCACAATCGCTCTGAGAGGGGTGAGCGTGGTCATCAGGAAGGGGTGCAGGGTGGCATTTCTCGGAGTCAATGGTGCCGGGAAGAGCACCCTCCTCCTGCACTTTGCAGGAATACTGCGCCCCACTGCTGGCGAGGTACTCTTCCGCGGGATGAGGCTAAGGTACGACAGGCGCTCCCTAGCTTCCCTCAGGAGGAGCGTGGGCATCGTGTTCCAGAATCCCGAGGACCAGCTCTTTGCGCCCACGGTGGCTCAGGATGTGGGTTTCGGTCCCAGAAACCTGGGTATGTGCGAGGATGAAGTCAGGTCCAGGGTGAGGCGTGCGCTGCGCATAGTGGGCATGGAGGGGCTTGCTGACAGACCGCCCCACCTGCTCAGCCACGGCCAGAAGAAGCGGGTTGCCATCGCGGGGATTCTGGCGATGGAGCCTGAGGTGGTGATACTGGATGAGCCCCTCTCCGGGCTTGATCCACCCGGCAGAGAGAAGTTTGTAGAGCTGCTGGATGAGCTCGCCAGGGAGAGGACTGTGGTGGTTGCTACCCACAATGTGGACTTTGCATACGAATGGGCGGATTACGCCTATGTGATGCGGGAGGGCAGGGTGGTGGCTCAGGGGAAGCCGGCTCAGGTGTTCGCTGAGTTAAGGGGGATTCCAAGCCCCAGGCTCTTGGAGCTGCACGAGGCGCTGGTGGAGAACGGACTCGCGGATGGGAGGGTACCCAGGTGCACCTCAGAGTTGGTGAGGAGCGTCGCCTCCTTGGGTGTGCGCCTTGCAGAGGCGTCTGAGCCCCTGGAGGCGGGGGAGGAGGTGGTGCTCAGGGCAAGGAGGGGCAGGGTTGAGGCGGTGCGCGGCTACGGAGGTGGCAGGGTGCTGGACAGGGCGGTGAATGGGGGCCTGCTCTGCTCTGGCAGGCTTTCCCGGGACACAGAGCTGCTCCTCCTTCCCATTGACTCCGCGGAGCACACCCTCCTCCTGAAGGAGGTCAAGAGGGTGGAAGTGGATGTGGTCGCAGCTCTGGGTTCTGAGGCGCAGCTTGCGCTGGAGCGGCTGGGCATTGAGGGCTGCCTTCCCCGGGAAAGATGGCTGACCAAGCTGATGGCAGGATACAGGGTGCTCCTGCTCCTTCCGGGGCGCATGGTGGCTGAGGTTTGCAGGAGGGTGCGCGGCGTCAGCGGGGTGCGCGTCAGGGTGCTCCGGGGGAGTATTTATATGGGAAGGGAAGGAGAGCTGAATGAAGGTGGGAAGCCCGCCCGCGCAGGGTGAGGAGGAGCTGTGTTGATACAACAGATGGTGCTCGCCCAGTGCTTTGCGAAGCTATAGCTTGAGTGCGACGGCGATGGATACATAAAGACCAACACAGCTCAGCGTACCTCTGTCAAGGGAAGCTACGCCGCCGGCGATATGGTTTCTGGCATCTGACATCTGGAGCATATCGTGGTGGCTTTTGCTCGGAGCGCGGTGGCGCCCGCAACATGGAACTCCACAGGTCCTGCTGGACCATAGGATGTGACGACCCCCTCCTCTCCCTTAATTCAGATTCTGCGGTACGCTTAAGTGATTTTACCGGACATGTCAGGGACTTATAAATCCCTGTCCTTAATGAGCCTGCTCTCAATAATCTGCAGCGTCTCCGATAGGTAGGACTTGCTCACCCCGAGCTTCTCTGCAAGCTTTGTCAGGGTTATCCTGCGGGGGTAGCTGTAGTAGCCATGCTGAATCGCCTTCTTCAGAATCTGCTTCTGCCTCTTGGTGAGGCAGTCAGAGTAGGCATCGCCTGTTGCATCGCGGCTTATGCTGAAGGGGTAACCCACCAGCCTGAGCGACTTCAGCAGGAGGTTCAGCGCCTTTGAGCTGCTGCATACCCTTGCCACCACGGTGCCCCGCCTCACCACTATCGGGGTGAGCATGAGCACCTCTGCGCTGGCGAAGATGTGCACTGGAAGAATACGCTTTGCATGGATTTCAAAAACCACGCTGCTTGGGCTCTTGGAGTGCAGGGAGACCTTCAGCGTGGAGCTGCTCCTCTCCACCTCCCGCAGGAACTCATCCACAGCCTCGCCTTCAACCTTCACCAGAGCGATGTACCTCCTGTAGCCCACCCAGGCGAAGCTTATTATCGTGGCAACCACCTCATAGTCCTTAGTCAGGTCTGTCCAGCACCCTTTGGGGGTGGGAATCTGGAGGGTGTAGACTGCCATGAGAGAGCCTTTTGGTTCCGGAGATATAAATCAAACGCCCTCTCTGCTCCTCGCCCGCTTTATCTCATCGCGTATCGCCTCAACGCCTCGCAAACAGTCCCGCTCCTCCACGAGGAAGAGGGTCTCATCGTGGCTGGACATCATCTCCACCACGTTTATCCCCTCAGCCGCCAGCAAGCCGCTTAACCTTGCGAGAACGCCACTGGTGCTCGCTATCTCCGGCGGACTCCTCACGAAGATGCCCGCGAGACTGCGCCTGCTTTCGGTAAGCTCCGCCCCGAAGAGCCTCTCAAGCTCTGGGATGTGCTCCTGCTTTGTAACTATCGTGAGGTTCTCCAGCCCCTGCAGCAGAACGTAGGGCGAGCCTCTGAGCAGGCGGTGCACCTTCAGCACCTTCTCTGGTGTATCCTTAGAGAGGGCTGCAGTCACAAGCCCCAGGTCGTAGCGCAGGCTCACCTCGCTCTCAGCAATAATTCGCCTCGCAGAGTCCTGCACAGGCTCACCGCCACTCCTGCGGAGGGCGGTGACTATGCTCTGCAGCTTTACTCTCCCGCCCAGAAGACGCTCCACCTCTGGCTGAATCAGCCTTGCCAGAGCTCTGTAGTTCACCACCCCATAGCCGAGGTACTCAGCTATGTTGGGATACTTCCTGAGCACCCTGCGGGTTGCCTGAGTTATGTTCATCGTTTTTGACCCACATGGCTCAAATTATTACCATGTGATACATTACATGAATAAGCCTTAAGTATGGGAAATATGGAGTAGCACACAGATGAAGGCGACGCTCGTGCTTGAGGACGGC
>Ga0256839_1005826_pt1 | contig 11148 bp, 22 predicted proteins | sample 354166metaG_FD_185968 | JGI IMG/M metagenome (GOLD analysis project Ga0256839, IMG submission 185968) | Hydrothermal vent microbial communities from Mid Atlantic Ridge, Atlantic Ocean - 354-166 | ecosystem: Environmental > Aquatic > Marine > Hydrothermal vents | place: Atlantic Ocean: Mid... | reverse complement strand
ATCCAAGTATTGGTTGTTGTCCCGGTTGCGAAATCAAAGTGAGCTTGCCAATCGGTGGAATTATCCGCGCGGCAATTTATGAAAGTATTGCCCCAGCATGTCCCACCTGTGGGGATGGCAACAAAACCGCGATAGGCATTTCTGGTGATGATGTTGCGCAAAGTGTTCTTTGAAAACTGCTTCACAGGATCAGACGTGCACAGGTTGACACCGAGCCTCGCTGGGTTCGCCGTTGGCACGTCATACCACACCTGCCAGTTTTCATGGGTGCACTTTGACCCGATCAGCTCCACGGCTGCAAAGTCGCCGGTGACGTAGAAGGTGGCGCCAGCGCCCCTCGTGTTGATGTTCTCAAACACGATGGTAGACGATACAAGGAACTGGTATTCACCGAGTAGGAGCGTCCCGTAAACCTTCCCGCTGCCTGTGTTGGCCGCCTTGGCGGCAAGCGCAGCAGCCGTAATGGCCGCCGTATCGTCTGTTGCCCCATCGCCAACAGCGCCAAATGCCAAGACATTATAAGCCCCGTCACATCCTACCTGCACATAAGCCTTAACCCCGCCCGCGGTTGTTACATGCGCATCAGTCGCGCCGCTTGCTGCCACCTTGTAACGAAACCCCTGCGCCTCGATATAGTCACCGGCGGCAACGACAAATAGTCCGGGCCCAGCCGTGTAGCTCAAAGTACTGTCCGCCCGAAGCTCGGCCACTGTGCCAAAAGACGGGACGGAGTTTACCACTGTTCTAGTAATACCCATGATGTTTCTCCACTAGATGTAAACCACGCCGCCATCTTCCAACGACCCGTCTACAAGTTCTGTTTCCGATATAGCGTAGCGGACAGCGTCCACTGTATGGTCGTCCCCCACAAGCGTCAGGGGCTTTTTAACCTTGCCCGTGTCGGCCTCGACGGCGAAGCGCAGCCCCTTGAATTCCCGTGTTGCAACCGTGCATTCCGGCGCAATGTAAATCGCGCACGATTGCAGCTTTTGGATCCCGGCCATAATGGAGCCAGCGCCCTTGACAGCCGGTATGGCGGTCACGCCGCCCGAGGCGTTCAGCGCCCGGATCATAAGCGGCATTCCACTGTCGCAGATTACAGTCTGGGCCCCAACCTCCTTCACCATTGCATGGAGATGGTGGTTAGGGACACCGCGCTGGACATCTTCTTTGGCGATATAAAGCACTGGCTTCATACCAGCTTCGACTGTAAACCCCGGTAGGGCTTCCGGCATAATCAGGTAAACCTTAACAACAGCAGACGGGTCCTGGCCGCCGTAGCCGAAGTCCATCCCAGCCAGTTCATGCACATCTGGCCCGACACCCTTGCACGGTAGCTCCGCAAAGTTGAAGTAGCCGACGGTAATGTCCGTAAACACGGCAGAAGCAGGCGTTTCCAGGTGCCCGCCGCGCCAGATGTGGCGGTACTTTTCTTTTGTGTCCCTCGCAAAAGAGCTCCGGAGTTCGGAGCCGAGCCGGGTGCGGTACAGGTAAGGGTTTTCCTCCACCAACCGACATTGAATAAGCGCCCGCTCCGGCGGGTGCGGCCCACGGAACAGCCTATCCACAGGGCTTGGCTCTTCGCCGGGATTCCATGTCCACAAGAACCGGCTCCCGCTGGCCCGAATCGTCGGCAGGATAATTTCAATCGAGCGCTGGCTAAAAAGCTGCGCCTCGTCCACCCATAGAAGGGTGATGGCCTCCAGCGACTTACCAACCGACTCCGCGTTGTGCCCGGCCAAGCCAATAAAGAATATTGTCGATCCGGTCCGGGTATTCCGAAGCTCGTAATCGGTTGTTTCCCAGTCGCGCGCCCAACGCGACGCCTTGATGCGGTTCTCGAGCAGTTCTTTAGAGCTCTCTTTGATCCGCTTCATGTATTCCCGCGCGGCGGCAATACGTTCCTTGCCTGTACTGGCCAGTTCTACGAGGGCGTCTGCTGCGCCCCAGCTTTTTGTGCTTCCGCGGCCACCGTAGACCGCGTAGTGCTCGTACCCGCCGCGGACAAGTGCTTTGAACACATCCTCCTGCGGCGTGTAATCTGGCGGCTTCCAGGCGTACATCTGCTTAAGCGCCGCAAGCGCCTGTTCTTCCGCGCGCTGGAGTTCGGCCTTATCGTAATCCTGGGCGGCTTGGGCTACCTTCTGCGGAGGAGTTTCATAAGGTAGCCCAAGCACCCGACACCGTGCGCAATGCCTTTCGAGTGTTTCCGCGCTGGCCCGCTGCGGACCCCACGGAGTGTAGTAAAGCATCAGCCAAGACCTGGAGGCATGGTCCAAGGCACACCGGCGTCGATCTGTTCTTGTGTGAATAGCAACGGTTCCATCCCGGCGGCCCAGATAATATCTAGCTGCTCCTGGGTAGCGTCCGGATGAATGATGTCCGCCACCTTCACCTCGTCAACAGGTGCGGGCGCCTCGTACACTTCGCTGACAGTCTTCTCGGCAAGGCCAAGATCGCGTGTGATGATGCCGGCGTTGAGCAGGCCAGCCGCAGCGTTCTCGAATTTCTGCGTGTAGATGATGTCCTCGATCAGGGCCATCACTTCTGCGTACTCTGGGTTCTTCCGGAGCCCGTTAATGGCGATAAATGTGACCCCGATGTAGGAGGCCAGCCCCCGCAGTGTGAGCGCCCTGCATTTCGGGACGAAGTAGGCTGTGGCCTCCCCCTTGTAAACGGAGACATTTTGTTCTTGCAGCGGTGTTTCGGAAGCCCACTCAAAATATTCGAAAGCTTTCTCGCGGAGCTTCTCAGGGCTAGGGAAAGTCTTGGCCACGCTTTTCAGCACGTTCTTGTAGTGGGCGGGTACTGCCATCGAGTGTCTCCTTAAGCATAGCGGCAGCTCGCCGGTATCCGGCGCTGTCTTCTTTTGCTATGCCACGAAATCCGTGCGCTTTGTTAACCGATACCACCACTAGCCTGCCCTTCGCAACCCCTTTTGGTTAAAAAACACCCTGAAATCTCGATATATTTATAATTCTCGGTTAGGATCCGCACTCTCCCGTCAGATTTACACCGCGCCACCGTGCCGCGCAGCCCCTCGAAGAGGGGCATATTGACAACTCTCACCTTTTCGCCCTTAAGAAACCACTCCCTTTCTGGTGGATGTTGTGGTTCTTCCCGACCGCAAAATTCGGCGTTTAGCCGCTTTTGCATGGCTATGAGGTCCTCCATGGCCACCGTGGCAAGGGTGCCCCCTTCCGCATACCGGCGAAGGTTAAACCACGGCGGCGCGCCCGCCTGGAAAGACTCGGCGTTACCCTCCGGGAGGAAACAGTACCCTGTCAGCGCCGCATACTCGATAACCGTCTCGATACCAGTTCTGCGGCAAACACGCCTTTCGCGCCCAACAGGGATGTAGACTCCGTGCGAATCCCGAAACTGCCGATAAAGTGTCAGTGCTGACCTGACAGTGAACACCGCTAATTTCATGTTCCGGGTCTCCGGGGCGGAGCAACCGGCGGGGAAGCCGGCGGTTTTGGCTTCCGAGGCGGCTTCGCCTTGGCGCGCCCACTCGGCGCCCCACGCTTGACAGGTGGCGGGCTATACCGCTTCCCGTTGGCATAGACCTCGGCCTGCCCGTAGTAGTCGCTGACATCCATAGGCATTGGTGTGATACGTATTACGTACCCGTTAAAGGGCTCAAACTGAACAGATGTCCAAGCAACCCGTGGGTCGGCCTGTATCATCTCCGCCTCTTCGACAGCCGCCGCCTTTGACGGGTAGTATTTCACCGGGACTTTATCCACGCTTGAAACCATTTTTTAGCCTCCCCTTTTTCCAAATCCGCATCCAAGACGATCCCATCCACCCAAAGCCGCACCCGAAACTTCCAAGGCTTCCTGTTCTGCCTCCACATAAGGAATGGCCGCCAGCCGACATCGTCCGCCTGCCTCACCGCCTGCCTCCACCAGCTAGGCAGGGCCATGTTCTCGACACGCTTGACTTCAATCGCCAACCCGTCTACACCATTCAGATCGAAGCCACCGCCGCGCGTTTGCTCAAGATTTCTGGATGGGTCAATGTCCACCCCAACCTCGGCAGCCCATTCCACAAGCAGCCGCGCAGCTTCGCGCTCCCCAGAAGCCCCTTTGTTCTTGGGGGACTTAATCGCCATCGACAACCTCCACACTCGTCAGGACGGCCGTGCGGACAATCAGCTTGTGCCCATTTCCCTGTATCCAGGTGTAGGAACCTTCCTCCCAAACCCGCAACGTGGCTTTTTTGGACCAGTGATAGACACGGGGCGTTTCGTCGCCAATTGTTATAATCAGTCTCATTGTACCTCCAGCGTAAAAACCACTATAGGCAAGTTATAGTAGGTAATGGCTGTTTGCAAGCGCTCCAGATGTTTCAGGCTCTGCTTCCTGTTCATGAGGAGCAGGACCGCCGGTGTCTTGCCTGTCTCCGCCCCATAAAGCAGGCTCTGGCCAATAGCTTCCGCCCACTTACTGGACCAATCGGCCTCGACTACATACTCGTCGGTGACGCAATCCGCCCGCGCCCCCGAAGGCATCCAGACCTCCGTGCTCCCGTAGCACCAAGCCGCAACAAAGTCGGCCTCGTGGACCGGCTGCGTTTGCGGCGGGTGCGCGGCTAACACCGCCAGTATTCCGAACACAAGGCTGGTAATACCTACCAATATCGACAACTTCATTTTCTCCTCCTACTGTATTTGCCGCCCGGTCCTAGGACTTCCCGCAGTTCCGACAAAGTGAGATCGGCAAAATATTTCGGTATCTCGATTGGTGGGAAGCGGCATTTTGGGGGCTTCTCCGGCAAGGGAGAACCGTACTTGACTGGCCGCCACTGTCCCCCGTGCATCTCTTCGGCGTAGTATTCCACCCTGTGGCCCCTATCCATAAGCGACACCGTAGCAGCCAGACATCCACAGAAAAAGGACTGCTGCCCAAAACCATTCCCACTCGGTGAGCGACCAAAAGAAACGAAAAACCCTGGTGGCGGCCCAGAGGGCCACCGCAGCGAGAGGCGACCAGAACAGAACACTACTCATTTGAAGTCCTCCTTCGGAAAAATAAATTTTAGCATCTTGGTAAGCTCCTCCATATCGTGCTCCGCGGCGTAGGCGAAAGCGGTATGTGCCCTTTCAAGAATTTCCACACGTTCAGCCCGGCGCTGTTTGCGCGCCGAAATGATACAGTTCTTACAGGTGGGAGCAAACCCATCCTTGGCCGCCGTGTCGCGATAGAAGAATTCCGCGGTGGCGGGCTTTGTGTTTTTACATCTGCGGCATGTTTTTTCCATGCAGGTGGTATAGCAGGATATCCTTGGGGAAGTCCAGCAGGATGTCCCAGATTTTTTGGGGGAATTTCAAAAAAAAATAAAAACCAGAATACTGATTTTTGGTGGGTTTCCGAAAAAATGTGTGAAGAAGGTCATGCGGCCCTGCTGCAAGGGGGTCGCCAAGCAAACGCAAGGGGTAGGGGGTGCGCCTAGCGCGCTCCCCCCTGCCCTGTTTAGGCCTAGGCGCGCTTGCCCTTGGCTTGCGCCTTGGCCTTGCCCTTGGCGGCTTGCGCCTTAGCAGGGGCTTGCGCGACGGGCGCTGGCGCAGGGGCTTGCGCCTTGGGCATGGCTGGCGCAGGGCAGGGCTGGCCCGCCTGTTGCGCGCTTATGCCAAAGTAAGCCCTATACCGCCCGTGTTGGGTGCGCAGCACGTTGGCCTTAATGCCTAGCTTGCTGCCCGCTTGCACAAGCTTGGCAACAGGTGCGCATTGTACGCCCATAGCGCCGCTAAGGCGTGCCAGCATAAGCCACACGGCAAAGCGTTGCGTACCCACGGTTGGTGCAGGGCGCGTTGTATAGGGGCTTTTGGCGCGCGTGGTGGCCGCTTGGGTAACGCGGGCTACATGCGCCTTAATAGCTTGCGCTGTGGCATTAGTGGGGACGCTGGCAATAACGCGCGCAGCATTTTTTGGGGCGGCTTGCATAGCGGCTTGGCTAGGCGTGGGGTTGTAGTTATAGGCCATGGGTTAAAACCTCTTGTTGGGGGGCATATAGCCCGTTGCGGTAAACAATACATAACAGGCCGTTTAGGTTTTGCAAGGGGTATTTTGGTTTTTTGTGAGGTTTTTTATGTTTTTATGCGCCCTTTTACACTTTTGCCTTTAATTACAAGGGCTTAGCTGGTCGCGTTACCTTGCGCCCTTGCCTGCCCTGTGGTAGCAAGGCCTAGGCAAGCGCCCATGGGCGGCTACCGTAACATTTATGCAACGCGTGTAGCTTTTATGCAACATGCGGCATATTTAACACTATCGTTACATTTACGCCACAGACCAGCGTCGCCGACATGACATCGCCGAGGTCGGGACGCCGACCTCGGCGACACGACAGCAGGGATACCCACGACATGCTGTCCGTATATAGGACCCCCAGAAATTTTTTGACATAGTTATCGGCATTCGGCGACTGGGCAGCAAGCTGCGTCGATACGGGCCACCGGTGCGATGTGTTTGCGCGGGCTTTTGAGGGGATGGAATTGATTAGCCACCTAGGGCAACTTCCTGCGCGACAAGCACTTGAAGCGGCGCGATACGACCGCCCGATTTCGATATCGTCCTGCTCGAGGTGAACACTTTCAGCTGCGGATTTGCCTGCGCCAGCGCGTCGGCGGTCTGCCCCCGCCATTACCACCAAAAGACACTCAGGCGTTACCGAAGAAGGGAGGCGCCGCCTAGTTTATGTCCGCATTAGTGGGCATCCGTTGGTTTTAGCCGCCAGCAGGGGCTTTATACGGCCAGCGCTACCTAGGGCCTAAGGGCGCAAAACGGCCACCCATGGGGCCGCCTACGGCCTGTGCACAGCAGCCGCTTGCCTACTACTGCCAACGCGCGCTACCCGCTAGGCGGGTGGTTCCCCGGGACGAGTGGATTCCTAAGACAAGACATCTTCCGCGGGACCTCCGTGGTTCCCAATAATCTGTCGACGGCGGTGGAGCTAACCCACCCCAAAGGTTCCAAGGTATCGGTGACACCGGACGGGAGGAACAGCCAGACTTCCGCCGACGTGGCCGAACTGTACATCCCAGGACCGTGCTGTATGGACAGGCGGTGGCCGTCGGCCAGTGGCATTGCCGGACGCGCGCCACCGTAGACGGTCGGCTAGGTTTGGGCCAGCCATTGTTCGGCGATTGTCATAGCAGACCCTCCAGCCATTCGGCATAGGCGGCGACCTCGCCGTCCACATACCAAACCCATCCGCGCCCGTCTTCGCCGTAGACGGTGGTTTCCTCCGTGTCGTCAAGGTAAGCCTTGGCTTCCTTGGCCGCCAGCCCTTTTGCAATCAGCCCTTCCTCGTCGCGTAGCGACAGGGGCCCGACAAGCGCGTACAGTTTATACAGCCATTCCATTGTGTGCCCCCCCGTAAGTGACAAGGCGCTTGTTGCCCTTGGTGCCGACTTCGACAAACACGACCCGCAGCCAGCCATCAGTCGGCGCAAAGTGCGGGTCGTTGGTGCGTTCGATTATCCACAAAGGCGGCCCGGCGGTTAGCATTTTATCGTATGCTTTCCTGGCATCTGTGGTATCGATCCCATATTCAGCAAGTTCCTCGTCCTCGATAAGCAGGACGTACCCACCTGCAAGCCATCCCTCGATAGTGCCTATTGTAACTTCTTCCATTACTGCGTTCCTTATGTTTAAGCGCTAGGCTTAATTACCTAACACCCTATTTATAGCCCCCTGCCAGCATAAAGCAAGGGGGGCCGATTACAGCTTACCAAACCGGCGCTTGGCTTTGCGACCAGCCAAAACAAGCGTGTAAGCTTCGGTAAGCGCCCCGCGACACGACATGTCACGTTGCCGACCTCATCCATACGAACTTCGACAAGGCCGTCGTAGGCTTCAGCGAACTCAGGTCCTTGGTGGTTTCGAGGAACGCGTAGTTTGGCGCGCCTTTCATACACAAATTGACGCAGGCACAGCGCAGTGGTTGGTACCGGAACGTAGGCTTGGTTTGTGTCAGGCGGCTAAGCATTTTAAGTCCTCCTGTTGCCTAACTAACAGGGCATTTATATACTAAGCCCCCAGCTTAGGCAAGCCAGTTAGACAACTAGTCCAGGCGGAACCCAATAAAGCTGGGGAAGCGAGGCTTATCCTTGGCCCCCGAGGGCTGGTGGCGGAACTTCACAACGCGCCCGATAAGCTTGTCGCGGCGGCGCCAAATATCGGCCCGCATTTCCGCTGTGAAGCCAGTCCCAACCCGGAACTGGTCCTCAAACTTTGCCGACCACAGAACAAGCGCCCCCATTGTGCCGCCCTGAACTTTTCCCGCCTTGGCGCTGGAGCGCTCTGTCTGGCCAAGCGCATTCTTCGTCGGGGCGTTGTTGTTGTGCATCAATTCTTCGATGTCCACAATAATAGCTTCGTCGTCGTCGAAGCGCTTCACCTTCAGCAGCAAGCCTTCCCGGACAGTCGACCTCCCGAACTTGTAGCGGCCACCGGGGTCTCGGATCATAATCCCCTCGAAACCGGCGTTGACCATTTTCGCCTCAAAAGCAAGCAGCTCGCGCGGGGAAGAGAGAAGCTTGTGCGGGACTGGGACAAGGTGCTTGTTGCGGATTTGGCCGACACGCGTCAGGCGCCGGCTGAACGGGGCATCCACGTCGGCCATGTGGTCGAACACATGGTACTTGAAGTTCGGCTCGCCGTCCTTTGACATGACACCACTTGTCGACTTCCCGAAGCAGTCCGGAGCCGTTGGGTCCCCAACAATAAGTTCCCCGTCCAGCGGGCCAAGACCGCGCAACACCCTCCCAATGTATTCGTTTGGAATTGGCTTCAGCCGGCGGCTGACCGGCTCCCCATTGACAATCAGACATCGAATGCCGTCCAGTTTTGGGGAACCCAGCACTGGGTACTTCAGTTTATCCAAATCAGCTTTCGCCGCCAGCATCGGTTTCATTTCCATTCCTCCATCAAAAAGTTCCACAAATCCTCGGGGCATTTCACCCGTTCGTAGCCGTCATCGGTTATCCTGACCGCCGCTTCGCCGCCGTGAGGTAGCTGCATCTCGATGGTTGGCATCACCGAAGTCCGCCTAATCCAAAACATAACCGGCGACCGCCGTACCAGCTTGGCCAACCGCCGGTTCGCTTCCTTTGCCCGTGGAACGTCCTTCAGGATGTCCCAAACGCCAAACAGTACATCAATGTTAAGCACCCCACGCCTCCTTTCCCAGCCATTCCAGCAGGTTCTTGTCGCTCCCGACGATGGCCTTTTCCCGACTTCTATAAACAGCGCCACCAGCCGAAGTCTTCAAGTGAAGGACCCCCGTCTCGAGGTCCAGCCTCGACGCGGGGAAGATGGGCACAGGCATCCGCCGGATGTAGTGCCCAAGCTCGTCCTCGTCTTCGTTCCGCCCGCTGTAGGTGGCTTGCGACCAAAGCTTGTAAAGCTGTTCGGCGTTGTTCATTTTAAATCCTCCTGAGTTAAGGTGGCCGGGGTGTCCAGCCCCGGCCTAGGCCTTGGCAACCCATAACCAAAGCCTGCCCCTTACATAGCAACACAAGAGTGATGCAGCAAGTTTTAATTATTTGCGCGAAAACTGTTGCCAAGGGGCTGGTAAACCCCTACAAAGGCCCAGCAAGCCGGTTTTTAGGCCGCTACAGTGCGAGTTTCGTGCTTTTAGCCCCTGCCCTACCGGCCAGTGTAGGAAGGAGCCTGTACGGCGAATTTTTCTGTGGACTTTAGCTTCCCACCTTCCGCCCTGCACTCGGGTAATCTCAGCCGTATTTCATCCGTAATAATATCCGGGCGGGTCCGTATATGCCACTCCTGGAAATCTTTTTGCGGAAATAGGACGCGGCGAAACCGATCCGCGCAGTAATCGGCCCCCGTGGCGTGGACTAGTTTTTGGGCTTTTGCCCAGAGGTGGACGAATGGGAAGAGGTTAGCCCTGCGGCCCACAGCCATTGCGTTCCAGTTCCTTTTTGTTTTCTCAAAATCCGACAGCCAAGGGCTTTCCGTAATCTGGGGCTGGAACACCTCACGGACTGGCCCCCGTGCCCACCCGACGCCCATGTCGGAGGACAAGACTAGGAGCAGTTTCCCAAAGCGTGGGTGGCGGACATTAAATGGAAGCCATTCAAAGTTGTCCAGGCTCCAATCTACCTCGCCCTTAATTTTGGCTTCAAGCTGGTATTGGATATAGAGCTGCTTGACCTCGGTGAATTGCTGATATTTGTCCATTCTATATGCTTAGCAGGTTTTCCAGGCCTGTCAACCAGGATATCCCTGTTTTTCCGGTTTTTTATCCATTTCCGGAATGGGTACCCAGGACATCCGGGAAACTTCCACAGGACATCCAGGAAAATGGAGCACGGATATCCCGGATACTAAACGGCGTGCCAAATTTATCCAGACGTCCTGGGCTGCTTGACCCATGTATACCCCCCTTTCTGTACCAATTTAATACCAATTAGCGTTTTTTTGTGAAAAAGTAATACCAATGCAAAAGCGGTTTTTGAAGGCTGTTGAAAATAAGGGAGTTCAGCACCCCTAAAAACGCTAAAAAAGCACTAAAAAGCACTGAATGTAATACCAATCGTAGGGTGAAGCTAAACCCCCCCATTTTACCCCCAGAAAAATCCTAGTAATTACTAATAAAAAACAGTTACTTACATATATAAACCCCCCTAATATACCCTGAATACTGGGGTACCCCCCCCAACCCCCCATTTTTCAATAAAAAGTCCGTTATAAGTAACCCTAGGTTATTTATCGGTAGTGCCCACAACCATAAGGTGTAAATTTATCGGATGTAAACAGGCTAAAAAGGCCCCAAAAACAGCCCAAAAACCGCCGCCACACGGCGGCCATCCATGTTTTGTACCAATTCCTATCAATTTTCAAGGAAATTTTCATTATTTTAGTGAAAATAGGATATCCTGTACTTATTTTGTCCACTTTTAGTTCTACTATAGCTGATTATAGCTGATTAAGCTAACTTCTACCGGTGTGTATTATGCAGCCTTCTAACCTATTAACATCTTATAATTCATTTATTACATATAACAGCCTGTATATGGCCAGGATATCCTGAATAAGGACATCCTAAAAGATATCCTTATAGGACATCCTGTAGGACATCCCGTTTTACCATTTTTGCGGGGGGGGGGGGGGGGCCCCAAGT
>Ga0256839_1005825_pt1 | contig 11150 bp, 4 predicted proteins | sample 354166metaG_FD_185968 | JGI IMG/M metagenome (GOLD analysis project Ga0256839, IMG submission 185968) | Hydrothermal vent microbial communities from Mid Atlantic Ridge, Atlantic Ocean - 354-166 | ecosystem: Environmental > Aquatic > Marine > Hydrothermal vents | place: Atlantic Ocean: Mid... | reverse complement strand
GGAACTATCGCGGGGGCTTCGTCGGCAGCGGGACCTGTTGCCCTTTGACCGGGAAGAGGACCGCTGGGTGCGGCGGCTGCTGAAGCTTTTGCACTCCCAGCAAATGCAAGTCCGCCAGTGCCGCCACCGGATTCTACACGCCAAGGCCTACCTGTTCCGCACGCAAGAGGGGGGCGTGCTGGTGGGCTCTTCGAACCTGACCTGGGGCGGGCTGTGCGGGAACCTGGAGTTGAACCTGGGCCACTACGATCCGGAACTGGTACGGCGGGTCCAGCAGTGGTTTGAAGAACTCTGGCAACAGGCCGAACCGTTCGACCTGGCGGCCATCTACGACCGACTGCTGCAGGAGTTTCCGCCGTTTTTGATCTACCTGCGGGTGCTGTACGAGCTTTACGGAGACCAGCTGGCCCAGGAAGAAAAACAAGCCCCCATCCGGCTCACCGAGTTTCAAAAGCACGGGGTGTGGCGTGCGATGCGGATCATGGACCAGCACGGGGGAGTGCTGTTGGCCGACAGCGTGGGACTGGGCAAGACCTACCTGGCCGGTGAGGTCGCCCGGCGGTTTATCGAAAACCGGCAGCGGGTGCTTTTGATCTGCCCGGCCGCCCTAAGAGACAGCACTTGGCGGCACTTTTTGTTTAAACACCAGTTGTTCGTAGAAACCCTCTCCTACGAACAGCTTGGGGAAGAAAAACAACTGGGCGGACGCCGGGAGTATCTGCAACGGCCCGTGAAAGAATACGCCCTGGTCATCATCGACGAGGCCCACCACTACCGCAACCCGGGCACGCCGAAGCGGGCCGTGGTGCTGCAACGGCTGCTGCGCAAGGCCCGATACCCCAAGGTGCTGCTGCTTTCGGCCACGCCGGTGAACAACAGCCTGTGGGACCTGTACTACCTGATTCGCTACTTTTTGCGGCAGGATGCGGCTCTGGCCCACCGGGGCGTGCTTTCGGTTCGGGAGCGTTTCACCACGGCCATGGCCCAGGACCCCTTCAACCTGGAACCGGACCTGCTGTACCCGGTGCTGGACGCCACGGTGGTGAAGCGCACGCGGGGGTTCATCAACCGGGAGTATCCCCACGAGCAGATCGAACTGGACGACGGGCGTCGGGTGCTGATTCGCTTTCCTCGGCCGGTGCTGCACACCCTGCGCTACCCAAGCCCCCGCTGGATGCGCCGCTTGCTGGGCGAGCTGGAACGAGCCCTGGCCCCCGAGGACGGACTGCCGGAGATGTCGCTTGCCCGATACCAGCCCAACTTGTTCCTCAAACCCCAGTACCGGGAAGACGGCTCCCCGGAGGAGAGCCCCGTGGTGGGTTTGTTGCGTAGCGGGCTGCTGAAGCGGTTTGAGTCTTCGGTGCATGCGTTCCGCTGCACCCTGGAGCGAATGCTGGCCGAGCACGACACTTTTTTGCAAGGGCTGCAACAAGGCCGCGTGCTGGGCAAAGAAGCCGTGAAGGAACTCTCGGCCGCCGGGGACGAAGTGGACGACGAATCGCTCAAAGAGCTGATTGCCGACGCCCCGGCCGAACCGGCCAGACGGTACGACCGCCGCGAACTGAAACAAGCCGTGGAGGCGGATCGGGACCTGCTGCGACGCTGGCTGGAACAGCTCCAGCAGGTCCAGCCCGAGGATGACCCCAAGCTGGAACAATTGGCCCAACTGCTAGCCTGCGTGGTCGCCCGGGCCGAAGACGAAGCCCTGGACGACCAGGACGAGCGTCGCAAGCGGAAGGTGATCATCTTTACGGCCTTTGAGGATACGCTGGAGTGGATCGAGCAGTTTTTGCAGCGCCGGGTGGAACAGGACCCTCAGCTGGCCGTTTATCGGGGGCGGATGGTTTCGGTCAGCGGACAGGATTACCGGCACGGCCTCAAGCGGGAAGAAGCCATACGCCGTTTTGCTCCTTCGGCCGCCGGGGACAAGGGGGGCGAAGACCACTTCGACCTGCTGCTTTCCACCGACGTGATCTCCGAGGGGATGAACCTGCAAGACTGCTGCAACATCATCAACTTCGACTTGCCCTGGAATCCCATGCGGTTGATCCAGCGTCATGGCCGGGTGGACCGCATCACCAGCCCGCACAAAGAAATCCACCTGATGAGCTTCTTCCCCAACGAGGAGCTGAAAAAGCTGCTGGACCTGGACGAGCGGATACGCCGCAAGCTGGCCCAGGCCGCCGCCAGCGTGGGCGTGGAAACCCCGCCGCTGGCCGACTCGCCCCAGGTGGAACGCTCCTTTAGTGAAAGCCGCCGGGAGATTGAGCAAATCCTCAACGAGGACCCCACCCTGTTTGAAGAAGGGGGACGCCCCTCGGCGGCCCTGAGCAGCGAGGAGCACCGGGCCGTGCTTCGCCGGGCTTTGCAAAAGTACCGCGACGAACTGGAAGAAATGCCCTGGAAAGCCGGTTCCGGCATGCGCACTTCCGGCCCCAGCGGGTTTTTCTTCCTGGCCCGGGTGGGCCTGAAAGAAAAAAACAAAAAGTACTTCATGCGTTTTGTGCCCCGGCAGGGTGGCGAGCTTGTGGGCGAAGAAGGCACCTGCTTGCGGCTAATCCAGTGCGAGGAATCCACCCCGCGTGAGCTACCAGACGCGATGCGCCTGGAAGCCTTTGAGGCCTGGCAGCAAGCCCGGCAAAATATTTTTGAACAATGGCAACGGCTGACCGATCCGGCCAATCTCCAGCCGCGGCTACGCCCCTTGAACCGCAAGGTGGCCGAGTTTCTCCGCCACACCCCGCCGCCGGGAATGACCCAACACGAAGTGGACGAACTGCTCAATCGCGTGCTGAGCCCCTGGTCGCTGGCCGTGGAACGGGACATCCGTCTTGTGTTCGAGGACCCGAACCTGGGCGAACTGGAAAAGGCCAAGCAGATTGCCGAACGGATCGACCACTGGGGCATCGAGCCTTGCCAGGTGCCGGAACCGCTTCCGCCGATCCAGCCGGAAGAAATCCATCTGGTCTGCTGGCTGGCCCTGGTGGGCAAGCAGTAAAGCGGCAGCGGAGGCGGCCAGGGAAGCGATTACTCCGGGGCGGAGGGTTGGCTTGTGGGGGCGGCGGGGAGCAGGTCCAAGTCGGCTCCGGCGTCCTTGTTGTCCGTTCCGGCTCGCAGCGCCGGATTGCCGGCGGCCGGATGGAGCCGGAACTGGGACGGGGCCAGCTGGTGGTAGGGCTGTTGCTGCGGCAAGGGCCGGTGCCAGCGGACCGGGGCGTTTTCCAGCGAGGCATCTTCTACCCCGGGAAGCTCCGCCCACTGGCTCCGATCCAGGGACTGCCGTTGATCCGGCTGCTGGCCCTGCCACAGCAGCAGGGTCTGGAAACCCAGCAGGAAGTTGCTTTGCCCGCTCCAGCGGAAGTTTTTCCAGGCCGATTGGGGATCGCCGGGGGCGGTGATTTGGAACAGCGGCGATTCGTTGGAGGAGAGTAGCAGGGAGTTTTCGCACACCAGGTGCCAGTGCAGGGATTCCGCCGAAGTGGCCAGTTGGGCTCGCACCAGCCCGCCGTCCAAAAGCGCCGTCAGGTGATCCAGGCGGAGCTGAAGCTGGAAAGGGGTTCGCCCTTGGGCGGAACCGCTTTCTTCAAACACGAGCATCGGCTCCGGGGAGGCCCAAAAGCCGTTGAGCCACTCCAGGTGCAATGCAGCCCCGGCGGCCGGCTGCACCAGCATAGCCTCCCCGCGAACCACCGTGTTGCGGAGGGTGATCCTCAGTTGGGGGAGTTCTTCCGGGGGTGACATGGGCATCATCATGGCTTCCTTGCTTCCGGCGGGAGCCAGGGCGAAGAATCGCACCTGCGGGTGGAAGCTCTGCCGGGAACCGGACGCATTGACCACGGTGAGCACGCAGTCGTCCAGCTCCAGCTCCGCCCCGCGATCCAGTTGGAACAAACTCCAACCCTGGCTGGCGGGGACCCCACTGAGGTCCAGCCGCAGGGCCACGCCCAAAAAACGCACCCGGGCCTCGCGCAGGGAGATCATTTGCCGGGGCTGCTGGACCGGGTCGGGGTCTTCGGGGGCAAAGAGCAGCTCGGGCCGATAGCCGGGGGCGGCCCGGATGGTCACCCGGCGCTGGTTCCACTGCCACGGTCGCTGGGCCCCAGGGCCGTTGAAGCGCAGTTCGATCACTTCGCCGCTGGCGACCCGTTCGGCCGCCTCGCGCAGCGTGGGCACCACTCGGACCCGGGGATCGGAGTCCGCCTGGGGATCCACCACCCAAACGCCCGGCGGGGGGGGCTGCGGTTGGGCCGAGGGCTGGGGAGAGGGCGAAGAGGGAACTCCTTGGGGCACATCGGCAAGCAGCAGCTCGGCCCCGGCAGCCTGCGGCCCCAGTTCCACCGAACCCACGGCCGCTCCCAGCGTGCCGGATTGGGAAGGGCCGAGATGCCCGGGGCCGGAGGAAGAGTCGTCCGCGGGGGTCGGGGCCGCGGAGGGTTGTTCTTCGGAGTCGGTTGAGGTGGCTCCAGCTTCCCCGGTGGTGCCTTCCCCGGTGTCTGACTGCTGGCCGCCGGAGGAGGCAGGAGGCAAGGGGCGCTGTCCCGGGATGTCGTCTCCCGGGTCGGGAGCTTCCCGTGGTGGCGGCCCAGAGGAGGGACCACTTGGAGCCAAAGGGGATTCCGGGGTGGGCGGCGAGGGTGTGGTGGCCAGTTCCAGGGGCGGGCGGATCGGTTGGCTGGTCCAGGAAATCGCCACCTGCACCCCCAGGGCCAGCAGCGCCAACACGCCCAGCGGCACCAGCCATCGGACTGCCAGTAGCCAGCTTCGGTCCCGCCAGGAGGGCTGCGGCAGCGAAAGCGGCACCTCGCCCACCAAGGCCACCCCCAACTGGTCGGCCACGCGGACGATCTGGCCGATCAGCTCGCCGGGGGTCTGGAATCGCTGGGCCGGATCCTTGGCCAGCATGTGGTGCACCAGCTGAGAGAGTTCTTCGGGCAGCTGGGGATTCAGCTCCCGTAGCTTCGGCGGCGGTTCGTTTTGGTGCTGGAGGAGCTTTTGCAACACCGTGCCGTGAGGGAAAGGGGGCCGGCCGGTGAGTACGAAAAACAGCGTGCAGCCCAGCGAGTAGATGTCGCTGCGGATGTCCACGTTGCGGGGGTCGCGGGCTTGTTCCGGGGAGATGTAATCGAACGTGCCCAGCGTGACCCCGCTGGCGGTCAGGTCGTGGGACTGATCCACTTCGTGGAGCCGGGCCAGGCCCATGTCCACCAGCTTGGCCTTGCCGTCCGGGGTGATTAGCACGTTGGAGGGCTTGACGTCGCGGTGGACCACGTTTCGGGAGTGGGCATGTGCCAGGGCCTGGGCCACCTGGAACAGCAGTTGCAGGGCCTGGGCCACCGGCAGGGGGCCTTGCCGTGCCACCAGATCGCGCAGGTTGATCCCCTGGATGTACTCGAAGACGATGAAGTACAGTCCCCGGTCCCGCCCCACGTAGTACACCCGGGCAATGTTCTCGTGGTCCAGTCGGGCGGCGGATCGGGCTTCGTTCTGGAAGCGGCGGACCGTTTCGGGGTCCTGGGCGTGCATTTGGGAAAGGACTTTCAGGGCCACGGTTCGGTTCAGCCGCAGGTCGGTGGCCCGGAACACCACGCCCATCCCCCCGCCTCCGATGAGCGAGTCCAGGCGGAAGTGTTCCAGCTGCTGTCCCACCAGCTGGCGGGCCCAATCGGTCGTGGCTCCGGGGGTGGGCAGAGGGGGGGCGTTGGAGATGACCGTTGGCCCGTCGGCCGGCACCGGCGCAGGGGGTGGAGTGCCTGGGGCCGGAGGTTGCGGTTGCCGGAGAGCATCCTGCCCGCCAGCGGAGGATTCCGGTCGTGCGCCTGCAGTGCTCATCAATCCCTTGCCTGGTAAGGGCCGCGCCAGAAGCGCGCAGGGCCAGTGCCTCAGCTCTGTTCCCGATCACGTCCATGCCACCGGGAAAGCTTCCGCTTTACGGGATACCCAAACATCCAAGCGGCGGCTTCCGATCCCCGGGAAACTTGCTCTCTGGACAGGAAAACCAAGACGTGAAAACCCGGCTTCGGGCCAGCACCGCCCCGCAAGCCGGAGACCTACGCTTACTATAATCGTCTTTTTTCCCAGGGTCAATCAGGGATTCCGGCTTGCTGGAAATGTGGAAATGCCCGGGAAGCCGCGGGAAAGTGCCATGCGGCCAAAGTCATCCTGATGCGAAAGCGGCCGGTGTCTCAAGCGGCCAGGGGGCGCTGCTGCGGCAGGTCCAGAGATTGGCAAACAAATCGCACGTGGCCTTCTTCGTCTTCTACTTCGCGCCACACGACCCCCTGGCGCAGCAACCGGGGAAGCAGACCGAGGAGCTGCGGCAGGCATGCTTCCTCCACCCTGGAGGAGATGACCACGGCATCCACCCGCGTGCCGCTGAGCACCAGCCGTTGCAGGGCCGCAGCCCAAGGGCCGGGCAGCAGGTGGACCTCCACCCCGGGGAGCTTCAGCTGGGTATAGGCTTGTCGCAGGGGGAGGGGGTGGCGGGGGCGTAGCTCGAACGGATCCACGGCCGTATAGTGGATCGTGCCGCCGGTGGCGCGGGCCAGTTGTTGAAGCACGGCCTGCGTCCGCACGGCATCGGAAATCCCCAGCTCCAGCAGATGCCTCACCTGGGCGCGCCGTAGCAGGCGGAGAAGCTGCCGGTGCGGTTGGTCCTGCCCGATCCATCCCCGACACCGCCGCCGCAGCCAGGACCAGATGCCCACCTTCGCCTCGCTCCTGCAAAGAGATGATCCAGCGTGCAACCGTTCTTCTGTGTTTAGAGGGTCGGCAAAGAGGGGGCAGGGGAGCGAGAGAAAACCCTGCGGCGGATTTTCTCGGCCCAGGTTTCGCATTTTTTCAGCGGAAACAACCAGGGGGAAAACGCCCGTTGCGCCACTTGTTCCGGCTTGACCGCTTGTTGGATTCGGGATTGGCCAATTGTAACTCCTGTGCAAATGGGTGATGTAAAAAGGCAACACAAGGGAGGGGGTTTTGTTGATTTGGGGCAACTTGGGTTCCGATGCGGGAGGTGGACCCTTGGAATCTGTGCGGACCCCTTTCCTCCTCCAGCCCACAGGAGCCCTTTCCATGCACGCCCTCCCGAAGACGTTGCCACTGGTGGCCTGGAGCTTGTTGCTCCCGGCGTTGGCCTGGGGCCAGACGGGACTGTACCTGGGACAGCCCTACGGAGCCCCGGCGGCCCTGGACACCCCTTCCACATTGCAAATGCCTTCCCCACCGGCCCTGCCGGCCCACTACGGCACGGAGGCCCCGGAAGTGGGTGAGGGAGTTACCCAGTCGGTAGTTCCTGCGCAGCCGGCCCAGGAGGGCATGGACTCGGCGATTGCGGAACCGGGTTGGGATTGCATCGGCACGTGCGTTCCCCGCTGCAATCGCTGGTGGTTCCAGGTCGGCGGCCTGGTCATGGCCCGCGATTACAACGACGACGTCTGGCTCAGCTACGATGCCCTCAATCCCAGCGTGGGCCTGCTGAGCACACCGGATATTGAAGACAACTACCAAGGAGGCGTGGAAGCCACCTTCGGCTACCGGTTCGGGCACCAGTGGTGGCTGCTGGCCACGTACTGGACGCTGGAGCCGATGAACGTGGTTTCCTTGGTCCAGGATCCGGGCGGGCAGATCAGTACGGCCTTGGACTTCCGCAGCCTGTCCATCGGCGGCACGCCGGTCAACGACTGGTACGACAACGCCTTGGCCCACAAGGCCAATCTCCGCAGCGAGTTCCACAACGTGGAGCTGAACCTGTTTCACGACAGCTTCCAGCTCTCCCCCTGCTGGCCGGTGTATATGAGTTACTTGGTGGGTGCCCGCTGGTTCCAGTTCAGCGAGGATTTCCTCTACGCCTCGGCCGACACCTCCACCACCTTCGGCACCGATCCGGCCAACGAGGTTTACCTGGATATCGACGTGAGCAACAACCTCATCGGCGCCCAGGTGGGTTGCATGTTGCAGTATTATCCCAGTTGCCGCTGGAGCGTGTTCGTGGCTCCGCGGGTAGGAATCTACTCCAACCAGATCACCATGAAGTACCGCATCTATTCCGGCGACGGGCAGACGGGGCTGGACATCCGCTCCAACAAGGGCGACTTTGCTACCCTGGCCCAACTGGACGTGGGCACGGCCTACTACCTGACGCCTTCGCTGAGCTTGTACCTGGGCTACCGGCTGGTTTCGGTCAGCGGCGTGGCCCTGACCACCGACCAGATGCCCCGACTGCTGGACGATCTGAACGCCATCCGGCAAGTAGATGCCAACGGGCACCTGTTCCTGCACGGTGCCTTTGCCGGGCTGACCTGGACGTTCTAGCCGGCAAGCTCCCCCGGTCGCAAAAAACGCTCCCTCCGCACGCCACCGTGCGGAGGGAGTTTGGGTTTGGGAACGCGCTCAGCAAACCGCATCAGCCCAGGTGCCAGTAGCGCATCAGCCAGTAGGCCAGCAGAAAATCGGTGCCGCAGGTGGTCTCTCGGGTTGGCTGCCGGGCTTGCCAGCGGTGAAAGGGGTCGGATTTCCAGTGGAAATCGTCGCTGCGACGCAGATCGACCCACTGGGGAGTCCGGGTGCGAAGCGGCCGGCCGCGGGTGACGAACCGATCCAACGGGAAGTGGCGCAGTTGCTCCCGGCCGTCGGCCACCAGTTGTCGCAGACGCCGCATTTCGTCGGCTCGTTCCCGACGCCGCAGCAGGTGGGGGCCCAGCACCGGGTCTTGCACCACTGCGGCCCACATGAAGTTGCACAGGCTGTGGCGGTGCGGCTGCAAGTAGCGGCTGGTCCAGTAGAGCGTGCGTCCCATCTGATAGACGAACGTGGCGTCCACTTCCCGGCCTTCCCGCCCGGCGGCCCAACGCTCAAGCAACAGGCTCCCATAGGCGGCCGTGGCCACGTGGTTGCGGTCGTTGACCCCCTTGACCAGCGGGCTGGCCCCAACCCGCTGCGGCCGCACCAGGCTGCGCCAGGGCGACTCGTAGTAGGCGTGGTGCTTGTGCCGCAAGCGATGAAACTCTTCGGCCAGTTGCTGCTGCTCGTTTTTCTTCGGCGGAGGGAAATAGTGCCCCAGGGCCACGATCAGATAGGCCACCTGGGCGTTGAACGGCACTCCCTGGCTGCCCACCAGCGGGACCAGGTTTCCGTATGGAGTGCGCTTGCCCGAGGAGTTGGTGATGTGGTAGTCCTGCCGCACCAGGTGCATGGCCAGTTGCGAAAGGCACCATTGGGCCTTCTGCCGGGCCGGGGGAGAAAGACGGTCCTCCAGCAGCACTAGCACGGTGCCCAACCCGGCGGCCACCTGGTTATAGGTGCCCTTGGCCGAATCCTCCCGGTACCAGTACACCCGCCCGTCGGGCGCCTGGTAGCGGAGCTGGCCGGGCTGATCGGGGGTTGGGTAGTGGGAGACATTTCGGGCCAGCAGGCCGGGGCTGCGGGTCACTTCCAGGAAGAAAGCCATGCCCTGGATCAGCTCCTCCAGCCGGGCCAGCGCCCACCTCTGGCCGGTGACGGCCACCTGGTAGGCCAGCGCGGCCAGCAAGGCCCCGTTCCAGGTGGCGCTGTCCGAACCGGGAATCCAGCGCGGTTTTCGGCCCGGCTCCCGGGGCAGCTCCGTGTAGTGATGCACCTGGTGCCAGGGGGTGAGGTGGTAGCGAAACAGCTCCCAGTGATAGTAACGGGCCTTTTCGGCCAAGGGGAACCGCAAGTGCGAGCCTCCGTAGGGGGCCAGCAGTTGCTGTTGCACGCGGCGAAGCGTCGCGGCCGAGTAGTCCTCGGGGGCCACAAGCTGCTGCAGCCGGGCGTGCCAGTCCGGCTCCGGCACTTGGGCCCCTGGGCCACTGCCCTGCGGGGAGCCGATCCGCGGCCCGGCGGCGGCCACGGCCGAGGGCCCGGCCAGCAAGGCGCTTGCCCCCAGTTGCAGCACGCGGCGGCGGCAGATGCGGTTCACCGGCAGGCTTCCTTTCCCAAGCAGGGTGAGCGAACCATCCCGGGGCCGAAAGAAACAAGCCCCTGCTTGATGTTTCGGCTGTCCGAACCGCGGCTCCCCAGCTTCTCTGATGGAGAGCAAAGAAAGCCTCACTGCATCCGGGTCCGGCGGCTGGCTGACCGGCGAGCCGCAAGCGTAAGCTTGCGGTTGTTTTGAACCGCGTCGGCGGTTGCTTTGTTTGAAGCAACCGGGAGCTGACGCTCCCGGAGACGATAAGAAAGCGGCGCATGATTGCCATGCTCTCCGTGGGCTTACGCCCACGGCTCGCGGATGCAAGAACCAGCGCCAGCGGCAATACAACCGCGTGCTGACGCACGCGGCTCGCCACGCCCCCAAGACCACTTCGCCGCCTAGCCCTGCTGCACCGGGCGCACCCAGACGTGCAGCCCCTGCACGCGGACCACTTCCACCTCCTGGCCCGAGTCGATCATGTCCCCGGTGTCGGAGATGACGTTGACCACCTGGTCGTCGAAGCGGGCCTTGCCCGAGGGCACCAGCGGCGTGGTCGTCTTGCCTTGCTTGCCCAGCAGGTGGTCGTAGCGGGCCAGGGTTTCCCGTTGCTGGATCTGGCGGCGTTCTTCTTCCGAGGGGGGCTCCAGCAGGATGCGGTTCACGCCCGGGGTCCGGGGCAGCCAGCGCCGCAACAGCACCACGGCAACCACCATGCCCACCAAGGCCGAAGCCACCACGGCCAGGGCGTGCCGCAGTTGCAGCAGCTCGGCGGTGCTAGTGGGCAGCCCTTGCAGCGTGACCAGGGCCAGTACCAGCGAGGCCAGCACCATCAGCCCCCCGGCCAGGCCGAAGATACCAAAGCCCGGAAACACGAAAATCTCCAGCAACAGGAACACCAGCCCGCACAAAAACAGCACCACCTCCAGCCAGCCCACGGTGCCGCCCAGGTAGTTGCCCCAAAAATAGAGCAAAAAGCAAATGGTGGCCACGGCGGCACCCACGCCGATGCCGGGGGTTTGCAGCTCGATATAAAGCGAGATGCCGCCCAGCAGCAGCAAGGCCCAAAGCACCGCATCGCTGGTCAGGGCGTCCAGCAGCACGTCCAGCCAGGTGAACTCGATCTCCGGCAGCGGCTCCTCGATCCCGAAGCGGCTCTGCAACTCTTCCAGCGACTCGGCGCTTTCGGCCGCCAGGGCGTAGCGAAGGGCCTCCCGGCCGGTGAGCTTCA
>Ga0256839_1005824_pt1 | contig 11151 bp, 11 predicted proteins | sample 354166metaG_FD_185968 | JGI IMG/M metagenome (GOLD analysis project Ga0256839, IMG submission 185968) | Hydrothermal vent microbial communities from Mid Atlantic Ridge, Atlantic Ocean - 354-166 | ecosystem: Environmental > Aquatic > Marine > Hydrothermal vents | place: Atlantic Ocean: Mid... | reverse complement strand
CGCTAGCCTGTGGTTCCCTGAATATGGTATCACGCTTGGCTTTATCATTGCCGCAGCCATTATGATCAACCTTATCGCAGCAGGTTTTGCAGGTTCATTGATTCCGCTAACCCTGCAACGATTAAACATTGACCCCGCACTAGCCTCTGGAACCATTTTAACGACTGTCACTGATGTTGTTGGTTTTTTGGCCTTTTTGGGTCTTGCCACGCTGTATTTACTCTAAATGTTCAATACAAAACTCTTGTGTTTGGGCATCCTCTTGGGTTGGCTTTCTCCCACACACGCAGACATATACACCTATAAAGACAGCGTGGGGCAATTCTATTTCACAGACCAAAAAATGGATGAGTCATACCACCTGATATCTGTATTTCGCCCCCACCTTAGCCAGAAGAGCAATGAAAATTATAGTATTGACACCTACAAACGCAATAAACGCGCTTTCCTCCCCTTGATAAAAGAAGCTGCAAAACAATACCATATTGATCCCAACTTGTTACATGCACTAGTAGATACCGAGTCTGCCTTTAACCCCGACGCTGTATCCAAGGCAGGAGCCGTGGGCTTAACTCAACTGATGCCACAAACCGCAAAGGCTTTGCGTGTGCAAAACAGAAAAGACCCTGTGCAAAATATTCATGGTGGCGCGCGCCTTATCAGCAAGCTTTTGGCTAAGTTCAATGGCGACAAACGCCTTGCTCTGGCCGCATACAACGCAGGAGAAGAAGCTGTACGAAAAGCAGGGAATCAAGTGCCTAATTATCCTGAAACCCAGCGTTATGTCGCCAAAGTCCTCAACAAATACCAATCACTACGCTAAGTCACTACAGCTTCTTCTTTAACTTGCCATGGCGCAATATGTCTATCTCATACGATGAAAAACCTGCCTGCTCACGAGCTTGCGTGTTGTAGGGGCCATAAATCCCTTGGGGAAAATGCTTGTCTATCAGTGCAAAAAAGGTTTTCTCAGGGCTTTTATTTCGCTGCCTGCATAAATCATGAAACCACCGTGTTCCAACTTCAACATGCCCAACTTCATCGGCAAAAATAATATCCAAAATAGTCGCAGCGTGATGATCGCCTGCCTGCCGCAACTTTTCCTGAATCCCCGGCGTCACATCCAAACCGCGTGCTTCTAATACCCTTGGCACCAAAGCCATACGCTCCAGCACATCACCTGCTGTTTTCTCCGCCATCTCCCACAACCCTTGATGTGCAGGATAGTCGCCATAATCTGCGCCTAAAAATCGTAAATGAGCCCGAATCAGCTCAAAATGGTAAACCTCTTCATCCGCCACACGCAACCAATCCGCATAATAACGCTCTGGCATACCGGGGAAACGCTGAATAGCATCCAATGCTAAGTTAATCGCGTTAAACTCAATGTGCGCAATGGCATGAATCATGATTTTTCGCCCTTCAGGGCTACCAAACCCTCTCTTCGCAACCTTCACCGCTTCTACAAGGTCAGGCTTATCGGGATGTCCATTACAGGAGCTTGACAGCGGCTGATCAAAGCATGACAAGCTTGATAAAATATAACCTTCTTGATTACGAACATACTCAGCCAGGCTGTGTACCATAGACAACTTTTGATCAACATGATCTTCCATCAGGCAAGCTCGCACACGCTTAAAAAAATCATTTTTCATTATTTTCCATCCCTTTCTTCCAATTCATACTTGTGACAAAGCTTTCTCGTGGTCACAATCGCCCCCATGCGTGATGAACAACCCAGCCTGAACCCTAAACAACAACGCGAGCAACAGCGAGCATTTGCCATTGCCGTACTTACGCAAGCCGTAAGCTTGGTTGAATCTATTGCGCAAGAAGGCAAATGTGATCTCCCTCAATTTACCACATGTATGGACTTTTTATTTGCCCGTGATTCAACCTATAAACCCAGCTTCTATACTGGCGCCATCAAAGCCAAACGCATTCTGCAAGGGCAAGAGGTTCGCTATGCCAAACCCATACTACTGCATAGCACCACCTTGCTTGCCCTTGAAAAAAAAATAAGCCGACAAAAGCAATGCTTGCAAACCATTGCTGAGGGTATGCAGCGAATTGAAAAACAAATGCAATATTTCAATGATCCATACCACAGTAATATTATTGCCGCGGTTGCCAATCTATACGGAGAAACCATCAGCCACTACAAACCTCGAGTGATTATCCGTGGCAAGCCTGAATACCTTAAACAAACCCAACATACAGAAAGGATTCGTTGCCTGCTTTTTGCGGGTATCCGTGCTGCCTGGGTATGGCGAAGCAATGGCGGCAATACCTTTCGCTTGCTTTTTGGTCGTCAGGCTTTAATCTGCGAACTGGAAAAAATAAGGCTTATCACATGAGTGAAGTCATTCGTGTTCTGGGTATAGACCCAGGCTCCCAAAAAACAGGTGTGGGTATTATTGATATTCAAGGCAACCGTATTCGACATGTTCACCATCATGTCATTCGCTGTGGTCGTGGTGAATTTGTGAACAGATTGGGCGTTTTGTTCAACGCATTGTCTCATATTATCTTGGAATATCAGCCGTCAAGCGCAGCCATTGAAGATGTGTTTGTTGCCAAAAGCGTATCATCTGCCCTCAAGCTCGGGCAAGCAAGAGGCGCGCTCATTGCAGCCTGTTGCCACGCTAATCTTAACATTGACTCATATAGCCCCACCGCAATCAAGCAGGCCGTGGTTGGTCATGGCAGAGCAGAAAAAGCACAGGTTCAGCATATGATTAAAGCTTTACTCAAACCTCCTTTACCTTTGCCCGAAGATGCCGCTGATGCTTTGGCGGTTTGCATCTGTCATGCCCACCATGCACCTTTACAAGCTAAAATTCAAAGTGTTAAAAAGTGATGCGGCTTGCTTGACATTACCACTGAGAATACCAACAATCTGCAAACACTTATCATGTGTTGTTGTAAAAAGTCTAAGGGTAGAGCTGAATAGCCATGGCAAATGATTCAACCATATTGGGAAAAGCACCAAACCTAACCCAGCTAGGTCCATATACCATTGAATCCAAGCTTGGTCAAGGTGGCATGGGGATTGTTTACCGTGCCATGGATAAAAACCTTGGTCGTCTTGTCGCTATCAAAGTCTTACATCCCCATCTACTTACCCATGAAAACCTAAAGCAACGATTCCGTCGTGAAGCACGCATGCACGCCAAGCTGATGCACCCAAACATTGTGACACTACTTTCGCTGTATGAAGATGATAAGCATATGGCTTTGGTGATGGAGTTGGTAAAGGGGGACAACCTAAAAACCTATTTACGCAAAAACAGAGGCCTACCCATCAAGAAAAAGCTTTATATCGCCATAGAAATTCTCAAAGGCTTAGAAGCAGCGCACGCGCTTGGCATGGTTCATCGCGACTTAAAACCTGCCAATGTCATTATTTCCGAAAAAGGTGAAGTCAAATTGCTGGACTTTGGTTTGGCAAAACCTGAAGAAGGCGAAGAAGATCTTACCCAAAGCGGTGCCACCGTTGGCTCCTTTCGCTATATGGCACCTGAACAAATTATGAACACCCCCATTGACGCGCGCACCGACCTATACGCCTTTGGTATACTCTTGTTTTATATGCTGTTAGGTAAGCTTCCCTTCGATGCTACAGGTAGTGGCGGTGAGTTTGAAATTATGGAAAAGCAAGTCCGGGAGCCTGCACCTAAACCACACGAGCTGGATGCGAGCATTCCTGTTCCACTTTCCAACTTGATTCTTAAACTGCTAGAAAAGAACAAGGCACAACGCCCTGAACATGCAAGCATTGTGCGTCAAGACATAAAAAATATACTGGACCAGCTTCAATTTCTCGCCACGCCAAAAGCAAGAGAGCAACAACCCGCCACGCCAGTAGAAACACCCGCCACTTCCTCATTATTGTCAAACCACCAAGTTGCCAAACAATGGGTAGATTATGGGCGCTTTCGGTGGCAAGCGCTGCTAAGAAAACTTATACCACATATTCAACAACCCCATGCAGATTTATCCATGATTGCGCTTGTGTTTATCATGCTCGGATCTGGGGTTATCAGTGTGTTGAGCATGGCTGAAAAAACAGTAGCGCAAACACAAATTGCCGCAAACATGACACCGCTGAAAAAGCCGGTTTTGGAGCATGTCACAAGCCAAACTCTTCAAAAAACAGAGCACAAAGCAACAACACCAACTGAGCGTACCGAAAGCAAACGCGAGAGCACAAAAGTAGAGCCCGCTATCAACACAAGTACAAAACATGAAAAAAGCACTGCTTCAAAAGCTGCAAACAGTAAAGTCGAAGTCAGCAAGCAAGCTCAAGCCCAACCAAAGCAAAAGCCCAAGGCAAAAGCCCAAGTGAAAACCGCAGTTAAAAAGCGTATACCTCGCTCTATTGCCTACCGGGTTCCACATCGCGTAGAGCGTAAGGATAAATCTAAAGTTGATACGAAAACACCACATGAATTCCGTGGTGGCTCTCACTTGTTTTACCCTGAATTAGCAGAAAAAGGATGGCTTTCATCATTCAAGCATGGCTACAGTGCTATCTTGTTTGATCAGCCTGTTTCGCTATCCAAAATTATTGTGCACAAAGCAAGTGTTGGCGATCTGGATTTCAAGCATGGGTTTATTCAAGTTGAAATAAAACCTGAAGGCAAACGGAAGTGGAAAAAAATCTTTGTGCAAAAAAACAAGGATATTGATAAAGCGCTCACCATTTCAGGTTTCAAAGATAAGTATCCTTCTTTGGATGGGGTACGCATCAAATTCAAAACCCAAGACCCAATTACCATTGGTCCTATCGACTTACTCAAATAACCATGCCTCAAACCTTTCGTGGGCATATTGAAGCTGTGGCGTATGGTGGTGATGGCATCATACATCATCATGGGCAAACCATATTCATTCCCAACACCGTAGCTGGTGATAAGGCTTTGTATCAAGTCACTGATAAAAAGCGTGGTGTCTGGCGCGCTGAAGTTATAAAGCTGTTAGCTCCTGCACAAGATAGAATAAAGCCGCCTTGTATGGTTGCTAACGCATGTGGTGGCTGCTCTCTACAATATATGCATTTGGCAGCACAAACCAAGCTAAAAACATCATGGGTGCTTGACGCATTCAAACCTTTTATCACAAAAGCCACAGTATTTGCACCATTAAAACAAGAACACAAGCCTGGTTTTGCAGGACGCAGGCGTGTGCGTTGGTTTAGAAAAGGTGATAAGCTTGGGTTTTACCAGCGCTTTAGCCACCATGTGGTTCATAGTGATACATGTATCGCCTTAAGCAAAACACTGGATACACTGCGAAAAGAGCTGGAAGAGATGGCTTTGCCCTCAACTGTTGCAAGCATTCAAGCCGTAGAGTTAAGCAATGGTATTCATATTATTTTGGAATCTGAACACGACTGCCCCGATGGTTTCATTCCAAGCATTGCAAAAGATCAACAGTGGTGGTGGCGCAAGCGTAACTCCCCTGCTATTCAGGCATTGCATAAGCCTGTACTTACACTTTTCGACAATATCAACCTGCACCCCTTCAAACATGAAACACTCAACATTCAGATTGGTGCCAATGATTTTGTGCAAGGACATCAGCAAGGCAATCAAGCTTTAGTTTCACAAGTGTTGGAGTGGTGTCAAGGCTCTAAGCGAGTTGTTGACCTCTTTTCAGGATGTGGCAACTTGTCTTTACCTGTTGCCGCGGCATTGGATGCCAGAGTTGTTGGTGCCGAGCTAAACCCTGCCAGCGTCAAAGCTGCAAACAACAATGCCAAGCGCCTCAACCTTCATGCCACCTACCAAACATTAGACCTGTTCAAAACATTCGCCATTGAACCATTTGTCGGTGCAGACACACTAATTCTTGACCCACCCCGCAAAGGTGCCAAGCGCATTTGCCAGCATATCAACCAGCTCTTTCCCAAGCAAATCATCATGGTCAATTGCAATTTGGCGGCAGCCAAGCGTGATGCAAACGCTTTAGCCAATGCAGGATTTACACTCAAAGCACTACGCCCCCTAGACCTATTCCCCTACTCAGGGCATGTCGAAACCTTAAGCTTATGGGCATCATGAAATACTTTGCATTATTCATCATGCTAGGGCTTGCTGCGTGCTCCACAGAAGCACCAGAAGCACATACTGTGCGTATTGGTATGGCATCTGCCCCTATCAGCCTAGACCCTAGATTTGCAACCGATGCCGCATCACACAAAGTTCAAGAGTTGATACATTGTGGCTTAATACAACTTGGTGAAGATTTTTTGCCGCAACCCAACCTTGCATTATCATGGCAACACCCCGACCCTTATACTTGGGTCTTCACCTTAGATGCAGACAAAAAGTTTCATCATGGTCAAGCTGTTACTGCCCAAGATGTTGCCACCACACTCAATGCCATACGATCCAACCAACTAGCCAGCCCACTTAAAGCTGGCTTCACAGCCATTGAAGATATTGTCGTAAACTCGCCACATCAGCTCACCATTCAGCTTAATAAACCTGATTCATCCCTACTCACCCGCCTCAACTTAGGCATTGTTCCTGCATCAGAAGCCTTGAAGCCTCACCAAGCCAGGCACACTATCGGTTGTGGTACATTCAAGCTGTTATCCTGGGGTAATACCCTACACCTAACCCGTGCCATGCCTGATGCTTCATCCATTCAAGCCATTGATATCCTTACCATCAAAGATCCAGTAACCCGCGTACTGAAGCTTGCGCGTGGTGAAATTGACTTTACACAAAATGACTTACCACCCCACCTGCTTCCTTGGCTCAAAAAGCAACCCCATCTGCATATCACCAGCCAACCTTCCACCACCTTCTCCTATATTGGCTTAAATATGCTAGATCCGATATTAAAACATCAGCAGGTGCGCAAAGCATTGGCGCTGGCGTTGGATAGAAACCTGCTCAAACAAGCCTTGTTTGCCGACTTACCGACTTTAGGTGAAACTGTGCTTACCCCAAGCCATTGGGCAGCAGCCGATATACCACACACCCCTTTTGATATTGCAAAAGCTGAGGAGTTGTTGGATAAGGCTGGCTTCCCCCGCGATAAAAATGGCATGCGTTTTGCGCTCAACTACCGCACCAGCACCAACCCCGCTCGACTTCGACTGGTCACAGCTATTGCTAGTGCCTGGCAAAACATTGGTGTTAATGTATCCATAGAATCCTTGGAATGGGGGGGGGTTTATGCCCGTATCAAGCGTGGTGATTTTCAAGTGTTTTCGCTATCTTGGGTTGGTATCACCGATCCAGATATCTACCGTTGGATTCTACATAGCGGTATGCAACCACCCAAAGGTGCCAATCGTGGGCACTACAGCAACCCGCAGGTGGATGAATGGCTAGACAAAGCTGCGGCAAGTGAAGACCTAAAAGAGCGAAAAAAACTTTATACCTTGATCCAACAACAAATGGCAGCCGACCAAGTGTATATCCCGCTCTGGTATGATGCTGTAGTCGCAGTATCCAATGAGCGTTTGCAAAACTTCAAACCACGCCATGACGCAAGCCTATTGCCTATCTTACAGGCAACCTTAAAGCCAAACCATGCCGATTAACATTTATCCAAGCTTCTATTGCCCTATTGTACATATTGATGGCATTGGTCCTGTCATTGCGAAGAAGCTACAGGCTTCAGGCTATTGCAGTGTGGGCTCACTACTGCTTCACCTTCCCAAATCATGGGTGGACGACAGATATATCACTCCAATCTCAGCGCTTGTGCGCAAACAAGAAGCGCGTATTGCAGGCACAATCACAAGCCGGAAAAGCCACGGCTTTGGGCGCAAAACCACTGTCCACATCACATTGTCGGATGATACTGGTACATCCATAATACTCTCTTTTTTTCATGCTAAATATATGATGTCTGATGCGCGACTTGCCGAAGGGCAAAACATTACAGTGCGAGGCATACCTGATAAATGGGGAAACAAGTGGCAAATGCCCCACCCTGAGTGGCAACCTATCAGCCACTTTGAACCCTGCTGGAAAGCCAAGTATGCCTCAATTGCCGGGTATAGTGGTCGTCAAGTCGGGGGCTGGATACATAAGGGCTTGCAACTGATTGCCCCAGAAGCACAAAGCCCTCTGGATAAACATTTGCCTAACTATCCAAGCTTATACCAAGCTTTGCACCTTCTACACAACAACGCACGGCATGATCCAGAAAGCCCTGTCATACAACAAGCCTTGCAACGCTTGCAAATTGAAGAGCTCATGGTTTATCTGCAACTGATGCAGCAACAACGCAAGCAAGCTGAAGTTTGCACCACTCCACTGCCCACCACCACAAAAGAGCAAGATGTTATACAATCACTACCGTATACGCTTACGGATGCTCAACGGCATGTGTGGCAAGAAATTGGTGATGATTTAGCAGCGGGAAAACGCATGCACCGTTTGCTACAAGGTGATGTGGGTGCTGGTAAAACCTGGATTGCAGCACTGGCGGTTACTCGCCTTGCCGCACATGGCAGGCAAAGCGCTCTGATGGCTCCAACTGAAGTGTTAGCCAAACAACACATGCAAACACTATGCGAGCTTTTAGAGCCACATCATATCAGTGTGGCACTGCTTACGGGCAGTACCAAAAAGAAAGAACGCAAATCAATCATTCAATCTCTGGCAACTGGTGATATTGATGTATTGGTAGGCACCCATGCCCTGCTCACATCTGATGTCAGGTTTGCAGACCTTGGTCTTGCGCTGGTGGATGAGCAGCACCGGTTTGGTGTACAGCAACGCTGGGGCTTAACCACAAAAAACAAGAAAGACGCAGTTCATTTGCTTGCCATGACTGCCACACCTATTCCTCGCTCTCTGGCACTTGCACTGTATGGTGATATGAATTTAAGCATCATGCGGGGCTTGCCCAAAGGAAGAAAGCAAGTTGATACCCGTGTGGTTTCTGAAAGCAAACTGCCCGCGCTTATCGATGCAATTGCACGAATGCTTGCCCAAAACGGGCGTATTTATTGGATTGTTCCACGCATTGATGAAGATGAAGACATGATGAGCGTGGATCAACGCCTAAATACACTCAAGCAGCAGTTTCCTGATGAACTTATTCTTACCTTGCATGGCAAAATGAAGCCCAAAGATAAACAAGCTGCTTTAGCTGCCTTTGCAAATGGAAGTTGCCGTATTCTTGTTGCCACCACAGTGGTTGAAGTTGGTGTAAACATACCTGAAGCACGGGTGATAGTGATTGAACACGCAGATATGTATGGCCTTGCTCAACTGCACCAGTTAAGAGGTCGTGTCGGTCGATCAAGCTTACAAAGCTACTGCATACTCATTCCCAGCAGACAAGCAAGCAACAATGCCAGAAAACGCTTGAGCCTTATGACCTCATGCCATGATGGTTTAGCCCTTGCAGAGTCAGACTTGGCATATCGCGGTGCTGGTGACGCCATTGGTACTCGGCAAAGTGGTGAAGCAGGGTTTCGCTTGATCGACCCTGCACGAGATAGCGACTTGATTCGACACTGGAGTACCAGTTCTGTCATTCATCAAGTTTGTATTTCTGAAGATATGCAGCACTTTTGGCGACCCTTTGCCACAGAGGTTGATTAGCACGACTACGCTCAAAAAATATCACCTTAAGCCTCTCGTCCTTATAGCAACCAGTTCGATTGCTTTTACTCTATTCGATGCTTACGAATAATCGCTTTACCCTCATCAGACATACTTTCCCACAAGATATGCTTTTCTTCTTCTGAAAAGAAGCCGCTTACAAAACTAAAAACAGAACCTTTGTGTTTTTGTTGAATATCTTCCCACAATGTCATCACCGATACCAGCGCCAAAGAGCCAATAATCGCCACAAGCAAAACAACGCGCTTCTGCTTTCGGCGCAAGCGCTTAGGTCTGCCGCTTCTATCCCAACCCATATTGGAAAGTCTAGCAGCAAGTGCCTAGGCAAGCAAACTTGTGTGCTAGATCACAAAAAAACCGCTGCCACTTAGGCAACGGCTCCGCATCAGTTGGTTTGGCATATGGCTTACTTACTTGCTTGCTCTTTAGCCACAGCAGCACGCACCTCATCCATATCCACTTCCTTAACTTGTTTGATTAAATCTTCCAAAGCAGGCTTGGGCAGTGCGCCAGCTTGTGAAAAAATCACAATATTGTCACGAATCACCATCAATGTAGGGATAGAGCGAATATTAAATTGCGCCCCCAAAGCTTGCTCAACTTCAGTATTGACCTTAGCAAACATCACATCGGGATGGTTTTCAGATACTTCCTCATAAGTAGGGGCAAACGCTTTACAGGGTCCACACCAAGGCGCCCAAAAATCAATAATAGTGATAGCACTATTACTTACCTTCTCCTCAAAGTTTTCTGCTGTTAAGTCTACTGTTGCCATCACTATTCTCCTTTAATTATATTATGATAATCTAATATATAAGGGTTATATTCTGTAGATTCAACCCCTAATTTTCTCTTGCCCTCCGAATGATAACAATATTGTCAACATCGGTACACTTGAATTGATGCGCCCATCTTGCACCATCCTCACCGCTTCCTCACGGGATACCCAAAGCTTTCGAATATCCTCATGCTCTTCATCCAAGCCACCGCCTTCTGATACAGGTTTATCTTTATCCACATAACCCAAATACATATACAAACATTCCGATGTGCCGCCGGGGGATGCGTAGGTTTTACCCAAAAACTGAATATCAAATGGTTCATAGCCTGCTTCTTCAATGGATTCACGAATCGCACACTGCACTTTGTCTTCGCCCTCATCCAACATACCTGCCACCACTTCAATCATCCAGGCATTGTCTTGGCGCACCGCAGGCGCAATGCGAAATTGCTCAATCAGCAAGACTTCATCGTAGTGTTTGTCATACAATAAAATCGCCACGGCATCCCCTCGCTCCAACAGTTCTCGGTTGATGGTGAGCGAACCGCCCTTGAATGTATCGTGCTGTACGGTAAACCCTTCAAACTTAAAGAAACCTTTGAACAAGGATACTTTTTCTAAAATCTTGTATGTCATGGTTGGATGGCTCATGCTTCACCCACCACATGCAACATCACCCGCCGCCGCATGGGCGCATAGCGGTGTTCATACAAATACACGCCCTGCCAAATGCCCAAAGCCGCTCTGCCCTTGCTCACAGGAATGGTG
>Ga0256839_1005823_pt1 | contig 11155 bp, 10 predicted proteins | sample 354166metaG_FD_185968 | JGI IMG/M metagenome (GOLD analysis project Ga0256839, IMG submission 185968) | Hydrothermal vent microbial communities from Mid Atlantic Ridge, Atlantic Ocean - 354-166 | ecosystem: Environmental > Aquatic > Marine > Hydrothermal vents | place: Atlantic Ocean: Mid... | reverse complement strand
CCCATCAATCCATAATCGCCCCATGCACAGTCAAGTGCGCTACCATACGACCCAGAAACACCGATCCCGAACCCTGCGCCACAATTGTGAAGGTTCGTAAAGGATGCTTGAACAATGACAGACACAATCAACAGACCCCTTTCTCCCCGCACCCTCATCCTGTCGGCCATCGCCTCGGGTATGTTGCTCAGCAGCTTTGGTGGATGCTCAAAGAGTGACAACGCCAAAGAAGCCGTCAGTAATGCTGGGCATGAATTCAGCAAAATATCCGTTGGCGATCCCACCCTTTCCGACAGCATCGCCTCAGCCGCCTACACCGAAGCGGGCAATTTGGTATCCGATTACGCCAATGCCGATTCACCCTTTGGCCAAGCCGCATCCGTATCCATGGCCCTGTCCAAACTCGGATTGGCAACCCTGGCAGGAAGCCAAGCATCGGAAGTAGAAACCGTAGCATTCCAAAAATCACGGGTCATCCGTGGTCATCTCAGCGAGTGGATTGCCATGAACGCCGTCGCCAAGGCCTCGATGAACTTTGACACCTCCGATGACAAACAAATCCTCCAAGACCTCATCACACTCCGCACCTCAGATGTCGCCCAATACACCGAACTCTTCAACAAGATTCAAGAAGAAATCCAGAACTACCAAAGCCAGATCGACGAGCTGGACTCGAAGGCGATGAGCGAGCGCAACGCCGGTGCTGGATTTGAACTCCAGATGACCAGCGTCTCGGCAACCCAAGCGGCCCAACTCGCCGAGCGTGTTCGTGAACACGCCCTCCGTGCTGACAACTATGAACTCGAATCCGTTCGTCTCCAAGGCCGACTCGGTCAACTCCTCCCTGGCGCCCATGAAATCGAACTCCAAGTCAAAAAAGCCAAAGACCAGATCGACCTCCTAAACCTCTCGATCGACGAACTCGACCAGCGTGTCCGCGATGCCAAAGAAGATTCCGCCCAAGCCCGCGCCAACGCCCAACAAGCCCAAACCGCACTCACCGAACTGGTCAACGAACTCGAAGACTACCGCACCAACACCGTGTCCCCCGCGACCCAGAAGGTCATCTCGCTGCTCCGCCAATCGCTCACCTCTGCCCGCGATGCCAAAGGCACCACCAAATCCAGCGGCGCCATCGCCAAGGCCTCAGCCAACGAACACCTCGCCCGCACCCTGTCCCGCCAAGCCCGAGGCCACACCGACATGGTCTCGCTCTACCTCTCCATCATCGACTCAGGAATCCCAGGCGATTGGCAATCCAAACTCGATACCCACACCACCGCCCGTGATGCGTTGATCGAAGAGTCCAAGCAAGCATTTCAAAGTGCCGCCTCAGCACTCCGCAGTGCCCGCGCCCGTGGCGCAACTGGCGAAAGCTTAGAAGCCGCCGCCGTCCGCTTGGATCGGCTCGGAGGCGTAGAACCCGAACCCGAATACTCCCAAAGCTACGAAGAAAATACAGAATACGACGATTCAGAATTTGAAGACGATTTCGACGAAGACTTCGACACCGAGTTGGATCCAGAAATCGACCCAGATGCTGAACCAATTGAAGACGATGGATAACACCACCATTGCCAAAAACTCATTCGACACATGTTGATTGAACATGATCGAACGAAATGATTGAGAGAGGCCGCCCAGATCATGAGTGAATCCGATCCATCAGTCACCATCCAAGGCATCCCCCAACTCCCCGAAGTCCAACAACACCTCGTCCGCCCAACCGACCCCGTCACCGGAACCGTCACCGTCAGCCGGGTGTGTACCAAGTCCAAAAAAGCCGCCGGATTCGTCCGACACATCGAAATCGATGTCTCAGGCACCCCACTTGAAAATGCCTGGGTCCCCGGCCAATCCTTCGGCGTCGTCCCCCCCGGACAAACCGACAACGGCAAATCCCACAAACTCCGGCTCTACTCCATCGCCGCCCCCACCGGAGGCGAAACCGGCGACGGCACCATCATCTCCACCACCCTCAAACGAGTCGTCGACGAACACTGGGACGACCACACCCTCTTCACCGGGCTCTGTTCCAACTACCTGGCCGATCTCCAGGTCGGCGATCAGGTCCAACTCACAGGCCCAGCAGGCAAACGATTCCTGCTCCCCGCCGATCCAGCCGCCCACAACTACATCTTCATCGCCACAGGCACCGGAATCGCCCCATTTCGCTCCATGATCGGCGACCTGCTCAAAGCCGACATGCCCGCGCGCGTCGATCTCATCATGGGAGCCCCCTACGAATCCGACCTCCTCTACGACGAAGACTTTACCGAGTTGGCCAAAGACTACCCAAACCGCTTCCACTACCGCACCGCCATCTCTCGCCACTTGACCCCCACCCAGACCAAAAAACTCTATGTCCAAAGCCGACTCCAAGAAGACGCCCCCGTCCTCACCGAAATCCTCAAAAGCGACCGCACCCTCATCTACATCTGTGGCATCGCAGGCATGGAACTGGGCATCATCCAAACCCTCGCCACCATCCTCGATCCCACTTCCCTGTCCCAATACCTGAGCATCGACCCCGAAATCGGAACCGACCCTGCTCAATGGAATCGCAAGATGATCCCCAGAAAGCTCAAACCCACCAAACGGATGTTCCTTGAGGTGTATTGAGCCCAGAGTGAGTCTGCCGCTCAGGAATCGGGTCATCCTGTATTTGAGGCCATAGACTAGATCAACAACCCGGTTGTACACTCGTGGGCACCATTTCCACACGAAAACAGACTTTGACGGAGGATCCGATGAGGACCAGATCAGCATTTCTTTCCAAACTGACCCCACTGATGGCTGTGGGTTTCTTGAACCTTGCCCTGATTGCCCCAGCCAACGCCCAGATGGGAACCATTCCCCCATCAACAGTGGAATCCGCCTCGGTCAATGGATCACAGCAATCCCAGATTGCCGATTTCATCGCCCACTGGTCCCAACGAGCCAGCGGCACCGATGCCCAACAAGCATTCAGAGCCCAAGCCAAACTCATGGAACCCCTGATCAACTCCCGCGTGTCGATCTCCTTCCGCCGAGCATACTCCGAGGCCTTGGGAACCTTCTTTGACCAACTCGAATCCAACGCCGACATCGGCTCGACCATGCTCGCCCTGCGTTTGTCCGGCGAACTGGGCACCACCAGAGCCACCAAGATTGTCCTTGCAGGACTCAACAGCGACGATCTGGGAACACGCATCTTTGCCGCCGGCCGCATCGGTCGCATCTTCCGCACCACCGCCACCAATGGCCCAGCCCTCTCGGCCAGCGATCTCGACTCGTTGATCGCTCAACTCGAAAAAACCGCTTCAAGTGACACCAACGAATCCGTCCTCAGCGCAGCCATCCAGGCCCTTGGGGTTGGGAGCACTTTGCCATCGGATGATTTCCTTGCCCAACGAGCCCGGTGCATCACCGCGATGTGCAACGCTTCCAGTACCCAACTCAAAAACAACGATTCTGAACTTGAGTCCCGTGTCCGTATTGCCATGCTCGGTGCCGGGGCCGCGACTTTCTCGCTGTCACAGATTGGTGAAGATTCCACTGAAGAAGCCATCAAAGCGTCGGTCCAGCTTGGTGCCAACATGATCTCGGTGGCCTTGTCCGGGGTCATCCACCGCACCATCCCAGATGTCAACGACCGATCGGTCTATGTCGCTTCGGTTCGCTCTGGTGAGTCTTTGCTGTATTTCGCTCTCCGTGAGCACGCCGAACTGCATCGCCGTCCGGTGAACAATGTCCAGCAAACCGCCTTTGCCGACCTGCTCCAAGCCGGTGAAGACCGTGATTTCCGGAACCAAGCCGCCTTGCTGCTTGGGCCGGGCTCCCCGATCATCACCACCTTCGACTTTGCCGACGACGCCTTTGTCAACTGACCTCCCCCCAATTCAGCACCATCTTTCAGCAACATCCAGAACCCAGAGCGGGTAGAGTGGTTCCATGAGCCGAATGTTGATTCCCGTTGCTGTGCTGGTTGGACTCGTCGCGTTGTCGATCTTCGGCGATCGACCCGAACCACGCGCCGACCTGACCTTCATCAACGCCTCAGAAGTCAACACCCTCGATCCACAGCGGATGAGCTGGATGCACGATCTCCGCACCGCTCGACTCCTCTACGAAGGACTCGTCCGCAATGATGTCCTCAGCGATGACTTTGGCATCATCCCAGGCGTCGCCGAGTCCTGGGAACTCTCCGACGACGCCACCACCTACACCTTCCACCTCCGCCACGACGCGGCGTGGACCAATGGCTCACCCGTCACCGCGCACGATTTCGTCTATTCCTGGAGGCGAGCATTGCTCCCGGATCTGGTCTCTGACTACGCCGCGATGTTTCTCAACATCAAGGGCAGCCAAACCTTCTACGACTGGCGCCAAGCCCAACTCGACGGCTTCACCGACCGAACCTTCGCCAACGCCGACGAGCAACGCAAGGCCGCCTACGACCTCTGGGAAGAAACCAAAGCCCAGTTCGACGCCTTGGTCGGACTCAAGGCCCTCGACGACCACACGCTGGAAGTGACCCTCAAACGCCCATTGCCCTACTTCTTGGACTTGTGCGCCTTTGGGGTGTTTTCGCCGGTCTATGAACCCTTGGTTGCCCAGTACGAACGCCCTGATCCGGTCACCGCTCGGCTCATCCGTCGAGCGGGATGGACCAAAGGCGGAGTGCTGATCTCCAATGGCCCATTTGAACTCACCGGCTGGCGTTTCAAACGCGATATGCGACTGACCCAAAACCCCCACTACTGGGATCGAGATTCCATCGCCATCCGCACCATCTCGATTCCCTCAATCACCGATCCCAACGCCGGGGTGCTTGCCTACCAAACCGGCTCGATCGACTGGATCGCCGATGTGACGAGCCCGTACCGTGGCGACATGGTCGCTCAAAAACTCGCCTTTCTCGATGAACACAAAGACCGCGTCGCCGAACTCCAAGCACTCGGCCATGACCAGTTCTCCATCACCCGGATGCTCCCCGATGACCCCCGCGCCCAGACCCATGCCGTCTCATCGTTCGGGACTTATTTCTACAACTTCAACTGCAAGCCCCGATTGCCCGACGGGCGAGACAACCCCTTTGCCGACGCCCGTGTCCGACGCGCCTTTGCCATGTGCATCGACAAAGCATCGATCGCCAAAGAAATCCGACGGCTCGGAGAACCCACCGCCCACACACTCATCCCCCCCGGCTCCATCGGCGGATACACCTCCCCAGCCGGACTCCCCAACATCGGCGACGCCACCACCCAAGAAGAACGCGACGCGATCATCGCCACAGCCAAGGCCTTGCTCAAAGAAGCTAACTTCCCCGACGACTTTGTCGTCGAACTCGCCTTCAACAAAAGCGCAGGCCACGACCTCATCGGACAAGCCATCGCCAAGAGCTGGCAAAAAACGCTCGGCGTCCAAACCTCACTCTCCCAAAAAGAACTCAAAATCTTCCGCGAAGACCTCAAAAATAAGCAATACATGACCGCCCGAGCCGGATGGTTCGGAGACTATGGCGACCCCACCACCTTCCTCAACATCAACCAATCCAAAGACGGCAACAACGACCGGGCCTACAACAATCCTGTCTTCGACGACCTTCTCGACCAAGCCGCCGTCGAACTCGATCCGGTCAAACGCATGGCCCTGCTGAGTGAGGCCGAGCGAATCCTGATCGAAGAAGACCTCCCATTGGTCCCGATCTTCCACTACGCAACGGTCTACATGTTTGATGCCAAAAAAATCACCGGGCTCTCCACCCACCCCCGAACCAAACAAAACGCCTACCTCATCGATGTCCTCGGCGACGGCATCGGCCCAGACCAACCACGCCCGATGAACCCCGATCGAGTTCAAACGGAGCCCACGCCATGACCAGCATGATCACCATGATCCTCCGCCGACTCGCCGCCCTCCCGCTGATCCTTATCGTGATCTACACCATCACCCTGACCCTGGCATGGGCGGTCCCAGGCAACCCGCTCGAAAACCCAGACAAACGACCCAAGCCCGAAGTCGTCGAGCAGATGAAAAAACAATACAACCTCGATTCATTTCCAAGGTTCTATATCTCCTACCTGAGCAGCGTCACGGGCTTTGAATACGCCAAGGACTGGATCAGCGGCGATCTCTCACGCGACCAACAAGCCGCCCAAGACGCCGGCTTTCCCGCAGTGCATCGACCGATCTTTGATCTTGGCCCATCGCTCGAATACGACGACTGGACCGTCAACGAAATCGTCAGTTCAGCACTCCCAGTCTCAGTCACCCTTGGCGCTGCGTCGATTTTGATCGCATTGGTCGTGGGCGTTGGAGCCGGGGTCATCGGGGCCGTCAAACCAAACTCCGCCAGCGACCTCTTCACGCTGACCGTCGCGATGATCGGGATTTCGCTGCCGAGCTTTGTCATCGGGACGGCGTTGCTGCTGGTCTTTGCCGTGTTGATTCCGTTGTTCCCCGTCGGCGGCTGGGGCGGGCCGATGAAGGCGGTGCTGCCTGCGGTGACGCTCTCGCTGCCCTTTGCCGCCTACATCGCTCGACTGACCCGCATGGGCATGATCGAAGCCCTCGGAGCCGACTACATCCGCACCGCCCGCGCCAAAGGTGCTTCAGAAAACGCCGTGCTGTACAAGCACGCCCTCAAGAACGCCTTCTTGCCTGTGCTTTCATTCCTCGGCCCGGCCGCGGCATTGGCCATGACCGGATCGTTCGTCATCGAGCAAGTCTTCACCATCCCAGGAATGGGACAGCACTTCGTCAATGGCGTCCAAAACAAAGACCTCTTCCTCATCATGGGCGTCGTCCTGATCTTCGCCACGATGCTGATTCTGTTCAACTTGGTTGTGGATGTGCTGTACCGCTGGGTCGATCCGCGAATCGCGTGACTAAACCAGGGTGCCACTACTCGCATTCTTATGCGCAGTAGTGTCTTGAGTACACAACTATTGCACGACAAATGCACGACAAACAAAAACACCACTGCGCCGAAAACGGCGAGTAGTGGCACCCTGCTCTTACGCTTGTTCTTTGAATTTGAATGATGCCCCTGGCTCGATGTCGCAGGTGATGAACTCAACCTCGGCAAAATCCTTGGCCTCCTGACCCGGAGCCCCAAGCGTCAACCACACCGCCATGTCCGGGCCAACATTGACCACCAACCCATTGGATCGAGGATCAATCCCCACAATCTTGCCCATCACCCGCCGAGGCCGACCCGCCACCGGGTCAATGCTTCGCCCACCCGCTGAAACCGGATCAATCCGCCGAGCCGTCGCATGGATCGTGCCCAAAACGGTCTTACCGACCATGGATCGCAGCTTGTCAATACAGCACCCAGGGTCCAGACACAACTTGTAGTTCGTATTGGCAAAACTCAAACACACGCAAGGCGTGTCCTCATCACAAAGAGCATCAATCGTGGTGCGGGTCAGTGTGGGGTCAACTTTGGTGGTTGGGGAAGGATGGATCATGTCCTAAGGATAGCCGGGATCGGCTGACAATGTACAGGCCTAGACGATCGCTTCACCCATCGCAGGCATGGGAAGATCACGCCCAGCATCCCCCATCCGCAAAAAATTCCAGAGCATGATCGAACCACTGGGGGTCATGAACGATTCGGGATGAAACTGCACCCCTTCAAGCGGGGCCTTGGCACCGTTTGAATCATCAGCCCAGACCCGTCGCATCCCCATAATGACCTCGATTTGCTTACCATCAATCTCATCGGTGCAGGTCGCGGAGATTTCCCAGCCATCCTGACCGGGCACCAACGCCGGGACAGTCGAGGGCTCAACGATCAACGAGTGATACCGAGCAACAGTCGCAGGCGACTCAATCCCGGCAAAGACACCCCGCCCATCGTGATTGATCTCGGAGGTTTTGCCGTGCATGAGTTTGGGATGCCTGGCAACGGTCATGCCGCACATGTCGGCCATGCACTGATGCCCAAGACACACCCCCAGCACCGGCACCTTCCCGGAAAAGTGCTCAATCATCGCACCAGAAACCCCCGCTTCTTTGGGTGTGCAAGGCCCTGGCGAAATAATCACATGGCTCGGCCCTGAACCACCATCAAGTGCCGACGCCTGCTCAGGCGTGATCTCATCATGCCGCTTGACGACAAGATCACGATCCGGCTCCAAGTCCCGATCAATCTCACCCAATCGCTGAACAAGGTTCCAAGTAAACGAGTCGTAATTGTCAATCAGCAGAATCACAGCGGACTGTAGGTTCCAAATCCAGACCTATATCCAGACCTATATCCAGACCTAGGCCGCATCGGAGTTCATCCAAGTCGTCCCCGCCACACCGTCCTGGGTGACCAAGAACAGGTCCTTGGTGATCGGATATGGCAATCGGGTAAAGTCCTCATCGACCCGATCTCGCAGCCGTTGGACAAACGAATCGGGCTCACAGCTCAACGCGATGAACATATCCCGCGCCGGGGTCGCCACATAGAAATCCGGTCCAAGATGATGCGCCAGCTTGGCGTGCAGATCGCCCATCAGCAACCTGGCAGCGTCGTACCCGTCCTGCTCAGCGACAATCACCGCCTTGCCACCCTCGGCACTCTCGATGACCTGCATCTCGAGTTCCGGAGCATACAAATCAAGATTCTCACGAGCAAACTCCTCGACCTCTTCAATCGTGATCCCCCACCGCACCACCTGATCCATCGTGATACTCACCGTCATGTGAGGCATATCAAGCACAAACACAATCACCGTGTCATTGACAAACGGCACATGGGCCACCAGTGATTCAGTCAGATGCTCAAAGATCGAAGTCGGCTGAATGCGAGGCATGATCCGCGCCTTGGCTTGATCCAGAGGAATGTCGTTGACCTCGGAGTGATCGCCCAAGAAGAGTTGATCGAGAAAATGCTCCACGATGTCGGTTCCACGATCGGGCTCGTGGGCGACCATCCGGTAGAGGTTCTCCAGATCGAGCCGTCGTCCATTGACATGGAGCTCGTTGGGGGTGACCCGGTTGATATTGAACTCGGGCTGCATGCGTTTGATCAGTTTGACCACATGCTCGACAAACGCATCAGGTTCCTTGGGCATTGTTCCCATGACGACTCCTCCAGAGGCAGCGTGTGCGGATACGCCGCGTGCTGCTGGAGTGTGTTTCGACGGGTTCTTGGCCTTGATGCACGATGAATGTGATGGAATATGGCTCTAGGACCTAGATCGAATGGCTGAACCGGATGAATCCGAATGGGAGGGAGCCCAGAGGGACGATAATCCGACCACACCGAACAAAGTTCTACTTTGATGATCGAATTTGGGCTGTGCAATCCCTACACTGACTGGATACAATCGTGGCCAGATCGAGGACGAGATTCTCGGGCGTATGGAGCGCACGAGCCAAGGGACCCCGATCGATTGAGCGGAGATCAAGCAGTGACCGAACAGGAAATTGAATCAAAGGTAATCGAAATCGTGGCCGAGCAAATGGGTGCCGAAAAGGAGAAAATCTCCCGCGACACCAGTTTCATGGAAGACCTCAACGCCGACAGTCTCGACACCGTCGAACTCGTCATGGAGTTTGAGGACGAGTTTGAAACTTCCATCCCAGACGATCAGGCCGAAAAAATCCTGACCGTGGGCAACGCCATTGACTTCATCATGCAAGCCAACGGCACGGAATAATCCCGCCGATGCGATGAACCAAAGAAGCCCCTCGGCCTATACCGACGGGGCTTGTGTATTTGTCTTGGCCCCCAACCAAACCCCGTCAGACCACATCAGGAACCCTCTATGACCCCTACCCCTCGTCATCGTGTCGTCATCACTGGCTACGGCGCACTGACCAACATCGGGCACAACGCCGCCGATACATGGGAATCCATGAAAGCCGGTCGCTCCGGCATCACCACCATCGATTCCGAAGACTTCCGCAAATACGAAGGATGGACCGTCACCATCGGAGGCCAAGTCAAAGACTGGACCTCCGACTCAGTCCTTGAAAAACGCGAAGCCAAACGGATGGATCGGGTCTCGCTGCTCGGGCTCTGCGCCGCCCAAGAAGCCGTCGATCATTCAGGATTTGATTTCTCCAAAGGAAGCCCCGAACGCCAAGGCATCGTCATGGGCTCAGGAATCGGAGGCATCTCCACCATCGAAACCAGCGTCCAGACCATGGTTGCCAAAGGCCCATCCAGAATCTCCCCCTTCACCGTCCCCAAACTCATGGCCAACGCCGTCACCGGGAACATCTCCATCCGCTTCAATCTCCAAGGCCCCGCCTCCACCCACGCCACCGCCTGCGCTTCCTCAGGCCACGCCATCGGCGACGCGATGGAAGCCATCCGATCAGGCAAAGCCGATGTCATGCTCGCAGGTGGCTCTGAAGCCGCCCTGACCCCCCTGTGTCTCGGCGCCTTCATGACCATGAAGGCCCTCTCAACCCGCAACGATGCCCCGGAGAAGGCCTCTCGTCCATTCGACAGCGGCCGCGACGGATTCGTCCTCAGTGAAGGGGCCGCCGTCTATGTCCTCGAATCCGAAGATCACGCCAAAGCCCGCGGAGCGACCATCTACGCCGAACTCTGCGGCGCCGCCAACTCCTGCGATGCCGGACACATCACCGCCCCGCACCCCCAAGGACGCGGAGCCGGGCACGCAATGAAGTGGGCCCTCGACGACGCCGGTCTCAACCCAGAAGACATCAACTACATCAACGCCCATGGCACCTCCACCCCGCTGGGCGATGTCGCCGAGGTCATCGCCGTCAAAACGGTCTTCGGCGACCACGCCACCAAAGGCGGCGTCAACGGCGGATTGGTCATGAACTCCACCAAATCCATGCATGGCCACTGTCTGGGTGCCTCAGGAGCCGTTGAACTCATCGCCTGTATTCATGCCGTCAACGAGAACATCGTCGCTCCGACCATCAATCTCGATGAAGTCGACCCCGACTGTGCCGATGTGGACATCGTGGCCAATGTCGCCCGTGAAATGCCCATCACCACGGTCATGAACAACACCTTCGGCTTCGGCGGACACAATGTCAGCTTGATCGTCCGCAAGTACCAGGGCTAAAGCCCAACACCCATTATCTGGACCTTGCACCCCTTTGGGCTCCTCATCACCTCCTCATCAGTGGCATATCGCTTGCGATTGTCTGGGTATGTCCCCGCAGTTGTGCCCGTTGAGTGCATCGG
>Ga0256839_1005822_pt1 | contig 11156 bp, 12 predicted proteins | sample 354166metaG_FD_185968 | JGI IMG/M metagenome (GOLD analysis project Ga0256839, IMG submission 185968) | Hydrothermal vent microbial communities from Mid Atlantic Ridge, Atlantic Ocean - 354-166 | ecosystem: Environmental > Aquatic > Marine > Hydrothermal vents | place: Atlantic Ocean: Mid... | reverse complement strand
CTCCGGCGACAGCCTGGCCGCCATCCGCCGTCTGTTCACTCCCGAGTTCCGCAACCGCCTCGATGCCATCGTGCAATTCAAGCCACTCGATGGCGAGACCATTCGCTTCGTGGTGGACAAATTCATCTCCCAGCTGGAGGCTCAGTTGATGGAGAAGAATGTCACCATCGAACTCAGCGATGCGGCGCGCGACTGGCTGGCGGAAAAGGGTTACGACGCCAACATGGGGGCCCGTCCCATGGCCCGGGTGGTGAGCGAACACATCAAGAAGCCGCTGGCCGAAGAGCTGCTGTTCGGTCGCCTCACCCGGGGAGGGAAGGTGTACATCGACGTGTACGACGGAGAGTTGAAACTGGAGGTGGCAGAACCCGAACCGGCGTGAGGGAATTCGCAAGGGAAAACGAAAAAGGAAAACTTCCCACCCGGCCCGCACTTCATCGGCGGGCCTTTTTCATTTGGCGCGATAGACGATGCGTCCCTTGGTGAGATCGTAAGGTGTCAGCTGAACCACCACTCGGTCACCGGTGAGGATACGGATATAGTGTTTACGCATCTTGCCGGAAATGTGCGCAGTGACCACGTGGCCGTTGTCCAATTCCACGCGAAACATGGTGTTGGGAAGGGTCTCGATGACCGTCCCTTCCATTTCGATACTTTCTTCTTTGGCCATTCATGCCCTCCGAGAACCGCTTTCAATCGCTAAACTCATGTTTTTGGAGCGCGTATTATACTGGCCGCCGCCGCCCATTCCTAGCGGGACGCTCGGAGGAAATAATCGTCCCGCTCCAACCCGGAACAAAGGGGTTTCCGGTATAATAACCCTAAGACTTTCCGGCACTCATCGATCGAGAGGCCCAATGGAACTCGACAAAAACAAGGTGATCATCAAAGGCGTCACGGAGGACGGGCGACGGTTTCGTCCCAGTGACTGGGCCCAGCGCCTCTCCACGGCAGCGGCGGCCATGATGCCGCAAACCCGGGAGCGCCGGGCACGGCGGCCTTTTCACCCCAAGGTGAACACCGCTCTCATCGACGGTATCAATAGCGTGGTGGTGGACAAGACCTTGGCCGAAGAGGACCCCCGGCTGTACAACTTCTTGATCAATTTCGCCAAGGAAAACGGTCTGGTGGTGGAAAACCTGGACTGACGCCAGCTTCGGGGGAACAAGCCCCCCGCGATAGGATCAATCCGGCACACTTTCCCCCTCGTCATCCCAGTTCTTGATGAAATTCTTGAGCATCTTGTTCTCGTAGCGGATTTCTTCCAGCAAGGCATCCGCCAGGTCGCTCATGGAGATCATGCCACAAATCTTTCCACCGTCGTCCAACACCGGCAGATGGCGGATACGGTGGGTGGTGGGATTCTCCAGCATCAGGGTCATGGCCTGCTGAATCTCCATGTCACCGGAACAGGATACGAGACGGGTGGCCATCACCTCACTCACCGTGAGCTCCGCCGCCCGCGCGCCGTGATCCCCCAGGGCGCGCAAAACGTCGCGCTCGGTGATGATTCCCACCGCTTCTTCACCCTGAAATACCAACAGGGCCCCGGTGCCGGCCTCACTCATGCTCTGAGCCGCCTGGTGTAAGGTGTGTTGCGGCGAGACACGGACGATCTCGTGTCCCTTCCTGTCCAGCACCTCAATGATGCGCATGATAGAATCTCCTGCCCAATCTGGATTTCAGCGATGTGACAAGGCACATCTTAACATGATTCTATCCCTGATCAGCTTTTTGTGGTTGATATTCATCTCATTGATATACATGGATTTTTCTCCGCTCATCGTGGGTTTGTCCCTACGGGGAGCGGCGTTTTTGCTCACACCCGAATTGATGTTTCTGGGCCTGTTGGCGGGGCAGGCCGGCCTGGTGGGTGGCCTGTGGTGGCGGCGGCGGAGGCATGGTTACAACGTGCCGCTGTACGTGGCTGCACTCGGTTTCCTGGGGAGCCTGCTCGGATCCCAGTTTTCTCCACCCTTGTTGTCGGTGGCCGTTCTGTTTCAAGGTCTTGCCATTCATCTGGACCTCAAGACCTCCAAACAAGCGATCGGTGGAAAATCCTCGAGCGTCTGAGTAAGATGGTCGGGGTTCAACCCGAACCAATCGCAATCAGGAGGATGTCATGCCCAAGCCGGATGATGGTACCGAAGTCCAGGGAATCCTGTGGATCGTGTTCACCATTCTCTATGCGGCGTTGGCCATTTTCGTGCTGACGAACGCCGCCTGAGGGAGAGGGCCTCACCTGCGGGTGCGGCCCTTTTTCTGTTCCCATAAACTTTACATAATATACATTATGCGAAATTACAGGTGGGGGCGCATGCCACAAAAGAATCAGGGTCAAACAAAAAGCCCCGGGCGCAAGGGCCGGGGCTTGGGGGAGCAGGCTCGCGTGCCTGGGGTACTCAGCCGTTCTGGTCGACCCCTTTCATGCTCAGGCGGATGCGGCCTTGTTTGTCCACTTCCAACACCTTGACCCGCACCACGTCACCTTCTTTGAGCTTGTCGCTGACATTGGCGACCCGTTCGTCGGAGATCTGGGAGATGTGAACCAGACCGTCTTTCCCGGGAAGGATGTTGACGAAGGCCCCGAAGTCCATGATCTTAGTGACTTTGCCCTTGTAGGTGGCCCCCACTTCCACGTCGGCGGTCAGGGCCTCGATCATTTCTTTGGCCCGCATGGCGGCGGTCTTGTCGGTGGAGGCGATCTTCACCGTGCCATCATCGGCGATGTCGATGGTGGTTCCGGTTTCTTCAGTAATGGAGCGGATGGTGGCGCCGCCCTTGCCGATGACGTCGCGGATGCGATCAGGATTGATCTTCAGGGTGACGTAACGTGGGGCGTATTCCGACATTTCCTCGCGCGGTTCGGCGATCACCGCATTCATCAGATCAAGGATGTGATTGCGGGCACGGTTGGCCTTCTCCAACGCAGTGGCCATGATGTCGCGGTCGATCCCCTCGATCTTGATGTCCATCTGCAACGCGGTGACCCCGTCACGGGTACCGGCGACCTTGAAGTCCATGTCGCCCAGGTGATCCTCGTCACCGAGGATGTCGGTGAGCACGGCCACTTGCTCACCTTCTTTGATCAGCCCCATGGCGATTCCAGCCACCGGTGCCTTCACCGGCACACCGGCATCCATCAAGGAAAGCGAGGTGCCGCAGACGGTGGCCATGGAGCTGGAGCCGTTGGATTCAGTGATCTCGGAGACCACGCGGATGGAATACGGATATTTGTCGAGACTGGGCATCACCGCCATCAGGGCCCGTTTGGCGAGTTTGCCGTGGCCGATCTCACGGCGCTTGGGGCTGCCCACCATCCCGGTCTCCCCCACTGAGTACGGCGGGAAGTTGTAGTGGAGGATGAAGGGGTCGCGGTATTCACCGGCGATGGCATCGATGAGCTGCGCTTCGCGTTCGGTGCCCAAGGTGGTCACCACCAGCGCCTGGGTCTCGCCGCGGGTGAACAGCGCCGAGCCGTGGGTGCGCGGCAGCAGGCCCACCTTGATCCGGATCGGGCGCACGGTGTCGGTATCGCGCCCGTCGATCCGCGGTTCTCCCCGCAGGATGCGCCCACGGACGATCTCTTTTTCCAGGGATTCCAGGGCCTTGTGGATGGCCTTTTCTTCCCAGTCTTCGCGTTCTTCGCTGAGCTGGGCGGCCACTTGGGTATGGATTTCCTGGATCCGCTCGCGGCGGGCCTGTTTCTCACGGATCTGATAGGCGGCATCGAGTTCCGCTTCGGCCAGTTGGCGCACCCGAGTGTTCAATTCCTGGTCTTCTTCCGGGGGCTGCCAGTCCCACTCAGGTTTGCCGGCCTCGGCCTTGAGTTCGGCGATGGCGTCGATCACCGTTTGCATCTGCCGGTGGCCGAACATCACCGCATCCAGCATCACCGCTTCATCGAGCTCCTTGGCCTCGGATTCCACCATGAGCACGGCATTGCGGGTGCCGGCCACCACCAGGTCCAGCTCGGAGGTGGACATCTGGGTGGAGCTGGGATTGAGGATGAACTCCCCGTCCACATAACCCACCCGGCAGGCCCCCAGCGGCCCATGGAAAGGCACCCCCGAGAGGGTGACCGCCGCGGAGGCACCGATCATGGCGGGCACGTCGGGGTCGATCTCGGGATCGAGTGAGATCACCGTGGCGATGACTTGGACCTCGTTGCGGAACCCTTTGGGAAACAACGGACGCAGCGGGCGGTCGATGAGGCGTGAGGTGAGGGTCTCTTTCTCGGATGGCCGCCCTTCCCGCTTGAAAAAACCGCCGGGGATCTTGCCGGCGGCATAGGTGCGCTCCTGGTAATTGACGGTGAGGGGGAAGAAATCCCGCCCTTCGTCAACATTCTTGGCGGCGACACAGGTGACGAGCACCGTGGTGTCGCCCATGCTGACCATCACCGCGCCACTGGCCTGGCGGGCGATCTCACCGGTCTCCAGGGTGACGGTGTGTTGTCCGTAGGTGAAGCTCTTTCTGACGGGTTCCACGCTGGGTTTTCCTTGGGCTGGTCGTTCGAGGGGTTATTTTCTCAAACCGAGGCGGGCGATGAGCTCGCGATAGCGCTGGATGTCCTTGCGCTTGAGATAGTCGAGGAGCTTGCGGCGCTGATTGACCATCTTCAGCAGCCCCTGGCGGGAGTGGTGATCGTGTTTGTGTTCCTTGAAGTGACCGGCGAGGTCGTCGATGCGGGCAGACAACAGGGCCACTTGCACCTCGGGGGAGCCGGTGTCGCCGGGGGCGCGCTGATACTCCTCGACGATCTTTTTCTTGGTTTCAGCATCTAAGGCCATGGTTTCACTCCTGAAATGTACGGCAGACCAAAATTCGGTGGGCGGATTTTATCATGTAACTCGGTGGATGAGGCAGAAAAAACCATCCCTCATGCGACTTTGACGAGACGCCGCGGTGCGACGCGACCGTCGTCGATGATCTCGCCGACACCGAGAAAACGGTCGTTTTCGTAGAGGCGCACCCAACCGCCGTCGGCGGGGACTTTGGGAATCAGCACCGGTTGCCCCATGCGTAGGTAATAGGCGGCATCCCCTTGAAGCTGAATGCCGGGCCAGTCGCTCAGTGCTTCCCCCATGGGGAGGAGGTGGCATTGTAGGGCCTGAGGGCCTTCTTCCTGAAAGAGCGCTTCCAGGGCCTCCAGAGAGACGGCGTCTTCCACGTCCAACGCCCCCACCCGGGTGCGCCGCAGCTCGGCCACATGGGCGCCACATCCCAAGGCCTCGCCGATGTCTTCGGCCAGGGTGCGAACGTAGGTGCCCTTGCTGCAACGGATGTCGAGGATCAGACGGTCCGCTTCCACGGCCAGTAGTTCGAGTCGATGAATGGTGACCTGGCGCGGCGATCGTTCTATTTCTTTGCCTTGATGGGCCAGTTTGTACAGGGGTTCGCCGTTGATCTTGATGGCGGAATGCATCGGCGGGATCTGTTCGATGGTGCCCCGGAAACGCGCCAGCACGGTCTCTATTTCTGCCTCGCTCACAGACGGCACCGGCCGGGTTTCGATCACTTCCCCTTCGGCATCACCGGTGGTGGTGCGGACGCCGAGGCGCAGGGTGGTGAAGTAACGTTTGTCGGCATTGAGCAGGTAGGCCGAGATTTTGGTGGCCTCACCGAAACACAACGGCAGCAGGCCGGTGGCCAGGGGATCGAGGCTGCCGGTGTGCCCCCCCTTCTGGGCCTGCAACAGGCGTTTCACCGTTTGCAGGGCGGCGTTGGAGGTGAGCCCTTTGGGTTTGTCCAGCAGCAGGACCCCGTGCACCGGGCGACCGCGACGTCTTCTCTTACCCACGTTGACGATTACTCCTGATCCTGTTTCGTGTCATCACCACGGGAGCGCCCCACAGCCTCATCGATGAGGCGGCTCAGCGCCTGACCACGCTCCACGGTCTTGTCGAGGCGGAAGCGGAGCTCGGGGAGGCTGCGCATCTTGAGTACTTGGCCAAGGCGGTGGCGCAGGTGTTTGGCATGCCGCTGCAGGTAGTCCAGGGCGGCCTCTTCGTCCGGAGCGGCGAGCAGACTGACGTATACCTTGGCGTAGGCATAGTCGCGGCTGACTTCCACTCCCGAGATGGTGGCCATCCCCAGACAGGGATCGCTCAGTTCCCTGGCGATCAGTTGCGCGATGGCCCGTTGCATCTGATGTTCCACCCGCGCACGGCGTTGTTCAGAGGCCATGGGCGCTCACAACTCCCGTTTCACTTCGACGCGCTCGTAACACTCGATCTGGTCCCCGACCTTGACGTCATTGTAGTTGCGCACCCCGATCCCGCATTCGAAACCGGCCCGGACCTCGGCGACGTCTTCCTTGTAGCGGCGCAACGATTCCAGTTCGCCTTGGAAGATGACCACGTTGTCACGCAGTACGCGGATGGGGTTGTTGCGTTTCACCACGCCTTCCAGAACCATGCAGCCGGCCACGGCGCCGATCTTGGGCACACGGAATACCTCGCGCACCTCCGCCAGCCCGATGATCTCTTCCTTGTATTCGGGCGAGAGCAGACCGGCCATGCTTTGTTTGACGTCGCTGATGACGTCGTAGATGACGCTGTAGTAGCGCACTTCGACGTTTTCCTGTTCCGCCAGCTTGCGGGCCGAGGCGTCGGCGCGGACATTGAAGCCGATGACGATGGCGTTGGCGGCCAGTGCAAGGTTGATGTCGGACTCGGTGATGCCGCCGACCCCCGAGGCGACGATCTTCACTTTCACCTCGTCGGTGGAGAGCTTGGTGATGGCATCGGAGAGGGCCTCCAGCGTACCTTGGACGTCGGTCTTCAGCACCACGTTGATGCTGCTGATTTCGCCTTCCTTGAGCTGTTCGAAGATGTTCTCCAACTTGGCCGCTTGGCGTTGAGCCAGTTTGGTCTCGCGAAATTTTCCTTGGCGGAACAGGGCGATCTCGCGTGCCTTGCGCTCGTCGGGCACTACGAGGATTTCTTCTCCGGCATTGGGTGTGCCCGAGAGTCCCAGGACTTCCACCGGTGTGGAGGGGCCGGCCTCGGTGACCTGTTTGCCGTGTTCGTTCAGCATCGCCCGTACCCGGCCGAATTCCTGGCCGGCGAGAAGAACGTCACCCTTGCGCAGCGTGCCTTGCTGGATCAGCACATCGGCCACCGGACCACGGCCTTTGTCCAGACGCGATTCCAACACCACGCCTTTGGCCGGTCCTTCCACCGGGGCCTGGAGTTCCAGCAGTTCGGCCTGGAGCAGGATGGCCTCCAACAGGTCGTCGATCCCCTGCCCCGTCTTGGCGGAGACCGGGACGAACATGGTGTCTCCGCCCCACTCTTCGGGGATGACCTCTTCGGCGGCCAGTTCGTTCTTAACCCGTTCGGGGTCGGCATCGGGTTTGTCGATCTTGTTGATGGCGACGATGATGGGGACGTCACCGGCACGGGCGTGCTGGATGGCCTCTTTGGTCTGGGGCATGACGCCATCATCGGCGGCCACCACCAACACCACGATGTCGGTGGCCTTGGCGCCGCGGGCGCGCATGGCGGTGAAGGCCTCGTGGCCGGGGGTGTCGAGGAAGGTGATCACCCCTTTGTCGGTCTCGACCTTGTAAGCGCCGATGTGCTGAGTGATGCCACCGGCCTCCCCCGCCGCTACCCGGCTCTGGCGGATGTGGTCCAGCAGCGAGGTCTTGCCGTGGTCCACGTGCCCCATGACGGTGATCACCGGCGGGCGCGGTTGCGGTTCGCTATACACCGCCTCCAGGGATTCGTAGAGGGCCTCTTCCAGGGCGTTTTCCTTGAGGATCTTGACCTTGTGCCCCATCTCTTCCACCACCAGGGTGGCGGTGTCCTGGTCGAGCACTTGGTTGATGGTGGCCATCACCCCCATCTTCATCAAGGTCTTGATCACCTCGGCGGCCTTGATCTTCATTTTCTGGGCCAGCTCGCCCACAGTGATGGTTTCGGGCACGGTGACCTCATGGACCACCGGGGCGGTGGGACGGGAGAAGGTGCTCTCACCGGCGCTGGCCCGGCGGGTGCGGCGGCCTTCTTTCTCTTTGCGGCGCCCGCTCTTGCCTTTGGCGACGTGCAACTCCTTGCGTCCGTATTTGGTTTCCCGCTCGGCCGGCTCTTTGCGTTTGTTGGCCTTCTTGGTGGGCTTGGCCTCTTCCTTGGCCTTGCGGGCGGCCTCTTCGGCTGCACGCCGCGCCGCTTCCTCGGCCGCCTTCTTGGCGGCTTCTTCCTCTTCGGCACGGCGCTTGGCTTCTTCTTCCGCACGCCGACGGGCCTCTTCCTCTTCGGCACGGCGCTTGGCTTCTTCTTCCGCACGCCGACGGGCCTCTTCTTCGGCACGGAGTTTGGCCTCTTCGGCTTCGCGGGCCTTTTGTTCCTCTTGCTCTTTTGCCAGCAGTTCGCTGCGTTTGACGTAGGTCTTCTTCTTGCGCACTTCGACACTCACGGTGCGCGTGCGGGTCGTCTGACCACGTCCGCCCCCGGGGGGCTTCTGCCGCAGCTCGGTCACCATGCGCCGCTTCAAGGTGATCTTGCGGGGCCCCGCCGCTTCACGCGTCTCTTCACGACTCTTGCGCAAGTAAGCGAGGAGTTTGTCCTTTTCCTCTTCGCTGATGACTTCGTCGGGGGCCTTGCCGCCCACACCCGCGTCCACCAGCTGATGCAGCAGGCGATCCACCGGGATCCCCACCACCTGAGCAAATTCTTTAACCGTCACGTCCGACATAGTTCACTCCAGCTTCACTGCTGTTCGGCGGCGAACCAAGGTTCGCGGGCCTTCATGATGAGTTGGGCCGCGCGCTCCTCGTCCACGCCCTCGATATCCGTCAGCTCGTCTACGGACTGTTCGGCGAGGTCGTCCATGGAGGTGATGCCCCGTTCGGCCAGTTTCATCGCCAGTTCGGGATCCATGCCATCCATCTCCAGCAATTCGGGATCCACCTTGGCTTCTTTGAGGGCCTCTTCCCGAGCGATGGCGCGGGTGAGCAAGGCGTCTTTGGCGCGGCGGCGCAATTCGTCGACGATCTCCTCGTCGAATTCCTCGATCTGGAGGAATTCGGCCGTCGGCACGTAGGCCACTTCCTCGATGGAGGAAAAACCTTCATCCACCAGGATCGCCGCCACCTCTTCGTCCACGTCCAACTGTTCCATGAACAGTTCACGCAGCGCCTGCGCCTCCCGCTCGCGTTTTTCCTGCGCCTCGACCTCGGTCATGATGTTGATGGTCCAACCGGTGAGTTCACTGGCGAGGCGCACGTTCTGCCCTCCCCGGCCGATGGCGATGGAGAGCTGTTCCTCGGCCACCGCCACGTCCATGCTGTGAGCGTCCTCGTCCATGACGATGGAGACGATCTCCGCGGGCGAGAGGGCGTTGAGGACGAATTGCGCCGGATTCTCGTCCCACAGGACGATATCCACCCGCTCGCCGGCCAATTCGTTGGAGACCGCCTGAACTCGGGAGCCACGCATGCCCACACAGGCCCCCACGGGGTCCACCCGTGGGTCGTTGGAACGCACCGCGATCTTGGCGCGCGACCCCGGGTCGCGGGCCGCCCCCATCACATCGATGAGGCCTTCTCCGATCTCCGGCACCTCGATCTTGAACAGCTCGATGAGAAACTCCGGACAGGTGCGGCTGATGAACAGTTGCGGGCCCCGTGACTCGGAACGCACGTCGCGCAGATAGCCGCGCACGCGGTCGCCGGGACGCAGGCTTTCCCGAGGGATGAGTTCTTCGCGGTAGATGATGCCCTCGGCGTTGTTGTTGAGATCGACGATGACGTTGCCCTTGTCCAGACGCTTCACCTGGCCGACGACGATCTCGCCCTTGCGGTCTTTGAAGATTTCCACCACCTTCGCGCGTTCGGCCTCGCGCACCTTCTGCACGATGACCTGTTTCGCGGTCTGGGCGCCGATGCGGCCGAATTCCACCGATTCGATGGGCTCTTCGATGTATTCCCCTACCTCGATGTCAGGCTGGCGCTCGCGGGCTTCGCTGAGACGAATCTGGCGCTCGGGTTCGAATTCCTCTGCATCGTCAGGCACCACCTCCCAGCGGCGGAAGGCGCGATAGTCCCCCGTCTCGCGGTCGATCGCCACACGCACGTCCACGTCGCCATCGAAGCGCTTCTTGGTGGCCGTGGCCAGAGCGATCTCCACCGCTTCGAAGATGACCTCCTGATCCACGTCCTTCTCATTGGAGACCACTTCCACCACTCTGAGGATTTCTTTGCTGTTCATCGATCGTTCGCCTCCCGCCCGACGCTCACCATTCGGGCACCAGATTAGCCTTTTCCACCAACGCAAAGGGGAGCGAGACCGTCTCGCCGTCCACCTTCAGGCATAGATGTTCCTCGTCGGCGTCTTCGATGACACCGCGGTAATTCCTGCGTCCCTCCACGGGTTCGCTCAAACGTAATTTACACAGCCGCCCACGGAAACGCCGGTAGTGTTGCGGGCGGAACAGGGGGCGGTCCGCCCCCGGGGATGACACCTCCAGGTGATATTCACCACGGATGGGGTCCTCCACATCCAACAAGGCACTCACCTCCCGGCTGACATGCTCGCAATCATCGATGGTGATTCCCTCTGGGCGGTCGATGTAGAGACGCAGCACGGAATGACGCCCCTGAGGGAGGTACTCCACTCCAAGGAGCTCATATCCCAGTTCATGGACCGTGGGGCCCAGGAGGTTTTCCAATTCCAGCGATCTCTTCTGCGGCATGACAAACAAAAAATGGGCCAAGGGCCCACTCTCGATGGGGATGATCCCCGCCTCGACCAACCGCCCCGCACAGCGGGTAATGGGCCGATCAACGCCTTAATAAAAAACCCCGATGAATCGGGGCTCCCAAGAAGCGCTACTCAAGGCGCCATTATAAGGGCTTGCCACGGAGCTCTTCAAGCCCACACCGCCTCTTGCCCCCGAATCGATCTGTGGGACCGCCGAGAGGGGAAAAAGTTGCGTCTTTAATGCCACCTCAACCCCCGGAAAATAGCTGGGCTTCCCAGCGGGACGGCCAAAGATCCCGCCCAAACGAAGACGAGCGAACAATGACCGGGGAGTCGGACAGGATGTATTGCTGGGGTGTGGTGTCCCCGCTGGCATGTGGGGGATGTTGCTGCTGTTGTCCGGGTGCGCCGAGCCGCTGCCGGACCTGCTCGCTTTCACGGGAGATT
>Ga0256839_1005821_pt1 | contig 11157 bp, 12 predicted proteins | sample 354166metaG_FD_185968 | JGI IMG/M metagenome (GOLD analysis project Ga0256839, IMG submission 185968) | Hydrothermal vent microbial communities from Mid Atlantic Ridge, Atlantic Ocean - 354-166 | ecosystem: Environmental > Aquatic > Marine > Hydrothermal vents | place: Atlantic Ocean: Mid... | reverse complement strand
ACTAACTTAAACACTTTTTTTGCTATACTCCTTTTATGAAAAATATAGTTAAACCCCTACTCACTTTAAGCCTGTCGATTTTCCTCTTTGGGTGTGCCACTAAAAAGCCTGTGCCAGTACAAGCCAGTGTGACAACTGTCACTAAGCAACCCATTACAGCATCTCAAAATCAAGCTACTTTGGAAACACCTATTGTCACATCGCAACCAATAAAAACGCCTACCCCTAGACCTGTTCCAACACAAAATCAGCCTACTCAAGCAACGCCACAGACAACACAAAGCCAACATCAAACAAGCCAATATGGGGAGAGTACTTTTCATCAGAAGTTTAAACTCCCCAAGAAGATTAAAGAGAGTTCAGGACTCATTAAAGTAGATGGCAGATTATGGACATTTAACGACAGTGGAGGAAAAGCTGAACTCTACCAAATTAGCGAAAAAAATGGTCGCATTTTAAAAACACTCAAAATCACCAATGCACGTAATGTAGATTGGGAAGATATTGCTTTTGATGATAGCTATGTTTACATTGGAGACATTGGGAACAACCGTGGCAATCGTAAAAATTTAAAAATCTACAAAATTCCTCGTGCTTCATTGCGTACTCAAAAGAAAGTTCGTGCTGAAGTGATTGCTTATCGCTATAGCGACCAAAAGAACTTTAGCTCTCGACCTCATAAAAATAACTACGACTGTGAAGCCATGGTCGCCCACAATGGAAAGCTTTACCTCTTCTCTAAAAATTGGCAAAATCAAAAAACCCGTCTCTATGAGCTAAGTAGCCAAGCAGGAAAACATAAAGCCAAGTATTTAAGCACCTTTAACACAGATGGTATGGTCACAGGTGCTAGTCTCAACGAAGAGATGGGAATTTTACTGCTTACAAGCTACTCTCGTTTGTTAAGTGTGGAAGTATGGGCATTTACAAACTACCAAAACAGCCACTTTTTTAAAGGTGACAAAAAAAGGTTAAACTTTAAAAACCCTCTTCAAGGACAGATTGAAGGAGTCACATTTAATGGAAACTACCAAGCCTACTTAAGCAGTGAAGCCTTTAGTAAATATATTTTTAGTTTTGATGCTTCACTTTATGAGGTCGATTTTAGAAGAGAGTTTGAGTAACAACGCTATCTATATGCTATAATTTCAAATGAATAAAACCTATGCCTATAACCATGACCCCATCAACTTTAATTTTGAACAGACCATTGAACGCTTTTTTGTCGAAGAGATTCCTCTTTTTAACTTTAGTAACAAAGGCTCTAACCTTATTTTAAAAATCAAAAAATCAGATATGAGTACTTTTAAACTCATTACGGTTATTGCTAAAGCCACACAGCTTGAACAGCGTGACATTGGCTATGCTGGGTTAAAAGATAAAAATGCCACGACCATTCAGTACATCTCTATTCCTAAACAGTATGAGCGTGATGTGGTTAAAAATTTGACCACTGAAAAGATAGAGATTTTAGAGAAGTTTTATTCTAAATTTCCCATCAAAGTGGGGCAACTCAAAGGCAATAACTTCTCCATTGTCTTACATAAAGTAGATAAAAAAGCCAAAGAATCCATAGAGAGAGTCGCCACCAAAATGACCACAGAGGGCATACCTAACTACTACGGCTATCAACGTTTTGGAGAAGATTCACGCTCTTATTTGCAAGGAAAAGAGATAGCCCATTCAGGCAAAAAACTCAAAGGGGCAAAAGAGAAACTTTTGGTTTCAGCGTATCAGTCTTATTTGTACAATGAATGGCTCTCTTCACGGATTAATATTTCAAAAACCATTGCCCATAATAGTGTTGAAGATGCGAGTAATCAATTAGAATACCCTCTTGAACTCGTTCAACTCTTAGCCAAACAAAAACAGTTTTTTAAACTTTTCATTGGGGATGAGATGCAAAGCTACCCTTTTGGTAAAAGCTATTTTTTACAAGATTTTGATAAAGCATCACAAGAGTTTATGGCACACAAATCAAGCCCCACAGGTTTACTTGTTGGTGCTAAAGTAGCACGTGCTAAAGCAGATGCCAGACATTTAGAAGAACCATTTGACGATGATGAACTCTACACCCTAAAAGGTGACAGACGTTATGCGTGGATTTTTCCTGAAGATTTAAAATTGATTTACAGTGAAGAGAAGCAAGAACTCACCATTGAGTTCTTTTTGCCCAAAGGTGCTTACGCAACCACTTTTTTAGAAGAGATTGGTAAGTTTTCGTTGAAGCCAAAGGTTGTTAGACGATAAGTCTCTTAAACACTTATTTTCTATGTACTGTAACCTCATCACCCAAACAAATCTGTCCATAATCTAAAGGACGTACAAAAAGCCCTCGTTTTCCCTGAATGATTTCAGGCAACTCTGGAGCTAAAGAGTAGAGATAGCCATAAAGTTCACAACGTTCCGTTACTTCTAAAAGGGTCTCACCAATCTCAATAACATCCCCTACTGCTAAATCATACAAATCAATGTCCACATGAATATTCTCCATTAAAACACCCTCGCTAATAACAATATCAGCCTCTTGGGCTAAATCATAACTTATTTGCGAAGTAAGTAGCATCACACGCTTCTGTGCAGTCTCATAATTCATGTCTCCAATAATCCCATCGGGATCACAATCAATATCTTCACAACTAATACGATTACCTAAACGCATCATATCTGGCATGGTCATATAGAGCTTTAATACTTTTCCTGTTGGCATTTTTTATCCTTCATTATTAATTGGGCGATAGTATCACAAATGGTATTAAAAAATAGGGGGTTAATAAAAAAATTGCCATAAAAGTTCCTACTGAACTGATAATTGAAAATAGTAAATTTTAATGTGGGAAAATTTGAAAGAGTGGCTCCGGATGTAGGATTCGAACCTACGACCAAATGATTAACAGTCATCTACTCTACCACTGAGCTAATCCGGAACAATTAATTTGAAAAGTCTTATTTTTTATGGCTCCGGATGTAGGATTCGAACCTACGACCAAATGATTAACAGTCATCTACTCTACCACTGAGCTAATCCGGAACAATTAATTTAAAGCTAATGCTTAAATTGGAGTGCAATTATAAGCAAAAAAGAGTTTTATGTCAAGCCTTTTCCAAAGCTTTTTCCCTACTCGCTAATATTTTGTACAAAAAAATTATAACCACTGGAATTTTCAATTTTAAGAAGCCCATTATCAACTAAAACTTGAAGTCTATTTTTGCTCTTTGCATCAAAAAGAACATCAATATCCTCTTGGGTCAATGGTCGTTTTTTAAGGGTCTCCAAAATATCTTCAGAAGAGTACGACGAAGCTTTAATATCAACTTTTTTGCGTGTCGCAATATAAATAGGTAAAGAGGCATCAAATTTTAAAGATATGGCACGTAAAGCCTCATAAGACAATGGTTCTACATAATAAGCAGGAGGTCGGTCAATTGTTCCAATATCAATACGTGTTGGCTTTAATCTTAAAAGATATTCATTTAAAGCTTTTATCTCTTCCTCTGCATCATTGACTCCTTTCACAAAGAGTATCTCAATGATTAAGGGCTTAGAGAACTTCTCTTTAAACGCTAACATTCCAGATTTTATGTTTTCTACATCTATCTTAGAAGAGGCTCTATCTAGCCGTTTTAAACAGCGTTTTGAGGCACAATCTAAAGAGAGTTTTACGGTGTCAAACTTCTGCAAAGATTCTTGAATATTTTCTTTATGAATGTTGGCTGCATTGGAAAGGATAAGCGTCTGAATAGTACCTTTTACTTTGTTAATCTCATCCATTAGCACTGATAAATGTGGGTAAAGGGTTGGTTCACCATTAGCAGTAATCGTCAAAGCATCAATGTCTTGATGCTCTCCTAAAATATTGTTTAACGCATTCATAATCTCTTCTACAGAAATAACATCTTCATACGCGTCCATTACGGGTGCAGGAGCTAATTCACAATAGAGACAGTCAAAGTTACACTGCTTCTTTGAGGGGCTTAAATCAATGCCTAAAGATTTTCCAAAACGTCTGGAATTAACAGGTCCAAATATAATGTTCATATTTAATCGTTACAAACACTTTCCATGAGTACTTCAATGATGTCTGACATGGTTAAAATACCCATAAGCTCATTATTATCGATCACCAAAAGACGTTTAATGCTTGAATTAACCATCATCTTTGCAGCATATTGCACATTGAGCTTAGTAGAAACGGAGACAGCAGGCATAGCTGCAATATCATAGACATTGAGCAAATCAATATCTCCATCTTCTGCTACAATACTTTGTAAAATATTTTTAAAAGTGATAAGACCATACGCTCCACTCTCACCATTTTTTTCCACAATCACCGAACGAACTTTGTTTTCTCTCATTAACTTTAAAGCATCTCTCACACTTGACATGGGTGAAACTTTTATCAGTTTTTCTGCTGGGGTCATTACTTTTTCAACTAACATCTCATCTTCCTTTTGAATATTTAGAAATATATATTAACACTTTAAGCTATATCATTGACTTAATATCATCTTCAAATTTATGTAATTCATTGGTATCAAGTCCTGCTACATGACTTAATGGCAAGGTAAATACCAAACCACCATTTTGAGCATTATCCAAATCAAACTTAGTACGTATCGCTTTCATAACTTTTAAAGAAAGTTTCCGTGGTAAGACAAAAAGAAGTACCGAGACATTCTCCTCTAAAGTTAAACCGAAAAAAACCTTTTTCTCTTCTAGTCCAATGTTTTTTCCATGAAGGATGGTCACTCCACCTGCTCCAGCTTCTTTGGCAACATCAATTGCTGCTTCTTCATCTTTATCTTCAATAATGGCAACTAAGGCTGTAAATTTCATCTAAACTTCCTTCTTTAATTTTTTTTCTAATTGTCTTTTTTTATACTCTGCATAAATCCCATAACCCATCACGGTGAGCATCGGGAAAAGCGAAGCAAAAGCAATGAGTCCAAATCCATCAATAAGTGGATTACGCCCCTCAATATTGGTCGCCAAACCAATACCCAATGCAGCGACTAAAGGCACAGTGACCGTTGAAGTAGTCACCCCTCCTGTATCATAGGCAATGGCAATAATATGTTTGGGTGCAAAATAGGTCAAGATAATAACCAGTACGTACCCCACAATAATATAATAATGAATCGCATCACCTTGAACCAAACGATAAGCACCCAAAGCAATACCCATTGCTACCCCTAATGCTACCACAGTTCTTAATATGTTCTGCTTGATGATACCCTCTGAAATAACTTCAACTTTCATGGCAATGGCAAGAAGTGCTGGTTCTGCCATGGTGGTTGAAAAGCCTATCATAAAACCAAAAAGATAAATAAGTAGATTATTGTCTTGACTTGTTAAATCATTGGCAATACTCTCACCAATGGGGAAAAGCCCCATCTCTAATCCTACAATAAACGCATAAAGTCCTAAAATTACCATAACAATACCCACTACTATTTTAGGTAGATGAGCTACTGGCTTTCTAATAACCAAATATTGGAAAAAAAAGATTACTACCAAGATAGGAGCAACATCTTTCACTACCCCTAAGATACCCCAAAAAATTTCTGCTAAGACAAATGAGCTTTGCTCAGCCACCTCTTGGCTATTTGTAGCCACCATAGAAATAATTTCTACACTACTTGAAGCGTCTCCTCCCATTGAGTAAACTACAATGCCATAAACTTGCACAAATATCATTGGCGTAAGTGAGGCAAAAGCAATCAGCCCAAACCCATCAATAACAGGGTTACGCCCTTTAATGCTTGAAGCTAAGCCAATGCCAAGAGCTGCGACTAAAGGTACTGTAACCGTTGAGGTTGTCACCCCTCCACTATCATACGCCAAACCAATAATTTCAGCTGGAGCAAAAAATGTTACTAAGACTACCATGATGTATCCACCAATGATATAGTATTGAATAGGATGTCCAAGAAGAATTCGTAAAGTTCCAAGAGCAATGGCAAAGCCAACCGAAAAAGCAACCGTCATACGAAGCCAAAACGCATCAATTAAACCACTTGAAATAACTGCTGCTTTATCGGCGATAGCAATAAGTGCTGGTTCAGCAACTGTTGTAGAAAAACCAATGGTAAAGGCAAAAAGAAGCAACCAAAAAGTTGAGCCTTTTTTGGCAAAATCAATGGCTAAGTTTTCACCAATAGGAAAAATTCCCAACTCTAGTCCTCTAATAAAAAGTGCCAACCCTACAGCAACAATTATTAGTCCTATGATGATGGAACTTAAATTTTCTGGCATAGCTTGTATAATAAAAGTTTGAAAAAATGCCACAACAATAACAATAGGGAGAAGGTCTTTAAAAGAGTTTTTTAAATCTCCTAAAAATATTTTAATGCTTTCATTCATAACTCTATTATACTGATAAAGAAGTTAGTTAACATTAAAATTTATGATGAGAATCAATAAAATATTTTTTTTGTAACCGCTATCTTCAGAAAACAAAGTATTAAATCATCAAAATAAATAGTTTATAACTCAATACACGTTCCAATGCCTGAAGAGGTTAAAATTTCTAATAAAATTGAATGCTCTACTCGACCATCAATAATATGTGCTTTTTTTACCCCTCCACGCAGAGCTTCAATACAAGCATCTACCTTAGGTACCATTCCACCGTTAATTGTGCCATCTTTTTTAAGTGCTTCTGTTTTTTCAATGTCCATAGTAGAAATGAGTTCCATATTTTGGTCTAACACTCCTGCTGTATCTGTTAAAAAAACTACTTTTCGTGCTTCTAAAGCAATGGCTACTTGACTCGCAGCTAAATCCGCATTAATATTAAATCCAGGATGACCTACTATAGATGAGGAAGCAATGGGTGCAATGACAGGTACAAAACCATCATCTATAATATTGCAAACAGGTTCAGGGTTAACATGTTGGATGAGCCCTGTGTAGCCAAAATTTTCAAAATCTTTCGGAATAGCTTCTAAAAAATTGGCATCTTTTCCAGAAATACCAATCGCATTTGCCCCTTGATTGTTAAGTAAAGAGACAATCTCTTTGTTAATGCTTCCAGAGAGTACCATCTCGGCAATACGCATCACCTCTTTTGTCGTGACTCGTTGTCCCTCAACAAATTTTGTCTCTACCCCTAAACTCTCTAGCAGTTCAGTGATGGCTTTTCCCCCACCATGCACAATAATCGGTTTCATCCCTACAGTGTGTAACAGTACAATGTCTTGAGCAAATTTTTGTTTTAAGTTTTCAGAAGTTTGGGCTGATCCTCCATACTTAATGACTATTTTTTCATTACGAAACTTTTTAATATAGGGTAAGGCTTCTAAAAGCGTCTTAACAACTTCCATTTTTTCTTGCATTATTGATATTCCTCAATATAGTTTTGAACTTTTTCTAAAACTTCATTTTTAATTTGTAATTCTAACTTCATCACTGAAAGAGGCAACTGAAACGCTTTCATTTTCACTTCATCTTTTTGGGTAAGCAAAAGAGAAGTAGCACCTTTTTTCAGCATTTCTTCTTTTAATAACGCTTCATCAAAGTAAGCATGGTCTTCTAAATAAATTTTTCCAATAACACCACAAGGTAAAAAAGCATCCAAACGCTCTGGATTTGAAATAGCTGTGACCAAAAGCATTTTTTCTGTTTGATTAACTACTTCAACAACGCGTTTAAAATCTTTCTCTTCATACAGAATACTATTGGCAAGATACTTCATAAAAAAGAACTCTCGAAAAGGACCAGAGGGAAAAGTAAAATAATTTTTAATCTCTTTTGGAAAAAGGAGTATCTCATATTTTTTGATATTCACTCTATTAAATCCATCATCTAAAAAGATTATTTTTGCCCCCTCTTTAATCGCTTTTTTTATGGCAAGTTCACGGTTTCCACTCACGATAACAGAAGCATTTTCCAAAGAAGTTGCCATAAGCATCGATTCATCTCCAGAAGCAAAAACATCTACTAAAATTTCTCCTTTCCTACTTACTTCTACTAAGCCTTTACTTTCTCGTCCATATCCCCTAGAGATAATCGTTACTTCATTATATCTTTTAGCCAAAGCAATAACAAAAGGTGTTTTCCCCGAACCACCAACTGTTAAGTTACCAATACTAACAATGGGAACAGCATAAGATTTTTGAAAAGTAAAGATACGTCTAAGTAACATAAGAAAAGCGTAGAGTAAAGCAAGAGGAGAAAGGAATAAAATAAAAACCCAATCTAAACGAGTGGGCTTAAAGAAAAGTCGTTCAAAAAAAGAGCTAACTTTAGATGTGTGCATCAGCAACTTTTTTAATGGCTTCACAAACTTGTTTCACGTCATCATTACTCAATGAAGTAGAGATAGGAAGTGACATCACACGCTGAAAACAACCTAAAGCTACAGAATAATCAAAAACTTTCATCGAATATTTTTGTTTATAATACTCTGTTAAATGTAAAGGCATATAGTGCACTGAAATATTCACCCCTTCATTTTTAAGTTGTCCAACAAAGTGGTCACGGTTTTTATCAATCTCTACAATATATTGAGAGACAATGGAATCCTCTGCAATATTGGGTAAAGAGACATGGTTAACCCCTGTAAGTTCTTTGGTATAAATAGAGGCAATCTCTTTACGTCTTACTAAAGTTTTTTCTAAGGCTTCAAATTCGGCTAAACAGTATGCTGCTTCCAATTGACCTAAATCATATTTCCAACCAATGTCAACAACATCATAGATGTAATTAACGGAACCGAAAGTATCACATTGTCTATTTTTCATTCCATGAAAACCTAGAAGTTCTGCTCTTTCATGGACACTCTGCTCTTTACAGATAAGAACTCCTCCATTAACCGTAGAGTTACAGAGGTGAGGAGCAAAAGAGAAAACGGTAATATCTGCACCTGTATTACCAATATACTTTCCATTGTAAGTAGCACCCATTGCATTAGAGGCATCTTCAATAACTTTTACTTTATATTCAGCTGCCAGTGCATAGACAGCTTCTAAATCAACGATGTTTCCTGCCATATGATTTAAGATAATGGCTTTTAATTTTTTACTTTTATTCTTTTTTAAAGCTGCTTCTAAATTTCCTAAATCAAGGTTATAGTTTTTACCTTCAATGTCAACAAAAATAGGTTCTGCATCAAAATGTCTAACTGCTTCAGGAACAGAGGGAAAGACATTAATACTACAGATGACTTTATCTCCTCTTTTAAAATCTAAAGCACACATAGCAAGATGCAATGCCGCTGTCCCAGAGGTGACAGCTAAAACATGGTCACACCCTATAAATTTTTTAACGGCATGTTGAAGCTTTTCAACTTTATTATTATCTGAAAGATTTAAAACATCGTCTATATATTTTTTTGTATTTTCTTGAATTGATGGTTTATAAAATTCTATTGTATTTGGCATATTATTCACTTTTTTTGGTTTATTGTATGATTATACTCTATCTTTTATTAAATATAGTGCAAAACATTTTATATTTAATTATATTTTTATTAGTTGTGCTTATTTTCAATCACACTCTACATCCCCTAATAGCTTTATTTCACTACAAGAGAAACCTGCTTTTTTTCGTGCATCAACATTCAAGTGTGGTCTACTTTTTTCTAAAATATTATATTTATCTAAAATCTTAAAGTAGATATTTATATCTTTGTTTTCTAAAGCACATAAAGTTTTAAACCAATAGTCTCCTTTTTGAACATGGTCTATCTCCTCACTATAAATAATATTTAAAATATCAATTAACTTTTTAACAAAAGGATTTTTCCTTTTATTATCTAGCTTTTTTAAAATTTGTGGGGTAACATCTAATCCATTGGCTTCATAATACCTTGGAATAATCGCCATTCTATCCAGATGATTGTTTGCGGTATTCATTGAAGCATCAAAAAGTCCAGCATGAACAGAAAAGTCACCATATTTGAACCCCAACTCAAGCAAGAGTTCTTCAAGCATTAAATAGTGTCGTATCTCATCTTTGGCAACACTCAACCAGTCTAATTTATAGGCTTGATTCATATGAGCATAACGATAGACAGCATCAAGTGCCAAATCAATCGCTGAATACTCAATATGTGCTATGGCATGAACCAAAGAGGCTAAGCCCTCTTTGGTATCAAAATCTTTACGTGTTTTTAATGCTCTAGGCTCAACAACTTTACAAATATTTACATAAGAGGGAACTGTAAATATTTTCGCTTCAAATTTTGGCTCATCTATTAATCCATTTTGGCTACAATACGAAAAACATTGCTGTGTCAACTTCTCTTTAGTGGCTATATTATCACTCTCTATGGCTTCTTCTAAAACTTCATATAAATTCATGGCAATATTATAACCTAAAGGTAAGATAATGGAAATTAAATTTCAACCCATGGGAGCAACCCAAACAAACTGCTACATCGTTAAGATTGACAACAAAGAGCTAATTATTGACCCAGGTATGAATGCCTTAGGGTGGATAAAAGAAAATACCACCAATCCTATTGCCATTCTCAATACCCATGGACACTTTGACCATATTTGGTCAAATCAAGCAGTAAAAGAAGCGTTTAACATTCCACTTTACATTCAAAAAGATGATGAATTTATGCTAACTAAATGTCCTTTGGGGCAAAATGTACCACACTCTGAAGCAGACTATTTGGTCGAGGGGGATGAGAAGCTTACCATTCAAGGCATAGATATTCAGTATCGAAAATTTCCAGGGCATACGCCTGGAAATTCTATCATAGAGATTAAAGATGTTTGGTTTTCTGGAGATTTTCTTTTTCAACAATCCATAGGAAGATGGGATTTTCCTTTTTCATCAGGAGAAGCAATGGTAAAAAGTTTAGAAAAAGCAATAAAAATAGAAGGAGATTTTACGCTTTATCCTGGTCATAACATGAGTACTACATTAAAGGCAGAACAAAAAATCATGCCTTATTGGATAGAAACAGTTAAAAATTCATAGGGTGCAATTTATTGCACTACTAAATGGTATTAAAATTTAACGGTGCATTAAAATGACACCCTATTTTTCATAAGAAAACTTATAACCTCTACGTCTTACTGTATGAATAACTTGAAAACCTAAAATACTCTTTAGACGTTTTCTAATCTGATTAATCGCTACTTCCACTGTATTGTCTGAAACATACTCTGGCTCTTCCCATAAAGCGTTAATAATTTCAT
>Ga0256839_1005820_pt1 | contig 11158 bp, 7 predicted proteins | sample 354166metaG_FD_185968 | JGI IMG/M metagenome (GOLD analysis project Ga0256839, IMG submission 185968) | Hydrothermal vent microbial communities from Mid Atlantic Ridge, Atlantic Ocean - 354-166 | ecosystem: Environmental > Aquatic > Marine > Hydrothermal vents | place: Atlantic Ocean: Mid... | reverse complement strand
GAATCTGATACGACACTGACCATTGGTGTCGTTAATTTAACGGATCAGAACCCGCCCTTTGTTGCCATCTCCGGCAGTTACGATCCGCGTTCGGGCGACCCAAGAGGACGCCGGGTATATATTAAAGTTGGTACGAAATTTTAATATTTGACGCAACAAGTATACTTCGTATGCGACGAGAAGCATGTAGCGATTCCTTGGTCATAATTTCTGAACCAAAATGCTACATGCTTCTCGATACAATAATTTCAGAATGCACGTATGGATAATATTGCCGAAGAGCTCTGGCACATTAACTTTACAAGGCGTATTCTGTTGGCTTTGTTACTGAATGGGTGGTACAATTTTAAATTCTTATTGACACCATGAACTTGAAATACATTTTTGAAGAAAGCCCCGACAGCTTTGCAATTTCAGCCCGCGTCAAATAAAATAATGCCCCAGCCTGTCCCGATCATAATATCAAAAAATATAATGGCACTATCGAATATGCTTTCTTTGCCGATAGCTCAGAGCCTCGGAAATATGAATTTTGCTGATGTCTGCCCGGCCCTCCATATCCGCCAATGTGCGCGCCACTCGCAGTATCCTGTGATAACCACGGGCCGTCAGTCTCATGACCTCAATGGCCTGTGCCAGTATTTCCTTACCAGCCTTGTCAAGACTTGCCACTTCTTCCAATGCCTCCCCGTCCACATCCGCATTGCAGCGCACCCGATCGCCAATGCCCATGGCGCGGTAACGGTCAGTCTGAATGGCGCGGGCCGCCATTACTCTGGCGGCCACATCCTGGCTGTTTTCCGATGGCGTGGGCAGGGTTAAATCCTGCGCGCTGACCGCCGGAACTTCGATATGAATATCAAAGCGATCCATCATGGGCCCGGAAATTTTTGATTGATAATCGACGGCGCATTTGGGCGCACGGCTGCAAGCCTGCGCCGGGTCATCAAGATAGCCGCAGCGGCAGGGATTCATGGCGGCCACGAGCTGAAAACGCGCAGGATAGGTCACATGACGGTTGGCCCGGGCGACCACGGCCTCCCCCGTTTCGATGGGCTGGCGCAAGCTATCCAGAGCCGGGCGGTTAAATTCCGGCAGTTCGTCAAGAAACAACACCCCCCGATGGGCCAGTGAAATCTCGCCGGGCTTTGCCTTCATACCGCCGCCAACAAGCGCCGCCATAGAGGCCGAATGATGGGGGTTGCGAAAGGGGCGCGTTCGGGTAATCTTGCCTTCCGTCAGCATTCCGGAGACAGAGGCGATCATGCTCACTTCCAGAACCTCTTCCGGGGTCATGGGCGGCAATATGCCCGGCAATCGTGCCGCCAGCATGGATTTTCCCGACCCCGGAGGACCTGTCATGCAAAGGTTATGGTTCATTTAACCGGAAGACTTCTTGACCTGCGCCCTTTAAATTCCTCCAGATTTAAGTAGAGTCTGTCAATAGGAGATATATAATGGTACTTTATGATCTGGAATTATCCGGAAACTGCTACAAAATACGATTGATGATCGCCTTCCTGGGCTTGGATTGTGAACTGAAAGCTATCGATTTTCTGGGTGGGGAGCATAAAGAGGACGCATTTGCCGCAATGAATCCCTTTTGTGAGATACCTGTTTTTGAGGACGAAGGTCTAACTCTACGTGATTCACAGGCAATTCTTATATATCTTGCCAGGAAGTATGGTGGGGAAGCTTGGTTGCCGACAATGCCAGATGGGTTGGCGCGTGTTATGCAGTGGCTTTCGACCGCATCAAACGACCTTGCACGTGGCCCTAATGATGCCCGGTTACATGACCTCTTTGGGTATGATATTAATGTTGATCTGGCACGTAGGAAGGCGCACCTGACTTTAAGCATTATTGAAAATCATTTGAAAGACAAGGAATGGCTTGAGTTAGGCAGGCCGACAATTGCGGATATTGCTTGTTTCCCCTATATTGCTTTAGGTCATGAAGGTGGCGTTGCACTGGATGGCTATCCGGCGATACGTAGTTGGATCGAACGGATCAAGAATATTCCCAGCTTTGTAGCGATGCCCGGTCTGGCCTAATAGAGCTAAGAATGGCGGAGCAATTATGTGAGATTAAAAAAATGCGGCCCAGTAAGGTTAAAAACAATGAAGCAATTGCGGCAATACGAGATGTTTTTCGTGAACAGGGTTTTGACGGTGCGAGCCTCACGCTTTTAGCTGAGGCAACGGGCCTGCAGAGGGCTAGTCTTTATCATCGCTTTCCTGATGGCAAGGATGGTATGGCTGTGGCTGTAATTGACAATGTTGCTGATTATCTTGAGCGTGAAGTCTTTGCGTCATTGGAGAGTGATAGCACATGGCAGGACCGACTTGGAGTTATGTGTGAGCAACTTGATGCCTATTATAATGGGGGACAAACACTATGTCTTTTATCCGCCTTTAGTTTTGGCTCTGTCCCGGAACAAGTTCGCCGGAAGGCTCCTCGTATGATTGGCCGATGGCAAGATTGTTTGGTTGTTCTGGCAGTCGATGCGGGACAATCAGAATCTCATGCACAAATATTGGCCGAGCAAATACTCGTTGAGATTCAGGGTGGGCTTATTCTGGCCACCCTGATGAATAATATAGCGCCTTTCCAGCGTGTATTAAACCGGCTACCCAAAGTTCTTTCTGAAACGCCTGAATATAATCCATCTGGGTAGTGAATATTTTCTTAAGGGATTCAATCGAATAAATTCTGGGGTTTAATTTTCTCCCTTAAAAGGATTTAACCTTATCACAAAGATGCAGCAGTCCGGGCGGCTTGGTCGTACAGGCCAGATAGGGAGCGGAGCGTCTCTGCAATGAGTGATAGCTCTTCTGCATTTTTGCTTTCGTCTGACTTGTATCCTGATATCAGGCATTGGTCGCGGACAGCTTTATATTCATCACAAAAATTTCTGCCGTTATCTGTCGGCGTGTAGAAGATCTCTTTGCCGCGTTTTGTGCCTTCAATGAGACCAAGTTTTAATAGTTTTTTCAGGGCATAATTGACGGTATGTGAATCTTCTATATTCAGGACAAAACAGACATCAATTCTGCGTTTGGCGCTGCCCCGATGATTAATATTATGAAATACCAGTACATCAAGGGCGTTAAGTTCTGGTTGACCGGCTGCCGTGGCGCATTTGACAATCCATTTCTGGAAAGCGTTATTTACAACGGTAAGGCCAAACTCAACTTCGGATAACGGCCAGGTTTCATTCGTTGCCAAATGCCGTGATGAAACAATAAGCCGTTTCTTTTTTGGTTGCTTCGCCATTGTTATCCTCATGGGTTGTATAAATGAATGATTATTTATCAAAATAATACAAGTGTTACATTGCAAAAATCAAGTTATGATAGAATGTTTTCGAAAGATATATTCTAGAAAACGCCAATCACGGTTAAAATTTGTCTTATTCCTAATCCAGCGGTAATTAAAATGACGATACCACCTAAGGTATTTGCAATGACCCCATTCGCGTATTTCCCCAGCAAACTGCGCCGGTTCATGGCAAGGAGCAGAAAAATGGCAATGATAGGCAGGAGTAGCCCATTGGCAAATTGTGCAAAAATTATGATACTGATCGGTTTTATGCCAGTCAGGGCTAATGCCGCGCCAATGGTGAGTACGCTTAGGCTTATAAATCTGAATTTCCGGGATGTCACGGTACTTTCGAAGCCAAGAATTTCCGACAGGGCATAAGCTGTAGCAAGAGGGGCTGTGATGGAACTACTAATTCCTGCTGCAAAAAAACCGATACCCAGCATATATTTGGCAAACGGGCCAAAGAGAGGTTCAAACTGTGTCGCCATATCGCCTGCACTGGAAATCTGCAGCCCTGAACCAAAGATACTTGCGGCGGCGGTTGCCGTAATGGAAATCATGATCAATCCACCAAGCCCAATTGAGATTGCGGTATCGGTTCGCGCCTGACCCAAGTCCTTGGCCCCTGACCAATGCGCCTTGACCGCAGAGGCATGAAGAAACAGGTTATAGGGAACGACCGTGGTACCGATGAGGACGATCACGGTCATCAGGCTGCCGGGTGGGGTTCTGGGAATGGTTAACCCCTCAATAAGGGCGGGCAGATCCGGTTTGACCATAAAAAATGTCGTGATGAAGGATATTGCCATGAGCAAAATCAGCCCGAGCAACATTTTTTCAAGCTGCTTATAATTGCCTATCCACAGGCAAAAAGCAGCAACCAGAAAAATGGCGCAGACCGCGATACGGTATATCGTTACATCGTTTCCCGTAATGGCCTCAATACCAAGTGCCGCCCCCGAAATATTGCCCGCCTCGTAAGCCGAATTGCCAAGGTAAAGCGCGCTGATCATCAGCGCAAATAAAGGCCATTTCCATATGGTATGTGCAAAGGCTTCCCTGAGAACCTCACCCAATCCTTTTTGGGTGATGACGCCAAGTCGTGCGGACATTTCCTGCAGGATAATTGTCGCGACGGTTGCAAAAACCAAAGCCCACAACAGGGTATAGCCAAAATTAGCCCCCGCCAATATACAGGCCGTTACGGTGCCGGGGCCAATGAAAGCCGCCGCAACGAAAGCCCCCGGCCCTATATTTTTAAGACGTGATAACACGCTAAAGCTCCTCTTTATAGTTTCAGGTTAATCAGCAGTCCCAAAGCCGCCGCCCGTTGGGGTGCGGATATTGACCACATCCCCCGGGTGAACATCCGTTTGTGCGCTGCCGCCGAGGTCTTCGCTATGACCATCCTGTCTTTTTATCCAGTTCTTGCCAATTCTTCCGGGCTGTCCGCCTTCGAGGCCAAAGGGGGGAGTTTGCCGGTGCCCCGATAAAATAGAACATTCCATTTTTTCAAGGAAGCGGATACTTCGGGTAACGCCGTCCCCGGAATGCCATTTCCCCCGGCCACCGGATTTTCTGTCGATGGTAAAATTCTCCAGAATCACCGGATAACGATGTTCCATAATTTCAGGGTCGGTTAACCTTGTATTGGTCATATGAGTATGGACGGCAGAGGTGCCATCAAAGCCGGGCCCCGCCGGACTGCCCGAGCAAATCGTCTCGTAATATTGATAATGCTCATTGCCGAAAGTAAGATTGTTCATTGTGCCCTGACTGGCCGCCAAAGCCCCAAGTGCGCCAAACAGGGCGTTGGTGACGGCTTGACTGGTTTCTACATTGCCGGCAACAACCGCGGCGGGGGGGTTGGGATTGAGCATTGAGCCTTTGGGAACAATGATTTTTAATGGTTTCATACAGCCCGCATTAAGGGGGATGTCATCATCAACGAGGCATCTGAAGACATAGAGCACCGCCGCATGGGTAATGGTTACAGGTGCGTTGAAATTATTCGGCAACTGACCGCTTGTTCCCGTAAAATCAATGGTCGCTTCATGCTTCTCCTTGTTAATGGAAATCTTCAATTTAACATGAATGTCATCATCAAGAATATAGTCAAATTCAGCATCATTGAGGGTCGTTATAACAGTACGTACGGCTTCTTCTGCGTTGTCCTGAATATAACCCATATAGGTATTTACAACATCAAGCCCGTAACGCGAAACGAGTTTCTGTAATTCATTTGCCCCCGTTTTATTCGCAGCAACCTGCGCCATCAGATCAGCAATATTCTGATTTATGTTGCGCGCCGGATAGGGCGCCCCCCCTAGTCTCTGTTCGATTTCTTTCGTTAAAAATACCCCCTGATCAACCAGCTTTACACAATCAAAAATAATCCCCTCTTCATGGATGCTCTTGCCGCGCGGCGACATGGAGCCGGGTGAAATGCCGCCGATATCCTCATGATGGGCACGGCTTGCAACAAAAAACAGGATATTATCCAACGCATCATTAAAAACAGGAGAAATTACGGTTATATCCGGCAGATGCGAGCCGCCATTATAGGGGTTGTTATGAATGAAAACATCGCCGGGATTTATTTCCTGCCCGCTGTTGATCAATACTTTGATTGTCGAATCCATGGAACCCAGATGAACAGGTACGTGAGGGGCGTTGGCAATTAAATTTCCCTCAGGATCGAAAATGGCACAAGAGAAATCTAGCCTTTCCTTCACATTGACGGATTGAGATGTGTTTTGCAGGATAATGCCCATTTGCTGGGCAATAGACATGAATAGATTATTGAAAATTTCCAATGTTACCGGATCATAAGCTGTTGAGGACTTTGTCAGCAAAGCTGCGGATGTCTTTCTTTCCAGAATGATGTGGCGGTAATTATTCAGGCGACCTGTCCAGTTTTTTTCGATGATTATTGTACCGGTTGGTTCAATCACAATGGCCGGCCCGCTCAGGATATGCCCATATTCCAATGTTTCAATTCTGTAGACGGGCGTATCATGCCAAATGCCCCGGGAATAAGTTTTCCGGCTTGCCTCGGATATCGGTTTACTGGTTGATATATTTTTCGTTTTTTGTTCCTGATTTCCATCACGGCCCCCGAAGGATTCTACCATGATGGCCTCAACAACGATTCTTTTTTCAGGGGCGATAAAACCATATTGCCTATTATGGGCATCTTCAAAATAATGGCGCATTTTCACGTCATTGGTTACGGGAACTTTGATCGTTGTATCCGTGCCCTTGTATCGCAGCAATGCTGAGGCGTCATGGTTGATTTCGGCTTCATCCACGCCTTGTTCCATTAGATTCGTCATATTACGCATGATAAGTTTTTGAATATAGGGTTCTATTATTGTCAGGAGAGGGGCAGATAAGATTTGATCTATGACCTGCTGAGATTCTATCCTGATATCGGCGAGGCCCATACCATAGGCGGAAAGTACGCCGGATAAAGGGTGGATGAAAATTTTATTGATGCCCAGTCTTTCGGCAACAAGGCAGGCATGTTGTCCGCCCGCACCGCCAAAACAGTTCAGAGCATAATCCTTGACATCATACCCGCGTGAGATTGATATCTTCTTTATAGCCTGAACCATATGTTCAATGGCAATATCAAGAAATCCTTCAGCAACATCTTCAGGAGATCGATTGCCGCCAATCTGGGCAGAAATCTCTTTAAAAGCTGCCTTTGCGGCATCACGATCCAGAGGCTGATCCTGATCCGGACCAAATATAGCCGGAAAATAATCAGACTGAATTTTCCCAAGGCACACATTGATATCGGTAACGGCGAGTTTTCCGCCGCGCCGATAACAAACAGGCCCGGGGTTTGCACCAGCTGAATCCGGGCCGACACGGAACCGGCCATGATCAAATTTCAGTAATGATCCCCCGCCGGCAGCGACAGTATGAATATTCATCATGGGTACCCGCATGCGTACCCCGGCAATTTCCGTTTCATAGGTTTTTTCAAATTCGCCGGCATAATGCGTCACGTCGGTAGAGGTGCCGCCCATGTCAAAACCGATAATTTTGTCAAATCCGGCCAGCTTTGCCGTATGAACCGCGCCAACTATACCGCCCGCCGGCCCGGACAGGATAGCATCCCTGCCGCGAAATTTCCGGGCGTCTACCAGCCCGCCCGACGATTGCATAAACAGGAGCTTTCCCGGCATGTCATCATCATTGATAATGGTAGATATACGATCAATATACCGACGTAGAACCGGTGACAGATAAGCATCCACAATGGTTGTTTCGCCGCGTGGGACTATTTTTGCCAACGGGCTGACGTCATGACTGGCGGATATTTGGCTAAAACCAGTTTTCTTGGCGAGAGCAACCAGCGCTTTCTCATGCGCGGGATATTTATAGGCATGCATTAACACGATGGCAATTGAGCGGAAACCATCCTCATATGCTTTGGTCAAGGTTGCCTGCGCAGCCTCAAGGTCAAGGGGCGTTTCAATGTCGCCTGATGCCAGAATACGTTCTTTGATTTCTTTGACATCACCATATAACAAGTCAGGTTTCTTGATATTCAGCGCAAATATATCCGGACGTGCCTGAGTGCCAATTTCAATAATATCCTTTAGCCCTTGTGTGATCACCAATATTGTCGCGTCACCTTTTTTTTCAAGGAGAGCATTTGTGGCAACCGTTGTTCCCATTTTGACAGTTTTGATTTTTTCTTGAGGAATCGGGTCTGATTTTTTAAGACCGAGAAAATCGCGGATGCCATACAGAGCGGCATCTTCATACGCTTCCGGATTTTCTGACAATAGTTTTTGGCTATGTAACGCGCCATTTGGATCTTTGGCAATAATGTCCGTGAAAGTACCGCCGCGATCAACCCAGAACTGCCATTGACCTTGTGCCCCTATATATTCCTCGTTAGTACTCATCAGTTCTCCAGTAGACTATCCAATATTACGCATCAGTGCTGTTTTTACAAATAAGCATTTTACTGATGTTTTGTCAACGTTTTGTTATTGACAATTCATCAACGTTATGTAAGTGTATCTTCGAGAAATAAAAAATATGCTGATCCTGAGCAACGGGAGGCAAGTAAAAATGCAGTATGACTAATGATATAATTTCAATGACAAATGAACCAATCAAATTTTTAATTAAGCAACCAAAAAGTATAGGATGAGGAAAAATGATCCAAAGAAACTACCATAAATTTATATTGTCATCTTCTTTAGCGCCGATAGCATTGGCGTCAGCGGCAGTAATGAGCACCGCATATGCCCAGACTGAAGAGCCGGTCGTTATGGAAGAGATACTTGTCACATCAACAGGCAGCCGTATTAAACGTCAAGGCGATACATCTTCACCACTGACATCAATCAGTATAGATGATTTTCAGAATAATGGCGCTAAAGATATTAGAGATTTGATCGGGCTGTTATCTATTAATGCGGGTTCCGAGAATAATTCAGACAATTTGTCGCAAAATTTTACGGTTGGTACCTCGAATATAAATCTTCGTGGTCTTGGTGTTGCGTCTACCTTGGTGTTGCTTAATGGCCGCCGTCAGGTCTTATCCTCTGTTCAGACGGATGATGGATCAAGTTTTGTTGATCTTGGGGCTTTATTGCCGGCGCTTGCCATCGAGCGGGTGGAAATCCTTAAAGATGGCGCGTCTGCCATTTATGGCTCTGATGCTGTTGCAGGTGTAGCAAATTTTATTACCCGCAAAGGTTTTCAAGGGATGGAGATTCAAGCCGAATATCGGGGGCGAACCAATAATGGCACTCAGCGGGACATTAATATTGACGGTGTTGTCGGCGGCGAAATGGGCGATGATGGCTCTTTCCTGCTGGCGGCGAGCTATCTGAGCCGGACCAGTCTGGTGCTGGGCGAGGTTGACTGGTTAAGGCCGGCAACAAGCGGGTTTGGTAATCCGGGAAGTTTCAGGGTGCCGTCTTCGGGCCTGACCGTTGCCGATCCGGATTGTGAGGCAAATGGCGGCTTATTGCAATCCCTCACAAGTGGCAGTACGGTTTGCCGTTTCGACTTCGGCCCTCAGGTAACGGCCGTGCCAAATGAGGAACGTCTGCAGGCCTTTGCTCGCGCCGATTGGGACTGGAGTGAGAATACACAGCTTTGGCTGGAAATAGGTTATGCCCGTAATGATATCAGCCGTGAGGTATCGCCAAGCTTTCCGGTGTTGAATGCGCCGGTTGTACCCGCGAATAATCCGGGTAATATCTTTGGTGAGGATGTCTTCTTTCAAGGGCGGCCATATGGTGTAGGGCAACCCACAGAAATCAATTTTTACAAACATAGCACCATCAGGCTGGCACTTGGTGCCGAAGGAGAAATTTCGGATAATTTATTCTGGGATGTTTCTTATGTTAAGGGTATCAATGATGCGCTATTGAATCCACGCGACATTATTTCTGCCAATTTTCAGGCCGCCCTTCAGGGTTTTGGCGGCGCAGGCTGTGATACCAGTCCGACTGCGGCAACGCCGGCGGTTGCGGGACAAGGGGCATGTTTCTTCTTCAACCCTTTTAGCACGTCTTTCTCCGCCAATCCCGGGGATGCCACCTATAATGACCCGAGCTTGCGTTCTTTCATTGTTGGTGATTATATCGGAAATGCAACGTCCAAAGCAGATGTCGTTGAAGCGAATATTACCGGAAATTTATTTGACCTTGATGCGGGCCCGGTGGGATTTGCCCTTGGGACGCAATATCGAAAAGAATCGCTTAGCGTGGCCTATGATACTGTGACCCAGCAGGATGGCTTTGGCTTTCTTATCGGCAACCCCAATTTTTCCGGCAAGACGGATGTCTATGCGATTTACGGCGAAGTCCTATTACCTGTGACAGACTGGGCAGAGGTTACCGGCGCGCTTCGTTATGAAAATTATGGCGGTGGTATTGGTGATACGATCAATCCAAAAATTGCCGTTCTCGCCCAGCCAACAGACAGTATTTCCCTGCGCGGTTCTTTCAGCACGTCCTTCCGGGCGCCGTCCGTATTTCAGACACAGGGCGTCCAGACAAGATTTACCAATATCCGGGATTTTGATGGGACAAGCACTTTTGCCGGTCGGCGCAGTGTCGGTGATCCCGATTTGCAACCTGAAACGTCAAGGGCCTTTAATATGGGGTTGACCTGGGAGCCTAATGATACTTGGGATATCAGCTTTGATTATTGGAATTTCTCTTTCAAAAATGTCTTGAGACTGGAGAATGCCCAGGGAATTGTTACGGCTGATCCCTTTGATTCCCGAATAGAGCGCACCTCCGCCGGGACGATCTCAATTGTAAATGTCGCCTATATCAATGCTGATGCGCTTAAGGTCAGTGGTATGGATTTTTCCGCGCGGGCAATATATGAAGTCGGGAATGGTATATTATCACCTTTTGTCGATATGACCTATCTCTTGTCTTATGACATCACAACCAACGGGGTAACCGTAGACGGCCTTGGCAGGTTGAATCGGGGAAATGTCGGCGCGCCCAATCAACGGCTGAAGGGAAATATTGGCGTTAACTGGTCGAACGGCCCTTTAAATGCCAATTTATTTGTAAGGCATGTGGGCGGCTATGAGGATGGCGGTGACGTGAGTATCGACAGCTTTACATCTATTGACGCAAATATAAGCTATAGTCTGGGCGAAATTTTCCGCAATGATTCTGATACGACACTGACCATTGGTGTCGTTAACTTAACGGATCAGAACCCGCCCTTTGTTGCCATCTCCGGCAGTTACGATCCGCGTTCGGGCGACCCAAGAGGACGCCGGGTATATATTAAAGTTGGTACGAAATTTTAATATTTGACGCAACAAGTA
>Ga0256839_1005819_pt1 | contig 11159 bp, 11 predicted proteins | sample 354166metaG_FD_185968 | JGI IMG/M metagenome (GOLD analysis project Ga0256839, IMG submission 185968) | Hydrothermal vent microbial communities from Mid Atlantic Ridge, Atlantic Ocean - 354-166 | ecosystem: Environmental > Aquatic > Marine > Hydrothermal vents | place: Atlantic Ocean: Mid... | reverse complement strand
CACATTACCAGCAGCAATCCAGTAGGCTTTTTTTATGGCTATCGGGTGTCAGGCTGTTGTTCCAACATGGCCATTAATTTATCTGTATTGTGAATTAGAATGGGCATATGTTCTGGACAAATCCATAATGGATTACCGCGATAGGTAATTTGAATTAAAGGTACTTGTTGATCATTGCGCTGGCAAACCAGACAAACAGTGTTTTCCTGTTTCATCAGTTGGACTCCTTTTAGTGTTTAGCGTTATTTTCTGAATTATGTGATTGCATCAAATTTGTTCGTTATTAGTACACAAAGTATTATTTCTGCATGGGTATTTTAATGCCATGTTGTTGAGCAAAGGTAATGGCTTCTGGATAACCAGCATCAGCGTGGCGGGCAATGCCAATGCCAGGATCGTTGGTTAACACCCGTTCAATACGGCGTGCAGTGTCCTCTGTGCCATCGACCACCATGACCATGCCACTGTGTTGGGAGTACCCAATGCCTACTCCACCACCATGGTGCATGGATACCCACGAAGCGCCGGAAGCAACGTTTAGCATACCATTTAAAAGAGGCCAATCAGCAATCGCATCGCTACCGTCTTTCATGGCTTCTGTTTCCCGATTGGGAGAAGCCACCGAACCTGTATCCAGGTGGTCGCGCCCTATTACAATTGGCGCTTTAATTTCACCTTTTCTTACTAATTCATTTACTGCCAGGCCAAATTTTGCCCGTTCACCATAACCCAGCCAGCAAATGCGGGCCGGCAACCCCTGAAATTTCACTTTTTCATGAGCCATATCGATCCAGCGTACCAGATGTTTATTTTCCGGGAAAAGTTCTTTAATTAACTCATCTGTGCGGTAAATATCTTCCGGGTCACCGGATAAAGCTACCCAGCGGAATGGTCCCTTTCCTTCACAAAATAAGGGACGGATATAAGCCGGGACAAATCCCGGATAGTCAAAAGCATTGGTAACACCGGCTTTTTGTGCCTGAGCACGCAAGTTATTGCCGTAATCAAACACTTCTGCCCCACGTTGTTGCATATCCAGCATCGCCTGGCAATGCCGAGCCATGGAATGATAGGCCAGTTCAATATATTTTGGGGGATTGGTTTTTCTCAATTCCAGGGCTGCTTCATATGGTATACCAGCCGGGATGTACCCATTAAGTTCATCGTGCGCGGAAGTTTGGTCTGTAACAATATCGGGGATTACCCCCCGCTTCAAAAATTCTGGAAAAATGTCTGCCGCATTGCCCAGTAAACCAATGGACAGAGGGCGCTTTTCCGCTTTTGCTTTTTGTGCCAGCGTTAAGGCTTCGTCCAGTGAGCGTGCCATAGTATCCACGTAACGGGTTTCCAGGCGTCGTTTTATACGGTGTTCGTCCACTTCCACTACAATGACTACACCTTCATTCATGGTAACGGCTAATGGTTGTGCACCGCCCATACCACCAAGACCAGCTGTAAGGGTGAGCGTACCTTTCAAGCTGCCCCCAAACTTTTTGTTGGCAATGGCAGCAAAGGTTTCATAGGTTCCTTGCAAAATACCCTGTGTGCCAATGTAAATCCAGCTACCTGCTGTCATCTGGCCATACATAATTAACCCCTTCCGTTCCAGTTCGCGAAACACTTCCCAGGTAGCCCATTTACCCACCAGATTAGAGTTGGCAATTAGAACTCGGGGGGCATAAGGATGGGTACGGAAAATACCCACCGGTTTCCCTGATTGCACCAGCAAGGTTTCGTCGTTTTCCAGGTTTTTCAAAGCAGCAACAATGGCGTCAAAAGCTTCCCAATTACGGGCGGCTTTGCCAGAACCACCATATACCACCAGTTCCTCTGGATTTTCTGCCACTTCTGGATCCAGATTGTTCATTAGCATCCGCATAGCAGCTTCTTGGTGCCAGCCCTTACATGTTAGTTGATTACCCCGGGGGGCGCGAATTTCCCGCTTCATGATGTTACTCCCAGTTTTTGGGTTCTTCTAAAATTTCTATTAAGACTGGATTTTCTATTATTTGTTGATACGAAAATAGTGCCACACCCCGTAATCCTATCTGGTAAACGGATTCCATTTTGTTTAACGCTGCCAGGGCAGATTGGTTGTAAAGAGATATACCCATGACAAGTTTTGATGCTGGTAATTGCTGCAGCATGGAGGCAATGCGCCATAAAAAAATAGATGGATTGGGTTCATAATTCATGGGAAGAACGAGATCAACCCATCCCTGCGTTAGCCAGAATCCCCAATCCTGATAAAAACGCCAACGTGCACGGGACAAATCCGGCTTAACCGCTGCTGAAAGGGTGATTGGCCGGTGCTGTTGCTTGACTACCCGATGCACACGCCAGACGAACCGATTCAATTGCTGTTGTAAAAAACGGCTCCAGTGATCCAGTACGGTTTCGTAGGGTATGGGTAATGTATCATTTAAACTGGTACTGGCCAGCCGTAATTGCAAGGGGTTTAATTGATATTGTTCCTGAAAGATTTTTACGCCTTCGGGATGAAAACCAAAGCGGCTATCTGGATAGCGAATATAATCCAGGTGCAGACCATCTACCGCATAATGTTGTAATAAATCCTGAATTACCCGCAGTAAGTGAAGCTGCGCCTCATGGGAATGGGGGGAAAGGTATAAACCTTCTTGATTGCGAAAATATTGCCACAATTGTGAAAAATGTGTGGGAAGTGGCACATTGGCAGGTCGCTCCAGCCAATCTGGATGCTGGTTAATTAAATGGCGAGGGGAACCCGGCGGTGTTGGTTGACTCCAGATATAGAAAACGTTAATCCAGGCATGAATACGAAAATGTGATCGAAGGGGATGCTTTAGTACATAAGCCAGGGGATCAAAATCCGCGGCAACGGCAGGTGCTTTGGGCTCCCACTGGCTGTTATAGTAAGCATCACCACGGCCGCGTACCTGTACAAATAAATCAGTAAACCCTAATCGGTTGGCCAGATAAAGCATCTGGTTAATATGGATGGAATCTTCCAGTGCGCTACGGACAACCCATAAACCGCGAATAGTTGACTGGCCAGGGAGACCACTCAGAAGTCCAAAAACCAAACATATATACCAGAGGAATCGTTGCATAAAAAGAATATAGACGTCCGGGATGAAGTGTTTCAAGTAAAAAATAGAAACAAGCCTATGGGAAAGAAAAGGAAATTTACCTGCTGTAATTATTGCAAAATAATTGCTAAACATTTACCCGTTGCTTTCCCTGTAAGCAAAATAAGTGATGCGCAATCCGTTACAAGATAAAAAACATCCAGATGATCTCATAAAGAATAAACCCTTATCGAAGAGCATATTTTCTACAGTCAATAATGAAGAAAATATGCACTGTCCGTTTTGTGAAAATGTTCTCAAAGTATTGACAAGTTAAAAAATTCACAATATCTTGATGTTAGTTGATGACAACTAACAGCAGGTGGCGACATGGGAATGCGTAAAAGCACCAATATCCGACGGCGCGAAATTGTGGAAGTTTCCCTGGAAATTATTAAGGAACATGGCATTCAGAAGCTTTCCTTGAAACGGATCGCCCGGCGTATTGGTATTTCAGAACAGGCGATTTACCGTCATTTCAATTCCAAGTTGGAGATATTGAAGGCGATCATCGTGTATTTTAACGAAGCTTTGCGGCAATCGTTACCGCCTGATGTTTTTCAACACAGTTCGAATGAAACAATTTTAACCCTTACCAGAGCCCACATGGCGTTTATTCAACAAAAACCTGCAGTGGCGGCAGTAATCTTTTCTGAAGAAATGTTCCAGAATGAGCCAGAATTAGCGGATATGGTGCGGGAAGCTCTGTTCAGGCGCCTGAAGCATATGACGCAAATTATTGAAAAAGGTCAACGCCAGGGGGAGTTTCATTCTCATTTAAACCCCCGGGCAGTTGCCCATTTACTGCTGGGCAGTTTACGCTTAACAGTTGTGGTCTGGCGGTTAGAAGGATTTCCGGATGATCTGGTAAAACGAGGAGAAGAGGTGGTAAAGACCGTTCTTCAGCTTATTTCGCTGAATGTTCAGCCTGTTTCGGGCAATTTAATAAATCATAAACCCACGCAATAATGGAGGTGTACCATGAACCTTTTTGATCAAATTGTTTTATTGATTACCGGTCTGATTGCATTGTACCTGGTCTGGCGATTTTACCAGCACTTTTCCACCAGCGAAGTAAAGCCTGCCTGTGATGTGTATTATATGATTTCATTTCTGGTTTTACTGGTTGCCGGCTTATTGTTAATATTTTTTGGCTATGATGTATTGTCCAAACCGTTGGTGGTTATTGTAGCCTATTTAATTCCCTTAGGCCTTTCCCTGGGATTGGTAGCGGAATTTTATCCCCAACACGAGAAACTGTATCTGGCTGTTGGTATCATTGGGCTGCTGGCAATTGCCATCACCAAGCTCATGAACATGGGCGGAATTGGCACGTTTGCCCTGGCATTTTTCCACAGCATTGCTGGCTTAATTATTTTCTTTACCCCCATTCTGGCTGTTAAATCCGGCAAAGCTCCCAGAGAATTTTTATGGGTAACGGTTGGGGGAGTGCTGATTGGTATTGGTGGTATTGCGCTGGCTTTCTTAAAAGCAGGGGCACCTATACTTCCTGCTGAATTTATTTTCACCATTCTGGCGCCTTTATTGCTGTTGATGACGCTGGCTTATACTTATGGCTTTGTGAAAAAAATGGTAGCGGTACATTAAAAAGGTGGGGCTGGTAACAGCCCCACTGTTTTTAAAGGCAGTTGATCGAGTAAAAAAGGGGACGACTATGAATGCTATTTCTGAACGCTTTCACTATTTGTTCCGGTCCACCAAAGGGTTAATTCTGGTAGCCATTGCCATGATCTCCCTGGTAACGGCTATCTGGGGTACATTATCCGGGCCTATGGTGGAGTGGGGTGTGCGTGATATTACCTTAAAGTTAACGGGTATGCAATTAGACCCAGCCCACCGAGAAGGACGCATTATTATACTTTACCATGTTATTGCCATGGCGGTTATTGCCATTGAAGTTTATATGATGACCTCTATTATCCCCATGCGCAAATATCAACAAACTTATATTAATGCAACGGTAACATTTGGCTATTTAATCACCATGATCTTTGGATTATGGTTTGCTTACTGGGGCCGCAATTTTGTATTTCATGGGGTGTTTTTGTTTGGCCTTTCTTTAATGTTTTTTAGCGGATTGCTTCTGGCTTCGGCACTCTGGCCCTGGCGCAAAGAATACCATGTAAAAGACCCGGCCTATGCCCATACCCGCAGTGGTATTGATCTTGAACGGGTAGCCTTTTTTGTGATGGTGGTGGCCACGCTGGGTTCCGCTGCATTTGGTGCGTTTACAGGATCATATTGGGGGCAGGGGCACGAAACTTTCCTGGCAGAGGATTTAATTCGAGAACCACATAAAAATGCCCTACAACTGGCAATTATAGGCCATTTGCACATCATGCTCACGTTAATTGCCATTGCGATTACGTTAATCATCGGGCGTTGGCTGGATTTTAAGGGGGTGTTTCACAAAATTGCCATGTGGCTGATGATTGTTGGGACCATCGTGATTACCCTTGGGGTATGGTCAGTGGTACCCTACGAAGCCATTGCACACAAAATCATTTATGTTGGTTCCGTTTTTGTATTGCTGGCAGCCTTATTTCTGGTTATTTATGGCTGGCGAAAGCAAATTCATGAACGTCTGGCGGAACTTCAAATTAGCCGACCCACCCTTTGGCAGCGTCTAAAAGCACTGGTGCATGATCCCATAAAGTTTGGGCCATTGTGGCAAATGGTTTACATGAACTTCACAGTGAGTGGTGTAGGGATTTTTATGGCCATAAAACTGGATGAAATATTTCGGGTATGGCCCGCCCGGGAAGAACGGATTTCACTGACGGGACACTGGCATATCCTTTCCGGTATTATCGCTACCATCATCTTGTTGTATTACGCTGATATTTGCGGCATTCGTGGGAAAGCACGTAAATGGTTTGGCTGGACAGTCATCATTGGCTCCGACATCGCTTTCGGGGCGGTTACAATATTTGCAATGAAACGATTGTTTGTGGATTTGATTGCCCAACAGACGGTTGTAACCTGGACGATGATTTTGGCAGATTTGGGTCTGGCAATTGTATTAATTGCTCTGGCAGTCCTGATGCTTTGGCGGTTATTTGATCTATTCAAAGGCAATGGATTGTGGAAAAAAGAACTGCAATCGGACCAATTGCCAGTAAACCGTACGGCCGAGTTAAAGAAAGCTCACCTGGAAGAGGAGGTGGAATGATGAAGATATTAACCATTATTCTTATTACAGGTTTAATGGGTATAATTTCCGGGTGTTTTACACAGCAACCCATGGTACCGGATGAAATCCCTTATGTGGATACCGGTGTAAATTCCGAAGAATGGGTGGTAATTCCTGCGGGTGAATTTTTAATGGGACAGCACAACCATCTCACCATGATCCCTTACGATTATGAAATTATGGTTACAGACGTAACCAATCAGCAATATGCCCGCTTTTTGAATGCAGCGCTTCAAGCCAAAAAAATAGCTGTAAGGGAAGAGGCTGTGTGGGGGTATTATCCGGGTGAGCCTTTTCATGGTTACGATCACGAGCGGAAAGTGGAAGCAGGAGAAAAAATTTTAATGCCACTCAACAAGCCAGGGGTTGTCATCATATTTGATGGCCGCCGCTTTTCGGTAAAGAAGGGATGGGAAAACCATCCGGTGGTTATGGTAAGCTGGTTTGGAGCCAATGCTTATTGCCAGTTTTATGGATATCGTTTGCCCACGGAAAAGGAATGGGAAAAAGCAGCCCGCGGAACGGATGGACGTGCGTATCCCTGGGGCAACGAGATTCATCGCAATCAAGCCAACTACTATAGCAGCCGCAATTTACTAAAAAAGCTGTGGGGTGATGGGGTATTTACCACACCGGTGGGGTATTTCAATGGTAAAAAGTACGGGGATTATCAAACCCTTAAGGGCATAAGTCCTTACGGTTTATACGATATGGCCGGCAATGTATGGCAATGGATGGGGGATGATTACCCGGATACTCATTTGCGGTACATGCGCGGCGGAAGTTTTAACAATTATGAATACAATTTACGGGTTTGGGCACGGAATAGTGCTGGCCCTGAATATTATGATATTAATGTAGGCTTTCGATGTGTGCGGGATTTAACCTACGAATCTGATAATCAAGAGGAAGAAGAACATGAAAACCAGTAAAATAATCGTCGCCAATACATCCAGCTCAACAGGTTATTTTGCACGGTTGCTGGCATTAATAAAACCTTTTCAAACGGCTTTATTATTAATTACAGGCATCACAGGGTATTTAAGTGCACGTCCTTTCCCCATTCACTGGGGCGAATTTGCCACAATGGTTGTGGCACTTTTTTGCGCAATTGCTGGGAGCACTGTTTTGAATATGGTTTACGATCGCGATATTGATGCCCGAATGAACCGAACCGCTCATCGTCCTTTGGTGGATGGAACCCTCTCCCTTTACACAGCGCTGGAGTGGGGAGTGGTTCTTTCTCTCTTAGGCGTAGGGAGTGCTGTTTTGCTCCAGCCTTTATTTGGTCTGGTGGTGTTATTGGGGTGGTTTCTGGATGTGGTGGTCTATACCATCTGGTTAAAGCGGCGCACTGCCTGGTCTATTGTATGGGGCGGGTTATCCGGGGGTATGCCCATTCTGGCCGGGCGGGTTCTGGGTACCGGTGAAGTGGATGGTATTGGATTGTTACTGGCTGTTGCCATCGTATTATGGATACCCACCCATATTTTAACGTTTAACATGCGCTTTTTTGAAGATTACCATCGTGCAGGTATTCCCACCTTTCCTGGAAAGTATGGATTTCAGCACACACACGTCATTATTGCAATTTCAGCCATTGGGGCAGCATTGGCTTTCTTTCTGGGATGCTATGCTCTGGGATTGGCCTGGGGCTATATGCATATTATTATGGTATTTGCCCTGGCAATTTTTACCCTGGCAATTGTTAATATAAAGCGACAATCTCAGAAATTAAATTTTTTGCTTTTTAAGTTTGCTTCTCTATTTATGCTGGTTGTTATGATCGTGATATCAGTGGGGAGCTGGTAAAATAAAAACTATCTGGGTGGGGATGGAAGGGATTTCAATAAAAAACCGCCCATTTCTATCGGTGAAATGGGCGGTTTACACACTTTAAAATACAAAACCTACACCCAGGGTGTACACTTTATTTTTTGCCTCACTTTCCAGTTCTGGAACAAGAATGTTTTTCTGAGATATGGTTACCCGGCCGTCTACCACCATATGGAGTGCTCCAAGATTCAGCTGTACCTCCACGCCGCCCACATAACTATCCTCCCGTTCGTTGTACCAGTCTTTTATGTCCATTTCAGTGGCATTTTCACCTTCTTCGTACCGTATTTTAGCGTCCAGCAGTTTTGCGTAGGCTACACCACCGTAAATGCCGCCTTTCAAAAAACCCAGAATGGAGAGAATATTTAATTTAACCAGTACTGGCACCTCCACATAATTCAACATGAAGGTACTTTTTTCATTATTAGCGGTATTGAAAATGCTACCTTTTTGCATGTAATTAATTTCTGGTTGAACTGATAAAATGCTTAGAAGATTTAAGCGTAGAAACAAACCACCCATGTAAGCCTGTAATGGTTCTACAACGGTGCCTTCATCCAGATTGTTTGCTTCAATCTGAGCCAGGTTGGCACCTACTTTTAAGCCCATATCCAGGCCTATCTGGGCAGGCAACATAGAAAACCCTGCAGTGATCAAAAACACGATGGTAATGCGAAGGATAAACAATTCCCTTTTCATGACTGATCTCCTTTCCTTTCATTAAAAAATGAGGCCTGCTGTAAGGCCAATAAAGGTGGTGTTTTCATCGTCAGTAAAAACGGCATGGTAAAGACCTTGAAAAATAAGATTAAACGTTTCTCCTAAGGGAATTTCGATGCCAGCACCTGCAGCTACGCCAAAGCGGTTTTCTTTGTCTTCGTAAGGTTCAGATGGTTCAACAGGCACCTCATAATAATTCCCCAAACCGTCCACAATAGTGATATTACCTCCTTTATCCTGGTAAGTGGTTTTTAGCATATTGTAAGAAACATTGCCAAAAAGAAAAATTTGTAACGAAGCGGTAGGGGGTGTTAGGTATGGCCGCATACCAATGCCTACTTTTAGCATGCTGGCTGAACCTGAGGCGTCCAGGGTAGCATCTTCAATAAAATACGCATTGCCAAAATCATCGTAAAATACATTGCCTACCAGTAAATCTCTAAAATCACTGGCAATGGCTTCTGTGTTTACAGTAAAGATTTCATAACCTGCAAAGATGGGAATACCAATTCGCGGTGTAAGGAAAATGACATGTTGTAAATTTAAACTGAGTCCGGTGTTAAAGTAATCCTTGAAAGTTTCAGGTTTCATTGGAAGCCCAAGACCAAAATATACTTCGGTCTGGTTATTACGGCTGATCTGAGCATGGGCATAAAAAGGAAGCAGGCTAATGGTCAACAGTAAAATGATCAAGTAACGCAAGGGCTTCATAAACACCTCCATTTATTTAGTGATCACCTTATCCAGAATTTTCGGAAAGTCATTATATTGTCGGGTAATCCGTGCTGTTGAATAAGATGGATAAACATCCTGGAATTGAATTTCACATATGGTGAGAATTTGTTTCCCAATCACCTTCCCGGTAACAGGGTGAATGATGGGTTCGCCTTCGCGATAAACAATTCCCTTCATAAATTTCCGGACACCAGCCTGTGCCCCAATATCCACAGTAATTTGGTCGCCACTGGTTTTGATAACCACACCCTGGCGCAGGGGGATATCTTTCCCCATTTTTTCTGCCACGGTTTTAACCAGTTTGGAAAGACCCTGCAGGGAATAAGTATAGGTGAAGGCATCCTGTGCAGAGATAATCGCTGCTGTTTCTGTATCGATTAATCGTGCGTCGATGGAAATACTGCTATTGCTGTAAGTAATACTGCCAACTACCACGGCATCCACCCCAATGCCTTTTCCGATTTCTGCTGCTGTAGAAGCATCAATGATGCCACTGGCAGCTAATGATTGCTCTTGCAGAATTTTCTCCAGTTGGGCGCGTTCAATTACCTTAAAGCGATTCAAATTAACAAATGCTGTAATTAATTTATCCAGCACATCTACATTGCTTAAGCTCTGGCTTTGCCCCTGGGTCTGAAAAGGAAGCACAGCAATGCTCAGGCGTTCTCCCACATAAGTGGTGGCAGGTGCATTGGATGTTTCAGGGGGCGCTGAGGGTGTTGTTTTCGGCGGCGAAGGTGGCGGTTGTGGATTAGGCCTGGCGGGTGGTGTTGGCGTATTGGGAATTAAACGGTAAAATCGCTTGGCGCGTTTTGTGGGTGCCTGTTGAATGGAAATAGCCAGTTCCTTTTTGGCACGTGCGTAATCTTTTAAATAATAATAGCAGATTCCCAGTTCGCGATGTGGATAATATTCCGTAAAAATGGTGCCCACCAGCCGGGTTTTTTTTCGGTCTCGGGGTTTTAACTGGATGGCTTGCTCCAGTAATTTGGCTGCTTCTTCCCATTGGTGAATTTTCATTAATTCCATTGCTCGGCGGTAGTTCTGGTACCATTGCGGATATTGTTGGGCGTGGAGCCAGGTCAGACTCAATATGAGGGCGATAAGCCCCTGCCAGATTTTGTTCCTCATAAGCCCCCTCAATTACTGAGTTAATGCATCATAAATTTATGGATTCATTTTTAATTCACAATCAAAATTTGTTATTCTGGTGTTCGGAATGTAATTTAATAACTTAATGGTTCAAAAATCTTTGCAATTTTTATGCGTTGGGTTATTTCGGGAATATGAAAACAGTTCGTCAACATAATTTATTGACTCAGGCATTCGCTATAATCTCCAGAACTTTCGCAATTTTCCGTTTTAGGACTTGGCGCATCAGTATATGACGAAAGCCTTAAGTTCAATTTTGAAGTGGGGTACCAGGGTATTTTTTAAAAAATAGCAGCATAATGAGGGAATCCATGAAATTTTTATGTGTCTTTGCCCATCCAGATGATGAGGCGTATGGTCCTGCTGGAACGATAGCTCGTTTGGTGAATAGG
>Ga0256839_1005818_pt1 | contig 11159 bp, 10 predicted proteins | sample 354166metaG_FD_185968 | JGI IMG/M metagenome (GOLD analysis project Ga0256839, IMG submission 185968) | Hydrothermal vent microbial communities from Mid Atlantic Ridge, Atlantic Ocean - 354-166 | ecosystem: Environmental > Aquatic > Marine > Hydrothermal vents | place: Atlantic Ocean: Mid... | reverse complement strand
TTCTCTATCAGAGACCACCACGCTGCGCAAGCATAAATGAGCAGGTCGCAAGGCTGCCTTGCGGCATGTCGAACGATGGCTGCCTCCGGCCATGCCCGTGGCCAGCCAGCACGGGTCAGCGCCAGTTATGGTGCCTGGTCGTCGTCTTTCGCGGCTGCCTCTGCTTGCGGGCTTTCCTTGCATCAGCCATGCGGCCGTGCGCAGCGCGGAAAGCCGCCCTGATGAACGGCAGGTTGGCGGCGGCATGGCGTTCGCGCCGGTCGAAGGCATCATGGCGCTTGCCGCAATCGTCCATGATGCGGCGATAGGTGCTGCGCAGCTTGCGCTTCAGCTGCTGGCACGAGGGGGCCGAAAGGGTTGGCAACGTGCGCCTCACCTGCCGCAGGCACGAGCGCCAGATGCTGATGTGGCGCTCCTCGTGCTGCTTCAGCCGCTGCAGAAAGGCAGGCCAGCGCTTGCGCGTGCGGGCGGACACGGCAGAAGCATTGCGCAGGCGGGGCAGCGTCATGGTAAAGCGCGTGTCGATGTCAAGCCGCTGCACCCGGCAGCGATTGTTCCGCTGGCGCAGCCGGGCGGTATAGCGGGTCTGCATGCGGGTGCTGGCCAGCGCCGGCTTGCCATCCACCCGCGGGCCATTGCGGCGCATGCTGCGCAGCATGGCCAGCTCGTTGCGCCCGGAAACGGCATAATGGCGCACATCGCGGTGCATCTGCAGCGACACCTGTGCGGCCTGCGCGGTTGTGGTCGGCAACATGGCCGCCGCCAGCAGCAGGAGAGCGCCCAGGGTACCCGCTGCCGGCACCCCGGCCAAAAGTGGTTGCTTCCGAAAACTGCCGATCATGAGCATGCATTCCCCCGTTGCAAGGCTCTCCAGCCATGCTGCCGCAACCGGCATGAGCGGGTGCGGCGCGCTGCAACCATGCTTATGTTACGGTTTGCAACGGCTGCGCAAGCGGCTACAACGTTGATGGTTGCAGATGAATTGCGGAGATGTCATGACAACGCGCCGACAAGGCAGGGTGAAGTTCTACGATGTGCGTCGCGGCTTCGGTTTCATCGTGCCCGATGACGGCGGGGCTGACGTGTTCGTGCATCACACGGCCGTCTCCCGCGCCGGCCTGCCGGCGCTGCTGCCCGGCATGCGCATCAGCTTCGAACTTGCTCCCTCCATCGGCAATCGCCCGCCACAGGCGGACCGGCTGCTGCTGCTGCCCGATGATGAAGATGCGCCTGCCATGCATGATGTCCCGCAAACGGATTGTGCCGCTGCCACGAAAGCGGGCGGCAGGAAGGACAGGAACCGGCCAGAGCCTGCTGTAGCCGGTGCCAACGCATGTCGCGGCAGGGAGGCTGCGGAATGAGCAACACCCGCACCTGCTCGCTGCAGCGCCTGTCGCTGCGCATGATGCACCTGCTGGATCCGGAGCGGGCGCACGAGCTGGCGATTCGGTCCCTGGCCTGCGGTCTGTTTCCGCAGGTGCCACAGGTGCAGGACGAGCGGCTGCACGTGCGCTGCTGCGGACTGTCGTTTGCCAACCCGCTGGGCATGGCTGCCGGGTTCGACAAGAATGCGCGCGCCGTGCCGGCATTGTGGAACATGGGCTTCGGCTTCGTGGAGGTGGGCACGGTAACGCCGCTGGCCCAGCCCGGCAATCCACGCCCGCGGCTGTTTCGCCTCAGCCATGACGAGGCCATCATCAACCGCCTGGGCTTCAATAACGATGGACAGGCTGCCGTGCGCCGCCGGGTGCAAGGCTGGGTGAAACAATCGCCACGTGGCGTGCTGGGCGTGAACATCGGTGCCAACAAGGCAAGCCGCGACCGCATTGCCGATTATGCGCAGGGCGCGCGCTGTTTTGCCGATGTGGCCGATTATCTCACCATCAACATTTCCTCCCCCAACACGCCGGGCCTGCGCGATCTGCAGGGAGCGGAAGCGCTGCGGCGGCTGCTGGGCGGGGTGCAGGCGCAGTTGCGGGAGAAGGGGAAGGAAACATTGCCGGTTTTCGTCAAGCTGGCACCGGACATGGACGATGCGGCGCTGGCCGACATCGTCGAGGTGGCGGCAGGGGAAGGGGCGGCCGGGCTGATCATCTCCAACACCACGGTGGAGCGCCCCGCCGGCCTCAGGGATCCGCAACGCCGCGAGCAGGGCGGGCTATCGGGCAAGCCATTGTTCGAGCCTTCCACCCGCATGCTGGCGCAGGCACATGCATTGGCGCGCGGGCGGCTGAAGCTGATCGGCTGCGGCGGTGTGCATGATGCCGAAAGCGCCTGGCAGAAATTGCGCGCAGGGGCTGACCTGGTGCAGCTTTACAGCGCTTTCGTTTATCATGGCCCGTGGCTGGTGGCAGACATCCTGCAAGGACTGCTGCAGCGGCTTGATGCTCATGGGCTGAAGCATGTATCGGAAGTGGTGGGCAACGGCGTGGAAGAGTGGCTGGAGAAGGTCTGAGCAGGGTTGGCGGTGTCATCACACCACCGGAAAGCAGCGCCGCCTGCGCCTTCTTGCCGAAGGTGGCCTGCCGCAGAGCTTGAGGAGAAAGGCACATGAAGGTAGTGATGTGGCACAATCCGCGTTGCACCAAGTCGCGTCAGACCCTGCAGTTGCTGCAGGAGCGCGGCATCGAGCCGGAGGTCGTGAAATACCTGGAAACACCGCCTTCCGCCGAGGAGCTGGAGGAAGTCATCGGCCTTCTGGGATTTTCCTCGCCGCGCGAGCTGATGCGCCGCAAGGAAAAGGAATACAGGGAGCTGGAGCTGGATGACGAAAGCCTGCCGGATGCGGCGCTGATCAAGGCCATGCATGCGCATCCGCGGCTCATCGAGCGGCCGGTGGTGATCGTGGAAGACGACAGCGGCCGGCGCGCAGCCATTGGGCGCCCGCCGGAGAACGTGCTGGCGCTGTTCGAGTGAGTGCGGGCACCTTGCGTGCATTGAACGTTCGAGCCAATGCAGGCAAGGAAGCACTCGCGATAAAATGGCGACAGCCTGCAGACGCACAGGAAAAACGCGAAAACACATGCGCAAGCTCCGGCAGGGTGCCTGTGGCAAGCTGACGGAGAGGCGCAGCAAGGAGGGAGAGCCGGAAAACATGCGCAAGATGCTGATGGCATTGGGCTTCGGGGCCGCGGTAACGCTGGCGGCAGGTGGTGCGACTGATGCAGCGCAGGCGCGCGATCACCTCAAGATCGTCGGCTCTTCCACGGTGTATCCTTATGCACAGGCGGTGGCGGAGGAGTTCGCGCAGAAAACCGGCAACCGTGCGCCGGTGCTGGAATCCACCGGCACCGGTGGCGGCATGAAGATCTTCTGCAAGGGCGTGGGCACGCAATATCCGGACATTACCAATGCCTCCCGCGCCATGAAGCGCTCCGAATGGGAAATGTGCGTGAAGAACGGCGTTTCCGACATTACCGAGGTGATGTTCGGCTATGATGGCCTGACCGTGGCGCATGCCCACAACGCGCCGGAGATGGATCTGTCGAAGGTGCAGCTGTATCTGGCGCTGGCCAAGGAAGTGCCTTCCGAAGGCAAGCTCGTGCCCAACCCCTACCGCAGCTGGAACGAAATCGATCCGGAGCTGCCGGTGCAGCCCATTCGCGTTTACGGGCCGCCGCCTACCTCCGGCACGCGTGATGCCTTCGTCGAGCTGGTGTTCCATGAAGTGTGCTCGAAGGGTCTGCTGCCGTTCTGGAAGGCAAGGAAGGCCGAAATGGCCGACCCGAAGGCCTTCAAGAAATACGTGAAGGAGCGCTGCTCGGCCATGCGCACGGACGGGCCGTTCATCGAGTCGGGCGAGAATGACAACATCATCGTGCAGAAACTCGCTGCCGACCGCGATGCGCTGGGCATCTTCGGCTATTCCTTCCTGTTCGAGAACGAGGACAACCTGAAGCCGGTGAAGATCAACGGCGTGCTGCCGTCGCTGGAAAGCATCGCCAACGGCTCCTACGGCATCTCGCGGCCGCTGTTCTTCTACATCAAGAACGCGCATCGCCGCTTCGTGCCGGGCATGGACGACTTCATCACCGAGTTCGTCTCCGAGGAAGCAATGGGCGAGGACGGTTACCTCGTGGAGCGCGGGCTGGTGCCGCTGCCGGAAGAGGAGCGCCAGAAGGTGCGCGAAGCCGCCATGAAGGGCCAGCGCATGACGCGCTTTCAGCAGTGAGCATGCGCGTGCGCCCTGCTGCTGTTGCCATCTCTTGCGGCCTGATGGGCCTGAGCAGGCTCAGGATTTTTCCATGGCAGGGGGCATGCCGGGGCATGGGCTGATGACGCGCAAGACCTTGGGCCAGTTCCCGCAGCGGCTCTTGCACAGGGCTTCCTCCTCGTGCTTCTGCCACTGTCCACAGGTGCGGCGTGGTGGTTCTTTGCACATGCCGGCAATTCATTGTAACACGCCTGCAACAATGTCCTGCGACGGGATGCAGGAGCGTTCTTGCGGGGTGTGTGGGCTGTCATGATCCTGTTGGCGACATTGCTGATACTGGCGCTGGCGGCGCTGGCCGGGTGGCTGGGCTGGCGGCGGGCGCGGCGGGTGGAGCTGGTGTCCACCGGCCATCATGACCGGCTGCACTCGCGCCCTGTCTACCACGGGCTTTACGTGGCCATATGGACCGGCGTGCCGGCACTGCTGCTGCTGTTGCTGTGGGTGGCCATGCAGGGCACGGTGCTGCAGGCCCTGCTGCTGGCCTCGCTGCCGCCGGAAGTGGTGGAAGGGCTGGACGAGCCGGCCCGCGCCGTGATCGTCAACGAAATCATCACCCGCGCCGCCGGCAATGCCCTGCCGGGCGAGCCTGCACCCTACATCATCGAAGCCGTGCAGCGCCTGCAGCGCTGGCAGGCAATGGCCGGCATGGCGGCGCTGGCGCTGGGGCTGGCGGTGGCGCTGGCCGGGCTGGCATTTGCGTGGAAGCGTCTCTCTCCCGGCTTTCGCGCGCGGCGGGCGGTGGAGCGCGCCTTCACCTGGGCAATGCTGGTGTGTGCATCCATTGCCATTCTCACCACCGTCGGCATCGTGCTCTCGCTCATCTTCGAGACGCTGCGCTTCTTCTCCATGGTGCCGTTGACGGAGTTCCTCTTCGGCCTCAGGTGGGAGCCGCAGATCGCCATCCGTGCCGACCAGGTGGCCTCTTCCGGTGCCTTCGGCATGATCCCGGTGTTTGCCGGCACGCTGCTCATCTCCGCCGTGGCGCTGCTGTTTGCCGTGCCCATCGGCCTGCTGTCGGCCATCTACCTGGTGGAATATGCCTCCAGCCGCTTCCGCGCCGTGGCCAAGCCGCTGCTGGAGTTTCTCGCCGGCATTCCCACCGTCGTCTATGGCTTCTTCGCCATTCTCACCGTGGCCCCGGCGGTGAAGCAGTTCGGAGATGCCATCGGCATGCCCACCGCCCCCAACAGTGCGCTGGCCGCCGGGCTGGTGATGGGCATCATGCTCATTCCCTTCATCTCGTCGCTGTCCGATGACGCGCTGGCAGCGGTGCCGAAGGCCATGCGCGAAGGCTCCATCGGGCTGGGAGCAACGCGGGCGGAAACCATTCGCCAGGTGCTGCTGCCCGCTGCCCTGCCGGGCATCATGGCCGGCGTGCTGCTGGCGACCTCGCGCGCCATTGGCGAAACCATGATCGTGGTGATGGCTGCCGGCATCATTGCCACGCTGACCTTCAATCCGTTCGAGGCGGTAACCACCGTTACGGTGCAGATCGTTACCCTGCTCATCGGCGACACGGAGTTCGACAACCCCAAGACGCTGGCCGCCTTTGCGCTGGGCATGATGCTGTTCATCATCACCCTGGGGCTGAACATGCTGTCCATGTACATCGTGCGCAAGTATCGGGAACAGTATGACTGAGGAAGACAAACAGGCGAAGGCCGATGAATCGGCAGCATCGGCGCAGCATGAGCAGGCACGGCAGGCGAGCGCCGGACAGGCCCCCGCATCCGCCGCCGGGGCGTCCGCCTCTGGCGATGGCGGCAGCACCAGCAGTGGTGATGCCGCTGCCGGTGCCGTGCAACGGGTGGACTGGCACAGCCCTGAGATGCTGGCGCGCCTGCGCCGCCGTCATGCCGCCAACCGCCGCATGAAATACATCGGGCTGGGAGCCATCGTGCTGGCAGCAGCGCTGCTCGGCATTCTCGTCTCCTCGCTGGTGAACAACGGCACGTCCGCCTTCCGCCAGACATACATCGCGCTGGAGTTCGACCTGAAGCCGGAGCTGGTGAACCCGGAGAACATGCGCCGCGGCAAGTGGCGCAGGATCGTCAAGGAAGGCCTGCTGCGCGCATTGCCGGAGGAATACCGGCAAAACCGGCGGCTGGCCCGCAAGGTGCTGAAGATCGTCTCGCGCAGCGCGCCCTACGCGCTGCGTGATCACGTGATGGAAAACCCGCAGCTGGTGGGCCGCACCATCTCCTTCGAGGTGCTGGCGGCAGACCCGTTCGACCAATACAACAAGGGCATCATTCCCGCCGTCATCGGCGATGGCGAGAAGCAGCGCCCCAACCCGCGGCTGGGCGGGCCTGAGCTGGTGCGCGCCTTCGAGATCCTGAAAGAGCAGCAGCGGGTTTCCATGCCCTTCAACTGGGGCCTGTTCTTCCATGCCGATTCCCGCCTGCCGGAAACGGCTGGCCTGGCCGGGGCCATCGTCGGCTCGTTCCTGACGCTGCTGGTGTGTTTCGTCATCTCCTTTCCCACCGGCATTCTGGCCGCCATCTACCTGGAGGAGTTCGCGCCGAAGAACCGCCTCACCGACTTCATCGAGATCAACATCAACAACCTCGCCGCGGTGCCCTCGGTGGTGTTCGGCCTGCTGGGGCTGGCGTTGTTCATCGGCTTCTTCGGTGTGCCGCGCTCCACGCCACTGGTGGGTGGCATGGTGCTGTCGCTGATGACGCTGCCGACCATCATCATCGCCACCCGCGCGGCGCTGAAGGCGGTGCCGCCGTCCTTGCGCGAGGCAGCGCTGGGCGTGGGGGCATCGCACCACCAGATGGTGTTCCACCACGTGCTGCCGGTGGCCATGCCGGGCATCCTCACCGGTGCCATCATCGGCATGGCGCAGGCGCTGGGCGAAACCGCGCCGCTGCTGCTGGTGGGCATGAACGCCTTCATCCCCGACATCTCCAACATGGGGCTGACGCAGCCGGCAACGGTGCTGCCGACGCAGATCTACTCCTGGGCCGACAGCCCGGAGCGCGGCTTCGTTTCTCGCACGGCGGCGGCCATTCTGGTATTGCTCGGCTTTCTCGTGGTGATGAACGCGCTGGCCATCTGGCTGCGGCAACGCTATTCCACCAAGTGGTGAGCAACAGGCATGAACAACGGCGAGCAGACGGACATGCGCACGACGGATGCAGCGCAGGCACGGCAGGAAGGCGGCGGTGCGTGCAGCGAGACGGGGGGTGATTGCAAGTTCATCACCCGCAATGTCAACGTCTTCTATGGCGAGAAGCAGGCCATCTTCGATGTCTCGCTGGACATTCCCGACCGCGCGGTGATGGCGCTCATCGGCCCCTCGGGCTGCGGCAAGTCCACGTATCTGCGCTGCCTGAACCGGATGAACGACCTCATCGACATCTGCCGCGTGGAGGGCACCTTCCTGCTGGATGGGGAGGACATCTACAACGGCGACATCGACCCGGTGCTGCTGCGGGCGCGCGTCGGCATGGTGTTCCAGAAGCCCAATCCGTTTCCCAAGTCCATTTTCGAGAACGTCGCCTATGGTCCGCGCATTCACGGGCTGGCGAAGGATCGCACGGAGCTGGAGGAGATTGTCGAGACATCGCTGCGCAAGGCAGCGCTGTGGGACGAGGTGAAGGACCGGCTGCATGCGCCGGGCACCGGGCTTTCCGGCGGCCAGCAGCAGCGCCTGTGCATCGCGCGGGCCATTGCCACGCGGCCCGAGGTGATATTGATGGACGAGCCGGCCTCCGCGCTCGACCCCATCGCCACCGCCCGCATCGAGGAGCTGATCGACGAGCTCAAGGAGAACTACTGCATCGTCATCGTTACCCATTCCATGCAGCAGGCGGCGCGGGTGTCGGATCGCACCGCCTTCTTCCACCTCGGCAAGCTCATCGAGGAGGGGCCGACGGAGCAGATCTTCACCGCGCCGAAAGAGCAGCAGACGCAGGATTACATCACCGGCCGCTATGGCTGATGCAGGCAGCGAGCTGTCGCTGCCATGCAGGGGCCATGTCGTGAGCCAGATGCCCCCCCGGTGCCAGGCTGCCGGTGGAAGCGCCTGCAGAAGTGCAACAGCCGGCAACGGCACACAGGGTGCCGCCGGCATGCGGAATGGAAATGGCGTGATGGCGCGCGTGCCGGCCGGCACTGGTGATGGTAGAATGTGGCGTGGCGCGTGATGCACGAATGCAGATGCTGACAACACGGAACAGGGCACGAAACATGGCGCACGAACACATCGTCAAGGCCTTCGACCGCGAGCTGAAGGAGCTGGAGAGCGACATCATCCGCATGGGGCACCTGGCGGCGGATGAGCTGGAATCCGCCCTTATTGCCCTGCGCAAGCGCAATGCCGAGCTGGCGGAAGAGACCATCATCAAGGATCGCGAAGTAGATCAGCTGCAGCACCAGATAGAGGAGCGGGCCATCCAGCTCATTGCCCGCCGCCAGCCGCTGGCCAACGACCTGCGGGCGGTGGTGGCGGCGCTGCGCATCGCCAACGAGCTGGAGCGCATTGGCGACCTGTCGAAGAACATTGCCCGCCGGGTCATCACCCTGGCGCAGGAAAAGCCGCCGAAGCCACTGAAGAAGGGGCTGAAGCGCATGGGCAAGCTGGTGCTGGCGCAGGTGCGCGGCGCGCTGGAGGCCTACGAGAAGAAGGATGCCGCGCTGGCCCTGCAGGTGTGGCGCGAGGACGAAGACGTGGATGAGGCCTACAGCTCCATGTTCCGCGAGCTTCTTACCTACATGATGGAAGACCCGCGGCTCATCGGCCTGTGCACGCACCTTTTGTTTGGCGCGCGCAACCTGGAGCGCATTGGCGACCATGTAACCAACGTCTGCGAAAGCGTCTATTACGTGGTAACCGGCGAGCGCATCGAGGAACGCCGGCCGAAGGGCGATGCCACCAGCCGCATCCTGCCCTCCTATCATCCGGACGACGATGAGGAGGATGAGGAGGATGCTGCGTCGGGCAAGCCTTCTGCCACGCCACGCTCCGCGGCTGGTGGCGGTGATGAAAAGCCCGATGCTTCATGATGCATCATGATGAAAAGGTGCAAGGTGGCATGAGCCGCCGGTGATGCCGCGCGGAATCCGAGGAGGTTCGACAATGTCCGCCCTGGTGGAAGCAGATTCGTTTGCCCGCCCCTCGGCGGCCGACATGGAACGCTTCGCAGCCATTGTCGGGGCAGGACATGTCATCACCGATGAAGAGGCCATGCGCCCCTTCCTGCGGGAATGGCGCGACCGTTACGTGGGTCGCGCTGCCTGCGTGCTGCTGCCCGGCTCGGAGCAGGAGGTGGCGGAAATCCTGAAGCTGGCGGCGGAAAGGCGCATTGCCATCGTGCCGCAGGGCGGCAACACCGGGCTGGTGGGCGGGCAGATCCCGTTTCAGGGCGGCAACGAGGTGGTGGTGTCGCTCAAGCGCCTGAACCGCATCCTCGACATCGACACGGCAGGCGGCACCATGACATTGCAGGCTGGTGTCATCCTGGCCGATGCGCAGGCAGCGGCGCGTGAAGCGGGTTTCGAGTTTCCCATCGACCTGGCTGCAGCCGGCTCCTGCATGGTGGGCGGCAACCTCGCCACCAATGCCGGCGGGCTGAACGTGATCGCCTACGGCGTGGCGCGGGAAAACTGCCTGGCGCTGCAGGCCGCGGTGCCCTCCGGCGCGCTGCTGGGCCGCCTTTCCGCCCTGCGCAAGGACAACACGGGGTATGACCTGCGCGACCTGTTCATCGGCTCGGAAGGGACTCTGGGCATCATTACCGCCGCCACCATGAAGCTGCACCCGGCCTTCACCGATACCGCCCTTGCCTGGGTCGGCTGCCCCAGCCCCGCCGAGGCGGTGGCGCTGATGTCCTTCATCCGCGCCCGCGCTGCTGCCTCCAGCCTCACCGCGCTGGAGATCATCTGCCGGCTGGGGGTGGAATTCGCCATCCGCCACATGGATGCGCGCGACCCGCTCACCGAACCGGCACCGTGGTATGTGCTCATCGAGCTTTCCGCCCGCGGCGCGCCGGGCACTGCCATGCAGGACATGGAGCAGGTGCTTGAAGCCGCCTTCGAGGAAGGGCTGATCAGCGATGCCGCACTGGCTCAGAACGCAGCGCAGCGCGAGGCCTTCTGGCGGCTGCGCGAGGGCATGTCGGAGGCACAGAAGCACGAGGGCGGCTCCATCAAGAGCGACGTTTCCGTGCCGGTGGCGAAGATCCCCGATCTCATCGAGCAGGGCATTGCCGCGGTGCTGCAGATCATCCCCGGCGCGCGGCCCGTGCCCTTCGGCCACATTGGCGATGGCAACCTGCACTTCAACATCTCGCAGCCGGAAGACTGGACGAAAGAGGAGTTCCTCGCCCGCTGGGAGGAGGTAACCACCGCCATCAACGAGGTAACGCTGGCGCTGGGCGGCTCCATCTCCGCCGAGCACGGCATCGGCAGGATGAAACGCCACTGGATGCAGCGCATTCACACCGCCGACGAAATCGCCGCCATGCGCGCCATCAAGGCGCATTTCGACCCCGTCGGCATCATGAACCCCGGCAAGCTGTTGCCGTGAAGGCGTGTTGCGGGCACGCTGCGAGGGGTGCGCATCACCGTGCCAATACCCGGATCACCGGAAACGAAATGACACGGGAGATGAAAAATCTGCCCGCTGCCCTCTCGACTTCACCGGCACCTTGTGGAAATATCCCGGAACCTGAATATCAATCGGACGAGACAGCCGGGAGGGGAGCATGTTCTGTCGCGTGATTGTCGGGTTGATGGTGCTGGCGTGGATCCTGGGCGTGGCCCTGTTCTTCATCAACGCCGGGATGAACAACGACACGGTGGATCTCATCACCGCGCTCATCATGACACCACTGGGCCTGCCGTGGAACCTCACGCCCATCTTCACCGGCGGCTCGGACGCCATGCGCATGGTCTTCGCGCTGGGTGCGCCCATCATCAACATCTTCATCGTCTGGGG
>Ga0256839_1005817_pt1 | contig 11161 bp, 6 predicted proteins | sample 354166metaG_FD_185968 | JGI IMG/M metagenome (GOLD analysis project Ga0256839, IMG submission 185968) | Hydrothermal vent microbial communities from Mid Atlantic Ridge, Atlantic Ocean - 354-166 | ecosystem: Environmental > Aquatic > Marine > Hydrothermal vents | place: Atlantic Ocean: Mid... | reverse complement strand
TTCCGGATGTGTGGAAGCGATCGCATCCGGACAAGGTTCGCGAGTTCCGAGCCGAGGAGCAGCGTCGGATCGCCGAGCGCAAACGCTATCGTCGTGCCCAGCGTCGGCTGGCTCGTTTGGAAAGCTGAGTTCTCGTCCTGTGATGCACCAGTCGGAACCGGATAACGGCGGGTCGTTGGCAACCGTCGTGTTGGGGGCTTGCCCCCGCCGACAACCGGCCGCCATGGCAATGGCCCGCCGCGAGGCTTGTCCCCGCGGAGGCGACGACTGACAGCTACCAAGCACTCGAAAACTCGGCTTTTCTCATTTCGCAGGCTTGGTGCCTGCGAAATGAGTTTGCCTTGCCCACTGATCATCTGCGGCTCGCTCGAGAACTCGCTGGGGAGCGGACGCCCCAACCCCGACCGGCTCGTCCAACGTGCGGTTGCCGAGCCGGCACCGCTACGCTTGCCGGGAAGTCGCGCGTTTTCGATAGGCAGATGGATGCCGCAGCGTGGTCAGGCTGGAAAGCTCTGGCCCAACCTGGTCAGGCTGGAAAGCCTGACCTACGGGAAGTTGCCGACCGATCCATCCATGTTCGTGTAGCGAACGCGAGCCACGCACAGCGACACGGTCACAATGCGCGCTTACGTTCATTCGACGCATTTCGGGCAGGTCGAGATTTTTCCGATTTAGCCGAGGCACGAAAAGCTTGGGATGTCTACCAGCGGGCATCGAGATCGAAAGGGCTGCTGATAGGCGGCAGAAGATCTTCACGCACGCTTGCCGAAAACTCACCTCCGCCGGTGGTTCGAGCAGATCGACTGGAGTCGTTGATAGACGCGGGAAGTAGTTCTACGGCAGCCGGCACTGGCCGTCCTCACAGGTATCATGCTTGGACCACAGCCGAAAACGGTGGCGGGCCACCTGCCGATAAACCCACCGCCAAAGCGGCATGCTGCCGGGGAAATGCATCACGGGGACCAGCCACCATAGGCGAGGAATGCGGCGCGACAGGTATCGAAAGGCGTCGGCTCCTCCCCACCGGTTCCCCTGACGGTCCACCAGTACCATCTCGCGGAGCAACCGATCGCGAGTCAGGTCGGGATAACGCTGCGGGACCCATGCATCCTGGAGCGGCACAAAGGCAAGCTGCCCTCGGCGATCCCACCGCGCCAGCCGCTCGACCTGCGAACGGCAAAACCCACATGCCCCGTCATAAATCACCACGTCCGCCTCGGGTCGCTCAACTGGACCCGGCAGATCTGTCGATTCACCCTGCAGAGGGGTGCCTGTCATGGCGTTGGCGTTTTTTCGAGAAGGGGCACTTTTCGAGGAAGATTCCGTTTTGACTCGGCATCGAACCGATTCTCCTGTATTATAGGTCGAGTCGGGCGAGTCGGCCGGGGGTGCCAGTCGGCAACCGATACCGTCCTCCTGCCTCTTCGCTGGGGAATTGCCTCTTCGTTTAAGGAAAGTCGTCTCCGATGAACGAGATCCGTCAACGAGTCCGGCAGGCTCGGCGCCGTCTGATGACGCAGCGCTTCTTGCAGGTCCTTCCCGTGTGTCTGCTCATCACACTGGCGATCGCCTTGGCCGGAGTCGTCTGGCCCAAGTTATCGTACGTCGCCGGAGCTGACGAAAACTGGCCGTGGTATTGGATCGGGGGCGGAGTTGTGGCGGGCCTGATCAGCGCGTTGTTGTGGACCTGGCTGCATCGCCATCGCTCGTTGGAAGCCGCCATCGAAATCGACCGACGCTTCGGACTGAAGGAGCGCATCTCCAGCGCGCTGGCTCTAGACGAACAAACACTCCAGACACCGGCGGGAGTGGCCCTGTTGTCGGATGCCGAGCGAGCAGCCGGACGGATCGAAGTAGCCGCTGCCTTCCCCGTTCAAGTCCGCTGGCACGGCTTGTTGCCACTCGGCGTGGCAGTGCTGGCCGTCGCGCTGGCCGTGGGACTCGACAACGCTTCCCCCAAATCCGTGGAAGCATCGTCTTTGAATCGGCTGGCACTGAAAAAGGAAATCGATCGCTCGGTCAAAGACCTCAAGAAGAAACTCGAACAGCAAAAGAAGGAATTGGAACAAAAAGGGCTGGACGAATCGAAGGAATTGTTCGAACTGTTGCAAAAGAAGCTGGACGATCTGCAGAAGAACAACAAGGGCGATTACAAGAAGACATTTGTCGAGATCAACAATCTGGCGAAAAAAATCGATGAACGCCGGCAAGAGTTGGGTGGCGCCCGCGAAGTGCAAAAGCAACTCGAGCAGCAACTCAAGGATGTCTCTCAAGGCCCCGCTGAGAAACTGGCTCGAGCACTGAAAAACGGCCGCTGGGGAGAAGCCAAACAGCAACTCGAGCAACTCGCCAAGCAGCTCGAACAAAACAAGATGACCCCGGCCGACAAGGCCAAACTGAAGAAGCAGATCGAACAATTGAAGAAGCAGTTGGATCAACTCCAGCAGGACTACGAACAGGCCAAGCGCGATCTCGAGGAACAGATCGCGCAAAAGAAGAGATCGGGAGACCTGGACGCCGTCAACCAGTTGCAAAAGAAGCTGGACCAACTCAAGAAGCAACAAAACCAAATGGATCGCCTCTCCGATCTGGCTCAGAAGCTGGGCGAATGCCAGCAGTGCATGGGCAAAGGTGACGGCAAGGGTGCCGCGCAGGCCATGCGGCAGATCGCCAAGGCGATGGGGGAAATGGAAGCGGAGTCCCAGGAACTTCAGGCCCTCTCCAATGCCATGGATGAAATCGCCGAAGCCAAACAGGGCCTGGCCAAGGCGTGTCAGGGGATGGGGAAGAGCATGGGGCTTCCGTCCGACGATTTCTCTCTGACACCGTCCAGAGGCTTGGGACCCGGCCGGGGAGCAGGAGCTCGCCCCGAAGAGGAATCCAAGACCGGAACCTACCGTAGCCGAGTGCGGGGCAATCCCAAGAAGGGAGAAGTGGTACGGATCGGCGATGCCAACGGACCCAACCGCACCGGCCAGTCCACCGTGCAGGCCGCCGAGCAGGTCGAAAGTGCCTTCAAGGAAGATCCCGATCCGATCGTGCAGGAGAAACTGCCGCGATTGGAGAAGCGGCAGGCGACCGAGTACTTCGAGAAACTCCGGCGCGGCGATTGAGAGAACCGGACTTGGACGAACGGCTCCAGAGCTCCGCACCATCCGCGCCGGCCGGCAGCACCTTTTTCCATCCCGCGTCGCGCATGACCGGCTCGTCGGCGGACCCGTAGACCACCAGATAACGGACACCCGCCTGCTCCAACACGTTCAAGGATGTGCGGTCGGGCAGACGCCGCAGCGCCGGCAAGACCGTCCGCTGTGAATCGGGAAAATAGCCGTTGTAACCGTTGAGCAGCCGGCAACCGTGAACAGGTTGCCAATACATGGCCAGCGCCGAACGACGGTGATCGACGGCCATGCCGCCGCGTCCCAGCGGAACGACCGCCAGCACACTTCCTCGGTCGTGACGGCCCAGCCATCGCGCCCATTCGGGAACCGGCGGCGCCGGCGCAAGGACTCCAAGGCCCGGCCAGCTTTCCGCCACTCCCAGGAGCAGAATCCCGGCGAGCCCCCAGCAGCGGCCGGCTCGTCCCTGCCGGATGAAGCCGCAGCAGCGCGGCAACTCGGCAACCAGCATGCTGGCTGCGGCCACCAGAGCGACCTGCACGAACAGGGCATAGCGGAACCAATTGCGTATCGCTCCCATGCCGGGAACGTATTCGGCCAAGCATGTTGCCAAGGAGTTGTCTGCATATCCGAGCCGTGGAGCCATACTGAGCACCATGCCACCGATCGCCAATAGCAACAATGGACACAGCCGTCGACGCTCGCGCCTTCTCCACAGCCAAGCCACTCCGGCAAAAGCGGCCGCATACTTCAGCGGCCCGATGCCCAGCCGGCGAACGGGCATTTCTCGAGACTGCCCGAGATAAGGGCTGTGCAGATAACGGGGCACGGTCGCCGACATGGCTCGCACGACCACCGCCTTCCTTCGCGCTTGGCGGAGCTCCTTCCACTGCCGCAACAGCATGGGAGACACCAAAACGGCAAAAACCAGCAGTGCCGTTCCCAGTCGGGCGACCTCACGCGGTCCCGATCGCCGATGGCCCAGCCAGCCGACGATCCACAACGGAAGCAGAGAAAGCAAAAACAGACCATAGTGGCAGTTCATGCCGTACGTGATCGCCAATGCGATGCCGATCTCGGCCGCTCGCAGCCGGCTCGGCTGCTTCATGAAACGGCTTGCCGCCGTCAGCGTCCAAAGGACACTCCAAATGGGAACCACTTGAAACACGCCCAGACTGGTGAGAACCAGCGGGAGGCTCGCCAACCAGGCGCCGCCGATCCAGTCCGCAGGTGGAGTCACGTCCAACGCTCGGAGAAAACGCCGGCCGAACCAGCCGTTGAGTGTCAGGTGACCTAGCAGCAGCAGATTGTAGGCGGCCGGCATTCCCAGCAGGTGCCACAGCGGCCAGGTGAGAAGACCGCTGACCGGTTGCGGCTCACCCAAGACGAAGGTATGCGGTTCCGGGTAGAAGATTGGTGCGTTCCAGTAGCCGGCCAGACCGTGGTCGATTCGGTCGGCGTTCCACCACAACGTCCAGGCATTGAGCACTACAACGGTGTCGGTCGGCTCCTGTCCGAGTGGAAGGTGAGTTGCGCAGCGAAGAGCCAGAGGCCAAGTGAGCAGGATGGCCAGGGCGGCGAATCCGGCCAACTCGAGCAGATTCGCCCGCAATGTCGCAGCTTCCGATGAAGCATCCGCGGGAGCCGGCGTATCATGCGTCATGGCCATTCCGACAGACTCACTCGGTGGGCCATTCGAAAAGCCGGTCACTCCCTTGGACCACGATCCAGTGCCGATCCCCTTTCACTTCGGCGAACTCGCTCGTATCGCCACCGGGCCAGCGAATCTCGAGCCGGTCGACCTGCCGGTGCGTCCCCAGCCCGATCACCACGCGTCGGTCATTGACTGCCGCATATCCGTCACCGGCCGTAACAAAGTAGTGGCGTTCACGGTCACCCGTTATGACGACGATTTCGGCACCCGTGGCCGCTCGGTTGCGGACTCCCTTGAGTTCCAGCGACAAGAAGTGGTGGGGGGGATTCCCCATGTTTTGCAGCACGGCGGGGGGGTGATCCAGATGAGCGATCGCCACATCGGGTTTTCCGTCGCGATTGAAGTCCCAGCGCAGCAGACCCCGCCCCAGGTATCGCCCATCGAAATACGGCCCCAGTTTTTCCGCCGGCAATTCGGTGAATCGGCCATTGCCGCGGTTGGCGAACACTTGAGGCGGCATGCGGTAGGCGATCGTGGGAGCCTGATCGATATGGCCGTTGGTGACGATCAAATCGAGATCGCCGTCCAGATCGAAATCGGCCGCCTGCGTTCCGAATCCGAGCATCGAGAGGCTGGGATCGCGCAGTTCTGCCTCCGCGGTGGCGTCGATGAACAGCCGTCCCGGCTGCCGGGCGTAGAGCGTATTCGATTCGTTGAAGAAATTGGTGACAAACAAATCCAGGCGGTTGTCTCCCGTGAGATCTCCGGCTGCGACGCCCATGCATGCTTGCGACTGCCCGTCGCGATCGAAGGCGACTCCCGATAGCAGGCCGCTGTCGGACCAAGCCTCCGTCGTCGCCGTCTGCTTGTCGTTCCAATAGAGATGATTGGCCGTCATATCGTTGGCGACGAACAAGTCGACACGGCCGTCTCCGTCGAAATCGCCGGCCACGATTCCCAGGCCGCGCCCCGGTTGCCCATCGAGTTTGCCGGGACGAAACGTGCCGTCTCCTTGGTTCCAATAGAGTTCGTCCTCTTCGGCGTCGAACATGGTGGGACGGCAGGCGGTCACCACATTGCCGCTCTTGCACTCCATCGTCAACGGCTCCTCGCCTCGCAAGTAATTCACGACCACCAGTTCATCCAGGCCGTCGCCGTCCAGGTCGACCATCGCGGCAGCCGAACTCCAGGTCCGGCTCGACAGCCCAACCTGATCGGTCACGTCGACGAAGGTGCCGTCCCCTTCGTTTCGCAACAGCCGGTTGCGCCCGATGTTGGCGATCAAAATGTCGGGAAAGCCGTCGCCGTTGTAATCGCCGATGGCCAGGCTTTGACCGTAGCCGATTTGTTCTAGTCTGGCCGCAGCCGTCACATCGACCATGCGGTTCCCCAGGACGTTGCGATAAAGACGGTCGAAGTGCTCGGGCCGGAGTCGGCTCGGGTGCTCGTTCGCCTGAACCAGGTAGAGGTCGGGCCAACCGTCGCCATCATAGTCGACGGCTCCGATTCCCCCGCCGAAATCCTGGTGCAGGCGAATGCCGGGAACTCGAGGATCATCGCCGTTGTGGAGCTGGAATCGGATTCCCAGGGCTGTTGCGCGCTGAGCGAACGAGATGGCCTGTGCGCCCGACGGTGCGGCGTGCACGGTCTCCGGCTCGGCCGCCGATCGACTCCAGTCGGGAAGAGGCAGCTCGTGTTGGGAAAAGCGTGACGCCGGATTGCGATCCGGGGCTACGATGCCTGCCGCCTTGACGGCAAGTTGCTGGACCCGGACGAACCCGTTGAGAGCAGCCTTGGAATCGGACGCGAGCTGAATGGCGACGTAGTACCAGGCTCGAGATTCCAGATAGCGACCCAAGTGTTCGGTGATTGCCGCGGCGGCCAAAACGTGCTTGAGCTCGGCTCCGTCTTCGTAGATCGCCCGGATCACTTCGAACAGTCGATCCAGTTGACCGGCATAATCGAGGTAGGCTTTGGCGGCGTCGATCGAGCCGCTCTGCAACAGCAACTGTCCCAAGCGGTGGCAAGGGCGCCGATCGCCGGCATAGCGCCGCATGCTCTCCCAATAACAGCGGATGGCCGCTTGCGGTTGACCGGCTGCTTCCGCCCAGCGTCCGCGAATCCACCAGATCAGCGGATGGGAGTCGGCGTGCGAGGCGAGTTGAGCCTGCCAGTTTCGTAGTTCATTCCAGCGTTGTCGCTGGGCAAGCAGTTCTCCCCATGCCACCTGGACCGCCAGAACATCGGGGCGGTGCTCGAGCAGTTGCCTCAACTTGGCTTCGGCCGCATCCCACCGCTGCGCCTTCATATCGAGGCGAGCCAGCCCGAGCAGGGGCAGCCACTGATCCGGATACTGCCGGCGAGCCTTCTCGAGCAGCTCGGGTTCATCCACCGGATCGAACAGATTGGCGGCCAGGATCAGGTGGTGAGGCTGGGCACGACCGGCGCGGATCAAAGTGAAGAGTTGAGCACTTCCCTCCCAGCGGCGTCCTTCGAGAGCCAACAGGCGTCCCAACTGTTCGACGGCGGTCAGGTGGTTGGGTTCGATGGACAATGCGTCGCGCAACCGCCGTTCGGCCTCATTGAAGTCGCCTTCCCGCATCAAGGTTGTCGCCGACTCATACAGGGCGGCCACTCGCCACTGCCTCTCCTGCCGGGGAATCCGATCGTAATACTTGAGGGCCTTGGTCAAATCGCCCTTCGCGGTGGCGACTCGTCCGCCCAGCATCAGCAGGGGTGGCGACTCGGGGAATTGCTCGAGCAGCGTTCGAACCCGTCTGCCCGCCTGCTCCAGGTTCCCCGCCTGCATCAGCCGCTCGATCTGTTGCAGTTTTGCCTGCTCGGGCCCCGCCGGGGACGTTTCCTTCTTGACCGGCTTTTGGGGTTTCGACTGGGTGGGAGACTGGGTGGCCGACGGAGCAGCCGCGGATGTTTCGGTGGGGAGCGGTGCCAACTGCATGGTCCGATAGGCCACGACGGCGACCGTGGCCAGTACGGCCAGCAGCCCCAATCCGAGCAGCCAGACCGCTCCCGATCCGGATCGATATGAAGAAGGTTCGTCGTTCAAGTGAAAGCTCCTCGGAAAGACGGCGTGGGGTCCCGTTCATTCTACCGTGCGGCGGGCGGAATGCGAGGAGCGGGGTGGGGCTGGCGTTTGAGTGGTGAAACCGTGTCGAGCACCGCATGGCTAATTCTCAAACCGGTGCTGGTCGCCACTCATCCCGCTGCCATTTCTCTCTTGTTTCCGCCGTCGCGAACCGCTAATTAGAACCCTGGTTCGTGGCATCCGGCACCGGGCAACACGCCGCCGTGGCTTGTCGTCGTCACCACCGCACCCGCAGCCTCCGGCCTCCCGCCTCTGGTTTTGCAGGCATAGCCCGTGTCCCGAGACCTAGGCTCGGAGTCTTGCGAGAAAAATGGAACCGTTCGGCGGGCGGAGTGAAAATGGAAAAAGTGCGCTGTCTGTGTTGGATCGGCTTGGTGGTAGCTTTGGCGGGCTGCCGCGAGTGGACCACCGTGCCGCGAGAATCCGTCACCTTGCCGACGCCTCCACCGCCCCTCGACGTGGCCGAACTGGAAATCGCATTTATCGATTTGAATGCTCTGGCCGATGACGGTCCCCAGTCGATCTGGCGGGAAATCGACGAAACCGTCGTGCCGCTTGAGCAGCGGAGCCTGTTTCTGGAAAACGGATTGCGCTGGGGAGTCGTTGGACCGATCGTGCCCCCTCGACTGCAACGCCTGTTCCGGGAGACGAGTGCCGAAGCGGGCGAGGGAGCCAGCCTGGAAAAACAGCTCGATTGGGGCAGCGACGGCCGCGTCGCCACGTCGCGACGTGTCCAACTCCGAGATGGACGAACAGCCACCATCGTGGTGGCCAAGCCGTCCACCGAACCACTCGTTCTGTTGTGGAAAGACGGCTCGGCGGCTCGCGGTGTCGAATTGCAACAGGCCGAGTGCCAATTCGAACTGCGGACGCGGCGACTCGATGGCGGTCATCTGGCCGTCTCGCTGGTTCCCCGGATCGCTCATGGCAAGCCCCGATCGAAGATGGTGGGCCACGAAGGAACCTGGATGGTACAGACCGAACGCGAACGCCTGGTGTTGAAACGGCTGGCCCTGGAGGCCACGCTGAGTCCCGGGCAGATCCTGGTGGTCGGCGCCGCCTCGCCGCTGCGAGCCGTCGGCGCGTCCTTCTTCGCTCCCGGCCACGAACAACTTCGGCCGCGGCGGCTGCTGGTGATCCGTCTGGCCAACGCCCCGGCCGACCCGACCTTCGATTCTCCCCGTCTCGCCGATTGACGCAAGCGGCCGTGCCGATCAAGCTATGGTGCGGGTAAACACCATCGCACTGCCAAACGGGAGAACCTCGATGAACCAACCGACCATCCAACGTCGCCGTTTTCTGCAAGCCGCAGCCGCCGGAAGCGCCGCGGTGGCCTTCCCCTCCGTCGCTCGAGCCGCCTTGGCCCCCGCCAAGCCGATCTACGAGATCTCCCTGGCCCAGTGGTCGTTGCACAATCGCCTGTTCGGACGGGCCAAGCCCAAAATGGATCCGCTCGATTTCGCCGCCACTGCCGCTCGGCTCGACATTCGCGGCGTGGAGTACGTCAACCAGTTTTTCAAGGACCGAGCCAAGGACACGAAATACTTGGATGAAATGAAAAAGCGAGCTGCCGACGCCGGTGTCCGCAGCCTGCTGATCATGATCGACGGCGAAGGCGCGCTGGGAGACCCCGATGCCACGCGGCGACAGCAAGCCGTCGAGCGGCATCACAAGTGGGTCGACGCCGCCAAGTATCTTGGTTGCCACTCGATCCGAGTCAACGCGCGCAGCGGCCACAACCTCAGCTACGACGAGCAGATGAAGCTTGCGGCCGACGGCCTGCGAAAACTGACCGAGTACGGAGCCAAGCAGGGGATCAACGTGATCGTGGAGAACCACGGCGGCCTGTCATCCAACGGCAAATGGCTGGTCGGCGTGATGAAGCTGGTGGACCACCCCTGTTGCGGAACACTCCCCGACTTCGGCAATTTCGAAGTCGACCGCAAGAACCACAAGTGGTACGACCGCTACCAAGGTGTGAAGGAAATGATGCCGTATGCCAAAGCGGTCAGCGCCAAGTCGCACGAGTTCGACCCGAAAAAACCGTGGTCGACGATCGATCGAGCCGGCTATGAAACCGACTATCTCAAGATGATGCGGATCGTGCTGGACGCCGGCTACCGCGGCTTTGTGGGAATCGAATTCGAAGGCTCGGGCAACGAAATCGAAGGCATCAAGAAAACCCACGACCTGCTGGTGCGTGTCCGCGAGAAACTGACTCCCGAGTATATCTGACGGAGATCGGCGAATCAGTTGTCGGCGACCGACGCGGCGGTGGAACCGGTCCGAGTGGTCTTAGAGCCTGTAACAAAACCTGCCGTACCACCTCCGAAGCTCGGATATGTTGCTTGCGGCACGGAGTTTTGTGACAGCCTCTTAGTCGGCTTCGACTTCCAGTAGCGGCCGTAGGCCTGCTCGAAGAACGTGCGCCGCTCGACGGCTTCCTGCAACTTGAACTGGGCGTCTTCCAGAGCGGCCTCGAGTTTCTCCGCCTGCCGGCGCATGGCAGCCCACTGCTGTTCGCTGGCGTCTTTCTCCTTCTGCAACTTGGCCAATCGCGTTTGCAGTTGCTTGAGCTGGGCGGCAACGGCGGCGATCTGCTTTTCCGCTTGCGTTTTCATGTCCGCCAGCCGCTCGACTTTCCGGGCGGCCGCATCCCGCTCTGCCTGGAGCTTCGACAACGACTGCTCGAGACTGGTGACCTCGGCATCCAGCGAGTTCTTCAGCGCCTCGAACCGGGCCAACTCTTTTTCGACGCCATCGATTTCGGCCTTCGACGCGGCTACGGCCTGTTGGGCCTGTGCCGCGGCCGCTTGTTTTGCAGCGAGCGCCTTCGCCGAGGCGGCCACTTGCGCGGCGTACTGCTTGGCCGCTTTCTGCGCCGCCGCGATTCTTGCGGGGAACGGTTTCTGCTGGCCTTGCAGCTTGCCGATCAACGCCGTCAAATCGCGGACCTTCTTATCGAGGCCCGGTAGTTGTTGGGTCTGTTTGGTCAGTGTCTGCTGGGCGGCCGCGAGTGCTTGTTGGGCGGCCGTCTTGGCCGCCGCCGCTGCCTGCTTGGCCGCCGTCAGCTCTTTCAGCTTGGTGTCGTGAGCTTTCTTTTGCTGTTCGGACTGGGGTTTCTCGTTTTGCAGCGCCGCCAGCTGCTTTTCGATCCGAGTCAGTTTGGTGGCGGCTGCTTGAGCCGCCTGGGTCTTGGCGGCCACAGCTTGCTTGGATCGCGCCACCGCCTGCCGAGCCTGAGCGACCGCTTGCTTGGCAGCTTCCACTCCCTTTCTCGCA
>Ga0256839_1005816_pt1 | contig 11166 bp, 15 predicted proteins | sample 354166metaG_FD_185968 | JGI IMG/M metagenome (GOLD analysis project Ga0256839, IMG submission 185968) | Hydrothermal vent microbial communities from Mid Atlantic Ridge, Atlantic Ocean - 354-166 | ecosystem: Environmental > Aquatic > Marine > Hydrothermal vents | place: Atlantic Ocean: Mid... | reverse complement strand
ACCAAACAAAAGCAAATGCAGATTATTGGTTGGAGACATTAGATACGAGTAGATTAAATCAAGAGATGATAAAGTTTATCGAAAACAGTAGCTACTTTTTCTTTGCAACAGCATCTCCTGATGGTCAGCCAAATCTTAATTATAAGGGTGGTGAAAAAGGTTTTTTACACGTGGTCGATGAGAAAAAATTGGTTTTTCCCAACTTTCAAGGCAATGGAATACTGCATTCCATTGGCGACTTAGAACTAAATGATAAAGTAAGCCTCCTTATCCCTGACTTCAATCAAAATGTAAGATTGAAAATTATTGGCAGAGCAACAGTCATCTATGAAGATGTATATGTGAGTGAATATATGGATTATTTTCGTGCTTATACCTTTGATAGTCTTATTGTTATTGATATAGATTATGTCATTCCAAATTGTCCAAATAATTTACATCGTGTAAAAGATGCTATCACAGGGTTTGATGAGAAATCGAAAGATGTAAATCTACTTAAAAAGTTATGTGGATTTATGTGATATGAAATTTCTTGATAAAGGAGCAGTAAATGACCAATAGATACATCACACCATACGGTCTTAAAACACCACCTCTAAAGTATGTCTTACAGTGGAAACTAGGTTCCCTTTTTAAAAGTAAAAGAGCCAAAAAGTAAAGATGATGATTTTAAACTTACAGTACGAGCGTTAGACGCTAAAGATTTAGAGACAAAAGAGGACTTAATTGTCTGGTTAGGTCATGCGACATTATTGAAATTAGGTTGGAAATGTGTGGAACAGAAATTGGGGATATAAAGTGTATAATATAAAAACTACATAAAAGGCATACATATGAAACTAGTCAAAATAACGCTAATAAGCTTAGTAATATTCGCTTTTACAGCACAAGCAGAGGATAAAATGGTAGAGACAAAGAACACTTTCTATACATACAAAGCTACAGATATACAAGGAAAAGAACATAGTATGTCTGAGTACAAAGGTAAGGTAGTATTGGTAGTAAATGTCGCCAGCAAATGTGGTTTTACGCCACAGTATGAAGGACTACAAAAACTGTATGAAAAGTATGAAAAAGATGGTCTAGTAATACTAGGTTTTCCTTCCAATCAGTTCAAAGAACAAGAGCCAGGTACAAACGCTGAGATACAAAACTTCTGTAAGGTAAACTATGGTGTCACATTTCCACTCTTTGAGAAGATAGATGTTAATGGTGACAAGACACACCCACTTTATGTGTTTTTGAAAAAAGAAGCCACAGGATTTTTGGGTTCAGAGAGTATCAAGTGGAATTTTACAAAGTTTCTTATAGATGCTAAGGGGAATGTGTTAAAACGATATGGGTCATCTACCAAGCCTGTGAGTATAGAAGATGATATCAAGGCAGAGTTGGAACTAAAAAAGTAAATGAGACAACTGCTTACCCAAGCCACATGGCAAAAAGCATTAGCTGATGAATGGTCAAAACCCTATATGCAAAAGCTAGAAGCCTTTTTAGAACAAGAAGAAAAAGAGGGTAAAGCACTCCTCCCACCTAAAAAGTTATGGTTTGAATCCTTAAACGTCACACCTTTAGATGAAGTTAAAGTACTCATATTAGGGCAAGACCCATACCCTACAGTAGGGCATGCCCATGGAGTATGCTTTTCTGTGTTAGATGCTGTAAAGCCTTTACCAAAGTCACTACAAAATATCTATAAAGAGTTGCAGGCTGACTGTGGAGTAGATAATGCTCACACGGGCAACTTACTGCCATGGGCAAAGCAGGGTGTACTGCTGCTTAATGCTGTACTCACAGTAGAAGCAGGCAAAGCCAATGCACATAAAGACAAAGGTTGGGAGAAGTTTACAGATAGAGTGATAGAGCTAGTGAGTGTTGAGTGTGAACATGTAGTCTTTGTGCTTTGGGGTGCGTACGCTCAGAAAAAGGCTGTGCTGATAGATACGTCTAAACACCTAGTCATCAAAGACCCACATCCCTCACCACTCTCTGCATACAGAGGGTTTTGGGGTTCTAAACCTTTTTCAAAAATCAATGCCTATATAGAAGAGAAAGGTAAAGAGCCTATCGTATGGAAAATAGAAGATAATCAATCTTTATTTTAATCTTTTTGAGTGTTAAATATATCAAGTTCAGGGTTATATACCTCTGTTTGCACAGAAAAGAGTCCTAAAAGTGTATGAAAAAGATTGTCATGGCTATATTTTTTACTCGTATCGATTTTGTTTATGTCTAAGGTTCTTTTGAAATGCTCATTCATCCAAATAAATGCGGGGATATGTATTTGAGCTTGAGGAGCCATAAAGTAGGGTAACCCATGTAAGTAGATGCCTTTTTCACCCAGACTTTGTCCATGGTCACTCATATATATCATGGCTGATTGATGTGTTTTATCAAATCCTTTTAAGAGTTGTATGGTTTTAGCTAAGAAATTATCAGTATAAAGAATAGCATTATCATAGGCGTTACGTATCTCTTCTCGTGTACATGCTTCGAGTTGGTTTGTTTTGCACACAGGCGTAAATTTTTCAAAAGCTTTTGTGTACCGTTTATAGTACGCTGGACCATGGTTACCCATTTGATGTAAAACAATGAGTACATCTTTTCCTTTTTGCTTTTTGATATACTCGTCTAAGTCTCCAAGCATGCCTATATCTCTACATTCACCTTCTATACAGGCTTTATTGTAAAAATCATTTTTATAGTACTTGAAGGGTACCCTTAACGCAACAGCTTTTGAATCGGAATTATTTTCTTTCCATAAAATGGATATATCATTCGTATGCTGTAATATATCTAAGACATTTTCTGTATCTCTACCTTTTTTATAGCTAAAGTCAGACTTGTTATAGTATGAAAACATGCAAGGTACAGAAACAGCTGTAGAGGTACCACAAGAATAGACATTTGAAAAATTTAAAATATCTTCTTTCATAAGTTGTGGTGTGGTTTCTCTTTTATATCCATTAAAAGAAAAGTGGTCTGCTCTTGCTGCTTCACCCACAACCAAAATAACAACTTTAGGGAGTGCATTTTTATCTTTAACAACGTTTGCATCTCTACCTAGGGGTTTTATGGTTACGGGTCCAGCCGTGAGTGTAGCATTTATATACGCACCTACAGAATATATCCAATAGGTTGGGTTAGTGCTATAACGCAAAGGTTTATGCTCTCGTACAAAAGAGGAGTATTGTTTAAAAAAAATAAAGACAGTTACACCCATAATCATCGCTAAGAGCAATAGATATTTTACTTTTCTAATCTGTTCAATCTTAAAAGTATCATACTTAACAGGTATCTTGTAGACAAGGTAGGCAGGAATAAGTCCTAAAAATATAAAATAGATTACTTGCCTCAATGAAAACAAATCCGTAGCTTCATCAATATTTGTTTCCATCATGTTTCTTATCATACTCTCGTCAATAACAACATGATAAATATTCATAAAATATGCAGTCATTGAACTTACGAGTAAAATAATAATAAGCATTGGTTTGGTTGTCCATCTTGTGGCAAATACGGTGATAACAAAAGCTGTCAAAGTCACTAAAATAATAGCTGTAGAAATAAGGAACGGTATATTTTTTTCTATAATAGGATAGACTTTAAATACATTATGATAAAAAGTATAATTATAAAATAGGGTTAAAAAAAGTGATACCCATAATATAAGTCTGGTTTGTGTTAAATGTTTGATACGTTACCCCTAAAAAATATGAAAATAAGTATATCAAAAAAATCTTGATATACTATGTAAAAAGGCATAAAGATGCGTTGTTATACGTGTTCGAAATTTAGTGTAGCTATTCTTTGTGAACTTTGTGTGAAACGTCTTTTTCCCGTGACCATGTCCACGCGTACCATAGGGACATTGGATGTCATAAGTTTTTACAAATACACTACCATAGAGTCCCTTTTACTCTCAAAACATAAGCCTGAAGGGTACCGTATCTACAAAGCTTTAGCAAATATGACAGTAAAACCGTTTATAGATGAATTTTTAGAAGCAGATGATAGAGTCATTTACATTGTCGGTGTAGATGAATATGTAAAGAGTGGCTATGCTCATGTAGCATTACTCACACGTGCGATGCAAAGGAAAAATGCCATCACGCAACACGCCTCACTTATGGCACAAAACAGGGTAAACTATTCGGGTAAAGATTTGCAGTTTAGGTTGAACAATCCTAGAAACTTTAGCTATAGTGGAAAAACAAACATAGATGTTATTTTAGTAGATGACATCATCACCACAGGTATTACCCTACAAGAAGCACAAAAGGTACTCATACAACATGGGGTCAATGTACTATTTGCTCTTACTTTGGCAGATGTAGATGAGTAGTTAAGATTTTTTCTTTATCTTTTTAACGGGTTCTATACTCTTTTTCTTCCAGCGTATGGTTACTTTTCTTTTACCCCAACGCCTAGCTTTTTTTATGTTGGTACCCATATAAATGTCTATTTTCTTTTTCCATCGTTTGTTCATCTTATCTAGGACTTTATATCTACCATGAAGACCATCTATAGTGACATAGGTACCATTTGTAAGCCCTCTATCTAGTAAATCACGTGATACGGCTATAGACTTTACACTGGGTTTAAGTCTGTTGTTCCATGCTGCCAAAAAAGGTGTTTTGTCTGTTTGGCTTTTGTGTGAAGTGTAGGCTGTTGCAGTGACTATGAGTTCAAACTCTTTTTTTTCTATGGTATATTTTTGGGGTGGACTTTTTTTTAAAGTAATCTGTTTTGGGAAAATACTACATCCAGAGAATACAAAGACAAGTACTGTTAAAAAGAGATAGAGGTATTTTTTTTTCATCAGAAATTATAGTGTAAAGAAATTAAACTAGAGTATCTTGTAGATACTCTTTTGTGTATACCTTAGAGTAAGCCCAGTAACGCCACAAGTAACACAGGTGGTGTAATGACAAGTCCCACTTTCATGTACTCACCCCAGCCTATTTTCACACCCTTTTGTGCTAAAACATGTAGCCAAAGTAGGGTAGCGAGTGAGCCTATAGGGGTCATTTTTGGCCCTAAATTACTTCCTAGTATATTTGCATACACAAGTGCTTCATTGCCCACATAGCCCACTTTGTCTATGGCGATGTCCATTATCATGATCGTAGGCATGTTGTTCATCACGGAAGAGATGATGCCAGAGAGAAAGCCTGTGCCTATGATGGCTACAGTTTCTCCTTGAGCCTGAAGTGCTACTATCCATGAAGCTATGACATCGGTAAGTCCTGCATTTTTAAGTCCATACACCACCACATAAAGTCCGATGCTAAACCACACCACTTGCCATGGAGCTTCTTTGATGGTCTTCATAGGTTTAACGGCTTTATGGTGGGTAGCAATGGCTAAAAATACCAAAGCCCCACCCAAAGCAAAGACAGAAATGGGTAAATCATAATAGTCCCCCACAAAATACCCAAGCATAAGTAGTCCTAAAAACCACCAAGAGAGTTTAAACATCGTATGGTTTTTTATGACTGAAGAGGCTTCAGGGAGTTGTGTGACATCTACTGTGAGTGGGATGTCTTTTCTAAAGTATATCCATAAGATGACAATGGAAGCAAAGATGCTTAGTAAGTTTGGTAAAAACATGTTTTTCATGTATTCTACAAAACCTATATCAAAATACCCAGCAGTGACGATGTTTGTAAGGTTTGAGATGACCAATGGGTTAGAAGCCGCATCACCTATGAACCCTCCCGCCATTAAAAATGCGAAGATGGCTAAATGTTTCATCTTGAGGTACTTCATCTTGGCTAAGAGTATGGGGGTGAGTATGAGTGCTGCTCCATCGTTGGCAAAAAAGGCTGCGACTAACGCACCAAGTAGTAAGATGTAGACAAACATCTTGTTACCCGATCCATTTGATAGTTTAGCCATTTTGATGGCTGCCCACTCAAAGAAGCCTATCTCATCTAACACCATAGAAAGTATGATGATGCCTATAAAAGCAAGTGTCGCATCCCAAACAATGTCTATAACGGTGTAGACATCTTGAAAACTCACCACACCTACGATGAGTGCGAGTATTGCACCGATGACAGCAGTCGTACCTATCTGTAAACCTTTTGGCTGCCAGATGACAAAGAGGAGGGTGAGTAAAAAGAGTGAAGAGGCGAGTAACATTAGTCGTTTATCACTTTTGAACGTGCTAAGGCTGCTTCTATCTCTTCTTTGCTGACATCTCCTGTAAGGTTTAGGTTTACTTCACCATCTTTACCGCTTACTTCCATGCTAGTTATCTTCTCTTTGGTTTCGTCTGTCATGCACTCACAAGAGCCAGTGGCACAGTTTTCTACCATTTTGAGTATGTTTTGTTTTTGGACTTCACCTGTGAAAGAGATTTTCACACCTTCGACTGTTTTAAATACGTTCTTATTCATAATAATTCCTTTGTAATTTTGGGTAATAAAATTTCTCTTATCTCTTTGAGTGTCTCTTCAAAAGCCTCATAGCCCTTACCATCTGGGTCTTCAAAACTCACATGCATTTTAGGCACAGGTTTTGGAAATAGTGGGCAGGTTTCATGGGCATGGTCACAGACTGTGACTACGAGGTCGTAGTCGTGGTCTATGACGGTATCTAGTGTTTTAGAATGGTAGCTCTCTTTCCATAACCCTTCTGCTTCTAAAAGCTTCTTGGCATTAGGATTAACCTTTCCCGATGCTTTGACACCAGAACTTTCAGCACTTACACCATCTAATTCAGCATTAATAAGTGCTTCAGCGATGATGCTTCTGCATGAGTTACCTGTGCAGAGAATGAGGACTTTTTTCATGAGGCTCCTTTTTATTGATGAGGAAGTATAGCAGAATAGTTTTTATATATCAAGATATATTGATGTATAATTTATTAATTCATGATACATAGAGCTTGAAAGACTCTACGTTGGTGATTTTCTTTCATCCTATTACTTCCATGTAGCAATAGTGGCTTAAAAAATATGACTTCACCTTCTTGTGTATCAATAAAAACTTCTTTGGTTGATTGCATATTACCAAGATGTGAGTAGGGGATAACTTTTAATGCACCAGTATCTTTATTACTACTATCGAGTGTAAGTCGGAACATAACAGCATTGTTTAAAAAGTTTTCTTTTTCAGCTTCAGATATATTCATATATTTTGGAAGATTTATATCTCTATGAAATAATAAAGGCCAATTTCTATGAATATTTTTTTCTATAAAAAAACAGTATTGTGTCAATTTTAAATTAAATTCAGATTTCTTAATTGCCTCATCAAAAAAAGATTTGACTATAGGAAAAACTTCAAAGATATTTTTTTGTTCCTCAGTCGTTAAATAGCTTGCTTCTGTGGATATTTCTTTTAATTGTTCTAGTTGCGATTGAGAAAAAGGAAAAAAGTTTTGTGTGTACCCAATTTGATTAAGTGTGCTCATCATTTACAGCTACCCTTAAACTCAGGTACCACTATATCCAAATAAGAAACCTCTTTCAAAATATCTTGACGAAACTTGTCAAGAGGGGAGCGTATGGAATAGTATGCCCAGCGTCCTTTGCGTTCTACACGTAAGAAGCCTGCCTCTTTGAGTATTTTGAGGTGGCGAGAGATGCGTGACTGTATCATCCCAAACGCTGACTCTATGTCGCAAACACACACCGCACCGTTGATGTCTATAAATCGTAGTATGCTTAGCCGTGTCTCATCGTTTAATGCACCGATAGTTTGTAAAAATATCTCTGTAGAAGTTGTTTGTAACTCAGTAGAAACATTCAAGATAGTGACCTACTCATAAAGATTATCAAGAGAATCTAAATAATTTATGCTATTTATTTTCCATTCATCTTTTGCTTTATAAAAACCTATTCGCCAATACATAGCATGATTGTTAAACTTGTGTAAATAGTAGTAGCGCATAAATGATTGTCCAATTTTTTCTTCTTTTACAAACTCTCTTCCTACTACTTTTCCAAAACGTTGATCAATAATTGGCCATTGTTGCTCTATTTGATTGACAAGACTGTCTATTTCAACGGTAGGCAATGGCCAATAAAGTTTAGCCGAGTCAAAGCCCTTTTTGAACTCTTTTTGAATCATGTTGTCCATAAACTTATCGGAGAAAGCACGCATTTGGCTTTCATCTTTAAATCCATCTGCAAAGAGAAGTCCTGCTCCCAACACACATAAAATAGTAACAATTTTTTTCATCGTAATCCTTTTGATATTATTTATATTAAATGAAATATTCACTCTATGATACAAAGATAATTATAGCTAATTTACTTTGTTTCTATACCAAACTTTACGTAATTTTTTGTCTACATGAAAGAGTGTATCTTCCCAACTGTACGTGTCGTTAGGTTCTTGGAGGGGTGTAAGGTGCTTGATGAAGTTTACTTCATCTTCTACTTTGTAGTGAAAACTACCGTAAAAGACATTGGTGTCTAGGTGATGTGTTTCTACTATGTCATAGGCTGAGTTAGGGATGATACTTGGCATCCATCCTCTTTCTATCGCTCTATCTGCTTTAACCGCTTGTATATTTTTGTAGTGATTACTGTGGTCATCAGAAAAATAACTTAGCATGATGAGTGAAATGATGATAACCAAAGCCGATAAGAAAAGAAGAAACTTTTTCATACTCTAGTTATCTACCTCGATAAAAAAGTAAAAACAGACCCAAAGAGAGTGCCGACACCATGATGATAGATGCTCCAGAAGTTAAGTCATAAGTGTAGGACATCCATAAACCTACAAGTGTAAAGAGTGTCGCGATGGCACCAGAGAGGAACATCATCGTAAAGAGTGAAGCAGAGAGTTTTTCTGCGATGTAGACAGGTATGGTAAGCATGGCTATCACCAAGATGAGTCCCACAACTTTGATGGCTATAACCACCGTAAGAGCAGAGAGTATGAGTATAAGCGTGTAAAAAAAGCGTACATTAACCCCACGAAGTCCTGCATACTCAGAGTCATAAGAGACAGCCAAAATGTCACGGTAACACAAGGTCACAACAGCTAAGATGACAGCCAATAAAATAGCCATGAAGTACAAGTCCTCCGTACTCACAGCCAAGATAGATCCAAAAAGATAGCTCATAAGGTCTACATTGTACCCAGGGGTGAGGTCTACAAATATCACACCTATAGCCATGCCCACAGCCCAGATAAGCCCTATAAAGGTGTCCATACGGTGACGTTTTTTAAGTGTAAGAGCAGCTATAAGAAGAGCAGCACCCACAGCAAAGAGAGAAGCACCCAGAAAGATAGGCAGTCCAAAGTACACAGCAAGTCCTATGCCCCCATAAGAAGTATGGGCGATACCCCCTGCTAAAAACACCATGCGGTTCACCACGATAAGCGAGCCTATGATGCCTGCTGCAAAACTCACAAGTATCCCTGCAAGTAGGGCGTTCTGCATGAAGTCAAACTGAAGTGCTTCTATCATGGTTTCAGCCTCCATTTGCCTTCGACAGGCTCTGGCACTATATTGGTCACTGAGCCTATCGAAGTGCAGGTATCACAGTTTTCAGCTCCTAGCATCTGTAACAGCTCTATCTCACAGAAGTGTTCATCATTTCCATGAGTATGGAAGGTGGAGTGCTTGTCTGAGATGTCATGGTAGGAGAGTGTTTTGTTGATGTGTGCTGCTTTGTTTGCATATTCGAGTATGACTGAGATGTCATGACTTACTACGATGATGGTGATATGCTCATTCAGTACTTTTAAAAGCTCATAAATCTCACGTTGTCCAGTGATGTCTATGCTAGACGTTGGTTCATCAAGTATGAGAATACGTGGGTGGGCACATAAGGCTCTGGCTATCATGACGCGTTGGCGTTGTCCACCTGAGAGTGAACCTATCTTAGTTTGTGCAAAGTCAGCCATGCCTACTTGTCCCAATGCTCCCATAGCACAAGCTATTTCATCTTTACCATAGCCAAAAAGAGGGCGTTTACCATCTACATGACCCATCAACACAACCTCTATAACTTTTATGGGGAAATCGGTGTTTACGTTGGTGTTTTGAGGTACATAGCCTATGTGTGTGAGGCTCTGTTTGGGTTTTTTACCTAGTACCTTGATACTACCTTGTTTGTAGTCATTTATGCCTAGTATGAGCTTGAGTAGGGTAGATTTACCTCCACCATTTGGGCCTATGATGGCTAGAAAATCATGCTCTTGTATTTGCAAGTTAATATTTTCTAATATTGTTTGCTTTTCATAAGCAAAAGAAAGATTCTCTATCTCGATGACATTCATTTATCTTCGCCTGCGATATTTTTTGCGATATTTATAAGGTTTTCAGACCAGTTAGATGCTAGAGGACTTACTTTAACTACAGGTATATGAAGCTCTTTAGCTATGACTTTAGCCGCAGAGTCAGCAAATTCTGGCTGAGTGAAAATGGCTCTTACTTTGTCTTTTTTGGCTTCTTTCATGAGCTGTACGAGTTCTCTAGGTTTAGGACTTTTACCTTCTACTTCAACAGCTATTTGTTTCAAGTAATAATCATGAGCAAAGTAGCCCCATGAAGGATGAAATACCATAAACGTACGACTGTCACCTAGTTTTGAAAGTAAGGATTTTATTGTCTTATCTGTGATTTCTATCTTTTTAAGAAAGTTCTTTAAGTTATGCCTATAATACACTTCATTTTTAGCATCAACCTCTACAAGTGCCTTGAAAATGTTATGGGCTATCACCTTAACGTTCTCAGGGGCAGTCCAAATGTGAGGATCGTCTCCCTCGTGGTCATGTCCTTCATGCTTATGTGTATCATGTTCACACTGTGCATCTTGCATGTCTAACTTTTCTACACCCTCAGCGATGTCAACGATGTTCATCTTGCTATTGAGTGTTCTAAACTTGGGTAGCCATACCTCTTCAAACTCCACATCTATGGCCAAATAAAGCTTAGCATTTGAGATGGCTATCATCTGTGAGGGTTTAGGCTCATAGGTGTGAGGAGAGTTACCAGGTTGTACCATCACTGTGATGTTAACTTTTTCTCCGCCTATGGCTTTTAGAAAGGTTTGTATAGGTAGGATGCTGACTACAGCGTTGATATTTGAAAATATGTAAGAGGTCGATAGTAGGACTAGTAATATAATTTTATGCATAAAAAGGATTATAGCGAAATAGTGATAATGATGTGATGCAAATCATAAGTTTAAAGGTG
>Ga0256839_1005814_pt1 | contig 11167 bp, 7 predicted proteins | sample 354166metaG_FD_185968 | JGI IMG/M metagenome (GOLD analysis project Ga0256839, IMG submission 185968) | Hydrothermal vent microbial communities from Mid Atlantic Ridge, Atlantic Ocean - 354-166 | ecosystem: Environmental > Aquatic > Marine > Hydrothermal vents | place: Atlantic Ocean: Mid... | reverse complement strand
GCAAAGAGTGGAATATTAGCCTGTTTCATTATCGTAACCACGGAGCCGCTTATGGTCGCGTGTTGATCGGGGTGCAAGTGCCGCCTGAACAACAAGAGGACTTTGAAGTCTACTTAAACAGTTTGGGGTATCCTTTTGTGAATGAACAACAGAATCCAGCCTATCAACTGTTCTTAAGACCGAACGGTTGAGTGAGAGAGGCTGTTATGTTAAAGATTTCATTAGCGGTCTCAATTCCAGAGAGTGAGATTGAACTCTCCGCCATTCGGTCACAAGGGGCGGGGGGGCAAAATGTTAATAAAGTTGCTACCGCGATTCATTTACGGTTTGATATTCAAGCCTCTTCACTCCCCGAGCCCTATAAAGAACGACTGCTTGCGCTGCGTGATAAACGCATTACCAAAGAGGGTGTGATTGTTATTAAAGCGCAACAGTATCGCACTCAAGAAAAAAATCGTGACGATGCTTTACACCGTCTAAAAGAGCTCATTCAATCCATCACCAAAGTCAATAAAATTAGGCGACCCACTAAACCGACTAAAAATTCACAAAAAAGACGAATGGACAGTAAAACCAAACGCAGTCACCTTAAAAAACTGCGGGGTAGAGTGGAGGAGTGAGCATTGCGATAGGGGGGGAGAAATTTTTTTAAATTATTTTGGACTCTTCTTTGTTGCTTGCTTCGCTTGATGCTTTCTCGCGATCTCATCCCAGTCAATATTATTACATGCTTCACAAGGGGCTTTAAATACGCCTATTTTTACCAACAGTGCATGAACCTTACAACCCACACAAAATCCAAATACTGCCTCTAACCACATCAGTGCAATACAGACCCAAACCAAGTTTACCGCAATGCCTGAAGGGATGTAGTTTTCGGTTTCGGGTAATAGTTGGCTGTTAAAGAGGGCATTAACCCAACCCGCAAAGACTTCGGGATTAAAGAAGATAATACAAAAGGTGATAAAACTAGCGCCCAGTGTCCAAGCGAATCGTTTGGGAGCGAGCGGTTTCCAAACAGGCGGGGTGTTGCGCGCTAAAAAACTGCACAGCCAGATGGTGGGTGAGAGCCGTGCTGTCCAGACAAACATGCCGGCAATCATCTCAAAGAGGGCGTAAAACAGAATAATGGTTTGGGTGCTGTATTCGTAGGTGCGTTTGGTCGCCTCTACGGTATAGATAATACGGTGTTCCCAGTCGGTTTCATAGGTATCGACGGCGGTATTGCCATCCACCACCCAAGAGGAGGTGTAGACCACATCAAACAGGGTTAAGCCCATAAACAGAGGGATGATTAATAAAATCCCTGCACGCATTCGCATGACGACATCGTTAATAAACAGTTCAGGTTCGTTTGGGTCTCGAAACCAGAGGTTTTTAAGTGTGCGAGTCATGCCTGTAACCTTTTTAGATCGACTTGATTTCTACATTAGCATATCCTTTAAAAAATGTCTGTATGGAATATTAGGTAGTTTTTAGACTGCTTTTTGGGGCGATGGCATGAACGAAAATAGCGGTTTAATGCTATAATTCCGATTATTTACGTTAAGCAGGTCTTTTATTCAAATGAGTCATCACGATAACTCGGACACCCTTTCACGCCCCGTCAATTTTATTCGTAATATTATTGACGACGATTTAGCCAGCCATAAGCACGATCATGTGCACACCCGTTTTCCGCCAGAACCCAATGGTTACTTGCACATTGGTCATGCCAAATCGATCTGTTTAAACTTTGGTTTGGCGCAAGATTATCAAGGCGAGTGTAATTTACGTTTTGATGATACCAACCCCTCTAAAGAGGAGGTAGAGTACATTGAAGCGATTAAAAAAGACGTGGCGTGGTTGGGCTTTGAGTGGAGCGGGGAACCTAAATTCTCTTCAAACTACTTTGATCAATTTTATGGTTATGCCGTTGAATTAATTGAGAAAGGGTTAGCGTATGTCTGTTTCTTAAACGCCGAAGAGACACGCGCCTATCGTGGCAGTTTAACCGAAGCAGGCAAAGACAGCCCATATCGAGATACTTCACCAGAAGAAAATTTAGCTCTGTTCTCCAAAATGAAAAATGGGGATTTTAAAGAGGGGGAGTGCGTATTGCGAGCCAAAATTGATATGGCCTCTTCCTTTATGTGTTTACGCGATCCTGCGTTGTATCGAGTTCGCTTTGAACACCATCATCAAACAGGCGATGCGTGGTGTATTTACCCCATGTATGACTTTGCACACTGTATTTCAGATGCCATTGAGGGCATTACCCATTCGCTGTGTACCTTAGAGTTTCAAGACAATCGTCGTTTGTATGATTGGGTATTGGATCATTTGGAGGATTTCAATCGTCCAGACCGTCCGCATCAATATGAGTTTTCACGCTTAAACTTAGAGTATACCGTGATGTCAAAGCGTAAGTTGCATCAGTTGGTGGATGATAATTTAGTTTCGGGTTGGGACGACCCTCGTATGCCGACCATTTCGGGCTTGCGTCGTCGGGGCTATACGCCCGCATCGTTGCGCGATTTTGCAGAACGTATTGGTATCTCAAAAGTAGACAGCATGACGGGAATGGATATTTTAGAAGCCTCTGTACGGGATGATTTAAATAAGGTTGCCCCGCGTTCGATGGCAGTGCTTGACCCCGTTAAGGTGGTGATTGAAAATTTTGAGGGCGAACCGCTTTCAATTCAAGCACCGGTGCATCCCCAAAATGAGGCGATGGGAAAACGTGAGATTTTCTTTGGCAGAGAGCTTTATATTGATCGTGCGGATTTTTTAGAAGTCGCCCCCAATGGTAAGTATCAGCGTTTGGCGTTGGACAAAGAGGTTCGTTTACGCAACGCGTTTATTATTAAAGCCCTTAGAGTGGAGAAGGATGAAGCAGGAAAAATCACGACAATTTATGCCAGCTATGATCCAGAAACCCTAGGCAAAAAGCCAGCGGATGGTCGTAAAGTCAAAGGGGTGATTCATTTTGTAGAGGCTTCACATGCTCTACCTGCGGTCTTTCGACTGTATGATCGTCTGTTTACGGTTGAAAACCCTGTTAAAGAACCTGATTTTGAAGCGGTGATTAATACCGAGTCGTTAGTGGTAAAACAAGGGTTTGTGGAAGTGGGGTTAGCAAATTCGGAGCCTGAGAAAGCGTACCAATTTGAACGAGAAGGTTATTTTTGTCGAGATAACCAATCGGGTGACGTTCAAGTTTATAATCGAACGGTTGCGTTAAGAGATACATGGAGCAAAAAATGATTAAGATCAGAGCACAAAAAATATGTGGTGTTGAGTTAAGTGGTAATGAAGCGATTATTACCTTATTGGTGGTGGAAGAGGGCGCAATGTTTCATCTACCTGAATGCCGAGTAACGCGTATTGCGTGTAAAGATCCCGACAGTCCCAGTGAGTTACGTTATTTTCAAAAAACCTTTGAGCAGTTGGTGCAAGATTACCAAATTGACTGCGTGGTGATTCGCGAGCGCATGAAAAAAGGCAAATTTTCTGGTGGAGCCAATGGCTTTAAGTTAGAGGCTGCTTTGCAACTGTCTGAAAAAATCAACACGGTATTACTGTCGCCGACAGACATTAAAGCCAATTTAAAACGCTACCCCCTACCGATACCCTTTGCGGAAACAGGATTAAAAAAGTTTCAAGAAACCGCTTTTATGACTGCTTTTGCTTATTATGCGGGTAAGCATGAGTGGTAGTTTAAAAATAAGCCCCTTATTAAACTAAGGCGAATAAGGCGCGAGATTAACGCGCCTTTTTTATCCGTGCATCCTTTCGTTCAAAGACTTCAATACTTGAGAAAAACCATTATGTCATCTACTACATCAACCCCCGTACCCAATAGCTTTAGTCACTTAGACTTACCGCTCTCCCAGCTCGATAATTTAACGCAATTGGGGTATGAGCAGATGACCCCCATTCAAGAAGCGGCTTTGCCGTTGGGACTGGGGGGGAAAGATTTAATTGCACAGGCCAAAACGGGCAGTGGCAAAACGGCCGCATTTGGCATTCCATTACTGAATAAAATTGAGATAAAACGGTTTGTGGTACAAGGGCTGGTGATGTGTCCGACTCGTGAATTGAGCAATCAAGTGGCGGATGAACTGCGTCGTTTAGCACGTTTTCAACAAAACATTAAAATCATCACCTTATGTGGTGGGGTGCCAATGCGCCCCCAAACCGCCTCGTTAGAGCATGGGGCACATGTGGTGGTGGGTACGCCGGGTCGTATTCGAGATCACCTTGAAAAAGAGCAGCTCGACTTAAGCCATGTGACCACGGTGGTATTGGATGAAGGCGATCGTATGTTAGAGATGGGCTTTAAGGAGGAGATGATTCATATTTTAGGCTTCACGCCTGAACAGCGTCAAACATTGTTGTTTTCTGCGACCTTTCCTGAAGACATTCGCTATATCAGTCGACGCTTTCAAAAAAATACGATGGAAATTTCGGTGGAATCGCATCATGACATGGAGACCATTGACCAACAATTTTATATCTGCCACCATCAAGAAAAGCTAGAGGGCTTAGTAAAACTCTTGGCATTTAATTGTTTTGAACATGGATTGATTTTTTGCAACACCAAAAAACTGGTGCAAGAGGTTACAGACTATTTAACCGAACGGGGTTTTAGTGCGTTGGCTCTGCATGGCGATATGGAGCAACGCGAGCGCGAACAGGTGTTGATTCAGTTTAAACACCACAGTACGAATTTGCTGGTCGCGACCGATGTTGCGGCACGTGGTTTGGATATTGCGGCATTACCTGCAGTGATTAATTATGAGTTACCTTATGAGCAAGACACCTATGTGCATCGTATTGGACGCACGGGGCGAGCAGGATTAGAGGGTGTGGCAATTACTTTATTTACCGAAAAAGAGCGTTATAAACTGTCTCGATTAGGTGAGTTACAAGGCCATGCGCTGTCGTATGAGTCGATTGATTTAATTCCGAATAAACGCGGCGCGCGCGTGCAACCGAAGTATGTGACGCTGTATATCTCGGGAGGACGCAAAGATAAAGTACGCCGTGGAGATGTACTGGGTGCGATTACTCGAGGCGCAGGCGTAGAGGGTAAATATATCGGTAAAATTGATGTCGTGGAACACTCTACCTATGTGGCAGTAGAGCCTGATTACGCACATCAAGTGGTATCCAAACTGAATCAAGGTAAAATCAAAGGGCGTAAGTTTAAAGTGGGTCGTTTGGTGTAACCGTTAGAGACGATTTGAGTGAAATTTTTATCACGTTTTAAGCATATTATTTTAATTAGCCTGCTGGTTTTTTTAGTGGGTCTATTAATAACGGATCTGCGGCATAAAAATCTTCATCAACAAGAGTTAAAGGCACTGAATGAGCACTTTGATCACTACTCTTTGCAGGCATACCTAACGTTACAACGTGAATTACAGCAAGAGCTGGCTCGACTGAGGAGTTTAGCAACCGTATTTGATGTGTTAGATCACGTTTCTCGTGAGTCGTTTAATCAGCATGCACAAGTGCTAATGAGTTCAGGCAAGGCGATTCAATCACTCCAGTGGGTAACCTTGGTTGAGGATTCAGAACGTACCGCATTTGAACAAGCGATTCGAGCAGAGGGGTTTCCTGCGTTTCAAATCGTTTCATTGTACAACGGTAGTAAGTTAATGCCTGCGAAGCGAGCGCCACAATATGCCGTGGTTAACTATATTTACCCGTTTAAAGAGAACCGAAAAGCATTTGGTTTAGATATCTACTCCGCTCACCAACAAAAAGAAGGCTTACTTCAAGCCGCAAAAGTAAAAGAGATCGTCGCCTCGCCGCCAGTCATTTTAATTCAAAAACCTAACTCAGCACCGTCGGTTGTTTTTTCTCAGCCTCTTTATGATTCTGCCGATTTACTGCAAGGCTATGTTAATTTGATTTTAAACATGGAAGCATTTTGGTCAAGAGTTGTGTATAAGACAGGTTTAGAACTGAATTTGCATTATCAGCTATATGACTCTCAACGAAAAGAGCTCCCTTATTTAAGTGCCAATCGAGCATTATTAGAGAAGGGGGGACAATTTTTTCGTGCCCATGAATTTTTAATTTTAATTGGTGGTAGAGAGTGGCATTTTGAAGTCTTGGGAGATGTCTCACACCTTGCAGAGTATGAGGTGTATGGTGGGGAAGGCCATGTAAACTTTCTTATTTTTGGCACATTCTTAAGTGCTCTTTTTGCAATATTAGTCTTTATTTGGCTCAAATTTAGAGCAGAAAAACGGGCGACGCTGAATAAATTAAGAGCGCAAGAGTCACGCTATAAAACACTGTTTGAACAAAGTTCTAATGCGTTTTATGTACTTGATAGTCAAGGCAATATTCTGGATGTCAATTCAGAAACGCTTAGTTTGATGGGGTACTCAAAAGAGCAGTTGTTAACCATGAACTATGCAGACATTGATGTGAGTTGTGTAGAAAACGCATCGGTTTGTAAGATATGTGATTGGAAAAATATTGAGGATAAGCTCTTTTTTGAAACTCAGCATCGGTGTCTGGATGGTGAAATTTTATTGGTTGAGGTGGGTGTCAGTAAGTGTTTAGTTGATGGTCAATTGATAGTGAGTTTGTTTGTTCGTGATTTAACGGTTCGGTTAAGTTATCGAGAGTTAGAGCACGCAGTCGACCAGTCGATGAAGGCGCTGGAAGAGCAAAAGAAGGCCTTTCAAACGGTTTTTGAGAAATCAGCGGATGGTATTTTTATTACCGAAGGTCGTCATGTACTGAATTGTAACGAAGCGACGCTAAAAATATTTGGTTATGCAACCAAAGAGGAGCTTTTATCGCACCCTAATCGTGTGTTTGCGCCAAAGTATCAGCCGGATGGTGAGCTCTCCTATCGTAAAGGTAATCGTATGTTAGCGATTTGTAGAGAACGAGGCTTTCACCGTTATGAGTGGATGAATAAACGTGCAAATGGCGAAATGTTTTGGTCAGATGTGGTGCTGACTTCAATTGAGTACTATGGAAAACCGGTGATTCACATTGCATTTCGAGACATTACTGTGCGCAAAAAGCTCGAAGCCGAAGCGATGGCGGCAAAAGAGACGGCGATTCAAGCCAATTTGGCGAAATCGGAGTTTTTAGCCAATATTTCACATGAAATTCGCACGCCGTTGCATGGTATTTTAGGCTATGCTCAAATGGGTAGTACACGCATTGACAGCTTGAATCAAGAAAAACTAAAACGCTATTTTGATACGATTCACACCAGTGGACAACGTTTATTGGTGTTGTTAAATGATGTTCTAGACTCCGCTAAATTAGAGTCTGGATTGATGCAGTTTCACTTTCAAGTACAAGATATCAGTGAGGTGATTTCACAGTGTATTCAGGAACAAGAGTCTTTATTAGCCGCTAAAAATAATGAAATTATTTTTTCTAGTTTTGCATTAGCGGCATATTTTGATCGAATTCGAGTGGCGCAGGTATTAAGTAACCTCATTAGTAATGCGATTCATTTCTCTCCTAAAGGGGGGAGAATATTTATTCAGGCTGAAGCCATAAATGACCATGAAATTAAGGTCTCCATTATGGATGAAGGGCCTGGTTTTGAGGCTGATGAGATGGACAATATTTTTGAACACTTTGTGCAAGGTCAAAAAAATAACCATACGGGCGATGGGACAGGGTTAGGACTTGCGATTAGTCGAGAGATTATTCAAGCACATCATGGTCAGATTTGGGTTGAAAACCGTTTAAAAGCTGGAAAGATTTTGGGAGCCAATGTACAGTTCACATTAGTGTTAGATAAAGAAGCGTGGTTAAAAAATGAACCCTCCCCCCATTAAAATACAGCAAAAACCCTATCTATTAGCGGTGGATGATGAACCGATTAACCGTTGTTTATTAGAGGATTTGATTGAGTCTCGCTATGAACTCACTACGGTGGACAGTGGCGAGGCGTGTTTGGCATCGGTTAATGAGCGGTTGCCAGAGCTTATTTTATTGGATATTAGTATGCCCAATATGGATGGCTTTGAAACCTGTCGATTATTAAAGCAAAACTCAAAAACCGCTAAAATCCCTATTATATTTTTAACCGCTAAAATCAGTATCGAGGATGAACGTAAGGGCTTGTTGTTGGGTGCAGTGGACTACATTACCAAACCTTTTTCAGAGTCGATATTATTGGCACGCATTAAAACGCATATTGATCTGAACCGAACTCACTGTTTATTAGAGCAAAGCTATGCATCGGTTAAAAAAGATCAAGACTATGTTGAATACATTATGCAGACCATGCGGGAGGATAAACGTTTTATTACCGATAATATCGCCGCACTTATCTCGCCTGTCGAGCGCAGCAATGGCGATATTGTTCTTTCTACCTTGGCGCCCAATGGGCACCGTCACCTTTTAATTGGTGACTTTACCGGGCATGGATTGTCGGCTGCCATTGCGGGTCCTTTAGTAAGCTCTCTGTTTTATATACAATCAGAGCAAGGATTTCCGCTGGAACATATTATTGAAAGAATTAATGTAGAGCTGTTCTTCAAACTACCTGCTGAAGTATTTATGGCGGCTATTTGGGTGGATTGGAATGTACAAACCAATCAAGTCACGCTGTGGAATTGCGGAATGCCTGCTTTGCAACATTTTAGGAGGGGGGAGAAATTTTCAAACTACGCTTCAGAGTTTCTCCCATTAGGAATAAAGGAGTGCTTAATTGAGTGTATGCCTCCCTCTAAAATTACTCAATTTTTTTCTGGTGATATATTGTTTGGTTATTCTGATGGTGTTTTGGATGTACGCTCCCCCTCTGGCGAAGTCTTTGGTGAGCAACGATTAGACGCGTTGTTACACCAAGTGGTTGCTTTACCGAAAGGGGTGGCATGTGTGATGGAAGTGCTTGAATCTTATGCCGATGGCACCGAGATTCAAGACGATATTACTTTAGTTCAGTTGACGATTTCTTAATCAGATGTTGTTCCACTTCTAAGATCAGTTGACTGGTTTTTAGCAGGCTGTCTGGCGTTAAGCTTAACGAATCAATTCCAAGTTCAACAAAAAACTGTGCCATTTCTGGATAATCCGAAGGCGCCTGACCACAGACACCGCTGTGCAGACCATTGCGTTTTGCCCCTTCAATCGCCCACTGAATCATTTTTTTGACCCCTTCATCACGTTCATCATAATTGTAGGCGACCAGTTCGGAGTCACGATCAACGCCCAATATTAACTGGGTTAAATCATTGCTGCCAATGGAGATTCCATCAAAGTAGGGGGCAAAGGCGTCTATTTGTAAAATGTTATTGGGGATTTCACACATCATATACAGCTTAAGGTTGTTTACCCCACGGTGCAGTCCGTATTTGGCTAAGGTATGAATTACCTGCTTCGCTTCGGCCACTCGGCGAACAAAGGGGACCATAATGATTAAATTATCCAGCCCCATGGTTTCACGCACTCGCTTAATGGCTAAACACTCCAGTTCAAATGCGGGTTCAAATGCCTTTGAGCTATAACGAGAGGCGCCTCGAAAGCCAATCATTGGATTTTCCTCTTTTGGCTCAAAGGCTTCTCCGCCTAATAAACGCGCGTACTCGTTAGACTTAAAGTCTGATAAGCGCACAATAACCGGTTTGGGATAAAAAGCAGCGGTGAGTGTACCAATCCCTTCGGATAGTTTTTGAATAAAAAAGTCATGACCAGAAGCGTGACCACTGTCTTGAATAAGTTGGTTAATTTTTTCAGCTTCATTAGGGCTGGAGACTTGTTCGGGGTGTAGTAGTGCCAGTGGGTGTACTTTGATAGATTCATTAATGATGAACTCCATGCGCGCCAGCCCAACCCCTTTGTTTGGTAAAAAACGTGTTTGAAAGGCGAGATCTGGGTTGCCGAGCGTTAACATCATCTCTGTTTTAGGAGAGGCAGCTTGGCTAAGGTCGGTTTCAATAATGCGGAATGGAATTTTGCCAAGGTAGACGTTCCCTGTCTCCCCTTGGGCGCAGGAGACCGTAACATAAGGGTTGTGCTGTAATTTAAGGGTCGCATCACCACAGCCCACAATGGCGGGAATACCCAGCTCACGTGCAATGATGGCGGCATGACAGGTGCGCCCACCACGATTGGTGACAATGGCAGAAGCGAGTTTCATGATGGGTTCCCAGTCGGGGGTCGTGATGTCTGAAATAAGAACCTCTCCCGCTTGAAACTGATGAATATCATTGACACTCTCAATGACGTGCGCTTGCCCTTGGGCGATTTTTTGCCCCACGGCACGCCCCTGTGTCAGTATTTGTGTAGTACTGGTATCGTCAAGTTGGTAGGTTTTAAGCGTGGTATTCGAGGCTTGTGAGGTAACGGTTTCTGGGCGGGCTTGCACAATATAGAGCTGGCCATTTTCACCATCTTTTGCCCACTCAATATCCATCGGTTTGGTGTAGCCCGCCTGTTCTGAGTAGTGTTTTTCAATGCGAATGGCATAACCGGCAAGGGTAAGCGCCTCTTCATCGCTCAGGCAAAACCGTTTTTGATCTTTTATAGGCGTAGGAATGTTGAGTACAGGGCTTTTGGTGGTGTCTGTGGCATAGACCATTTTAATTTTTTTTCCCCCCCTATGGCGTTTTAAAATACAACGATGCCCTTGTTCAAAAGTGGGTTTGTGTACATAAAACTCATCGGGATCGACCGCGCCTTGCACCACATTTTCCCCTAAGCCATAAGCGCCAGTAATAAACACTACATCTTCAAAGCCTGTTTCTGTATCAATGGAGAACATGACGCCAGAAGCGGCTTGATCGGAACGCACCATTTTTTGTACCCCAATGGAGAGTCCAACCGAAAAGTGGTCAAAACCATGGTCAATACGGTAATGAATGGCACGATCGGTAAACAGGCTGGCAAAACAGCGCTTGCAAGCGTCCAGTAGGGCGCATTCGCCTTTTACATTTAAATAGGTGTCTTGTTGTCCAGCAAAACTGGCGGTGGGCAGATCTTCGGCGGTGGCGGAGCTACGAATCGCCAAACTGATCTCTTCGGCAAATTCCTGTTTGAGCCGTTGGTAGGCTTGTAAAATTTCTTGTTCTAATTGAGGAGAGAAGGGGGCGTCTAAAATAAGCTTTCTGGCTTGATTACCACGACTGGCTAAGTCCACCATATCGTCTTCATTTAGAGCATCTAAAATCTGATGCAGAGGTTCCCA
>Ga0256839_1005813_pt1 | contig 11168 bp, 3 predicted proteins | sample 354166metaG_FD_185968 | JGI IMG/M metagenome (GOLD analysis project Ga0256839, IMG submission 185968) | Hydrothermal vent microbial communities from Mid Atlantic Ridge, Atlantic Ocean - 354-166 | ecosystem: Environmental > Aquatic > Marine > Hydrothermal vents | place: Atlantic Ocean: Mid... | reverse complement strand
TCCACCTAGGTTGTACACCTCAGCGACCCGGGGCTCTTCAATAAAACATTCAATGAATCGGGCCACATCATAGGAGTGAATATTGTCGCGCACTTGCTTGCCTTTGTACCCATAGATCGTGTACTTACGGCCCATCACATTGCACTTGATCAGATAGCTCAGAAACCCGTGCAATTCTACGCCGGCGTGATTGGGGCCGGTCAGGCAGCCGCCGCGCAGGCAGCAGGTTTTCATGCCAAAATACCGGCCGTATTCCTGCACCATGATGTCGGCCGCCACCTTTGAGGCGCCAAAAATGGAATGTTTGGATTGATCAATGCGGAAGGTTTCCGGGATGCCGTTGTAATAGGCCGGATCGGCATAATCCCAGCGTTTCTCCAGCTCAACGAGCGGCAGCTCATTGGGCGCATCACCATAGACTTTGTTTGTGGACAGATGCACAAATACGGCTTCCGGGGCGTAACGCCGGGTCGCTTCGAGCAGGTTGAGCGTACCAACGGCGTTGACATCGAAGTCCTCAAACGGAATGCGCGCCGCTTTGTCATGTGAGGGCTGCGCAGCCGCATGCACAATGGCATCCGGTCGCAGCGTCTCGATCAGTTCAAGCACGCCCTGCCGATCCCGAATGTCCAGCTCGTGATGCGTGAATCGCGGCAACGTTTCTTCAAGACGCCGTTGGTTCCAGCGTGTGTCGCCTTCAGGGCCGAAAAAAAACGCCCGCATGTTGTTGTCTACGCCGTGCACGTCCCAGCCCCGATGGGAGAAGTAGGTAGCCACTTCGGAGCCGATCAGTCCCGAAGAGCCTGTAACCAGAAGTTTGCGCATGCTTTTCATGTTATTTTCCAACAGTTACCATCCAAATAGCTGCAACAGTTTTTGAACGGCCCGCACGGGAATCCAGTGGCTCTTGCCCTGCGTTGCCCGCAACCAGGCGTGCACCGCCCTCTCAAAAGGCGTGCGTGGATCGCGAAGCTGCCCGTTACGGTGCCATCCTTTTCGGGCGGCGAGTGCCGCCCAGTCCTGGTCCCAGATATTCAACTTCCGGAAACGCTCCGGTCCGTGGGCCAGCAGTAGCTTCAGGACCTCTGTGTCCCAGTAATAATCATCCTGTCGGGGAATGGTCCGCATGTCAATGCCCCGTGCCTCATATCCGGCCAGCCATTCCGGACGCACAGGCCCTGCCCTTCGGATGGCCGCCTCCATATGATGATACTGGCGAAAAATGGTGATCGGTCGCTTCCCGGAATCATTCAACTGCTCCCATACCTGATACCAGCGTTGCTTACTGCGCATCCGCGCCCAGTCGGTATACTGATAGTGCAGCACCTTGATCTCCTGGAAATACAACGCCGGAGCCTTTGCCGGAACCGGCACACGGGGGCTGTGAATGGGTCGTCCCTGATGCGGCGAGCCATCGTCCACAAACCCGAAAGGCTTGTACGATGGATCGATCCAGGCGCAGGAAACATTCGGGCCAATGTTCGCCCACTGAAAATACAGCACCGTACCGGCCGGCGCCGCCAGCAATTGCTGCCATTCCGGGCTTTCCATCCAGTTGGCCGAAAACATCTCGTCGGCATCCAGCGCGACCAGAATACGTTTGCCCGTAACCGGCAGACGCCGTGCCGTGTCGATCAGCAATCGCTGACGAGCCCCTTCATCATAGGCTTCATGGGGGTTATCCACCAGCACGACCTTTTCAAACCGCCGGGCGATTTCTCGGGAACCGTCGGTGGACTGCTGATCGGCAATCACGATATAATCGGCCCACGTGGAGGCACATTGCAGGAAGCGCTCCAGAATCCACGCCTCGTTGCGCACGGGCGTCATGCAGATCAGCGTAGCCTGCCTGTCTGCTGTCGCTCGCTTCATGGCTGGAACGTCCCCCCGGGGTACAGCCTCGGCCATACCAGTCTATTTCCTTCCCTGAAAGGCATGTGTGGTTATCTATTGCATCAAAAAGGAAGCCAGCGTTGTTTTCAACTCGGGCCCCTCTTCTTTTTCGCGCTCTCTTCCAGAGCAAACCGGCCTGGAGGGCCTGAACGCCGCCCTCGACCAGGACTTCAACCTGCTCAGAATTTCAAGCAATAACCTCAGTTTTTCCGCTTCCCCTTTCAAAGGGAGCTGTCGCGCAGTGACGGAGGGGGGCTTCAAGCATCAAGGCGCCAGTACATAGCCCTTAGCAACAACGCCCGGCCTCTTTTCCCTTTTGCTCCCCCTCCCAGGGGGAGCTGTCCGAAGGACTGAGGGGGTATTTCTTCCCAGACAGAGCACCAGCGCTCAAAGCGATGACGGTAGCGTAGGGCCCCTCCCCCTGTCCCCCTCCCCAGCGGAGAGGGGGAACTCTGAAATACACACCAACCTGCTACCCGACAACCTCGCCATATCTGACCACAGGCTGTAAACCAAAACCTTCCGCTCCCCCTCCCAGGGGGAGCTGTCCGAAGGACTGAGGGGGTCCCCCTCCCGATCACCCAGTATGTCGAAGAACATTGATACCCGAGTCAGATACCACGCCACTGCTTCCCGTCTCCGAGAAAGCAATGGCGAACATTATTCACGAGCGCACCGGCAAGCCTTCGTGCTGCAGCAGGCGTGCCAGTCCCTCACGCAACGACACCTCAGGCCGCATTCCTGTCAGCTTATACAGCCGCGTTATGTCGGCCTGCTGGTGCAGTTTATCCACCTTCCGCACCCGGCTCGGATCAATCCGTATTTCAATGGGTTGCCCCATCAGCTCTTGCAGTATCTCCACGATGTCGGCGGCCGAATATTCCTCTCCTGTGCCCACGTTAACCACCTCGTATCCCTTCGTAACGCGTTCGCCCAGCGCCACCAGCAGCCGGGCGACGTCTTCGACGTAGATGTAGTCGCGTCTGGTGTGAATGTTACCCAGCTCGACCATCGGCCCCTGCTGAAGCGACGCGATGATATGGGGGATCAGATGCGGATTTGTCTCAAACGGCCCGTAGGTGTTGAACAGCCGGGCCGACACACAGGCCATTTCAGTGGTGCGGGCGAACTGTTCAGCTACCTGTTCGGCCAACAGCTTGCTCAGTCCGTAAATATCGACCGGAGCAGGAGGGAGCGTCTCGGGGATCAGCCCTTCCACGCTGGGATAGATGGCGCCGCTGGAGGCCACAACGGTCGTGCGGACGCCTACGCGAGCGGCGGCCTCCAGTACATTGTAGGTCCCCTCGACGTTTACCCGCAGCGTTTCTTGCGGATGCGCATTGCAGTAGGGAATGAAATGGAGGGCTGCCAGATGGAACACCACCGCCGGTCGCACTTCTTCCATGGCCGTCAGCAACGCCTCCCAATCCAGAATGTCGGCTTCGTAGAAGTCGATGGCGCCGGCAAAATCCAGCAGGTGATCCATCGAGCCGGCCTGCAGGTTATCGTAGACGGCCACCTGATCGCCCTGTTCGAGACACTGCGCGACCACCCAGCGTCCGATAAACCCGGCTCCTCCCGTGATAAAAACCCGCCGAATCGCCATAAAATCATCTGCTACTGTTTTCAGGATTCGCAGCTATAGTTTACCACCTCAGTATCCTCATGGCGCACGCATTTTTTCGGCAGGATATAGGTCATTCTGGCGCATCCAACGTGCGCCTTTGCACGCATCGCCCTGCCGGAGCACAAACAAAGGGACGGCCTGATGGTCCGGTCCGCCCCTTTCGTCGTCCGTGCATGTCCGTTACCGAATCCGCACCATTCGTCCTACGTGGGTATAGGTCTCCGAAACGGTACGCACGGTGACCCGATAGAGGTATGTGCCTGATGGTTCTTGCTGCAGATCCAACCGGATCCGTTTCTGATACCCGGCTGCCATTGCCTGCGCCTTTCGGTACACCCGGCGGCCCAGCAGATCGAAGACTTCGATCAGGACTTCGCCAGGCTCTGGTAGATCCAGCATCAGATAAGTTTCGGTTTGAAATGGATTGGGATAGTTAGGATACAGCCGGAAGGCTTCTGGTAAGGTCACAGCAGCCGGTTGCCAGACCATTCGGAGTGCCGTTACCTGTGCTTGCTTGAGCTGCAAAGTCTGCCCGGGGGTCAGCGCATACGTGCGGCCGGGCGTCTCCCCTCCCAGCATCTCCTGAATGGTCAGCGTTCCCTCTCCCGGAGCGTCTACCAGCGATAGACGCAAGGGGAAGAGCTCCGAAGCCGCCTGAATCTGCAGCACAGCTTCTCCGCCGCCTGCCAGTCGCCCCCCCTGTTCAAAGCGTACGTCAAAGGCGCCTCCAGGCGGCCGTGGTGGCAGCAGGAAAGGAAGCTGCTCCGCCGGGTCGACCTGCCGGGTAGTCAGAAACAGCGTACGTGCACCACCACTGGCATTTTCCACCTGAATAACGGCTGCGTCGGCAGCGGCAGCAAGCGCTGGTGGCGTCGAAGCCGGCGTCTGCTTAGCCGGAACATCGCACCCCGGACGAATCATGCCGGCGGTCGCCGCCTGTACCCAGTATCCCTTGCCTGGCGATAGGGCCGTGGCCACCTGATAGCCGGTAGCTATCCCGCCATACTCATAGACCGTGGTCACCAGCCCATCTGGGTCCTCGGTGGCATCAAGAGGCAAGGTGATCGTACAGGAAGGCACGGCCAGCAAATTCCATCCGGCTTCCAGCCAGTACGTCGGATTATCTATGGGATACCCCTGGATAGCCTGCGATACGGTCTGCGTCGAGCTCAACCAGTAGCCCCGTCCGGGCACCAGATGTGTGGCCGGTTCATAGGTGCCGGCAAACGTGAAAAGCGCGTCGGCTTCAGCCGACGGGAATATGCTGCCCAGCGCGCCATCGGCTACATCCAATGGCAACCCGACCAGATTCCAACCGGTTTCCAGATTCACAGAAGCATTGGTGAACGAAGCGGTCGTCGGCGCCACATAACGAATCAGCAGCGTCGTCGGGGTACCATTTTCGGCCACATACCGATGTTGTGTCTTCATGTTGACATCCACCTGCGTGCCCCCGCCTGTATCCTGCAGCCGAAAGCTCCCGGGCGGCAGCGTCAGCGGATTCCAGGCGATAACGACGGGCCAGCCTCCGGTTGCCGGCTGAAATTCCAGCATCCAGAGTACTTCTGTGCCTTCTACCACCGAGGCCCGTACATCTCTGTAAAAGGCTTCCCCTCCATTGAGCAGCCGGGCTTCAAAGGCGCCAGGCGGTGGTAACGGTGGCGCCTTCTGATCATAAGCGGCATCATAGCCATCAGTAGCGCCGGGATCTGTCCCAAATGCAAGCAGCCGCGTCTGATCGGTCGCATCTGTGACGGTTAATATGGCCACAAAATTATCGGCTGCAGGCAATTCAATGAACGTAGCGGTGATGTTCATGTCAGCGTTCACTGTCACGCTGACCGGATTCTCACTCCCGCTCAGGTCGCCTCCCCAGTTGCTGAATACCCAGCCGGTGGCAGGTACGGCCGTCAACTGTACCACCGTTCCTGCCTCATAGGTCGCCAGATCTGGATCTTTCGTAACGGTTCCGTTTCCTACCGTTGTAATGGTAATGGTGTAGGTGGGCGCACTGAGTCCCTCGCCGGTTATTGGGATATTTTTCTCCTGATGGATCCCCGTTCCGTCATGGTAGTGGATGTTTACAGAAGCGCTGACCGGCCCAATGGTAACCGGGTTGTAGGTAACCGTAGCAGTACAGGAAGCTCCAGGGGGTAGCGTCCCACAGTTCGTACTCACCGAGAACTCGCTACCCTGCGGACCGCTTATGAGCAGCAGGATTTCAGTCAGATCGGCCGTGCCCTGATTGGTCAGGGTCAACGTCTGGCTGGTTGTCGTCCCCACCACCTGCTGCCCGAAGTCCACACTGGCGGGAGAGACGGCAAGAATACCCCGAGGTGCCTGAGTGCCCGGCAGCACTTCAATAGCAGAAATTTTTGCATTGTTAACGACCGGCGTAAACACTATGGTTAATGCCCCATCCGTAACACTTACGTCGTCAAAAAATTTGATCAGGGCTGTAGCCGGAGATCCAGCTTCGGCAATAATATCGAAGTTGTTCAGCACATACTGGCCGTTTTCCACATCCACATGAAACACCCGTGAGCCGATCCCTCCCGGCTTTTGTACCCCCCACCATATCTCCGCAAAGTGCAGCCGCACGTCATAGACCCCGTTTTCCAGTGGGATCTCGTATATCATGGGCTCACTGGTAAAATTGGAAAAGCGTTCGGTCTGGTAGATAATATCGTCTTCGGTACCTTCTATAGGTGTTGTGTTTTTGTACGTCTTGGTAGGCCCTGAGTAGAAGGCATCGGCTGCCCAGACCACCCCGCCGGTCGTCACTTCAGGTCCTCCGGCATTGATGCGGATCAGAGCTTCTGTAGGAGGTGGCGGCATATCAGGATTGTAAACCAGCACCACCACGTTAGAGGTTGGGCCTGTCATGCCATCGGGGTCTTCCACCACGGCCACGGCATAATGAATACCGCCAGCCGGATCGGACTTCGTCAGCGTTACGGGAATATCAGCCGTACCTGACACGTCCAGCGTAGCTGTGAAATCCTGCACCTGCAACACGCTGTTGGCATCATACGGCTCAACGTTGTACCCCCCTCCCGCCGGTTCGAATAGGGCTGCTTCGACGACCAGCAGCTTCACCGTCGCGCCTACCGGCCCATATACCCGAAACGTCTGATTTGCATTGCTTACAGTGGCCGGCAGGCTGGCGAGCCCAACTACCTCCAGCGTGGGACGAGCAGGCGCAGCACTGCGTACCCAGGCCCGAGCGCCTCCCAGACTACCATCTGGATGGCGAAACAGGGGAACCCGATGCGTCAGCCCATTGCTGAAAGTTATCTCTACCTCGCTCCCTACCAGCTCCAACCCTGAAACACTCCCAGACCCGCCTGGCCCGGGTTGTGCCGTTCCCTTAATGCTGTTGGGGTCGACGTCTATGGAAAAGGTAAACACTTCACCCGGGTCAAAATGATTGAATTGAATCTCCAGCGTTTCGTATCCGTCGTTTCCATCTACGCCATTGTGTGGATCTATCAGTGTATGGCCCAGCAGACCGGTCTCAGTAGCCCCACTATTAGGCGTAAATGGTTTGGCCACATTATCCCCGGCCACGCCATCCGGATCAAAAATCATATCCGGCAGCAGACTGCTGGCCAGCCTGAATCGAACCGTCGTGATCTGCTCCCCACCGGTCGAAGTGTTCTGAATCACAAACGAACCATTGGCATACGTACTGGCATTAAGGCCGCCTCCCGGTGTTACCTCCACGATAGCCTGACTGGTCTGCAGCGTTTCCTGCACCCGCAGGTAGTCCCAGGTCGCCTCGAACGGCGTGGCCGAACTCCCCTGACGAGCTAACACCCCCACCGCCAAGGCCGATGGTATACCCGGCGCTGCCTCATAAGCACCCTGCACGACGGCCAGCAAATTCCCCGTAAGTGTCAGCGGCATACCCACATCCTGCAGTACCCCATCGTCCAGGGCATAGCGAGGCTGAACAGTTCCGGTCTGCGGATTAACTTCCAGAAAGAGCTGAACATGGGTGCTGCTCAACGCTCCTGCTACCGGGACGAATTGACGGGTCGCTACGTCGTTTATCTCGTGGACCACCTCAATCCCCTCCCCACTTCCGTCAACCACCAGTCCGATGTACAGAAAGTCGCGCTGAGTACCTGTTCCGATGAAAATGCCCTGTGACTGGCCGACCTGCGGCGCCCCGCCAAAAAACGGGCCGTTGATCTGCCCTTCCACCACAAACGGAGCCGTACTGCTACTGACGGCCACGCCAAACTGGAAGGCATACTGCTGCGTATTCGCTGTCCCTTCGGCGTCACCAGGTGGTACAGCGACAATGGTCAGCAATCCGGACGTTCCCCCCACCACCATGTTGTCCGGGTCATACAGCAGGCGATAGTCATCCGTCTCGTTCGTCATCAGCCCGGTCATGCCCACGCCAAAAAAACCTGTACCCGGATCGTTGTTGAAGAAGTTGTAGAAAACAGGCGGGGTGAGCCCGAAACCGTTGGTCGCATCGATGGCAAACGGATCGACCGTATCAAGCAGCGTATCATTGTCATCGTCCGGGTCATTCAGGTCCGAAACCAGGTCGCCATCGGCATCGGCCGGCTTGCTGGCACCGGAGCAGGGGTCGGTTCCGTTATCGATTTCATCTGCGTTGTTGTAACCATCGCCGTCTTCATCCAGCGTCGCATCGTAGGCGCCCGAGCAGATCAAAAAGTCGTTTGGCTCAAAAACTGTGATGGTATTGGATTGATAATTGGCTACCCAGATCGTCCCAGGGAAAGGATCACTATCCCCAAGCGTCGTTACATCCAGCGGAATGGAGCCAAAGCCCGAAGCCAGCACTTCCTTTGTCAGCACCTGCTTCCCATCTGCGCTGAGGACTATACGATACAAGTTACCGTTAAAAGAAACGACCAACAAGTTTCCCTGCATCGCCCCTCCAAAGTTGGAAGCAGTATATTCGGCAATTCCATTTGTAGAAGATGAAAAGGTCGTCAGCGCGCCGTCGGCTTCTCCCGGCTGCCGATAATCGCACTCGGCAGCATAAGCAAGCGAGTCAGGTACCGGCGGCCAGTCGACAGGCAAACGCGGATCGCCTGGTGCATACCAGACCGAATCCTTAAACAGACCAGCACCAAGCGGATTACCACGAATCGGGTTGGGATGCCCGGCATAGTACCGCTCGCCGGGTTGCACATAATTAGGATCGCCGGGCTCCAGTTCACGGATGAAGTGCAAATTGTCCAGATTGTTCACCTTGGGATCGCCCCCGGGTCCGGGACCGGTCGATCCCGGTTCGCCGGCCAGATACTTGTTGGTACATTGCCCGACCATTGTCTCAGCCGGGTAGTCGGCCTCGCCGTCCGGATGCCCTCCCCATCCTCCGTTAGCTCCATTGTCGACGGCATACATTCGCCCGGTGCTCGTAAGCACCAGATCGTAGGCATTCCGAAGACCCGAAGCATAGACCTGGACGGGGCCGGTCGGGTCCCATTTGGCCTGATTCAATCCATCGTTGCCCCCGAAGGGATCGTTTATATCGATGCCGTCATAGTTGGGATCGTTTGGATCCTCAATGCCATTGGCATTGGGTCGGGTAGGGTCATCCAACGTCGGCAGATCATAAACATATTTGTTATTTCCACTGCCCTGTATCGGCATCGCCTCCAGGGCATTCAGATCCACCGACAGAATAGCCGCAGAAAGGGCATATTCTATGGTAAGTCCAAAATTGTTCGACGGCGCTCCGGCGTTCGTATGCCCTCCTATGGCAATGTAAAGGGTATGGGTAACGGGATCATAAGCGATTCCATTGGGCGAATGATTCTCTTCACTACGCGGCAGTCCCCGCACCAGGTCGACCTTATCCCAGTAACCGGCCGGATCGTCCCGGCTGCTTCCCATCCAGGTGAGCCGTGACAGAATGCCTGAGTTGGTATCCAGATTCAGGTCTTCGGCTCCTCCTCCTGCACCGATACGTGGATCACTTGAAGTCACATAGATCACCGGATTGGCAGCCGTACCGGTCACCAATAGCCCGGTTACCTGACGGTTTGTTATCGCAGGATTCAGTGTACCGTCGTCATCATGATTCGGAATATTCTGAATGAGTGTAATGCTTTCCTGATTGGTTACTTGATAGGTAGCTGGACCGGTACGTTCTACGGTCAGCACCAGAATCAACCCGTTCTGCTGGGCCACGTAAAGCCGCCCATCCGGTCCAAATTGTAAAGAAGTAGGATTCTGCAATGAAATGCCCTGAAGATCGGCTGCGCTAAAGCTAATGGTCTGACTATATGCTCGGCTAATTCCTAACCCCAGACTGAGGCATAGTAAAAGAATAAACAGGCGTGTAGCACCGACTTGCTTTTCCATAGCACCGGCCGCGCTTTGTTCTGAAAAGTAGCTGCAGGTTCATAGTTAACTGAGGCATGGCTTCATCCCACCAGTTTCTGGATAGAATGGATAGTTACCTATGGATAAAAAAGAACGCGTCGACCAGCGCATGTTCTGAAAGAAAGATGCGCCATCAGCTTTCAGCCATTACGGTAAGATCATAACCGTACGCTCATAGCTGGCCCCGGGCACCCGTAAGCGGCACAGGTAACGCCCAGCAGCCAGTCCGTCTGCCTTCAACCAGAAAGTATGGGTGCCTCCGGGCAGGTATCCGGCATACAGTATCCGTACCGGCCGCCCCAGCAGATCGTAGAGGGCCAGATGCACTGGTTGTGCTGACGGCAGCGTAACCTGCACACGGGCCTGCATCTGCACCGGATGGGGAAAAATCTCCAGCGGGGATGTTTCTGCTATCCGGGACACTTCAGTGGCAACCAGGGATGCCTGGCGAATTGAAAAGCTCAGCGTAAACGCTGCCCCAGCAACGCCTTTTCCGCCAGACTCTGTATACGGAACGGCCCGAATCGTGTAGGTACCTGGCTCGTAGTTCCATGCCCGGTAATCGCCCTGGTCATCGCCCGCCAGCGCATATGGCGCCACGTTCTCCGTCCGCACCGGTACCTCGTTCAGCCAGAACACCACGCTGCCTATCGGCCCCTGCACCTCTGCCCGAATATTGATGGCCGGGGGCAGGTCCTCTTCCGGCAGTACTGTATCAGGACGAAGTACAAACAGATCGGTATCGGTCTCCGCATCCACCAGCACCAGTCCCGTCACCGCAGGTTGTTCGCTGGTTGGCTGGAGCCCCTCCCCCTGAAGCGGTACGGTATGCAGTGTGGCCCCCTCGCTTCCCAGCATCTCCAGCCGGGCCGCGTACGTTGTAGCACTCCCGGGTGTAAATCGAACCGTCAACACCACCTCCTGACCCGCAGAAAGCTCCAGAGGGAAAGACGGTATGTCCCGCACCGTAAAAGCCTCCGCCCCGGCCCCCTTTATGCTCATGGCCGCCAGCGTCAGAGAAGCTGCTCCCGCGTTCCACAACCTCAACGTCCGATCCACAAACGTGTCTACTGCCACCTTACCAAAATCCAGCGAGGCTGGATCTGCCTCCAGTATCCCCGTGTCGCCGTTTGTTTCAGTACGAACCAGCAGCACCGCCCAATCCTGTCCCTCTGCTTCCGGCGGTACAAGCGTCACCGACTGTCCCCCTGCAATCTGACGCAGGTCCGTCTGCTGCAGGGCGCCGCCGTTGCGAGGATCGAACCAGTAC
>Ga0256839_1005812_pt1 | contig 11180 bp, 13 predicted proteins | sample 354166metaG_FD_185968 | JGI IMG/M metagenome (GOLD analysis project Ga0256839, IMG submission 185968) | Hydrothermal vent microbial communities from Mid Atlantic Ridge, Atlantic Ocean - 354-166 | ecosystem: Environmental > Aquatic > Marine > Hydrothermal vents | place: Atlantic Ocean: Mid... | reverse complement strand
CGGCCATATGCGCTTTTTGTCCAACATCGCCGATTACGGCATGGACCCGCAAGCCGCCATCAGCCTACCGCGCAGCTTTGCCCATGCAGGAGAGCTGGCGCTGGAGCGCGGATATTCAGACGGGTCCCGGGCACAGCTGGCCGCTATGGGCCATAGGGTAACCACCCCCGAAACCGCTATTGGCGGGGCGCAGGCCATTCGGATAGATGCAAAAACCGGGGTGCTTATTGCCGGATCTGACCCGCGTAAAGATGGCTGTGCGTTGGGATATTAACCACACAAGGCTACCCGCTAATGCAGATGGCCACCCAAGCTGTAATGCCCGGCGCTAAACTCGCCAAACATCTCACCCACATCGGGGTGGCCTACAGGCTCGTCGCTATCATCTTTCAGCAGGTTTTGCTCAGATACATAGGCCACGTAATAAGACGACTCATTCTCGGCAAACAGGTGGTAAAACGGCTGGTCGCGGTCAGGGCGAATATCTTCGGGGATGTTTTCGATCCATTCCTCGGAGTTGTTAAACTTGGCATCCACATCAAAAATCACCCCGCGAAACGGGTGAACACGGTGCTTTACCACCTGCCCTAAAGAAAATTTCGCAACCTGCTGTTTCATCACTTGTATCCAACCTTCAGCTTTTGGCATATATATAGGATGGCGGGGCGAGATGTCCACCTACCCGATCAGATAAGGATAACACCTATGCTTTTGGCGCTGCAAGTTCTGCAAATCATCGCGCCGGTGATCCTGCTGGCAGGGGTCGGCTTTGCTTGGGCGGCGCTGGGCTTTGAGTATAAGGTGCAGTTTGTAACGCGGCTCACAATGAACCTTTCGGTGCCGGCGCTTATTTTCACCGCCTTGGTAAACACTCAGATAGACCCGACAGCGCTAAAAATCACCGCCCTTTCAGCGGCACTGGCCTATATTGGCGTGGCGCTGGTATCCGCATTTCTGTTGCGCCTTGGCGGCCTGAACCAACGCACTTTCCTTGCGCCACTGGTGTTTGGCAATACCGGAAACCTCGGCCTGCCACTGGCGTTTTTCGCCTTCGGGCAAATCGGGTTTGATTACGCGGTGGTGGTGTTTGCCGTCATGGCGTTTCTTTCTTTCACCCTTGGGGTGTGGCTGGTCTCGGGCAAAGGCTCACCGCTGTCCGCCCTCAAGCAACCCATTGTGTGGGCTACGGTTTTTGGCTCGATCTTCCTTGCCAATGGCTGGGCCTTGCCAAGCTGGAGCATGAACACGCTCGAACTCCTTGGCCAAATCGCCATTCCGCTTATGCTCATCACCCTCGGGGTGGCCATAACCCGCCTCAAGCCAGCCTCCCTCGGGCGGGCCTTCGGGTTATCGCTGCTCAAGCTGGCCATCTGCGTTGCCGTCCCCGCTGCTATCGGCATTTGGCTTGGCTTGCCAGAAATCGCCTTCGCGGCTCTCATTGTGCAAGTCGCCACCCCTGTCGCCGTTACCTCCTACATGCTGGCCGAAAAATACGGCGCAGATGCCGCAGAGGTCGCCGGGTTGGTTGTGGTCTCCACTGTGCTTTCAATATTCGCCCTTCCGCTCATTCTCGCCTATGTTCTGTAATCCCCCTTGATTTTAGGGCCGAATTCAGGCTTGATAGGGGAAAATATAATAAAAGCAGTATATATATCGAGTCAGGCCATGCGTAAATCCGCCATTCTTTTGGTGCTAATCCTTGCATCTTGTGTCCGTGAAGCCCAGCCGCCCACGCGGCAGGATAACGCCTGCTCTATCCTAGAGCAACGCCCCGGCTGGCTGCGCGATATGCGCAAAGCCGAGGCGGTGTGGGGCGCGCCGATATCTGTGCAAATGGCGATAATCTGGAAGGAAAGCAGCTTCCGCTCCCGCGCCAAAACCACCCGCACGTTCTTTCTTGGCTCCATCCCCACAGGCCGGATTTCAACCGCGTTTGGCTTTTCCCAAGCGCTGGATGGCACTTGGGGAGACTACCAGCGCGCCACCGGAAAACGCAACGCACGGCGCACAGATTACGGCGATTCCACTGATTTTATCGGCTGGTATATGTCTGAATCCAAGCGGCGAAACGGCATAGCAATGACAGATGCCTATAACCAGTATTTAGCCTATCACCAAGGCCAGGGCGGCTATCGCTCTGGCAGCTATCGCGGGAAAGCGTGGCTGCTAAATGTGGCCCGCCAAGTGCGCAACCGCGCCAGCCTGTATGCAAGCCAATTGCCAAACTGCAGTTAGCGGCGTTACCGCTTTGGCCAAAGCGCCGTCAAAGCAAACACCCCGGCCGCCACCACAATAATAGAGGGTCCGGCGGGCGTGTCTGCCTCCCAGCTCATCCACAATCCGCCCAGCACCGAAAGGCTGCCGATCAGGGCTGTGATCATCACCATTCGCTCGGGGGAGCGGGCCAGCGGTGCCGCGGCGGCGGCAGGGAGAATAAGCATGGCGGTGATCAAAAGAATGCCGACCAGCTTCATTGCCAGGGCCACAAAGAGCGCCAGCGAAAGGGTAAAAACCAGCTTATCGCGTAGCAGCGAGCCACCCTCAGCGGCCATAAGCTCTGGCGAAAGCGTCGCGTTTAGCAGCCCGCGCCATGAGGCCGTAATCACCGCCAAAATCAGCCCGCCGCCAAGCGCTATCCATATGATTTCAGTGGTGGATACCGTCAGTATATCCCCCAATAAGGTGTTGATCAGGTTCAGCCGCACCCCCGGCAGAACCGCTGCCGCAACCAGTCCAATGGCCAGCGCCGCATGGGAAAACACGCCCAGCATTGTGTCCACCGCAAAGCCGCCCCGTGTGGAGAGCGTAACGGCCAGCGCCATAGCTGAGGCCACCACCATAACCCCCACAATCGGAGGCAGTGAAAGGCTTAGCGCCAGCGCCACCCCTAGCAGGGCGGCATGCCCTGTTGCATCGCCAAAATAGGCCATGCGCCGCCACACCACAAGGCAGCCCAACGGCGCCGCAATCCAGGCCACCAGCAGGCCCGCAAGCGCGGCCTTAAGCAGGAACGGATCAATCATGGTCGCACTGCTCATGGTGGTGGTGCTGGTAAGGGGCCACGCCCGCGCGGGGGCCAAAAAGCGCGAGGTAGTTCGGGTCTTCCGCCACCACACCCGGCGCGCCAGAGCAGCAAATATGCTGGTTCAGGCAGATCACGCGATCAGACTGCGCCATCACCATATGCAGATCATGGCTAACCATAAAAACCGCCACGCCGGTTTCGGCCCGAATGCCTGCCAGCAGCTCATAAAACCGCGCCTCACCGGGTTGATCCAACCCTTGAGTTGGCTCATCCAAAATCAACAAGTCCGGTTGGCGCATCAGCGCGCGCGCCATCAGCACCCGCTGGGTTTCACCACCCGAAAGCGCCGCCATTTGCGTATCTTGCAAGCCAGATGCATCACAGCTGGCCAGCATATCGCGCCGCTTGGCGTGGCTGCGCTCACCAGAAAGCGCAATAAAACGGTCAACCGGCATCGGTATAAGCTGCTCCAATGGCAGTTTTTGCGGGGTGTAACCTAGGCGCAAACCTTTGCGGCGCGTAAGGCGGCCACTATAGGGCACCATGCCTATAAGCGCCCGAATCAGCGTGGTTTTCCCTGCGCCATTAGGCCCGATCAGCGTCAGCGCTTCCCCTGGCAAAATCTCGAAATCCACCGCATCGAGCAGCCGCCGCTTGCCGCGTTTTACCGTCAGGCCTTTGGCTGTGATAAGGGGGGTTTCGGGCATGGGTGCGCTTTCTGTGTTTCCCTAAATTACCGCAAGCAAACCCCCACCGCAAGCGCCCCTTTTAAGGCGAGCGGCTGTGCCCGTGGTATTCAGGGTTAGGCCGCATATCCACCGCCGAGGCCATTTTGTTGGTCATATTATAAAAACTCGCCACCGCCGCAATGTCCCAAATATCCGCCTCCGAAAAGCCCACATCGCGCAGGCTCTGCCGGTCTGCCTCTGCCATTTGCTTGCTGTCCACGGTCATTTTTACCGCAAAATCCAGCATGGCACGCGCGCGCGGGCTTAGCGTGGCCACGCGGTAATTCATCACCAGCGCTTCGCCCAATTCGGGCTTTCCCGAAAGCGCCCGCACCGCCGCGCCATGGGCCACAAGGCAATAAAAGCAGCGGTTTTCAGCAGACACCACCACCGCAATCATCTCGCGCTCCAGCTTGCTTAGCCCGCTCTCCCCCAGCATCAGGTCGTTATACATGCCGGAAAATGCGTTTAGCTTTTCAATATTATGGGCATAAGCCCGCAGCACATTTGGCACCAGCCCAAGCTTGTCTTCACAAATGGCAAAAAACTTCGCCGTGCCGTCGGGCAGCGGGTCAACTTGCGGTAGGTCAAGGGCGGTTGGGTTCATAGCTTAGTCCTTTTTACGATAGTGATAATGGCCGACATTCTGCATGCCAAGGTGCTTATAAAGCCCGCAGGCGGCTTTGTTGGCGCTAACGGCGATCAGGCTAAAGGTCTCGGCCCCGGTCTCAAGCGCCCAAGCCGCCGCCGCGGCGGTCATCGCCAACCCCAGCCCTTTGCGGCGGTGGTCCGGCAATATTTCCAGCGCATGCAGCATGGCGGTTTTGCCGTGCATCGCCACAAAGCCCGCTCCGGCCGCGCAGTCATCGACCCGCCCCAAAAGATAGGTTTTTGGCCCCTTGGCGCGCCCCATCACCGCCAACCGCCCCTTCTCAATCCCCCCGGCCGCCCAAATCTCTTTCATCACTTCCAGCGGCGCATCCACCCTTGAGGCCGCAAGGCCCTTTTTGTCCCGCGCCGCCAAGGCCTGCACAGGGCACGCAAACATCGTAACGGGGTCTTTCACCCCATAGCCGCGCGCTTCAAGCGCCGCATCCAGTGCCCTGTCCTGCCCCGAAATCAAAAACAATCGCTGCTGTTCCAGCGCCAACATCGCCCGCTCCGCCGCCCCGATGTCCGCTGCCGAAGCCGGCCCAAGCGCGGACGCCGCAGACACCCGCTGCCCGCCATCATGGCCCAGCCGAACCATAAACGGCCCGCATTCGATATAGCGCGCGGCTGGCCACGTGCCGTCAACCACGGCTAAAATATCCGCCTCTGTCGGCGCTTGCCAGCTCATATCACACATCTTTCGCGCAAGGGTTCATTTCGCAAAATACGTTCATACCCCAGCGGGGAAAGATCAAGGGTTTTGTAGCCGCCCAGCGCCACCAGCTCGGCCACACCCCTGCCAATCGCGGGGGCTTGCTGCAAGCCATGGCCCGAAAACCCGTTGGCAAAGTAAAAATTGCCAATTTCCGGATGCGCCCCTGTCACCGCGTTTTGGTCCAGCACATTATAAGCATAATGCCCCGCCCACATGGCTTGCATTTTAACGGCTTCAAACGCGGGCGAGCGGGCGGCAAGGGCAGGCCAGATGAGTTCCTCGAATTCGTGGAACCGCGGGGCGAAATCATCATGGGCAACGGCAGGGTCCTCCGCCGGGCTGCAAGCGCACAGAAAGTGCGTGCCTTCAGGCCGCACCCACACGCCGCTCGGGTCGACCATCAAGGGCAGCTTACCCTCAGGCGGCACCGCGCAATCAAAGGTAAAATTCGTGCGTTTGCGCGGCTCCACAGGCAGGTCTATCCCCGCCATTTCAGCAATATCCGCCGCCCTCGGCCCCGCCGCATTTATAAATGCCCCGCAAGCAATTTCAGCCCCCGATGCCAGCTTTACCGCCTGCACCTTACCGTCCGTAATCTGCAATCCCGCCACCTCATCCTTAACCCGTTCGGCCTTGCAGTCTGTCTGATACCCCTGCATCAGCCCCACCGAGTCAAACCAGCCCTCGCCCGTTTGGCCAAAGCTGCCAAGCGTTAGGTCCTCCGTATTAAGATGAGGAAAGCGGGCCTTAAGTTCCGCCGGTGAAAGCAGCACCACATCTGCCCCTCGGGCGCGCTGCACCTCATTGTTTTTTCTCAATATTTCCGCGCTATCCTCACTATCAGCAAGGTAAAGATACCCGCGCTCGTGCAGGTTCAAATCAACCCCCCAGCGCCCGCACGCCCCCTTAATAAAGCCCACGCCAAACCGGCTCATCGCCACGTTCAAAGGGCTAGAAAACTGCTGCCGAATACCGCTGGCAGATAGCGCGGTGGAGCTGAGCGCAAAGCTCGGGTCGCGCTCAACAATCGTCACGCTTAGCGCTGGCGCAAGCTGCCCAAGGTTCCACGCAATGGCGCTGCCAATAACAGCGCCACCGCAAATTACAACGTCACGCCTCGTCATCAGGGTGCGGATAGTTGCTGAACCAGCCACCCACCACCTTGGCCACGCGGGTATTCGGGTCCTCCCGCTCGGTGCTGGCCAAAATCTGCTTGGCATAGCCATCGGCGCTATCCAGCGGCTTATAGCCAATATGCCCTACGCGCGCGTTGCTCACACAGCTGCGGGCATTATCAGACGTGCCATAAATCACCGAAAACGCCACGCGGGGGGCGACCATCGCCGCTTCCGTCAACCGCACACAATCATCAAAGCTCAGCCAGCTCCACAGCATGCGGCGGTCCGTTGGCTCAGGGAAGCAAGAGCAAATCCGCAGGTTCACGCTCTCCACCCCCCATTTATCCCAATAAAGGCTACCGAGATCCTCAATAAAGCACTTGGTCATGCCGTAAAACGTGTCTGGCCGGTGCCGCCCTTCGGTGTCCGGCACCGTTTCCACCTCCGCCATGCCCACCGCGTGAATAGAGCTGGCATACACCACCCGCTTGGCCCCGTTTAGCCGCGCCCCCTCATACATATGGTAAGCGGCGGGGAGGGTGTCTGTCATAATCTCGTCAAAGCTCTGCTCGCGCGGCACCCCTGCAAAATGCAGGATGATATCCACATCTTTGGTAAGCTCGATCGCCGCAGCGCGGTCTGACAAGTCCATCACGATCAGCTCTTCGCCTTCCGCCGCCTCGCCCATATCCACGCGGTCCACTAGCCGCATATGGGTGCATAGGTGCTTGAGATTGTTGCGTAAATGGGTGCCAAGCGAGCCAGCAGCGCCGGTGATGAGAATGCGGTTGAATTCGGGCATGTTAACCTCTTATCTGGGAAAGGGTGGCTTTGGGGGTGATGTATTCGGGGTCAATAATCAGCTCGATCAGCGCGCCGGTAGTGGAAGCGGCTGCGCGGGTGAAGGCATCGGGGAAGGCGACTGTTTCGGTGATGGTTTCCGCATGGAAACCATAGGCTTTGGCAATCGCGCAAAAATCGGGGTTTTGGATCTCGGTAAAACTCCGGCGATTGGGGTAATCCCGCTCTTGATGCATAAGGATTGTGCCATAAACCCCGTTATTAACCACAATCACTATCGGCTGCGCGCCCGCCTGCATGGCGGTGCCTAGTTCTTGCATATTCATCTGAAAATCACCGTCGCCCGCAAAGCAAAGCACCAACCGCTCGGGGTGCTCGGCCTTGGCGGCAATGGCGGCGGGCAAGCCATAGCCCATCGCACCCGATTGCGGGGCCAAAAGCCGGGCTTTGGGACCGTAGCGAAAAAATTTATTATGCCAAATGGCAAAATTGCCCGCGCCATTGGTCAGGATGGCATCCTCGGGCAAGCGGCCTTGCAGATCAGCAATTATCCCCGCCATATCCACGCCGTTTTCACGGATCGGCAGCACCATACTGGCCTCATAAGCGGCTCGATTTTCCGCTGCCCAGCCCTGCCAGCCGCCGCGCAAATCCAACTGCGCAAGCACCTTGCACAGCGCATTTGGCCCCGCATGAATCGGCACATCCGGCTGGTAAATTTTGCCCAACTCAAGATCGCTGGCATGGCTATGCACCAGCTGCTTTCCCATGCGCGGCACATCAAAAACCTCGTAGCCATCGGTGGTGTTTTCCCCAAACCGGATGTTAAGCGCCAGTATCAGGTCCGCTGCTTCCAGCGCGGCCTTTAAGGCTGGGGTTTTGCCCAGCCCCGCATCGCCAATATAGCTTGGCGAGTGGTTATCCAGCAGATCTTGGAACCTAAAAGCACTGGCCACGGGCAGGTGGTTGCGCTCAACAAAGGTTTGTAGGTCGGCGCGGCCCTCTGCGCGCCAGCCACCGCCGCCAATCAGCACCAAGGGCTTTTCGGCACGGCCAAACGCCTTTTGCAGATCATAAATCGCATCCGGCGTCGGGGCCGCTTCGCCAAATTTCACCCTTGGCGTGGCCTTGGCTTGGGTGTTGCTGGTTAACATGTCTTCGGGCAGCGCAATCACCACTGGGCCCGGGCGGCCTGATTGCGCCACCGTAAAGGCCCGCGCCATAATCTCGGGGATACGGTCCGCGCTGTCAATTTCCGTAACCCATTTTGCAATCGGCCCAAAAAACGCGCGGTAATCCACCTCCTGAAAGGCCTCGCGGTCACGCATGCCTCGTGCAATTTGGCCAATAAACAGAATCATCGGCACCGCGCCTTGCATGGCGGTATGCACCCCGATGCTGGCATTGGTGGCCCCTGGTCCGCGTGTCACCATGCAAATGCCGGGCGCACCCGTGAGCTGGCCATGGGCGCAGGCCATAAACGCCGCGCCGCCCTCGTTGCGGTTGCCAATCAAGCGAATATTGGGGTGATTAACCAGCGCGTCCAGCACCGCCAAATAGCTCTCGCCGGGCACACCAAAAACGGTTTTCACCCCTTGCTTAACCAAGCACTCTGCCAGAACCTCGCCGCCGGTTTTCATTTTTCAGTTCCCGTCTGTTGTCGCTTCACTCGACCACAGTTTCCGCCGCTTGAAAAGCAAATTCGCCACGGGCGCCCGCCTCCATAATTCCAGCGCGACTCCAGCCAAACAGAACCCCGGCCCTTAGCCCAAACCGGCCCTCTCATTATACATCTCTCTTTAGACGTATCATATTAGACATGTCTACAAAGGCATGTCTAATACACCTTGAATCCCATTCGCCATCAGAGTCTCCGCTCCTTGTTAACCTTTTGCGCCACCTTTCGCGCCCGTCCCACATATTTCCGACAGAAAGACGACATAAGTCCGACAGATGTCACAGCCCCGTTTTGGGCGTTAACACTTTCAAACCCAAGCCATTTTCCGCGCAATCGCAATTTCTTGGTTTTGTGTTAACGTGTGATGCGCTACACTCCTGAAAACTCATTTTCAAGCAGGAAAAGTATGACCAATTATCTTCATAAAGGCGATCTCCCCGATGATCTGGACCTCGGGCCGGTGGTCGCGATAGACAGTGAAACAATGGGCTTGCACCCACACCGAGACCGCCTCTGCCTCGTGCAGCTTTCCGCCGGAGATGGGGATGCCCATATGGTGCAAATTGCCAAAGAGCAAACCCAAGCGCCCAACCTTGTGAAGCTGCTGACAGACCCTAACCGGCTGAAATTGTTCCACTTTGGTCGCTTTGATATCGCGGTTATGCTGCACCGTTTTGGTGCCGTTACCGCGCCGGTTTATTGCACCAAAATCGCGTCTAAACTCGTGCGCACCTATACAGACCGCCACGGGCTAAAGAACCTTTTGCAAGAGCTGCTTAAGGTCGATATTTCAAAATACCAGCAAAGCAGCGATTGGGGCGCGCCAGAGTTGACCGAGGCGCAGCTTTCTTATGCAGCGTCAGATGTGATTTATTTACATAGGCTTATGGATATTCTAAGCACCAACCTAGCCCGAGAGGGGCGCACCGAACTGGCGCAAGCCTGCTTTGATTTCCTCCCCCACCGCGCCGCGCTTGATCTGGCCGGCTGGCCAGAAACCGATATTTTTTCCCACTGATGGCCCGGAGCCACAGCGCATATTCCCGCATGGTTGCTTGGCTCAAAATCCTGCTACCGCTGATCGCGCTTGGGCTGCTGGGAACCGTATTTTTGTTTAACAGTAAAGACGGGTTTGAAATCGGCTTTACGTTTTCCCGCGCCGATATCGAGACGCTTGAAAAAGGTAGTTTTATCAAAAATCCTCAGATCAACGGAATCACGAAAAAGGGCGAGCCATTTCACCTTATTGCCGATGAAATCAGGCCGTTAGACTCTGATAACAGCTTGGTTGTAATCACAAATCTTGATCTAGAATTTCGTTTTAATTCAGGAGCATGGGCGAAAGTTACGTCATCATCCGCGCTCATGGATGTCGCCGCGCAAACCGTTTGGTTTGAAACCGGTGGACAGTTGAAAACCTCCGACGGAAATGTGGCTGTGGTTGACACGCTGCACCTGCTCATGGCGGCGGGCGAGCTGCAAGGCTCAGGCATAGTTGCTGATGGCCCATTGGGGCGGGTATCGGCGGATAATTTCCGGATTGAATCAAATGATGGTGAAAACCGGGTGCTTTGGTTCGAGAATAACGTTAGGATGCGATATGACCTGCAAAACGAGAGTGAATAATATGAAATCTTGGCTGCTTTCGGCGCTGTTGGGCCTGTTTGCCATTTCGGCTTTTGCCCAAGGGGCCGCCCTGCCTTTTGGCTCGCTCGGGGCGGGCACAGCAGAGCAGGTAGAAATCGCAGCCGATACGCTTTCGATTGATCAAGCCACGCAAACCGCTGTTTTTACAGGCAATGTTGTAGCGGGCATGGGGGAGCTAAAACTATCTGCAGACCGTGTAGAAGTGATTTACGATACAAAAAGCGGGGCAGGGGCTGTGCGAGCCTTAAAAGCCACAGGCAATGTGGTGTTTGTGAGCGGGGAAGATAGCGCAACCGCAGAAAGTGCGACCTATGAACTAGTGGCCGGAAATGTGCTGATGGAGGGCAACGTGATTTTGACCCAAGGGCAAAATGCGCTTTCTGGCCAACGGCTTAGAATAGACCTGAACGCCGGAACCGCCCAAATGGAAGGCCGCGTGCAAACGATATTCCAGACAGGCGGCAACTAATGCCAGCGCTTGAAGTCACCGAGGGCCAAGGCGGATTAGTGATCCGCAATATTGGCAAAAGCTACAAAAAGCGCCCCGTTTTGCGTGATGTTTCACTGGAGCTGAGGCGGGGTGAAGTGGTGGCGCTGCTCGGCCCAAACGGCGCAGGCAAAACCACCTGCTTTTACTCAATCGCAGGGCTTGTTAACCCCGATGCTGGCACCGTGGTGATCGACGGGGTTGATATCACCTTTTTGCCCATGTATCGCCGCGCGAAAATGGGCATTGGGTATTTGCCACAAGAGGCCTCTATCTTTCGGGGCATGTCGGTGGAAGATAATATTCGCTCGATACTAGAGCTAAACATAA
>Ga0256839_1005811_pt1 | contig 11180 bp, 8 predicted proteins | sample 354166metaG_FD_185968 | JGI IMG/M metagenome (GOLD analysis project Ga0256839, IMG submission 185968) | Hydrothermal vent microbial communities from Mid Atlantic Ridge, Atlantic Ocean - 354-166 | ecosystem: Environmental > Aquatic > Marine > Hydrothermal vents | place: Atlantic Ocean: Mid... | reverse complement strand
TGCCATCAAACACGGTGGGGGCGGGTGTAACATCAAGACCAAATTTGTTAAACGATTGCATGCTGCGTTTTATGTGTCTGGCATGGGTAACGAGATAAACAGATTCGATACCTTCGGCTTTTAATATTTTTGAGGAGTATTGTGCGTTTTCATAAGTGGTGCGGCTTTGTGTTTCAATCCAGCGGACGGGCAGGGCGTATTCGCTTTCAATCAGTTGTTTCATCAGTTCCGCTTCTGCCGGTGATTCTTCTGTTCCCAGTCCGCCCGATATCAGTATGGGTAGCATAGTGCGACGGGCCAGCCATACACCATATCGAATCCGTTCCAGGGCAAGGGCATTGGGGGTGTCTCCTGCAAATTCCGGCGCATGATAACGGCGGCCTGCTGCCAGAATCACAATGGCTTGCGGGGGTTTGTCACCTGCCAACAAAAAATTTTCGGAAAGGGCTGTTTCCGGTTCCAATCCCGCCAATAGAAGATTAGCGGTCAGTGGCAGGCTGGCTATGTACAACAGGCCGAGGCCACTTGCGGTCATGTAGAATCCTACACGCTGACAACGGCACATGACGATCAGCCCCAGCGCGGCAAGAATAATAAATCCGCCCGGCGGGCCGATGAGTTTCTCCAACAATGCACCGATGCCCATTCGTCAGTCTGCTTTGCTTTTTTTCGCCGCTGAGTTCGCACTGACGACATTGGCCAGTGTGGCGAATTCGTTCAGGCTCAATGTTTCTGCCCGGCGTTTAGGGTCAACACCTTGTGATTCAATTTGTTCTGCATTCATGAGCGGTTTGAGTGTGTTGCGCAGGGTTTTTCGCCGTTGGGAGAAGGCTTGGGTCACCAGTTTTTCCAGCAGGTTTACGTCTTCAACACTGACAGGTGGCTCACGATGGGGTACCAAACGTACAACCGCAGAGTTCACTTTGGGCGGTGGTGAAAAGGCTTCTGGCGGTACGTCCATCAGCGATTCCACCCGGCAGTGATATTGCATCATCACACTCAGGCGGCCATAGTCTTTGTTGCCGGGTACTGCTGCCAGTCTGTCTACAACTTCTTTTTGCAGCATAAAGTGCATGTCTTGAATCTGTTCATGCAGGGACAATAAATGAAACATCAGTGGCGTAGAGATGTTGTAGGGCAGGTTGCCGACAATGCGTAACGGTCGCCCGTCTTCCGCCAGGGTGGCAAAATCGAACTTCAGGGCATCGGCTTGGTGAATGTGCAATTGGCCACGGTCACGACAGTGTGCTTCCAGTTTGGGAATGATGTCTCTGTCCAGTTCAACGGCATCCATGGCAGTGACACAGGGCAGCAGGGATTCCGTTAACACACCCAGTCCGGGGCCGATTTCTACCAGATGATCATCCCGTTGCGGACTGATGGCAGCAACAATACCTGCTACCACATACGGGTCAGTCAGAAAATTCTGGCCAAAGCGTTTGCGGGCACGGTGTTTTGATGCGGGGTCTGTACTCATGCGACAGATTGTGTCTGCTGTGCTTTTACATGCCTGACCATTTCATCCGCTATCGACATCGCATATAAAAAACTGTCGGCCCTGGCCTGACCGGTGCCTGCTAATGTCAGTGCAGTGCCATGATCAACCGAGGTGCGAATAATCGGCAGGCCTAAAGTGATGTTTACCGCTTTACCAAAACCCATATGTTTCAATACCGGCAGCCCTTGATCATGATACATGGCCAGCACAACATCGGCCCGGCTTAGTGTGTCGGCAGTAAACAGGGTATCTGCTGACAATGGGCCTTGCACGTTAAAACCACGATCACGAAAACCTTGTAACACAGGTGTAATAATGTCTATTTCTTCTGACCCTAAATGCCCGTCTTCACCAGCATGAGGGTTCAGGCCACACACCAAAATACGCGGTTTGTGAATACCTGATTTGACGTGTAAGTCCTGCAATAAAATATCAATAACGCGTGAAAGACTTTCATGCGTAATCGCTGCCGATACCTCTTTCAGGGGAAGGTGGGTTGTGACCAATGCAACACGAAGGCCTTCGGTGGCTAACATCATCACCGGGTAGCCACCCGTTTGCTGTGCAAGATATTCCGTGTGCCCGGTAAAGACGATACCGGCTTCATTGATAATCCCTTTGTGTACCGGGCCGGTGACCAGGGCATCAAATATACCTTGTTGACAACCATTAATGGCGGCATCAATGGTTTTTAAAACCGCTATTGCGTTTTTTTTATTCAGTTGGCCGGGTTGCACACTATCCGCCAGTGGAATATCCAGCACTGGCAATATGCCCGCACGATGAGGATTTTTTATGTGGGAAGTATTTTCCTGAAATGGAATAATTTCCAGTGACAGGCCAAGCTGCTGCGCACGCGCTGCCAGCAGTTTTGCATCTGCAATAACGACTATTTCACAGGAGTGATTTTGCTGTGCCATTTGCACGCAGAGATCCGGGCCTATGCCTGCCGGTTCTCCTGCGGTAATGGCCAGACGATGAATTGATTCCGTCATAAAAATATCATCAATCATCAAAGCCGGTTTTGAACAAAGGCCTCGTCACGAATACGCCGAATCCAGGCCTGCATGGCAGGGCCCAGCTTGCGTTCACGAATGGCATCACTGGCATTTTTATTTTGCACCTGTTCTGTAATATCCTGATTGCGACGTTCCAGCACCTGAATCAAGTGCCAACCAAAACGGCTGCGTACTGGTTCACTCAATTCATCAATCGCTAGCACGCTCATACCTTGTTCAAAACTCGGCACCATTTCGCCCGGACTGACCCAGCCCAATTCGCCACCTTCAGCACCCGAGCCCGGATCATCCGAATGTGCTTTGGCCAGTGCTGCAAAATCTTCACCGGCAATAATACGTTCACGAATTTTTTCCAGCCTTGTGCGTGCATCATCACTGTCGGCTTCATCAAAAGGTTTTATCAAAATATGCCGGGCGTGTGTCTGAGTAACCATGTGCTGTGGCTGGTTGTCGCGAATGTCGAGCATTTTGATAACATGAAAACCACTGGGGCTGCGCAGGGCTTCACTCACATTATTCACATCCTGTTGTAACACCCAATCTGCAAACAGGCTGGGCAGGGCATCGGCGCGACGCCAGCCAAGATCTCCTCCTTCCAGTGCCTGTTGACCATCGGACAGTGAAATTGCCGTTTGTGTAAAATCAGCACCGGCACGCAGATCCTGCACAATTTTTTCTGCTTTGGCGCGTGCGCTTTTTATTTCCTGTGCGCTGGCGGCTTCGGGCACGGATATCAAAATATGGCCGAGATGATATTCTTTATCTTGACCACCGCGTAGTTTTTGATTATTGATAAAGTTGTCTATTTCCTGCTGGGTAACCACGATGCGACTACGCACCTGGCGCTGTTGCAGACGGTTAACGGTAATTTCATCGCGCATGTTTTCGCGAAAACTTTCAAAATTGATGCCTTCGCTTTGCAAGGCCGTGCGAAATTGCAACAAACTCATGCGGTTTTGTGCAGCAATGTTTTCCAGCGTGCGATTGAGCATGTCATCATCCACCCGGATGCTGGCGCGCTTGGCCATTTGCAACTGAATACGACGCAGGATCATACGATCCAGCAATTGTTTTTTCAGTACGGCATCACTGGGCAACCGGGTATTTTGCTGACTCAGTTGTTTTTTGATCAGGCCCATTTCTGCCTTCAATTCCAGTGCCGTAATCACCTCGTCATTGACTACGGCAACAATGCGGTCCAACGGGTTTTCCACCGCCAGTTTTGCCTGAACGGCTGATGCCATGACCAGACTGCCTGCCAATGCTATGCAATAAAAAAGTTTTGTTACACCATTCATACTTGTTTTCTCTTGGATCACTTGTTCATTTCTGATGACTGTTCCTTTTCAGGGCGTGAGGATATCACGCGCCAGCAGACTTTCGACCTTGCGGCCAAAACTCGTCAAACCTTTCAGTTCCAGCTGAAACCAGATGGAATCACTCAATTCTTCATCCGCCGCATTCACCCGGTAACTGCGTTGTACGATGCGCATCGACCAGCAGCAGCTTTCGTATTCGATGCCTTTGAGGGTCTCCAGTGTGGTGTGGTCCCGGGTGGATCGCAACCAGCGGCCCACAACACGCCAGCGCTGGCTGATGGGCCAGATACCTGCCACATCCACTTGTCGCAATTTCTCGCGGTCAAAGCGATAACCCAGTCGTAACACTCGTTTCCGGTGTTGATACCGCCAACTCGCTGTCGCACGCGCCAACTCGCTGGCTTTGCTGTCCCACTGCAAACTGCTGCGCACGCGGGTGGTTGCTGTCCATTGACTTTTCAGTTCCGCCAACCAGTGCGAAGCCGTGTCGGTTTCTGGTGCTGCTCCAGGCAAGGTGACTTCACGATCCTGAAAGTAAAAGATACGACCCAAACTGGCACTCAACAGTTCCCGGCCCTGCGCATCCAGAAAACGTGTGCTTAACGCTGTACTCAATTGATTGGCATCACCCACTCGGTCTGCGCCGTTAAAGCGGTTTTCCCGGAACAACCGGTCAAACCCGAATAATGGCAGGCTGCTGTCAAACACCCGGGAGATACCTGCTTCGTCCACAATCAAATCATCCTGCTCTTTTTTGGGCACATATAAATAAAAGAGTCTTGGCTCCAGAGTCTGCCGCACAGCACGTCCGCTGGCGGATAAATCCCGTTCAAAAATCAGCCCGCTGTCAATACTGAACAACGGCAGGCTGCGTGCCGGTTTGGCATCAGCAAGGGGGTCGTTATTTTGCAGCGTATATTGCGTGTGGCGCAGACTGAATTTGGGCAGCAAAAACCCCGCCGCTTCCCGGTACGGCCAGGCAACACTGGGCTGCACATCCCAGCGTGTACCTATCACGCCTTCCGCGCGATCAAACTGCACTGCTTCTGCATTCAGCGCCCATTCCAGTCCGGCAAACCCCGACCACGGATTCATGCTGAATTGTAATTGTGGCAATCGTTGGTAGGGCCGGGAGGTGGCGGGCAGGCTTTTGTCCAGGGTTTGATAGCCCTGCAACAACACACTGGCGCGCCAGTTTTCTGCCTGATAATTCAACTCGCCACGCCGCTCAAGATGGGTCAGACTGCTGGTGGCCAGCTGGTTACCAAAGTCATTGAGATAATCACGATCCGAGGCATAGCGATAATCCACACGACTGCGCCAGCCTTTGCCATGTTCTCCTGTGTGGCGCAAAGTCAGCGCTGACCGGTCAGCACCGAATACCCGGTCATTGGGCAATTGTGCCACATCCAGCTGACCCCGGCTGCGTTCGTTGAGATAACGAAATTCACCCTGCAACAACACACCCCGGCGGGTCATGAAACGAGGAGTGAAGGTGGCATCACGGTGCGGTGCAATATTCCAATACCAGGGCACACTCAGTTCACTGCCCGCCACGTTGCTTTCACCGAAGGAGGGCACCAAAAAGCCGGTTTTGCGCCCCTGCAACGGAAAGCTCATGTACGGAAAATAAAAAATCGGCACATGCATGAATTCAATGCGCGCATGGCGGGCAATGCCTTCGTTGGCGAGGGTATCGAGCCGCAAACTGCTGGCCTTGAGTAGCCAGGCGCTGTCACCTTCGTCGCAGGTGGTAAATTGTGCGCCCTGCAATTCAGTCACCGATTTTCCCAGCAGGGTTACCGAGTCTGCTTTGCCACGAATGTGTTTGTCGGTCAGCCAGAAACGCGCCGGGCTGAATTGTCCCGTGTCGTTATCCAGTTGCAAATTTGCCGCATCACCGGTGAGTAAGCGATTACCAACAGTATAACGTACATCACCTTCGGCGCGCGCCTGATCTGTCTGTTCGTTGTAAAAAAGCCGCTCTGCTTCCAGGCGTTGTACGCCGCGCTCCCCAATAACTTTGCCGCGCAAACGGTATTCAACACCTTCTTTGCTGATCATGTCTGCGGTAAAACGCATGCTGTTGTTTTGCAGGTCTTCCCCCGCTACGGGAGCCAGATCAGCCGCTGGTGACGGCGCACAATATGACCACGGGGTTTCTGCTGCCTGCGCAGTACTCATTACCATGGCAACCACACAACACAGCCAATACCTGTGTTTTGTGGTTGTCGCAGGGGTTGCCCGTGTGGCATTTGTTTCCCGCATATTATTTGCCAATACCTACTTACCGATACAAAAGCTGGAAAAAATTTTACCCAATAATTCATCGGCGCTGACTTCGCCGGTAATCTCGCCCAACACCTGCTGAGCCTGACGCAGGTCTTCCGCCAGCAACTCACCCGCCGCATGGTTTTGCAGTTGTTGCTGACCGTTTTCGAGGTGTTGCTGTGCGCTGTCCAGCGCCTGTAAATGCCGCCGTCGCGCCATAAACTGCCCCTCGCCTCTGGCTTCGTAACCCACACAGGCTTTGAGATGTTCCCGCAGTGTTGGCAGGCCTGTACCACTGCGGGCAGACACGGCAATTTCCGTGATATTTTTGGCATTCACCTGTACTGGCACTGCACCCACCGCCAGCAAATCAATCTTGTTTTGTACAAGGGTGATCGGCGGCCCTGCCTGACCCAGTTGCATCAACAGGCTTTGTTCCTGTTCATCAAAGGTCTGGCTGGCATCATGCAATAAAAGAATACGATCAGCACCTTCAATTTCCGCCCAGGCACGACGTATGCCTTCCTGCTCCACTGCATCGTCGCTGTCACGCAGTCCAGCGGTGTCAATAATGTGCAAGGGCAGGCCATCCAGCTGGATGTGTTCGCGCAGGATGTCGCGGGTGGTGCCGGGGATATCGGTGACAATAGCGGTATCCCGACCGGCAAGGGCATTGAGCAGAGTGGACTTGCCTGCATTGGGACGCCCGGCAATGACCACGGTCATGCCTTCACGCAGCAGGTTGCCCTGGCGGGCAGCCGCCTGGGTTTCTGCCAGGGTATTCATAACGGCGGTCAGTCGTGTTTGCACCTGACCATCGCCGAGAAAATCAATTTCCTCTTCGGGAAAATCAATGGCGGATTCCACATAGATACGCAGTTCTGTCAATGCCTCCACCAGAGCATGAATACGTTGTGAAAATGCCCCTTGCAGGGAGCGTACCGCCAGTCGTGCAGCCTGGGCCGAAGCACTGTCGATAAGATCCGCCACCGCCTCGGCCTGGGCCAGATCCATTTTATTATTGAGAAAAGCACGTTCGGAAAACTCACCGGGCCGGGCCGGACGCGCACCCAATGACAAACAGCGTTGCAGCAACAAATCCATCACCACCGGTCCACCATGGCCATGCAGTTCCAGAACGTCTTCGCCAGTGAAAGAGTGGGGTGCAGGAAAATACAGCGCAAGCCCCGTATCCAGTGGCTCACCATCATCAGCACAAAAGGGGAGGTATTCCGCCTGACGCGCTGCTGGCACATGACCCAGCAACCGGCAGGCAATGTTGCGGGAGCCGGCACCCGACAAGCGGATAATACCCACGCCACCGCGACCCGGCGGCGTGGCCAAAGCAGCGATGGTATCGCTACCCGCCGTATTGACGGTGGTCACAACACATTACGCTTTGGCGGCGGCCTGCGCCTCGACCTTGCGCGTGATATACCACTGCTGCGCAATGGACAGGCAGTTGTTAACCACCCAATACAACACCAGTCCTGCCGGAAAAAAGGCAAAAAAGGCGGTGAAAATAATCGGCAGCGCCTGCATTATTTTCTGCTGCATCGGGTCCATGGGCGGCGGATTCAGCTTCTGTTGAATCCACATACTGATACCCATGAGCAGAGGCAATACATAGTAGGGGTCTTTTGCCGACAAATCGGTAATCCATAAAGCAAAAGGTGCCTGGCGCATTTCCACACTTTCCAGCAATACCCAATACAGCGCGATAAAAACCGGAATTTGTACCAGTATGGGCAAACACCCCCCCAGCGGATTGATCTTTTCCTTTTTGTAGATATCCATCATCGCCTTGCTCATCTTCTGGCGATCATCACCATAGCGCTCTTTCAGTGCTTTGAGCTTGGGCGAAAGGCGCCGCATGTTGGCCATGCTTTTGTAGCTGGCAGCCGACAGCGGGAAAAAGATCAATTTGATAATCAAGGTGACGAAAATAATCGCTAAACCCCAGTTACCAACCACACTGTAAATTTTTTCCATCACCCAAAACACCGGCTTGGCGAGAATGTCCAGCACACCATAATCCACTGTCAAACGCAGATTGGGTTCGATTTTTTCCAGGCGATGCTGTTCTTTGGGACCCGCATAAAAAAGACTGGTGAAATGTGTGTTATTGCCCGGCATGATACTGCGTTCTTCCCCGGACTGGCCGAGTAAATAGCGGCCATCAGTCAACGCTTTGGTATAAAAATGATTGGCCGTGTCCGCTGGCGGTATCCAGGCACTGAGGAAATAATGTTGCAACATGGCAATCCAGCCACCTTTGTTGTAACTCTGCTCGGCCCTCCAGGTGGCCATATCCGAAAATTCAATTTTTTCGTAAGGATCCCAACTGCTGGACACCACACCACCGGTATAGGTGTACAACAGCCAGGATTCACGCGCCATTTCCGTACGCTGCAATTGCTGATAAGCACGGCCCTTCCAGGCTTGCTGGCTGTTATTTTGTACTTCCACATCCAGATCCACCGTGTAACTGTCCCGGTGAAAAGTGTATGTTTTAATGACCTTGATGCCATCTTCGCTGGACCAGTGCAAACGCACTTTTAATTCATCTTCACCCTCGACAAGTTCATAGTTTGTTTGCTCCGCAGTAAACAGGGCATGGTGGTCAGGTGCTTTGCCCTGTGATGCCAACAAACCCGACTGCGCCACAAAGTATCCAGGCATACGATCATCCAGCAGTTGGACCGGCACATCAGGTTTATCTTGTTCTACCGGATAAGTAGGTAAGGCAAGACGGGTGATTTCGCCACCGGCGGTGTTGATCACTACTTGCAGACGATCCGTATTTACCGTGATGCGCTGGCTCTCCATCACAAGGGCAGGCTGAAAGGATTCCTGCTGAGGCGCCACCGCAGGCGCAGATGTCGCCTGATTTTCACTCACGATAGCAGGCACATCCGCAGCCGGTGCCTCTGTTGCATCAGTCGCCATGGCCGGACCACCAGCTGTTTCAGTAGCGGCCGGTGGTGACGGCTGCTGTTCCCGTTGCCACGCACTGAACAGCAGTAAAATCACCAATGAGAGGGCAATAAATAAAACGAGTCTTTGATTATTCATTAGTTTTTGAACAACTTTTTAAATAGTTTTTATTTCGGGTTTTGGTCGGTACATCAGGTGTGTTTGCACACCCGGTTTGTATTCGTTTGTTCCGGTACGGGATCAACGCCACCAGGGTGCCAGGGATGACAGCGTGCCAAACGGCGAATCGCCAGCCAGCTGCCACGCAATACGCCGTGCTGCTCCAGTGCCGTTTGTGCATAACAGGAACAACTGGGATAAAAACGGCAATGCGGACCCATTAGCGGGCTGATCGCATAACGATAAACACGTATCAAAAAAATCAGGCTTTTGCGTATCATTGTTTTTCTAATCGTTTTGCCTGTTGTTTTGCGGTCCGTTGCCAGTGTGTTTGCAATGCTAAGACCAATTCAGAATTACTTGCGTACGGCGCAGCATTTCGGCTCAACACCACAATATCCAGACCCGCCAGAGATTGCTGGTGCTGACGGAAACTCTCCCGTACCAATCGTTTAACCCGATTACGTCCGACGGCTGTTTTTATTGTGCGTTTGCTGATAGCCAGACCCAGCCGGGCATAACCAAGCTGGTTTTGCCTTGCCAGCACCGTCAACCGCTGATCCACGGAACGGTAACCTGTCTGTTTGAAAACCTTTTGGAAATCATTACTGCTTAATAACCGGACCCGACGTGAAAAGCCGTTTACAGCTCGATGTTTTACAGGCGTATTGCACGGCATAGATAGCCGCTACTGTGCAGTAATTGTGGCGGTGACAGCGATCAAACAAGCGGGGCGAAACATTTTCATATTAACACCCCGACATTATATTCAGGCTGACAAACGCCTGCGACCCTTGGCGCGTCGCGCACTGATAATTTTACGACCGGCTTTAGTGGCCATGCGTGCGCGAAAACCATGGGTACGACTACGACGCAGATTGCTGGGCTGGAAGGTTCTTTTCATTTTACTGTCCGCTTGTTTTAATCAATAAGTAAGAGTTGTACTGCTATAAATCACGAATAAATAGCAGCACGGTAAAAATTCGTTTTATTTCAGGGGGCAGCCTGTTTTTTCACTGCCCGATTCCAGCCTTCGCCAACGCGCCTGACAAGCCGCGAAAATTTACCTGAAACCTGTAAAAAGCGGCGCAGATTACTGTGAAAACCTCCATTCTGTCAAGTGATTAAGGCTTTTTCACGATTATGCATAATTTTGTCCACTGGTGTGGATAACTTGTTGATCCAGGCGTAAACTCAGCACACTTTCCGATGTACTGCTGTGGTGAACAGTGCAGTAACAGCTCAAATTTGAGTGGCGGTTCATAATAAAAACGATTCAGGAGACCCTGTGAGTACGCACGCGGATGCCTGGCAGCATTGCCTTAACCATCTGGAAACCGAGCTTTCCAGCCAACAATTCAATACCTGGATCCGACCATTGCAGGTCATGGAAGACAGTGCGCAACTACGCCTGCTGGCACCCAACCGTTTTGTACTGGACTGGGTAAACACCCGTTTGCTGGAGCGCATTGAAGCGTTGCTGGGTGAAATTGATGGTGCAGACACCAAACAGTCCGTGGTGTTGGAAATTGGCGGCAATATGCCAACTATTCCCAACACTCCCCGCCAGGAGCGGACCACTGGCAGTACCGGACCCATAGCCGCTAACCGTCCCGGCAATAATAATGCTTTCACCAATCGCAATAATCGTAATCGCAATGCCAATGTCACGCACAATAACGGACTGAATCCCACCGCCACATTTGAAAATTTTGTGGAAGGCAAATCCAACCAGCTTGCCCGTGCCGCTTCTTTTCAAATTGGTGAAAACCCCGGTGGAGCCTACAACCCTCTGTTCATTTACGGTGGTGTCGGTCTAGGAAAAACGCATTTAATGCATGCTGTGGGTAATCTCATTGTCGCCCGTGACCCATCGGCCAAAGTCGTTTACCTGCATTCGGAACGTTTTGTACAAGACATGGTAAAAGCCTTGCAACACAACGCCATTGATAACTTTAAACGCTATTATCGCTCAGT
>Ga0256839_1005810_pt1 | contig 11182 bp, 9 predicted proteins | sample 354166metaG_FD_185968 | JGI IMG/M metagenome (GOLD analysis project Ga0256839, IMG submission 185968) | Hydrothermal vent microbial communities from Mid Atlantic Ridge, Atlantic Ocean - 354-166 | ecosystem: Environmental > Aquatic > Marine > Hydrothermal vents | place: Atlantic Ocean: Mid... | reverse complement strand
CCAGGTACGCGTCCGCAGCCCGGTAAGCCACGGGAGGATCGCCACCGAGCCAAAGGCTGGTGGGGCGCTCGCCGTCCTCCTGCAGCGCCCATTCCAGTTCGTGGTTCTGACCGATGCGCCGGATGCTGCGTCCGTACCCGTCCCGGCCCACGCGCCCCAAGAAACGCGTGCGCGCACCGGCGGCGCGCGCGGCCAGGGCCTGGCGCAGCAGCGGCCCGCCCAGCGCCACCTCCAGGCAGGCTTCTCCGGAGTTCGTCAGCTCTGCGTAGAGTTCACCAAACACCAGCAGCATCTCGCCCTCGCCTTCGTGCGGGCTCGGCCCGTACTTAAAGACTACGACGCGGGCGGGCTACCACTCCACCCAGGCCTCCCCGGCCTGCAGCTCCACGCGGAAGCGGCCGTCCCGGTACTCGAACGGGGCGCTGGCGCGCCGGGGTTCGTCCACACCCACCAGCTCGAGCCAGGTGCGCCCGTTGGTTACGGGCTCCTGGGTCACGAGCAGGCGCGCGCCGTCGTACCGGCCGGTCAGGCGCACCCGCAGCCCCGCGCCGTCGCCCTCACCCTCGTCCAGGTAGGCCGCGCCGAGCACGTGCGCGGCCGGCGCCACCCGCCAGACGAGCGGATCCCACTGCGCCTGCGCGTGCGTCTCGGGAGTCGTAAGCGGCAGTGCGCTGCCCACCCGCTGCCACAGGGGAATGCGGTCCAGCGGCGCCTCGGCCACCACCCACGCCGGTCCCGCCTGCTCGGCCCCGGTCCAGAACTCGCGCCAGCCGCCTTCGGGAAGGTAGACGAGGCGGCGGCACGCCCCCGGCTGCAGGACGGGCGCCGCCAGCAGGTCGGGCCCCAGCAGGAACTGGTCGTGTACGGCCGCGGCCTCGGGGTCGCCCGGGAAGTGGTAGAAGAGCGGACGCATCAGCGGCTGGCCCGTGCGCGCGGCCTCCTCGGCCAGGGTGTAGAGGTAGGGCAGCAGCCGGTAGCGGAAGCGGATGGCCTCGCGCATGTGCCCCAACCAGGGCTCGCCGAAGGCCCAGGGCTCCTGGCGGCGGCTGGTCTTGGCCGAGTGGTTGCGCATGAAGGGGTAGAAGGCCCCGAGCCAGGTCCAGCGGGCCAGCAACTCGCCGTCGGCGTCGCCGCGGAAACCGCCGATGTCGGCCCCGCAGAAGGCGACGCCCGAAAGCCCAAGGTTGAGCAGCATGGGCACGCTCATGGCCATGTGCTCCCAGTAGCTGCCGTTGTCGCCGGTCCAGACCCAGGCGTAACGCTGGATGCCCGAATAGCCCGAACGGGTGAGGACGAAGGGGCGACGCCCCTCCCGCAGGTGTGCAAGCCCCTCGAAGGTGGCCCGGCTCATCAAGAGGCCGTAGAGGTTGTGCACCTCGGCGTGCAGCCGCTCGCCGTGGCGGGCGTCGGAGGGCAGCGTCTTGCCGATGCCGAAGGTCTCGTCGCCCTCAACCGCAAAGGCGGCGGGCTCGTTCATGTCGTTCCAGATGCCGGCTACGCCGGCCTCGACGAGCGGCCGGTGCTGCTCGCCCCACCAGCGGCGCACCTCGGGCCGAGAAAAGTCGGGCCAGACCGCCGGCTTGGGCCAGACCTCGCCCACCAGCTCCTCCTCGCGGCGGTTCTTTACGAAGGCATCGAGCTTTCTTCCGCTCTCATAAACGGGGTAGCCCGCCTCTTTCTTGACGCCCGGGTCGACGATCGTCACAACCCGTACGCCCTTTTCGGCCAGTTCGCGTACCAGCCGCGGCGGATCGGGGAAACGGTGGGGGGAGAAGGTGAAGACCTTGTAGCCGTCCATGTAGTCGATGTCGAGCCAGAGCGCGCTCACGGGAATCTCGTGGCGCTCGAACTGCCGGACGACCTCGCGCACCGCCGCCTCGTCGGGGTAGCTCCAGCGGCATTGGTGAAAGCCCAAGGCCCACAGCGGTGGAAGCGGCGGCCGGCCCACCAGTGCGGTGAAGCGCTCCAGCACCGCCGCCGGCTCGGGGCCCGGCACCAGCCAGAGATCGAAGGTGGGCCCCTCTACGGCAATGCGGCTACGACCGGGTTCGCGCGCGGCCAGGTCGAAGAGGCTCTTCCAGCTCTCGTCCAGGTAGAGTCCGCGTGCCTGCCCCGCATCGAAGGCGATCACGAAGGGGTGGGCCTGGTAGAGGGGGTCGTCCTTCGGCTGTTGTTCGAAGGCGTCGGCGGTCCAGTTGAGCCAGCGCCGCCCCTTCTTGTCAAGGAAGCCGGTACGCTCGCCCAGGCCGAAGTAGCGCCTCCCGTCGCGTTCCCGCAGGTGCAGTGCGTAGCCCCCGCCCAGGGCGTGGCCGTCCTCGGTCTCGCGCACCGCGCCCACGCCCGCCACCGCCTCGGCCACGGCGGCGGCGTCGGTCGTCCAGGTGGGGAGTTCGCCCACCTGCAGGTCGGCGAACTCGAGCCCCGCCCAGACCAGCGCGAAGGGCGCCAGGGCGAGGCGCAGATCGGCATCGCCCGCGCGCAGCTCCAGGCCTTCGGGGGTGGGCTCCGCCTCGATGGGCAGAGCGCCGGGACGCTCGACGACCCAGCTGCCCTTCCCTGCGTCGCGCGGCCGGTGCCAGACCAAGAACCGCCAGTACCCCCCGGCGTAGGCCTCGAGCCGCGCCTGCGACTGCGCCCCCGATAGCCAAAGCACGCCGTCCTCGATCCGGTAAGCGTCGAAGTTCACGTTTCGCATACCCTGCCCCCTTTCGTTTCCAGCTCCGCCCGCGTCGGCGGGTCGGCTCCGGCACGCACGAGCGTCAGCCCCGACACCCGGCAGGCGAAGACCAGGGCCTCCTCAAGCCCGTCACGGTCGAGCGCCGCACCGTCCAGAACACCGCTACCGTGGGCCCAAGCCAGCAAGCCGGCCGCGAAAGCGTCGCCTGCACCCACCGTGTCCACGACCCGCACCGCGGGCGGGGGCACGTGCACCTCGTGCCCCTCCGAAAACCCCACCGCACCCCCCGGACCCAGCGTGAGAACGACCCAGCGCACCCGCTCGCGCAGGAGTTCGAGCGCAGCCTCCCGCCCGCGGCCCGCAGCCAACCAGTCCAGGTCGGCCGCGCTCAGCTTGACCAGGTCGAAGCGGTCCAGGCGCTCCCAGAAGGCCTGGCGAAACGGCGGCGGCGTCAACCCGGGCCGCACGTTCGGGTCGAAGCTGACGAACGCGCCCTTCAGACGATCGAGCCGCGCCCACACCGCGCCCGCCGCCGGCTCCACCGCCGCGGCCAGCGAACCGGCGTGCACCGCCCGCACGCCATCGGGCAGCTCCGGCCAGCCCGAGGCTTCGAAGGCGGTGCCGCGCAGGTAGAAGCGGTACGCGGCCTCGCCCGCCGCCCCCGCCTCCACCCGCGCGAGCGGCGTGGGGCCTTCGCTGAAAGGCCCGGCCGCCTCCACCCCGGCCCCGCGCAAACGATCACGGATCCAGCGGCCCCAGCCGTCGCGGGAGAGGCCACCGTAGAAGCGGGTGGGGATGCCCAGCCTCCCCAGCCCCAGGGCCACGTTGGCCGGGGAGCCGCCGGCCTGGGCGCGCCACAAACCCGGACGCCCCGCCGGCAGCAGGTCCACCAGCGCCTCGCCCAGGACCGCGATCATCCCTTGACCGCCCCCGCCGTCAGGCCCGAGACCAGCCGCTGCTGGAAGACCAGCACCAGCACGATCAGCGGTACGGTGACGATCACGCTCGCGGCCATGATCTGCGCCCAGGGCAGCTCGTACTGGCTGGCCCCGCTGAAAAGCGCGATGGCCACCGGCACGGTGCGGGCGCTGTTGTCGATGGTGAAGGTCAGCGCAAAGAGGAACTCGTTCCAGGCCTGAATGAAGGCAAGCAGTCCCGCGGTCACCAACCCCGGCGCCATCAATGGCAGCAGCACGATGCGCAGGACCTGCATCGGGCTCGCGCCATCCACGTAGGCGGCCTCCTCGAGCTCACGCGGAATCTCGCGGATGAAACTCGTCAACACCCAGATGGTGAAGGGCAGGGTGAAGATCATGTAGGCCAACACCAACGCCCACCAGGTGTTGTAGAGCCCCAGGCTGCGGATCAGCACGAACATTCCCCCCAGCACGCTGATCTGCGGGAACATCGAAACCGAAAGGATGGCGTAAAAGACGGTGTGCTTGCCCAAGAAGCGGAAGCGCCCCAGGGCGTAAGCGGCGGTGGAACCGATGAAGAGCGAGAGCAGCGTGGTCAGCCCGGCTACGATGGTGGAGTTGAGCAGGTTGTGACCGAAGGGTTGCTGGGTGAAGACGTCCACGTAGTTCTGCCAGCGCGGGTGCTCGGGCCAGTAGAGCACCGGGGTGGCGAACAGCTCCTGGGGACTCTTGAGCGAGCTGACCACCGCCCAGTAAAAGGGGAAGATCAAGTAGACGAGAATGACGGCGAGCAATAGGTAGAAGAGCGCCCGCCCGGTCCAGTAACGCCAGCGCACAGCGGCCTCCTAGTCCAGCTCCACCCGCAGGCTCACTAGATAAGCCGCGGCGAAGAGGGCGATGATCAGGAAGATGCCCATGGATACGGCCGAGCCGTAGCCGAGGGCGCCGAAGTCGACGAGTTGCTGACGGGCGTAGACCGACATGCTCATCGTCGTGGGGTTGGTGCCGGTCATCACATAGATCACGTCGAAGACGCGCAGCGCGTCGAGGGTACGGAAGATGAGCGCCACCAGCAGCGCCGGCTTGAGCAGCGGCAGGGTGATCTGCCAGAACTGCTGCCAGGGGCTGGCGCCGTCGACGGTCGAGGCCTCATAGAGCTCGCGCGGGATCGACTGCAGCCCGGCGAGCAGGAGGAGCGCCATGAAGGGGGTCGTCTTCCAGACGTCCACGGCGATGATGCCGGGAAGCGCCAGGTGGGGGTCGGCCAGCCAGGCCAGCGGCGCGGCGATCAGGTGGGCCCGCATGAGCAGGTCGTTGACGACGCCGTAGACGTCGTTGTACATCCAGCGCCACATCTGGGCGCTGACCACGGTGGGGATCGCCCAGGGAACCAGCATGGCCGTGCGCATCAGGCCGCGCCCGGTAAAGTTGGCGTTCACGACCAAGGCGATGCCCAGGCCCAGGACGGTCTCGAGCGCGACGGAAACCACCGTGAAGACCGCGGTGTTCTTCAGGCTGATCCACCAATAGGGGTCGGCCAGTAGAAACCGGTAGTTGTCGAGCCCCACCCATTCGGGCTGGAGCGGAAACTGCAGGATGCTGACTTGATAGAAACTAAGTTGAAACGTCCGCCACAGCGGATAGGCCGCCACCACGAGCAACACGAGCAGGCTCGGCAGCAGGAAGAGCCAGGCGGTGCGGGTGCGACGGGCGGCGAGACGGCTTGGTTGGGTCACGTCACACTCCAAAAGCGCCCCGCCGGCCGAAGCCGGCGGGGCGGTGCGGGGTCTACCAGCCCTTACCTTTGATGCGCTTCAGCTGTTGCTCCAGCATCCGCAGCGAGGTGGCCGCGTCGGTCTGCCCCACGAGCACGTTGTGCACTGCGGTCCAGAAGGCGCTCGAGACCTGGTTGTACTTCTGCTTGGTCTGGGCGCTGGGGCGCGGCACCGCGTTCACGAATACGTCGTAAAGCTTGCCCATGAAGGGGTTGGCCGCCAGCACGTCCGCGTCCTTGTAAAGCGCAGGGCGGGTGGGCAGGAAGCTGCCCTTGATGGCGCGGCGCTTCTGCTCGGCGTAGCCCGTGAGGTAAACGATCAGGTCCACGGCTTCCTTGGGATGCTTGCTGAAGCGCGAAACCGCCAGCTGCCAGCCGCCCAGGGTGGCCGCGTGCTGGCCGTCCGCGCCGCCCTTGGGCAGCACGGTCACGTCGAACTTGCCTTTGATGGGGCTGTCGGCGCTGTTGCCCAACGAGTAGGCGTAGGGCCAGTTGCGCATGAAGGCGGCGTTGCCGGCCTGCCAGACGCCACGGGCCTCTTCCTCCTGGTAGGAGGTCACGCCCGGAGGGGCAATCTTGCCCACCCAGCGCGCCGCGGTGTCAATGGCCTTGGCGGCCATGGGGTTGTTGATGGTGATGTTGCCGGCCTGATCGACGATCGTACCGCCGCCATAGGAGAAAATCCACTCGAGCGCGTCGCAGGTCAGCCCTTCGTAGGCCTTGCCCTGGAAGACGAAGCCCCAGAAGCTGCCGTTGCCGGCCTGGCGTTCGCCGGACTGGATCTTGGCGGCCATCTGCTCGAGCTCATCCCAGGTGGTGGGCGGCTTGGAGTAGCCGTACTTCTTTAGCAGGTCGGTGCGGTAGTAGAGCAGCCCCGCATCGGTGAACCAGGGCAAAGCCACCAGCCGACCGTCCACGGTGTTGGCCGCGACGATGCGTGGGAAGAACTGGGCCACCAGGTCAGGCGTGACGTAGTCGTTAAGGTCGACGAAGAAGTCGGAGAGGATGCCGGGCCAGATGACGTCGATCTGGTAGACGTCGATGTCCGACGAACCCGCCGCCAGCTGCTGCTGGTAGAGGGCCAGGCGATCGGTGGTCGAGTTTGGTGTGGAGACCACCTCGACCTTGTTGCCGGTCTTCTGGGCCCAGGCCTGGGTGCCTTCGGTGCAGAGCTCCAGCTCCTGACCAACGGCCCCGCACGAGATCCGCAGGGTCACACCCTGCGCACTGGTAGCGCTTCCAAAGGCTACCGCCAAGAACGCAACCGCCAAATACCTCAGAGATTTCATTCGCCACCTCCGTGATTGTTACTGCAGTCCAGATTATACAAACTTGCAAGCCGCGCTAAGGTAATGCATCAACATTTTGGACTCCGACCCGGCACCACGGGGCCAAATCGAATACGTAGCCGCTCCTCGTTGGCGTATAATTTCGCTATGTCCGGCCCCTCCGAAGCGCCCGCGGTCGAGGCCTCCGCGCTCACCCATCCGGGGCGAAAGCGCACCACCAACCAGGATGCGGTGGGCCAGAAGCTGACCGATCGCGGCGGGGTCTTCGTCGTCGCCGACGGTATGGGCGGGCACCGGACGGGCGAGCTGGCCTCCAAGCTGGCGGTCAAGAACATCCTCGAGGTCACCGAAGAGGACACCCCCTCCCCCACCCTGCTGCTCGAAGCCTTCGAAGAGGCCAACGACGCCATCTACATGGCCGGGCAGCGCCCCGAGTCGCGCGGGATGGGCACCACGGCCACCGCGCTGGCGCTGGATCTGCCCTACGCGCTCATCGCCCACGTGGGCGACTCGCGCGCCTACCTGCTGCGCGACGGGGTGCTTACCCAGCTGACCCAGGACCACTCCTGGGTGGCCGAGCGCCTGCGCCAGGGGCTGCTCACCCCCACCGAAGCGCGCAACCACCGCTGGCGCAACGTGATCACCAACGCGCTGGGGTCGTTTCCCGAAGCGCGGGTGGACCTGATCGGCCTCAAGGTTCAGGCGGGCGACCGTTTCCTGATCTGCAGCGACGGACTCTCGGGCGTCCTCGAAGACGCGGTGTTGCAGGAGGTGCTCGAGTCCATGCCCCCCGACGCCGCCGCCGAGCGGCTCGTCAAGCTCGCCAACGAATGGGGCGGCCCCGACAACATATCGGTCGTCGCCGTCTCCGTGAACCGCATCCCCGAAGACCGCGCCCCCCCACCCTGGGCCCTCCCGCTCGAAGGCGGCGAACCCGTCGTGCTCGCCATGGGGCAGGAAGACGAAAGCGTGCACACCCAGGTAATCGAGCCCGGGCGGCCGCGCAGCTTCTGGCACCGCTGGCGTGACCTCATCTTCCTGATCGTCTATGTGGCGCTGTTGCTCTTCGTTCTGCTGTTTAATAACAGGTAGGAGGTGCCTATGCAGCGCGTGCAAACCGAACGGGCCCCCGCGGCCATCGGGCCGTACAGCCAGGCCGTCAGATCGGGCGGCATGGTCTTCGTTTCCGGACAGATCCCCCTCACCCCCGCCGGCGAGCTGGTGGACGGAGGCATCGAGGCCCAGACCGAGCAGGTGCTCAAGAACCTGGCGGCGGTGCTCGAGGCCGCCGGAAGCCGCCTGGACCGCGTCGTCCAGGTGAGCGCCTTCCTGGCCGACATGAACGACTTCGCCCGTTTCAACGAGGTCTACGCCCGGCACTTCCGCGAACCCTATCCGGCGCGCGCCGTCGTCGAGGTGGCCCGCCTGCCGCGTGACGTACGGGTCGAAGTGGCCTGCATCGCCGAAGGAGGAGAACAGTGAAGATCCTGCACCCCACCGATTTTTCCGAAGCGTCCATGAAGGCCCTCGAGGTGGTGCGCCAGCTCAAGAAGCCGCTCGGCGCGCAGCTGATCCTGCTCCACACCCTCGAACCCACGCCGCAGATGCCCATTTACGGCGACTACTGGACCGAACGCCTGGGCGAGGTGATGCAGCAGGCCCAGCACGAGGCGCTGGAAGAGGCCCGCAAGCACCTGCAGACCCTCGACCCCGACGCCGAGCACCACCTCGAGGTGGGGCATCCCCTGCGGGTGATCCTCAAGTACGCCAAAGAAAAGGACGTGGACCTTATCGCCATGGGCACCCACGGCGCCGACACCCTGCTCGAGCGCATCCTGGGCTCGATCACCGAGCGCGTCATCGAGGTGTCGGGCAAACCGGTGATGGCCGCGCGCGCGGGCATCGAGGTTCGGCCCTTCAAGCACTTCCTGGTCAGCACCGCGCTGGCCGATCCCTCGAGACGGGCGCTCGAGTTCGCAAAGAAGATTGCCGACGCCGTAGGCGCGCGCATCACCCTGATGCACTCCGTCGAACCCATTGCCGAGCCGCCGATCCCCATCCACATGCCCGACCCGCGCTACATCGAGGAGCGGCAGGCCCTGATCGAACAGCTCGCCAAGCAATTGCACGAGTTCGCCGCCCCCTACGGGGCGCGCCCCCTGCTCAAGGAGGCCAAACCGGTCGACGCCATCTGCCAGGTCGTGGCCGAGGAGGACATCGACGCCGTCTTCATCGGCAAGAGCCGGCAGAGCCGCTTCATGGGCTCGGTCACCCGCGAGGTCCTCGAGCGCGCGCAGGTGCCCGTCTTTGTGCATCCTTAGATGGACGTCGTACGCGCCTTTCACGAAAGGGACCGGCGCGCCCTGGCGCGCGCGTTGACCTGGGTCGAGTCGGGCCTGCCTGAAGGAGAGGAGCTTCTCAAAGCAGCGCGCGGGCAGGGGCACGCCAAGGTGGTGGGCCTCACCGGCAGCCCCGGCGCCGGCAAGAGCACACTGGCCGACCGCCTCATCGAAGCCGTGCGCGCCCGCGGCGAAACCGTGGCCGTGCTCGCCGTGGACCCCAGCTCGCCCTTCACCGGCGGCGCGATCCTGGGCGACCGCATCCGCATGATGCGCCACCACAAGGACGAAGGGGTCTTCATCCGCTCCATGGCCAGCCGCGGCTCGCTGGGCGGACTGGCGGGGGCCACCGTCGCGGCGCTGGCACTCCTCGAGGCCTTCGGCTTCGACTGGGTCTTCCTCGAGACCGTAGGCGTGGGCCAGAGCGAGGTGGACATCGCCCGGGTGGCCGACACCACGGTGCTCGTGCTCACCCCCGCCGCCGGCGACGCGGTGCAGGCCTTCAAGGCCGGGGTTATGGAGATTGCCGACCTGATCGTGGTCAACAAGTTCGACCTGCCCGGCGGCGAGCGGGTGGTGCAGGAACTCAAGGCCACGCTCGAATTCGCCCCACCGCGCCCCGCGGGCTGGCAGGTACCGGTGCTGACCACCGTGGCCCAGTCGGGTCAGGGCACCGAGGAGCTGCTCGAGGCCATCGAGGCCCACCACGAACACCTCGAGCGGCACGACCTGCTCGAACCCCACCGCATCGAGCGGGCCCGCTTCGAGATCGCCAGCGTCATCCAGGCCCTGGGCCAGGAGAGCGCCCGCAAGAGCGACGCGCTGGTGCGCGAGGTGGCCGCGGGCCGGCTCAGCCCACGCGAGGCCGCGGGCCGGCTAGTGGCGCGCGCGCTCGAGGCGCCGGACCAGGGCAGCTAGCGCCTCGCTCACCTCGACCGGGTAGTCGGGCGCCGGGTCTTTGGCGATGACCCGCAGGTCCTCGGGCAGCCGCGCCAGCCAGCCGCGCACGCGCTCCCGCACCTCCGTGAGCGGCTCGGGTGCGGCCAGGCGCCGGCCGTTTTGCATGCGCGGCGCGAGCAGGGGCTCGCCCGCTGGCTTTTCGCCCGCCAGCCCCAGGACGTCCTGCACCGCGCCCTCGCCCCAGCGACGCCAGACCTGCTTGCGCCCCGGCCAGGTGCGCTTGCCGGGGCTCTTCTTCAGCCGGGGCCCGGCCGCGTCCTCCACCAGCTTGTAGACGCCGCCCAGCGCGGGCAGGTCGTAGCTGGTGCCCAGGCGCGTGCCCACCCCGTACCCCTCGGCCACGCCGCCGGCGGCCCGGAAGGCCTGGATACGGTACTCGTCCAGGTCGCCGGAGATGAAGATCTGCACCTCGGGAAATCCGGCCTCGTCGAAGAGCCGGCGCACCCTGCGGGTGAGCGTGGGCAGGTCGCCCGAGTCGATGCGCACCCCGGCCAACCGGCGGCCTTGCTCACGCAACTCGCGGGCCACCAGCAACGCCCGGCGCGCGCCTTCGAGGGTGTCGTAGGTGTCGATCAGCAGGACCGGGCGCGGGTGGTCGGCGGCGAAGGCGCGAAAGGCCTCGAGCTCGCTGGGAAAGCTCATCACGTAGGCGTGCGCCATCGTCCCCACCACCGGCAGGCCCAGCCGCCGGCCCGCCTCGACGTTCGAGGTGCCGTCGAAGCCCGCCAGGTAGCTGGCGTAGGCCACCCCCAGCGCGGCCTCGGGGCCGTGGTCGCGCCGGGGGCTGAAGTCGGCCAGGCTGGCCTCCCAACCGGCCGCCAGGCGCACCCGCGCCGCCTTGGAGGCGATCAGGGTGTGGAAGTTGACCACGTTGAGCAGGTAGGTCTCGACGATCTGGGCCTCGATACGCGGCGCCTCCACCCGCACGAGCGGCTCACCCGGGAAAACCAGCTCGCCCTCGCGCACCGCCCACACCTCTCCGGAAAAGCGAAGCTCCGCCAGGTAGTCCAGGAAGGCCTCGGAAAAGATGCCCAGCGAGCGCAGGTAGGCGCGGTCCTCCTCGCCGAAGCGCAGCCGCTCCAGGTAGTCGAGTGCGGCCTCCACACCGGCGGCCACCAGGAAGCGGCGGCCCGGCACCGGCGGGCGCACGAAGAGCTCGAAGACCGCACGGTCGTTCATCCCGCGCCTCCAGTAGGAGTCGGCCATGGTCAGCTCGTACAGATCGA
>Ga0256839_1005809_pt1 | contig 11183 bp, 19 predicted proteins | sample 354166metaG_FD_185968 | JGI IMG/M metagenome (GOLD analysis project Ga0256839, IMG submission 185968) | Hydrothermal vent microbial communities from Mid Atlantic Ridge, Atlantic Ocean - 354-166 | ecosystem: Environmental > Aquatic > Marine > Hydrothermal vents | place: Atlantic Ocean: Mid... | reverse complement strand
TCGTGGTGGAGCGTCCGCCCCTGGCGCAGCGGCACCCGGATCATCTTGCGCCGCGCCTCCTCGGTGGCCTTGCGCACCGCCTCCGGCACCTCCCGCGCCTTGCCGTGGCCGTAGCCCACCCGGCCCTTGCCGTCGCCCACCACCACCAGCGCCGAGAAGCCGAAGCGGCGCCCGCCCTTGACCACCTTGGCCACCCGGTTGACCGACACCAGCCGGTCGATGAGTTCGACCTCCTGGCGCTCCTCGCTGGCCCTCGCTCGTGCCATCCCAGCTCCCCGCTGCTAGAACTCCAGCCCGCCCTCTCGCGCGCCTTCGGCGAGCGCCTGCACCCGGCCATGGTATTTGTAGCCGCCGCGGTCGAACACCACCTTGGTGATCCCGGCCTCCTTCGCCCGCTTGGCGATCAACAGCCCCACCCTGCGGGCGGCCTCCTTGTCGCTGCCCTTGGCGAGCTCCTCGCGCAGCTCCGGATCCAGGGTGGAGGCGGCGGCCAGCGTGTGGCGGCGCTCGTCGTCGATCACCTGACAATAGATGTGCTTGTGCGAACGGAACACCGACAGCCGCGGCCGCCCCTTGGCCAGCTTGCGGATCCACCAGCGGGTGCGCCGCTTGCGCCGCTCGAAGCGCTCCTTGGGTTTGACCATGGCTACTTCTTCTTCCCTTCCTTGCGCAGGATGACCTCGTCGGCGTAGCGAATACCCTTGCCCTTGTACGGCTCGGGCTTGCGGAAGGCGCGGATCTCGGCGGCCACCTGCCCCACCCGCTGTTTGTCGATCCCGCGCACGATGATCTCCGTCGGCGAGGGCGTCTCCACCTTCACATCGGCGGGAATGGCGTATTTGATGTCGTGGCTGTAGCCCAGCTGCAGGGTCAGGAAGCGGCCGTCGCTCTGGGCCCGGTAACCGACGCCGGAGATCACGAGCCGCTTCTCGAAGCCCCGGCTCACGCCCTCCACCATGTTGGCCACCAGGCTGCGGGCGAGCCCCCACAGCGCCCGGGCGCGCCGGCTCGTGGACACCGGCTTGAGGGCGAGCTGGCCGTCCTCCCGGGCGATCGCGATCTCGCGCGGAAGCTCCCACGCCAGCTCACCCAGCCGGCCCTTCACCTGCACCCGCCGCTCGGCGATCGCCACCTCCACGCCCTCGGGGATGCGAATGGGGAGTTTGCCGATCCGCGACATGGTCAGAACACCGTGCACAGGACTTCGCCGCCCACCCGCTGGGCGCGCGCTTCCGCATCGGACAGCACCCCGCGCGGCGTGGAGACGATGGCGATGCCCAGGCCGTTGTAGACCCAGGGCAGCTCGTCCACGCCTCGATACACCCGCCGCCCGGGCTTGGACACCCGTTTGATCTCCCGGATCACCGGCTCGCCGTTGTGATACTTGAGCTCGATGGTGATCTCGCGCTTGCCCGGTCCGAGCTCCCGCACTTCAAAGCCGCGGATGTACCCCTCGCGCTTCAGCACCTCCAGCACATTGGCGCGCAGTTTGGAGGCGGGGGTGGTCACGGTCGGCTTGTGCGCGCGCTGGGCGTTGCGGATGCGGGTGAGCATGTCGCCGAGCGGATCGCTCATCGTCATGGTGGACACCCTGCTCCCTACCAGCTCGCCTTGATCACACCCGGAAGCTTGCCCTCCGAGGCGAGCTCCCGCAGCGCGATGCGCGAAAGACCGAAACGCCGGTAATAGCCGCGCGGCCGGCCGGTGAGCAGGCAACGGTTGCGCACCCGCACCGGCGAGCTGTTGCGCGGCAGCTTGGCCAGCTTGAGCATGGCCTCGAACCGCTCCGCCGGATCCCGCGCCCGGTCCTTGACGATGGCCTTGAGCTCGGCCCGTTTGGCCGCGAACTTCGCCACCATCTTCATGCGGCGCTTGTTCTTCTCCACGGCACTCTTCTTCGCCATCCTCGGGTCTCCCCGTCATTGCCGCCGAAACGGCAGATTGAACCCCTCGAGCAGCGCTCGCGCCTCCTCGTCCGTGCGCGCGGTGGTGCAGATGATGACGTCGAGACCGCGGATCTCGTCGATCTCGTCGTAGTTGATCTCCGGAAACACGATCTGCTCGCGGATGCCGAAGGCGTAGTTGCCGCGGCCGTCGAAACTCTTCGGCGACAGACCCCGGAAGTCCCGCACCCGCGGCAGGGCGATGTGCACCAGCCGGTCCAGGAACTCGTACATACGCTCCCGCCGCAAGGTCACCTTGCAGCCGATCGGCATGCCCTTGCGCAGCTTGAAATTGGCCACCGACTTGCGCGCCTGGCAGACCACCGGCTTCTGGCCGCTGATGAGCGCCAGATCGCGCATGGCATGCTCGATCTTCTTGGCGTCCTGGACCGCCTCGCCCACCCCCATGTTGAGCACGATTTTCTCGAGCCTGGGCACCTGCATGGGGTTCTTGTAGCCGAACCGCTCGATCAGCTTCGGCTTGAGCTCTTCCTCGTAATATCGCTTGAGCCGCGCCATGGATCACCTCAGCGGTCGATGAGCTCACCGGAGCGCTTGGCGTAGCGCACCTTGCGCCCGTCCTCGAGGAAGCGGAAGCCGATCCGGGTCGGCTTGCCGTCCTTGGGATCGATGTGGGCGAGGTTGGAGAGGTGGATCGGCGCCTCCTTGGTGACGATGCCGCCCGGATCCCGGGGCGTGGGGCGCTGATGCCGCTTGACCAGATTGACCCCCTGCACGATCGCCCGCTGCTCCTTGGGAAACACCTTCAGCACCTCTCCGACCTTGCCCTTGTCGCGGCCGGCGATCACCACCACCCGATCGCCCTTTTTGATCCGCGCCGCCATCACAACACCTCCGGCGCGAGCGAGATGATCTTCATGAACCGCTTGGCGCGGAGCTCCCGCGGCACCGGCCCGAAGATGCGCGTGCCGATCGGCTCGCCCTGGCGATTGATGAGCACCGCCGCGTTCTTGTCGAAGCGGATCGCCGACCCGTCGGGCCGCTTGATCGGGGTGCGGGTGCGCACGATCACCGCATGCACCACATCGCCCTTCTTCACCTTGCCGCGGGGGATCGCCTCCTTCACCGAACAGACGATGATGTCCCCCACCGATCCATAACGCCGGCGCGATCCGCCCAGCACCCGGATGCACTGGATGCGCCGGGCGCCGGAATTGTCCGCCACCTCGAGCTGGGTCTCGGGCTGGATCATGCCTCACCCTCCGCCACCGACGCAGCCGCCGCCTCCTCGTAGAGCACCTCGAAGCGCTTGGTCTTGGAGAGCGGCCGGCACTCGCGGATGCGCACCACATCGCCCACCCGACACCGGTTCTCGGGATCGTGGGCGGGATAGCGCTTGGAGCGCCGGATGTACTTCTTGTAGAGCGGGTGCATCACCAGCCGGTCCACCCGCACGATCACCGTCTTGTCCATCTTGTCGCTCACCACCACGCCCTGCAGGATCCGCCTCGGCATCCCTCATCCTCCCTGCTTCGGAGAGGCCTGGGCCCGACGCGCCCGCGCCATCTCGTGCATCACCGTCTTCACCCGGGCGATGTCGCGCCGCACCTGGCGGATGCGCGCGGTGTTCTCCAACTGACCCGTCGCCTTCTGGAACCGCAAGTTGAACTGCTCCTTCTTGAGCTCAAGCAGAAGGCTCTTGAGCTCCTCGAAACTCTTGCCGCGAAGCTCCGCCGCCTTCATGCCTGCGCTCCTCCAGCGCCCGTTGCGCGGGTGACGAACTTGGTCTTGATGGGCAGCTTGGCCGATCCGAGCTCGATCGCCCGGCGCGCGAGCTCCTCCGGCACGCCGTCGATCTCGAACAAAATCCGCCCGGGCTTCACCACCGCCACCCAGTACTCCACCGATCCCTTGCCCTTGCCCATGCGCACTTCGGCGGGCTTCTTGGTCACCGGCTTGTCGGGAAAGACCCGGATCCACACCCGCCCCGTGCGCTTGAGATGGCGCACGATCGCCCGCCTGGCCGCCTCGATCTGCCGCGCGGTGACCCGCTCCGGCTCGAGCGCCTTCATGCCATAGGCGCCGTAGTTGAGCGTGAAGCCGCCCTTGGCCAGGCCCCGGATCCGGCCCTTCTGGACCTTGCGGTACTTGGTGCGCTTCGGCTGCAGCATCGCTCGCCACCCCCTATGCCGTGCGGCCCGCGCTCTGCTGGGCGAACTGGCGATCGTAGGCCATCGGATCGTGCTCCATGATCTCGCCCTTGAAGACCCACACCTTCACCCCGCAGGTGCCGTAGGGGGTGAAGGCGGTGGCGCGGCCGAAGTCGATGTTCGCCCGCAGTGTGTGCAGGGGCACCCGCCCCTCGCGGTACCATTCGCTGCGGGCGATCTCGGCCCCGCCGAGACGGCCCGCCACCTCCACCTTGATGCCCTGCGCCCCCATGCGCATGGCCGCCTGCACCGCCCGCTTCATCGCCCGCCGGAAGGTCACCCGCCGCTCCAGCTGCTGGGCCACGTTCTCCGCCACCAGCTTGGCGTCCAGCTCGGGCTTGCGCACCTCCACCAGGTTGAGCTGCACATCCGCCGGGCACATGGCGGCGAGCTCCTTGCGCAGGGCGTCGATCTCTTGGCCCCGCTTACCGATCACCACCCCGGGCCGGGCCGTGTAGATGGTGATGCGGGCCTTCTTGGCCGGCCGCTCGATGACGATGCGCGAGATCCCCGCCGCCGCAAGCCGCCGCTCGAGAAAGGCGCGGATGCGCAGGTCCTCGGCGAGCAGCTCCCGATATTCCCGCTTTTTCGCGAACCAGCGCGAATCCCAGGTGCGGTTGATCCCCACCCGAAGCCCGATCGGATTGACCTTCTGCCCCATCAGGCCGCCTCCTCCTGCCGCTCCCGCACCACGATCCGCAGCTGGGAGTAGTATTTCAAAATCCGTCCCACCCGCCCGCGGGCGCGCGGCCGATAGCGCTTGAGCACCAGATCCTTGCCCACCGAGGCCTCCGCCACCACCAGCCGGTCGACGTCCAGCCCGTGGTTGTTCTCGGCATTGGCGATCGCCGACTCGAGCGCCTTCTTGACGAACCGGGCCGCCTTCTTGCGGGTGAACTCCAGCGCCACCAGCGCCTTGCCCACCTCCATGCCGCGGATCATCGCCGCCACCAGATTGAGCTTGCGCGGGCTGGTGCGCAGCCGACGCGCCACCGCCAGCGCCTCATTGTCGGCGAGCCTGCGCGGAGCCTTGCGCTTGCCCATGCCTAACCTCGCCTCGCCTTCTTGTCCGCGCCATGCCCGTAGAAGGTACGGGTCGGCGCGAATTCGCCGAACTTGTGACCCACCATGTTCTCGGTCACATAGACCGGGATGAACTTCTTGCCGTTGTAGACCGCAAAGGTCAGCCCCACGAACTCCGGCAGGATGGTGGAGCGCCGCGACCAGGTCTTGATGATCTCGTTGCGGCCCGAAGCCTTCACCCGCTCCGCCTTCTTGATCAGATGCGGATCGACGAACGGACCCTTCCACACCGAACGCGGCATGATCCTACACCTTCCGTGTCTTGGCCAGATGACGGCTGCGCAGGATGAACTTGTCGGTGCGCTTGTTGCGCCGGGTGCGCGCACCCTTGGTCGGCTTGCCCCACGGGCTGACCGGATGGCGGCCGCCGGAGGTGCGCCCCTCGCCGCCGCCGTGCGGATGATCGATGGGATTCATCGCCACCCCGCGCACATGCGGCCTGCGCCCCCGCCAGCGCGACCGTCCCGCCTTGCCGAGACTGATGTTGGCGTGATCGGGATTGGACACCGCGCCGATGGTGGCCATACAGCGCGCATGCACGAGCCGGATCTCCCCCGAGGCGAGCCGCAGCTGGGTGTAGTCGCCGTCGCGGCCGATGATCTGCGCATAGGTGCCGGCCGCCCGCGCGAGCTGCCCGCCCTTGCCGGGCTTGAGCTCGACATTGTGGACGATGGCGCCGATCGGAATGTTGCCGATGGGCGCGGCGTTGCCCGGCTTCACCTCCACCCGCTCGTCCGCCACCACCACATCGCCCGGCTTGAGCCGCTGCGGCGCCAGGATGTAGCTGAGCTCCCCGTCCTCGTACTTGATGAGCGCGATGAAGGCGGTCCGGTTGGGATCGTACTCGAGCCGCTCCACCACCGCCGGCACCCCGAACTTGCGGCGCCGGAAGTCCACCAGCCGATAGCGGCGCTTGTGCCCGCCGCCGCGCTGCCAGACCGTGATCCGCCCCTGGTTGTTGCGCCCGCCGCTCTTGGTCAGGCCCACCGTGAGCGCCTTGACCGGCTTGCCCTTCCACAGCTCGCCGCGGTCCACCAGCACCAGCTGGCGCCGCCCGGGGCTCGTCGGCTTGTAGGTCTTGAGCGCCATCGCCTCACACCCCCGTCATGACGTCGATGCTGTGCCCCTCGGCCAGGCGCACATAGGCCTTCTTCCAGTCCTTGCGCCGGCCCATGCGGCCGCGAAACCCCTTGCGCTTGCCCTTGACGATCAGGGTGTTGACCTTCTCCACCTTGACCCCGAACAGCGCCTCCACCGCCGCCTTGATCTCCGGCTTGGTGGCGTCCTTGCGCACCTCGAACGCCACCTGGTTGTGCTCGAGCAACCGGGTGGTCTTCTCGGTCACAATCGGCCGGATGATCACGTCATAGTGCCTGATTGCGCTCATCGCAGCCGCTCCTGGAGCCGTTCCACCGCATCCGGGGTGAGCACCAGATGCTCATGCCGCAGAATGTCGTACACATTGGCGCCGATCTGCGGCAGCAACTGCACTTTGGGCAGGTTGCGGGCCGCCAGCCGGAAGTTGGCATCCGGCTCGCCGCCGGTGACGATCAGCACATCCCGCAACCCGAGCGCCAGAAGACGCTGCCAGAGCAGCTTGGTCTTCGGCTCCTCCAGCGCAAGCCCGTCCATGATCCACAGCCGCTCGCCCCGCAGCTTGTCCGCGAGCGCGCACTTGAGACCGAGCCGCCGCACCTTCTTGGGCAGGTCGATGGCATGGTCCCGCGGCCGGGGTCCGAAGGCGCGCCCGCCGCCCACGAAGATGTTGGCCCCGCGGCTGCCGTGGCGCGCCCGCCCGAGACCCTTCTGGCGATAGAGCTTGCGCTTGGAATAGGCCACCTCGCCCCGCGTCTTGACCTTGTGGGTGCCCTGCCGACGCTTGGCCAGCTGCCACACCACCACCCGATGCAGGATGTCCGGCCGCACCTCGACCCCGAACACCGACTCGTCCAGCTCGATCTGCCCCACCTGCTCGCCGGCGAGGTTGCGGATCGGCAGCTGCATGGCTCACTCCTCGCCCGCCTGTTGATCCTCGCCCACCACATGCACCTCGAGCGCCTCGCCGCCCTGCACCACCGCGGCCGGCCAGGGCGCCTCCTTGGGCAGGGGCTTCTTCACCGCATCGCGCACCAGCACCCAGCCGCCCCGCGGCCCGGGCACCGCACCCTTGACCAGGATCAGACCGCGCTCGGGATCGACGCCGAACACCTCGAGGTTCTGCACCGTCACCCGCCGATGCCCCATGTGCCCGGCCATCTTCTTGCCCTTGAACACCTTGCCGGGATCCTGGCGCTGGCCGGTGGAGCCGTGCGAACGGTGCGCGAGCGACACCCCGTGGCTGGCCCGCAGGCCGCCGAAGCCGTGCCGCTTCATGGGGCCGGCGAACCCCTTGCCGATCGAGATCCCGGTCACGTCCACATACTGGCCGGCCACGAAATGACCGGCATGCAGCCGCACCCCGGGCTCCAGCAGCGCATCCTCCGAGACCCGGAACTCGGCCAGCTTGCGCTTCGGCTCCACCTTGGCCTTGGCGAAATGACCCCGCATCGGCTTGGTCACGTTCTTCGGCTTGGCCCGCCCGGCGCCGAGCTGGACCGCCACATAACCGTCCCGCTCCCGGGTGCGCACCGCCACCACCTCGCAGTCCTCCACCTTGAGCACGGTGACGGGCACATGGCTGCCGTCCACGCCGAACAGCCGCGTCATGCCGACCTTCTGGGCGATCAATCCGGTGCGCATCGGCGGGCCCCTAGAGCTTGATCTCCACATCCACCCCGGCCGCGAGATCGAGCTTCATGAGCGCGTCCACGGTCTGCGGGGTGGGATCGATGATGTCCAACAGCCGCTTGTGGGTGCGGATCTCGAACTGCTCGCGGCTCTTTTTGTCGATGTGCGGCGATCGGTTGACGGTGAAGCGCTCGATCCGGGTGGGAAGCGGGATCGGGCCGCGCACGCGCGCCCCGGTGCGCTTCGCCGTGCTCACGATCTCGCGCACCGACTGGTCCAGCACGCGGTGATCGAACGCTTTGAGGCGAATGCGGATTTTCTCGGCCTGCATGGCGGCCCGCCCTCCTGCAATCCCCGGATTCCCCTCACTCCAGGACTTCGGTGACGACGCCGGCGCCGACGGTGCGTCCGCCTTCGCGGATGGCGAAGCGCAGGCCCTGTTCCATGGCGATGGGCTGGATGAGGTTGACCTCGAGGGTGACGTTGTCGCCCGGCATCACCATCTCCACCCCCTCCGGCAGCTTGATCGAACCGGTCACATCCGTGGTCCGGAAATAAAACTGCGGACGGTAGTTGGAGAAAAACGGCGTGTGCCGACCACCCTCCTCCTTGGTGAGCACATACACCTCCGCCTTGAACCGGGTGTGCGGGGTGATCGAACCCGGCTTGCACAACACCTGACCCCGCTCCACCTCATCCCGCTTGATCCCACGCAACAAAATGCCGACGTTGTCCCCGGGCAGCCCCTCATCGAGCAGCTTGCGGAACATCTCGATGCCGGTGCACACCGTCTTCTGGGTGGGACGCAACCCCACAATCTCCACCTCATCATTGAGCCGCACCACACCCCGCTCGATGCGACCCGTCACCACCGTGCCCCGGCCCGAAATCGAAAACACATCCTCGATCGGCATCAAAAACGGCTGATCCTTGGGCCGCTCCGGCTGCGGAATGTACTCGTCCACCGCCGCCATCAACTTCACAATCGAATCCCGACCGATCTCCGGATCGCGACCCTCCAAGGCCGCCAGCGCCGACCCCGACACCACCGGCACCTCGTCGCCCGGAAAACCATACTTCGACAACAGCTCCCGAACCTCCAACTCCACCAGCTCCAACAACTCCGGATCGTCCACCATGTCCACCTTGTTCAAATACACCACCAACGCCGGCACACCCACCTGACGCGCCAACAAAATATGCTCCCGCGTCTGCGGCATCGGACCATCCGCCGCACTCACCACCAAAATCGCACCATCCATCTGCGCCGCACCCGTGATCATGTTCTTCACATAATCCGCATGCCCGGGACAATCCACATGCGCATAATGACGCTTCTCCGTCTCATACTCCACATGCGCCGTGTTGATCGTGATCCCGCGCGCCTTCTCCTCCGGCGCCTTGTCGATCTGATCATAACTCGTATACTGAGCCCGACCCTCCTCCGCCAACACCTTCGTAATCGCCGCCGTCAACGTCGTCTTCCCATGATCCACATGACCAATCGTCCCAATATTCACATGCGGCTTCGTCCGCTCAAACTTCGCCTTGGCCATGGCTCACCTCTCCGTCTCTCGTCTGTGTCGCTCACGCGTACTTGGCGCGGATCTCCTCGGCCACCTGCTGGGGCACGGGCTCGTAGTGGTCGAACTGCATGGTGTACTGGGCGCGGCCCTGGGACAGCGAGCGCAGTGTGCTCACATAGCCGAACATGGTGGCGAGCGGCACCAGCGCCCGGATCACCTGGGCGTTGCCGCGCGGTTCCATGCCCAGGATCTGGCCGCGGCGGCTGTTCAGATCGCCGATGATGTCGCCCATGTACTCCTCGGGGGTCACCACCTCCACCTTCATCACCGGCTCGAGCAGGATCGGCGCCGCCTTCTGCGCCGCCTCCCGGAATGCGGCCCGCCCGGCGATCTCGAAGGCGAGCGCCGAGCTGTCCACCTCGTGGTGGCTGCCGTCGACCAGCTCCACCTGCACGTCCACCACCGGAAAGCCGGCCAGAATCCCGCTCTGCATGGCGGATTCCACGCCCTTCTGCACGCCCGGGATGAACTCCTTGGGGATGGCGCCGCCCACCACCTTGTTCTCGAACACGAGCCCCGCACCCCGCTCGGCGGGATGCAGCCGCATCTTCACCCGGGCGAACTGGCCGGCACCGCCGGTCTGCTTCTTGTGGGTGTAGTCCGCCTCGGCGCTGCGGGTGATGGTCTCCCGGTAGGCCACCATCGGCTGGCCCACGTTGCAGTCGACCTTGAACTCGCGTTTGAGACGGTCGACGATGATCTCGAGATGCAGCTCGCCCATGCCCTTGATCAGGGTCTGGCCGGTCTCGGGATCGATCCCCACCCGGAACGAGGGATCCTCCTGGGCCAGCTTCTGCAGCGCCTGGGACAGTTTCTCCTGATCCGCCTTGGTCTTGGGCTCCACCGCCACCTCGATCACCGGCTCCGGGAACTCCATGCGCTCGAGCACGATGGGCCGCTCGGGATCGCACAGCGTGTCGCCGGTGGTGGTCTGCTTGAGGCCGACCAGGGCGATGATGTCCCCCGCATGCGCCTCCTTGATTTCCTCGCGCTGGTTGGCGTGCATGAGGAGAATGCGCCCGACCCGCTCGCGTCGGCCCTTGACCGAATTGGCCACGTAGCTGCCGGAGACGAGGCGGCCCGAATAGATGCGCACGAAGGTGAGGGTGCCGACGAAGGGATCGGTCATGATCTTGAAGGCGAGACCGGCCAGCGGCTCGTCGTCCTCGGGCCGGCGCTGTTCCTCCTCGCCGCTCTGGGGATTCACCCCCACCACCGGCGGCAGATCCGCGGGCGAGGGCAGATAGTCCACCACCGCATCGAGCAGCGGCTGGACGCCCTTGTTCTTGAAAGCGGAGCCGCACAGCACCGGCACCAGCTGGCCGGAGATGGTGCCACGGCGCAGACAGCGCACCAAAGTCGCCTCGTCCGGCTCCTCCCCCTCGAGATACGCCATCATGGCCTCTTCATCGAGCTCGACCGCCGCCTCGATGAGCTCGGTGCGCGCCCGCTCGGCCTCCTCCCTGAGCTCCTCTGGGATCGCCACATAGGAGAAGCGCGCGCCCAAGGTCTCCTCGTGCCACACGATGCCCCGGTTGCGCACCAGGTCCACCACGCCGCGAAACTCCGCCTCCGCCCCGATCGGCAGCGTCACCGGCACCGCCCGGGCACCGAGCCGGTCCTGGATCATCTGCACGCAACGCCCAAAGTCGGCGCCGATGCGGTCCATCTTG
>Ga0256839_1005808_pt1 | contig 11185 bp, 16 predicted proteins | sample 354166metaG_FD_185968 | JGI IMG/M metagenome (GOLD analysis project Ga0256839, IMG submission 185968) | Hydrothermal vent microbial communities from Mid Atlantic Ridge, Atlantic Ocean - 354-166 | ecosystem: Environmental > Aquatic > Marine > Hydrothermal vents | place: Atlantic Ocean: Mid... | reverse complement strand
AGACTGCAATGTACATCGCCTATCCTGTACGCAGACTGCAGGAGTATCCCGCAGCTCTTGAAGACGCCCTCCCTCCTGAGCTTGCGGAGCAGCTCCGTGAGCTCAGAGGCTACAGGCTCAGCCGTGACGCCAAGCTTGCAGAATACCGCCGCATCACTGAGTCCTATCTGGCAGAGCTTGACGACCAGGAGAGAGCAGAGGTTGCGGAGCTGATGCGTGTCTCTGCGCCGGGGTACCCCTTCATCCCCCAGCCCAGGGAGCGCACGGGCATAGTAAAGCTCAGCCTGAAGAGCTTTCGTGCTGAAGCGAGCACCGTGCTTGAGGGCAGGCTGCTCAACCAGTTCTCCTTAGACGAGCACCGTGGCTACCTGCGGGTTGCGCTCAGCACGGGCAATGACAACCTGGTAAGGGTGCTGGACAGCAGGCTTGAGCAGGTGGGCGTGGTGGACAGCCTCGGGAAGAAGGGCGAGCGCATCTTCGGAGTCAGGTTCGCCGGCGACTTTGGCTACGTGGTGACCTTCAGGCAGACCGACCCCTTCTATGTTATTGACCTCTCTGACCCCGAAAACCCTGCAATGGCTGGCGAGCTGGAGATGCCCGGCTACTCCTCCTACCTGCACCCCCTCTCTGACGGGCTGGTGCTCGGCGTCGGCATGCAGGACAGGAGGGTGAAGCTCTCGCTCTTTGACGTCAGCACGCCGGAAGAGCCCGTGGAGCTTGACAGGGTGCTGCTGCCGGAGCCCGTGACCGAGGCTGTGCGCAACCACAGAGCCTTCCTGGCAGACCCCGAAAGAAAGGTGTTCTTCATCCCGGGTGCAGGTGCAGCCTACCTGTACTCCTACTCCGGGGGCACCCTGACGCCCATCCTGGAGCTGCCTGGCAGGTGGAGGAGGGCTGCATATATAGGGGAGTACATGTATATCCTTTCAGATGAGCGAGTGGTTGCGGTGGATGAGCGCACCTGGGAGACTGCCGGGGAGCTGCTCCTGAGCAGAAAGGAGGGTACGTGGTGGAAATAAAGCTGAGCAGGCGCACCTTTGAAGCCCTGGTCTCGGAAACCAGGATTGAAATCCTGAGAAAGCTGGACAGAAGACCCATGACGGTGAGCGAGCTTGCCAGAGAGCTCGGCATAGCCAAGTCGGCGGTGCACGAACACCTTGCGAAGCTGGTGGAAGCAGGGCTGGCTGAGAGGGTGGCAGGGGAGAGGAAGTGGGTTTACTACCGCCTCACGCCCCAGGCGGTTGCCCTTCTGCACCCTGAATCCAAGTACCGCCTGCTGGTTCTGCTGGGCACGGGGCTGCTGGCGCTTACCGGCGGCACCGCCCTTGTGCTGCGCTCCCTCTACAGGGGTGCCGCACCCGCCCAGCCCACATCCTACATGGCGGCTGGCTACTCCGAGATTGTACCCAAGGCTGCAAACCTGAGCACTGCGCCAGTTCAGGCTTCACCTGCCAGGGAGCTGACGTTGCAGGCGGGCACACAGAGCATAGCGGGTGCGGCGCTTCTCCTGCTCGGCATGCTGCTGCTTCTGCTCTGGTACAGAAAGCGCAGAGCTCTTCAGAAAAGGTATATACGTTAACCCTCTCGCAGTAACATCAGGTGATGCAGAATGGCTGGTAAGGTGCTCACGGCAACGGACGGGAATTTTGATGACATCGTGAGGGAGCATCCCGTGCTGCTGGTTGACTTCTGGGCGAGCTGGTGCTTCCCGTGCAAGATGATAGCTCCCACCATTGAGGAGCTTGCGGAGGATTTTGAGGGGCAGGTGACCTTTGCCAAGCTGAATGTGGATGAGAACCCCGAGACCGCCAGAAAGTTTGGAATAACCAGCATCCCGACCCTGGTGCTCTTCAAGAACGGCAAGGTGGCTGACAAGGTTATCGGAGCGGTGCCGAAGGAGCACCTTGCATCAAGGATAAAGATGCACCTGCAGTAGATGAGTGTGCTTTTTTTCCTTCTCCTGTTTTCCTTTCTGGCGTCCTTTGCGCTCACGCCTGCGGTTGCGCGCTGGGCGCTCGGCAGGGGTTTCAGCGGCAGGGACCTGCACAAGGAGCATGCTCCGGAGGTGCCCGAGCAGGGGGGTGTGGGTTTTATGGCGGTGTTTCTCGCCGCCGCTCTGGTCTATGCTGTGCTGGAGAAGCCCGAGCCCTGGTACTTCCTCGCCGTAGCCGCGGGCGTCGCCCTTGCAGCCATCGGCTATGCTGACAGGCTCAGGAGGATGGGTGCACGGGAGAAGCTGGGCTATCCGCTGCTGCTCTCCCTGCCTGTAGCCGCCTATCTCTGGCATTCCGGGGCACCTCCAGCACTGGTTCTGCTTTCGCCCCTCCTCTTCATGGCTGCCTGTAACTTCACTAACATGCTGGCAGGCTTCAACGGACTTGAGGCTGGAGTTAACGGCATTGCCGCCACAGCCCTCGGCATAGCCGCCATGCTGAAGGGCAGCCAGGACGCGGGGGCACTGCTCCTGCTGCTCGGCGCAGCCATGCTGGGCTTTCTGCCCCACAACTTCTACCCTGCGAGGGTGTTTCCGGGGGATGTGGGCACCCTCCCGGCGGGTGCCGTGATGTTCGTGGCGGCAGCATTTTCGGGCATGCTCGCCGAGCTTGCCCTGGTGCTCCTGCCCCACACCGTAGATGCGCTGCTGAAGTTTGCAAGCGCCGGCATAATGACCAGGGAATCCCAGAAGCCCACCCTGCTTGTGGCTGGGAAGCTCTATCCGCCTGCGGGCGGCAACCTCTCCCTGCCCAGGCTGCTGCTTCTCATGAAGCCCATGCACGAGCGAAGCCTGGTGCTGTGCATCTATGCCCTTGAGCTTATGGCTGCAGCGCTGGCGGTGGCAATCTGAGGGTCGCAACCCTTAACTACCTTCATGCCCAAGGATGTGGCATGCTCTGGGTTGACATAACCAACCTGCCCCACGCCAGGCTCTTCAGGAGGCTGATAGCCTCAAGGCGCTGCTTTGTGACCGCGAGAGAGCACACCTTCCTGCACGAGCTGCTTGAGAGCATGGGCATACCCTTCCGCAGCGCTGGCAGGTACGAGCGCACCGCTGAGGCAAAGCTGATAGCAAGCGCCGAGCGGGTGCGCGAGCTTGCAGAGCTTGTCATGGAGAGGCGGCACGAGATAACCGCAAGCATCGCAAAGCACAGCGTTGAGGCGCCCAGGGTGAGCTTCGGCCTGGGCATACCCCACGTGCAGCTTGTGGACAACGAGCATGCTGAGAAGCAGAACCGCCTCACCCTGAGCCTCTGTGAGCGCATAGTTGTGCCTGAAGCTACAGATGTTCGCGAGCTCATCCGGCAGGGTGCAGAGCGGAGCAGGCTGGTGCGCTTCAGGGGGGTGTTTGAGTACGAGCACCTGCGGGACTTCAAACCCGACCCCTCGGTTATCTCAGGCTACGGGCTGAAGCCGCGGGAGTACGTGCTCTACCGTCCGCCCCCCACAGGCGCATCCTACTGCCCCGGCGAAGACCTAACTGAGAGCTACCTGCGCGAGCTGGGCAGGCGCTACACCCTGGTCGTGGTGCCCAGGACAGAGGCACAGGTGGGCGGCGCACTGTGCGTGCGCTCCGCGGACACGCTGAGCCTGAGCTACTTCGCACGTGCGGTTCTCAGCGGCGGGGGCACGATGACCCGGGAGGCGGCGCTCATGGGCACCTGCTCCATCTCCCTTTACTCCGGCAGGATGCTCGGGGTGGACAGGTGGCTCATCTCTGAGGGCGTGCTCTTCAGAGCCACCTCCCCTGAGGAGGCGGTGGAGCTGGTGGAGGCGGCTGAGGCAGGGGAGCTCAGGGAGCGGGCTGAGAGCCTGCGTGAGCGCATGGAGAGCCCTCTGGATCAGGTGGAGCGGGTGCTGGATTCGCTTTAGCTGCTTTACCAATGTTACCTTAGCCGCTTGCTGTGGTATGGTGAAGAGGAAGAGGCGCAGGGTTGCAATGCCCGCCTCCGGAGCAGGGCTTGTGAGGTACATGGAGGAGGAGGGCAGGGGGCTGAAGCTCAAGCCCGAGCAGGTGATATACGCGGCGCTTGCCCTTCTCGCTCTTGAGCTGCTGGTGAAGCTGGGGTTCATTTAGATGAAGGTTGCTCTAACCCTGCCCCTGGGCAAGAAAAGCAGCGCTCAGGAGGTGGCTGAGCGCTGTGGCTTTGAGCTCGTACCCCTTCATGTAATTGAGCTTGTTCCCAGGAGCTGTGCGGAAATTTCTGCGGCTGCGGGGGCGCTGAGCCGGTACGACTGGGTGGTGCTCACCAGCGCCTACGGGGTTGAGGTGATGCACCGCTGCTTTGGCGAGGAGCTGGCTAATGCAAGGATAGCCTGCGTGGGCAGGAAGACTGCAGAGGCACTGAAGGAGCACGGCATATCTCCAGCTCTGGTGCCGTCGGAGTACAGGGGCGCCGCCCTCGCCAGGGAGCTGGAAGCCGTTGCTGAGGATGCGAGGGTGCTTCTCGCGAGAGCCTCGGCAGGCGCTGAGGAGCTGGTGCAGGCGCTCCGGGGTTTTGCGAGGGTGGTGGAGGTGCACCTCTACGACTCCCGCATCCCCTCCAGCACCGAAAGCGTGCGGCGGTTTGCGGAGCTTCTTCACAGGCGGGAGCTTGCGGGCGTGGTGTTCACCTCGCCGCTCAGCGTTGAGCATCTGCTGCGGCTTCTCCCGGAGGCGGGGGAGCTGCTGAGGGGTGTGAGCGTGGTTGCCATAGCCCCCGGCACACGCAGGACGCTGGAGAGGCACGGCATACCCGCCCGCATGCCAGCCAGCTACACCGTGGAGGAATGCCTGAAGCTCATACGGAGGATGGTGGATGAGCAGAGCGGTTCTCTGGCCGAGGTACTTTGACTCCGCATGTTCAAGGCAGAAGGGCAGGAGGGTGCCCAGGAGCCTGGCGGTGCCCTCGCCTGAGCTTGAGGAGCTGCTTCAGGCGGCACGCAGGCTGGGGCTTGAGTGCGAGGCTGAAGAGCAGGCGGCGCATCCTGCTGAGTGGTGGCGGCGCAGGGGCAGGCTGCTGGTGGAGAAGAGCATGCCCAAGACAGAGCTAATAAGGCAGATTGCCGCGGAGCTCAGAAGAGCACGCTCCTCAGGTAGCTGACCGCACTCCTGAGCTCCTCCTCACCCCTTGCCGAGTACTCAATGCAGGGCAGCACGTCCTCGCTGAGCACCCTTCCGAAGTCCACACCGCATCCCCTGCCGGGAGGCGTGTCCTCTGCCCCCCGCAGGTGCACCTCCCTCACCTCCTCTACCGGGGGTATAACAGCCTCCGGCACTTCACCGCAGTCAAGCACGTGCATGGTGTCTGCCAGCACCCCGAAGCCCTCACCGAGCTCTCTGCACAGCTCCGCAGCCTGCCTCAGGGAGGGAAACAGCGTGCTCCGCTTGGGGCTGAGGGGCTCTATCAGCACGGTAACCCCCAGCTCCACGGCGAGGGGCTGCAGCTCCGCATAGCTGCGCCTGCACCGCTCCTCAGCCCCTGCCGTGTGCTCTCCGTACCCCGGCACCGTTACCACGTACTCCGCCCCGGTCTCGGAGGCTAAGCGCATGCTCTCAGCCACATGCCTCACTGCAAGCTTCCTCTCGCCACGAGCTTCTGCCCCCAGGCTCAGCCAGTGCAGGTCGTAAGCCTGAACCGAGGCTGCAGAGACAGAGTAGCTCTCCAGGAGCTCTGGCTCGCGTATGTGCGTCAGCTCAATTCCCAGTGCGAGCTCCTCAAAAAGCTCCAGCACCCTCCCTGCAGGAAGCTCAACCACCCTGTCGGCGGCACACAGCACTACTGGTACTCCCTCCAGGTGTACCTGCACTTGGTGCACCTGTAGAACCTGGTCTCAGCCTCATCAGCCTTGCGGGTCTGCAGCAGCCACCACTCAGCCTCCAAGTTTCCGCACTTCCTGCACTCGGCTCTGGTTGTGGGTAGCGTGCGCACCTCCTCCTCAACCACAACCACATCCCTCTTCTTCCCGCCGCCTTCAGTGACTATCCTGTACTCATCCTCGTTCTCCAGCTCTTTTATCCTGCCGCACTTGGTGCACACCAGCTTTCCATCCTTAGGCAGCATCAGCCCGCCACACTCACAGAACATCTCCAGCCCTCTCCAGAAAGTCCTCTATTATCCTTACGTGGTCAAAGGCGAGGGGTAGCGAAAGAGCCTCCTCCGGCTCAAACACGCCCACCTGTGCTGCATCGCTTCCAGCCACCGGCTCACCTCTGCCCCTGAGCACGAAGCACACGCTCACCACGTGCCCCCTGGGGTCCCTGTCAGGAGCCGAGTAAACGCCGAGCAGCGACACCACCTCAGCCTCCACGCCCGTCTCCTCCCTGACCTCCCTGAGCACCGCCTGCTCCACAGTCTCACCGCACTCCACGAAACCCCCGGGAAGAGCCCAGCTCCCCGCAAAAGGCTCCCTGCCCCTGCGCACCAGCACAACCCTGCCCTCAAGGGTGAGCACCGCATCCACCGCAAGCGCTGGTGCGGGTCTTCCGCGGCACTCACAAAGGCACCTGCCCACCTCTCACAGCCTCCCAGCTCCTCCTGAGCAGCGCGGCGAAAGCCTCCGCCTCGCTCACCTCACGTCTCATTGCCCTCTCCAGCACATCCACGCACTCCTCTATGCTCAGCCTGCCGAGCAGCACCGCCTCTGCTACCAGGCTCTCGGCAAAATCCCCCAGGCTGTGCCTCGTGCCCCTTCTGGCATGTGCCCTGAGCCCCGCGAGCTGCACAGCCTCTGCCAGCACGGCATTTGGCACCTTTCTGCCCGTCACCCTGCCTGCTGCCCTTGAAAGCGCCAGCGAGTAGCTCAGGTTAAGTATTGCATCACCTATCTTTGCAAGCTCCTCAAACCCTGCCCTGAATCCGAGAAGCGGATATACCCTCTGCCTCATGGCAGCTTACCTTCAAGCTCCTGAAACTCCATCTTTATCTTCTCAAGCACCTGCTTCAGCACGAACCTGGGCGGCGAGGGTATGCCGTAGTCCAGCTTCTTGGCTTCCTCCACGTACCTCCTGAGGGTGGACTCTGGAATGCCGGTGCTTGCAGCCAGCTCCTTCACGTCTGCTGTGAGCAGCATGTTGGCGCTCTTTATGCCGGCAGCCTCAAGCTGCTCCTTCCTTTTTGGTCCGATGCCCGGCACAGCCGTAAGCTCAACCTCCCTCTCACCCTCCCTCGGCACCTCCACGCCATCCTTCACCTGCAGGAACACCACCGGCTTTGCCACCAAGGGGTGGTCTATCCTGTAGGAAGCCACCTCCACCCTGGGGTCTCTGCTCAGAGCTTCCCTGAGCAGATTGCAGAAGGTGTGGTCCTCTCCGGCAACCTCAAACTCCAGCACGCTATCACTCTCTTCAATCACCCTTATCTCCATCATCCACCACCTTATATCATACCCTTGCCGTAGTTTGAAGAGTACTTCCTCGTCTCGTGCCTGCCGCAGTTGGGGCACACCAGGCGTGAGCCCTCAAGGTTGAGGGGCAGGTTGCAGGATGTGCAGTAAGCCTTTATCGCTCCCAAGGGGCGGTCAACGGTGCTGAGCGCTATGGGTATGCGTCTGGTGTTTGTGACCTTGGCGAGCACTATGTCGCCTGCCTTGATTTCCCTGTCAATGTCCTGCACGTAGTTGGGGCGGAGCTGTGATATGTGTATGGTGCCGTACACGTTCCCAGGAAGCTCGCGCTTGGTATGCACCAGGCGCAGCAGCTTAACCAGCGCAAACTGCTGCTTCACATCAACAACCCTGCACACCGCTATGTCACCAGCCCTCGGCTCGGGCACGGTGGTGTGGGGCACCACCTCAATCCTGCGGTCCTTCATGTTTATTCTGAGCACTCCCGTCAGGGAGGCAAATATCTTCCCGTCCTCCTCGTAGGTCCCCCTGCCGGGTATAAATTCCTCGCTGAATCCCAGCTCTGTGCCGGGAACCACAAACTCTCCCGCCTTCTTCATGCTGCTTTCCTCCTCAATCTACAACTATCCTGTATATGTCAACGTCCACGTGCCTCTTCTCCTTCCTGTGGAAGCTGTAACTTCTCGGAAGCTCAAACTTCGCCTCCACCAGCTCCGCTGCCCTGCATCCCAGCTCCTTCAGGTAGCGGAGCACAAAACTCCTGGTTGAGCGCTTGTGTATTGAGTAAACCACAGGCGCTATCTCCACAGCCTTGCTCAGAAACACCCTGTCCGCACCCCTGCGGTGCACCCCAAAGGGAGGATTCTGAAGCACAGTGTCGGCTCTCCCTGAGATGCCTCTGACGTCCTCTCTGATAAACTCTATGTTATCAATGGCAAATTTTCCCGCATTCTCCCTGGCTGTGAGCAGCGCCTCCTGGTCTGCATCCACGCCCACGACCCTTCTTGCCCCCAGCAGCGCCGCACCGATGCCCAGCCTGCCGGTGCCGCAGCCCAGGTCATAGACCACCTTCCCCAGGATGTCTCCCCTGAGCAGCGCAAGCACCAGCAGCTCTGCCGCAATTCCCGCGGGGGTGACGTACTGCTCAAGCTCTATCTTTGGCGAGCTAAAGCCGGCGCACCTCTGCAGCGCAATTTCAAGCTCCTTCTTGTCCATGCCTCCCCCTCAGCGTGTACACTAAGCTGGTGGCGCTGAGCGCCAGGTTTGCGGCAAGCATGACCTGAACCATCTGCAGGGGTGTCTCGTGGAAGAGCAGTAAAAGCAAGACCTCAAGCAGCGTGAAGCCTGAGAAGAGCAGAACGTAGCGCATGTTTCTTATCGCAAGGTGATAGTTGAGGATTATCGCCGAGGTGGAGAACAGCAGCATGGTGATGCTGTAGGGCAGGAGAAGCGGCAGCGCTGCAGCATAGCTTGAGCCGAAGACCGTGACAACCACCCCGGGGAATAGCCAGTAAAGCAGAACCACACCTCCCGAGAGCGCAGATGCATACTTCAGGCACCTCAGCAGCAGCCCCGTGGTGTTTTCCCCCTTAGCGTGCGCCTCGGCAATCATGGGGAACATCACTGCATAAATTGCCGAGGGGAAGAAGAAGCTGATTTTGCCGAGAACGCTGGCTGAGGCGTAGAGCCCCGCCTCCTTAGCTGAGAAGAAGTACTTTGCCAGCACAACGTCCAGGTTGGCTGGCACCGAAAAGCAGAGCATCGCCACCAGCACGGGCAGGGAGTAGGAGTAGAAGGCGGAGAAGCTGAACCTCTTAGAGGAGCCGCCCATGTGGGGCGAGATGAGCAGGATGCCGGCTATTAGCGCGAGCAGCAGCCCCAGAGCCGTGCTTGCAAGCGCTCCCGTGACGCCGTAGCCAAGCCATACCAGAACAACGCCTATAACGAGCTTTGCGCCGGCGCTTATTATGTTGAGGGAGCCCACCGCCATAAAGCGCTTCATTCCCCTGAGCACCCCCCAGGGCACGGGCAGGAGAAAGGTGAGCAGCAGGATGAGCGCAAGCATGCGGACGTCTTCTAAGGGAACTCTCAGGAGCTCTGCAATGGTGCCTGAGGCGATGAGCACCGAGGCGCTCACAGCTATCCCCAGCATCCCGGAGCGGCGAAGTGCACCCGAGATAAACGCACCCGTGCTCTCGCCGCCGGCTTTCAGCCTGGAGATGAAGCTCGTGGTGCTGGTGGTGAGGGTCTGGGAGACGACACTGCTCATGTAGAAGATGGCAAAGAGCGCCCCGAAGATGCCGTACTCCTCGGGACCCAGCATCCTGCCCATGGTCACCTGATACAGGTAGTTCAGGATGTGGGTGGCGATGGAGGCAACGAACATCACGCTCCCGTACCTGAGCACGTCGTCTCCCGAAAGCCTGCGCATCAGCCGCTGCTTCATCCTCCTGTCCTCCAGTGTTCAGAGTATCCCTGCCGGGCAGGTATATAATGCTTCTGCCATCTTTTATCTGTGGCGTCCTGAAGGAGTATCCCGTGATTGACGTTCTACACCCCACACTGACGCAGTTCTTCCCACCGCATCACGGCGCTCTGGCGGTAGGTTTATATCCATGCAGGTGGAGCAATATTTATTGCAGAGGGCAGGGTGGACATATTTAGTAACCACAGGTTAGAAAAAGGTGGTGAAGATGGAGGTGCTGATAGAGCTGTTCACCTCCCCCACCTGTCCGCACTGCGTCAGAGCCAGGCAGGTGGTGGAGAGGGTGGTGAAGCAGATGCCGGGAGTGGTGGTGATAGAGCGGGAGGTCTCAAGCCCTGAGAATGCAGAGCTTGCCCGCAGGTACGGCATAACAGCCGTGCCCACCATGGTGATAAACGGCAGGTACGTGCTCACGGGAGTGCCGAGTGAGGAGCGGCTGGTGCAGTACATAACAAAAGCGAGGTGATGCATGTGGAGGTTGAACTCAAGGTAGTTGAGGCGATGGCAAGGGACGTGGGAAGGGGGATAGCCAGGATAGACCCCTTGGTGATAGAGGAGCTTGACCTGAGCTCGGGGGATGTGGTTGAGATACGGGGAAAGAAGAGGACGGTGGCGAGGGTGTGGCCCGGGTACCCCGAGGACAGGGGGCAGAGGACCATAAGGATAGACGGCTACATACGCAGGAATGCGGGCGTTGGAATAGACGACAAGGTGAAGATAAAGAAGGTCACCGCACAGCCTGCAAAGCTGATAAAGCTTGCCCCCACAGAGGAGCTCAGGATTGTGGGAGGTGAAGCCTACCTGCGCCAGTACTTGGAGAACATGGCGATGACCAAGGGGGATGTGATAGAGATAAACATAATGGGACGTAAAATCGGACTGGTTGTCACCTCTCACCAGCCACCCGCGGATGCGGTTATAGTAACCTACGCAACCGAGGTGCAGATCAGCGAGAAGCCTGCAAAGCTTCCTGAGAGAATTCCCAGGGTAACCTACGAGGACATCGGCGGGCTCAGGGAGGAGATTCGCAAGGTAAGGGAGATGATAGAGCTGCCGCTGAAGTACCCCGAGATATTTGAGCGTCTGGGTGTGGAGGCACCCAAGGGCGTGCTGCTGCACGGTCCCCCAGGCACGGGAAAGACGCTCTTAGCCAAGGCGGTTGCCAACGAGACGGAGGCGAACTTCTACAGCATCTCGGGACCCGAGATTATGAGCAAGTTTTACGGTGAGAGCGAGGAGAGGCTCAGGGAAATCTTCAGGGAGGCTGAGGAGAATGCTCCCAGCATCATCTTCATTGATGAGATTGACGCTATTGCGCCGAAGCGTGAGGAGGTGCACGGCGAGGTTGAGAGGCGCGTGGTTGCGCAGCTTCTGGCGCTG
>Ga0256839_1005807_pt1 | contig 11186 bp, 8 predicted proteins | sample 354166metaG_FD_185968 | JGI IMG/M metagenome (GOLD analysis project Ga0256839, IMG submission 185968) | Hydrothermal vent microbial communities from Mid Atlantic Ridge, Atlantic Ocean - 354-166 | ecosystem: Environmental > Aquatic > Marine > Hydrothermal vents | place: Atlantic Ocean: Mid... | reverse complement strand
GATGTCTTGCGCCGGGCTATGGGCAAGAAAGACAAAGAGGAAATGGCGCGTCAAGAATCGCGCTTTGTGGACGGGGCGGCTGAAAATGGCGTTAAAAGCTCTCTCGCTAAGCAGATATTTAATCTGGTCAATGAATTTGCTGGCTATGGTTTCAACAAATCTCACGCCGCCGCCTATGCCATGATTTCCTATCGTACGGCCTATCTAAAAGCCCATCATCCGGTGGAATTTTTGGCGGCGTCCATGAGCCTCGACATCAGTAATGTAGATAAATTGGCGCTATTTGCCCGTGAAGCCAAACAAATGAAAGTGGAGGTCGCGCCGCCCTGCGTCAACCGTAGTGGTGCGGATTTCGAAGTTGCAGACGGCAAAATTCTTTACGCCCTTGGTGCCATTAAAAATGTAGGAGTCGAGGCTATGCGCCATTTAGTCATGGTGCGCGAAGAGGGTGGGGCATTCCTTGATATGTTTGACTTCGCCCGCCGTGTTGATGCGCGAATTGTCAATAAACGTGCCTATGAAAACTTGGCAAAGGCGGGCGCATTTGATTGCCTTGAACCTAATCGTGCCCGGGCATATGCCTCTGCAGCGGTATTATTGTCTATCGGTGCCCGCGCCGCACAAGAGCGCAATTCGGCACAGGTGAGTTTATTTGGTGATGTCGAGGAAACCATGGCGGAGCCGGAACTGCCTATTGTTGAGCCATGGGGGGGCGTGGAAACTTTGGAGCAAGAATTGGCTGCAGCGGGTTATTATCTCAGCGGCCATCCATTGGAAGATCAGGCCGAGAACCTCAAAAAGCGTAAATTCCTGCAAATTGATGAAGCAGATGAAGCTTATGGGCGCGGCCAGAGGGCGGTGCGCATGGCGGGCGTGTTGCATAAACGTCAAGAGCGCGTGTCCCAGCGCACTAAGAAGCGCTTTGCCTATCTCAACCTTTCCGACCCGAGTGGGGAATATGAGGTCTTTGTTGGCGAAGAGCTATTGGTGCGCCATCGGGATGTTTTGCAAGCTGGCGCATTGCTGGAATTGCAAGTCAAGCTGGATATGCGCGATGGCGAGTTGAGTATGACAGTTAATTCGGTTAAGCCTCTTTCAGGTGGCGGGGGCAAAGACGGCCAAGCTGGGGCGCTGAAAATACGCGGTCTTGATATTTATATTCGCAATGCAGAAACGCTAGAGGCGCTTAAGCGTTGTATAGCAGGTTTGGAAGCTGCCCCTATGAAGGCAAAGGGAAAAATGCATATCATTGTACCCATAGAAGACGCCCGCGAAATCGCCTTGAAGCTCCCAGGGCAATACGGTCTGGACGAAAGCTTCCAAGCTGCGTTGAAAGCGGTGCCGGGCGTGGAGAAAATTAGCGAATTTTAAGGCTGAAATTACCACTTGCCACACCAATTTTTCCTGCTATATAGCGGCCAAATTCACAGAACGGGATATGGCTATTGCACGCATGTAATTAGTCTTTCCGGTGAAAGCGGTAATTCTGCTGCTTTCTCAACCCCGTTCGACGCCTAACCGGATAAGGAGATATACCGTGGCACTACCAGAATTTTCCATGCGCCAGCTACTAGAAGCAGGCGTCCACTTTGGACATCAAACACATCGTTGGAACCCAAAAATGGCACCATATATCTTTGGTGAACGTTCCAATATTCATATTCTCGATTTGTCGCAAACCGTGCCACTTTTGCACCAAGCTATGGTGAAAATGCGTGATGTTGCTGCGGGTGGTGGACGTATTTTATTCGTTGGCACCAAGCGCCAGGCGTCTGAAGCGGTGAAAGAATCGGCTACACGTTGCGCGCAATATTATGTGAACCACCGCTGGCTCGGCGGTATGTTGACCAATTGGCAAACTATTTCCAATTCTATCGCGCGTTTGCGTGATCTTGAAAGCATGATGGAAAATGTAGAGCAGTCGGGCCTGACCAAAAAAGAGCTTTTGAAACTGACCCGCGAAAAAGACAAATTAGACCGCGCTCTTGGCGGCATTAAAGACATGGGTAAAATCCCGAACTTGATGTTCGTAATCGACACCACCAAAGAGACTATTGCCATCAAGGAAGCCCGTAAACTTGGTATTCCCGTGATTGCCTTATTGGATAGTAACTGTAATCCAGATGATGTTGATATGCCTATCCCGGGTAATGATGATGCCGTGCGATCTATCTCGCTGTTTTGTGATTTGATGGCAGATGCGGTTTTAGACGGTATGACAGAAGGCGCTATTGCAGCTGGCGTTGATATTGGCGCGGCGGAAAATCCTGTTGAAGCAACGCTCGCAGCTGAAGCACCAGTTGAAGCTCCTGCTCCTGCTGCGGAGGTTGCGCCTGCACCCGTTAAAGAAGAAGCTCCCAAAGCTGAAAAGCCAGCAGCTAAGGTGGAATCACCTGCGCCCGCCAAAGACGAAAAAGCAACTGATGACATTTCTTTAATCGACGGCATTGGCCCGGTCTTTAAGAAAAAGCTCGAAAGCGAGGGTATTAACACATATGCTGCAATCATTGCGCTTGATGATGCTGCCATAGAAGCTTTGGAAGAAAAGCTTGAGCTTAAAGGTAAATTTGCTGCGGGCGAATGGGTCGAGCAAGCAAAAGAGTTAGCATCTGGTAAAGCGCCGCGCGCCAAAAGCGACGCTGCCAGAGCATAACGGTCTGGGTATGACAATCTAAGCATAAGGTGCCGCGTATGATTCGCGGCGCTTAAAATCACGGCAGAGATCACCATTTTTGCCGTATAACACACAATATACGGAGAGTATAATGGCTACTATTACAGCCGCGCTGGTCAAAGAACTGCGCGAAAAAACATCTGCAGGCATGATGGACTGCAAAAAAGCCCTCATGGCTACCGATGGTAATATTGAGGACGCAGCTGATTGGTTGCGCGAAAAAGGGATTGCTAAGGCAAGCAAGAAGTCTGGCCGTATCGCATCGGAAGGCCTAATTGGTCTCGGCCAAGACGGCACGACCTCTGCTTTGGTGGAAGTCAATTCGGAAACTGATTTTGTAGCGCTAAATGAAGAGTTTCAAAGCATGGTACGCGAAATTGCGGGTCTAGCCGTTGGCGCAAATGGTGATTTGCCGACACTGGCAGCGAAAAACATGTCTGGTGGTAAAGATGTTGCGACGTCTATCACTGACCTGATTGCAAAGATTGGCGAGAATATGAATTTGCGCCGTACTGAAGAGCTGAGTGTGAAATCGGGCGTCGTTGCCGGGTATCTGCATAATAGCGTTGCGGACAATCTTGGTAAAATCGGCGTACTCATTGCACTGGAATCAGATGGTGACGCAGAGGCATTAACCGCCCTTGGGCGCAAATTGGCCATGCATGTTGCTGCGACGTCGCCACTTTCCTTGAGCGTGGAAGACATGGATCCTGCTGTTGTTCAGAAAGAACGCGATTTATTGTCTGCTGAAGCGCTTGCTTCTGGCAAGCCTGAATCTATTATCGAGAAAATGGTTGATGGTCGCATGCAGAAATTCTTTAAAGAGTCTGTGCTTCTCAATCAGATGTTTGTTATGGATCCGGATCGCTCAGTTTCTCAGGTTATTGCGGACGAAGCTAAATCTATGGGAACTGCAATCGAAATGACTGGTTTTGTACGTATGCAGCTCGGTGAAGGTATCGAGAAAAAAGTCGAGGATTTTGCCGCAGAAGTGGCTGCGACTTTAGGTGATGCATAAATATATAAATTTGCAGCCTTACTGCAAATGGATATAGTCCTGTAAAGCCCGCGTTTATTTTAGACGCGGGCTTCTTCATGGGCTATAAACCGTAGAGCGAATCGCGAAATAGCAGGGTATATACATGGACACTGGCCTAAAATATAAACGAGTACTTCTGAAAATATCGGGTGAAGCCCTGATGGGGGCGCAATCCTTCGGGATTGATGTGGGTGTCACTGCTCGTATTGCTGAAGAGGTTGCAAGTGCTCATGCTAAAGGACTGGAAATTGGCTTGGTGATTGGCGGTGGCAATATTTTTCGTGGTCTGGCGGCTTCCGAAGCCGGGATTGAACGCACTACCGCAGATTATATGGGCATGTTGGCTACGGTAATGAATGCGCTTGCCATGCAAAGTGCGCTTGAGCATATCGGACTAGATACGCGGGTGATGTCAGCTATTCCGATGACCACGGTTTGCGAGCCATATATCAGGCGTCGCGCATCGCGCCATATGGAGCGCGGACGAATCGTGATTTTTGCGGCCGGTACAGGTAATCCGTTCTTTACCACAGATACGGCGGCGGCGTTGCGGGCGGCGGAAATGGGCTGTGACGCGCTCCTTAAAGGCACCAAAGTTGACGGCGTTTATGATAAAGATCCAGCCAAGCACAAAGACGCTGTGCGCTATGAGAGCTTATCTTATAGGAGCGTTATCACCAAAGACTTACAAGTCATGGACACATCGGCAGTGACGCTGATGCGTGATAACGAAATTCCGATTATTGTATTTTCGATTGCGGAGAAGAACCGTTTCGAACAAGTAATGACCGGAAAAGGAATATGTACCATAATTACGTCATAATCCTTATATTAAGGGGCTAAGTCCCTATATTGGGTATGATTTTTTAAAGGAGTAGACGATGGCCGACTATGATTTAGCAGATATTAAGCGCCGTATGGACGGTGCTATTACAGCTATGAAAACTGAATTTAATAGCTTGCGTACCGGGCGTGCCCATACCGCTATTTTGGACAATGTTACGGTTGAAGCTTATGGATCACAAGTGCCGCTCAATACGGTCGGTGCAATTAACATCCCCGAGCCGCGCATGCTGAGCGTCAATGTCTGGGATAAAACCATGGTTGCAGGTGTGGAACGTGCCCTGCGCGAAAGTAATTTAGGGATCAATCCTGTGGTTGACGGGCAGACGATTCGTATCCCAATGCCTGCACTAACCGAAGAGCGTCGACAAGAACTGACTAAGATTGCGGGCAATTATGCCGAAGCAGCCAAGGTAGCCGTCCGTAATGTACGTCGGGGTGCTATGGAGAGCTTACGCGATATGGAAAAAGCTGGTGATATTAGCGAAGACGAACACAAGCGGCATTCCGGTGAAGTGCAAGAAGCTACTGACCAGCATATTACAGATATCGACAAAGCGCTTTCGGCGAAGAACGAAGAGATTATGCAGGTCTAGCCTATGTCTGCGCTGCGCCCATCTGATGATTTCTCCAATGATTGTGCATCTGGTGATTTTCCAAAGCATATCGCCATTATTATGGACGGTAATGGACGTTGGGCGAAGGCACGTGGTCGTCCAAGGGTTTTTGGTCATCAAGCTGGTGTTAAAACCGTAAGGCAAATTGTTGAGGACGCTGCAAAAATGGGCGTTAAGTGTTTGACACTTTATAGTTTTTCTACGGAGAATTGGTCGCGCCCTAAGGCAGAGATTACTGCATTGTTTGGGCTACTGCGCAAATATGTGCAGGACGATTTAGAGACGCTGAATAGGCGTAATGTACGGGTGCGTATATTAGGGTCGCGGGTCGGACTAAAGTCTGACATGCTAGCACTATTGGACAAAGTCGAAGAAACCACCAAGCACAATACGGACTTTTCCTTGAATATTGCCTTTAACTATGGTGGTCGAGACGAAATTTTACGGGCGGCACGGGCATTTGCCCAGGATGTTGAGGCAGGGAAAGCCGATGTGGGGGAGCTATGTGATGCAAAATTTGAAACCTATTTGGATAGTATCGGCTTGCCGGATCCCGATTTGGTTATTCGCACCAGTGGCGAGAAGCGCATCAGTAATTTTTTACTGTGGCAAGCAGCTTATGCGGAATTTGTTTTCACTGATGTATTATGGCCTGATTTTTCTAAACATGATTTGCACGCGGCAATTGAGAATTTCCAAAACCGTGAACGGCGCTATGGAAACCTTGCGTCTGATCAGTCTGAAGAGGTGGCCTAGACATGTCTAATGAGAACACATCTAAATTAAAGAAATTTGGCGTCCGGGCTATATCTGGTCTGGTACTCATGGCCATTTGTGGTGTGCCACTCTATTATGGCGGCTGGGTTTTGGCCGTGTTCATTGCTTTGGTTTGCACACGTGTTCTTTATGAGTGGGTACGGATGAGTGATACTGCCCCGACGAAATTGGCACTTATTATTCCTGTGACTGGGCTATTGCTGGCACTTGGTTTAGTGCAATTCGGCATATGGGGGGCGGACAATTGGAAATGGGCTTTGGCGTCGGTCGGGTTTACCGGGGCGCTTGCTACATTAGAGCGGGCAAGAAGAGGGGGCGGATTATGGGCCGGATTTGGGGTGTTATATGTGCTTCTCCCTAGCCTGGCCATATTATGGCTGCGCGGAGATATTGCTGGTGTCGAAGCGGCTGGATTTGCGAAATTTATTTTTATTGTTGTGGTCGTAATAGCGGCAGATTCGTTCGCATATCTAGGGGGTTCGACCCTGAAAGGACCTAAACTTATCCCAAAGGTTAGTCCAAACAAAACTTGGTCGGGGCTGATTAGCGGTTTTGTTTTTGGCGCTTTATTTGGTGCTTTGGCGGCATGGATTATTGGGTTTAGCCCAGCTTATGGCGCTTTACTCGGCATTCCGGTTGTGGTGTTCGCAGTTTTGGGCGATTTACTGGAATCCGTGATAAAGCGGAATTTGAATGTTAAAGATTCCGGGGGTATAATACCCGGACACGGTGGACTTTTGGATCGAATAGACAGTCTGATGTTGATTGTCGTTATTGCGGCGGCTGTGCTGCTGGTCTGGCCAAATATTTGGCCGCCTTTAATCGCAAAAATAGTCAGCGGCTAATTAGCTATGGCAAAACGCGTCACCATATTAGGATCGACCGGATCTATCGGCGAAAGCACATTAAGCCTCATCCGCGATAGTGCGCTTGGCGATTATAAAGTTGTTTGCCTGAGTGCCCACACCAATGGGGAAAAACTCGCTAAACAGGCCTTAGAATTTCGTCCGGAATTTGTTGCACTTGGGGATGCAGCTAATCAGGATGTTCTGAGAGATGCGCTGGCTGGGACGGGTATTAAAATAGGGATTGGCCGGGAGGCCGTTATTGATGCAGGCGCTTGGGAGGCGGATTTCATCATGGCGGCGATTGTCGGCGCAGCAGGGTTAGAACCAACTCTAGCGGCGGTAGAGCAGGGGGCTATGCTCGGCTTGGCTAATAAAGAATGCCTTGTTTGCGCCGGTGATTTATTCATGGGTGCGGTTGCACGTACTGGCACTACGCTTTTGCCTGTAGATTCAGAACATAACGCAATTTTTCAGGTTTTAGAGCGTGACCTTCCCAAACAAGTACGCCGTCTGATATTAACAGCGTCGGGTGGGCCATTTCGCGAATTTAGTCACGCGCAATTACAGTCCGTCACACGCGAGCAGGCTCTTAACCACCCAGTTTGGTCTATGGGTGCGAAAATTTCTATCGATTCGGCGACTTTGATGAATAAAGGGCTTGAACTCATCGAGGCCAGTTATTTATTTGCGCACCCATCCGCAGAAATCGACATTATTGTGCATCCGCAATCTATCATCCATTCTATGGTGGAGTATGTGGACGGGTCGGTGCTAGCGCAAATGGGCTCACCTGATATGCGCACGCCGATTGCCTATGCTTTAGCTTGGCCACAGCGTATGGAAACCACAGTGAAGCAACTTGATTTTGCGGAACTGGGAAAGTTAGAGTTTTACCCACCGGACGCGGAGAAATTTCCGGCATTACGGCTAGCCCGCCTAGCTTTGGAGGCAGGCGGTATGGCGCCGACCGTACTGAACGCTGCCAATGAAGTGGCGGTAGATGCATTTTTGAAGGGGCAGTTATCTTTCCCTACCCTTACAAAGTGTATAGAAAAGGTCATGAACCACTTTAAAAGTGAAAAGAGTTTTGCTAAGCCACTTGGAACGATAAAACATGTGCTGGATATTGACGGGCGTGCGCGAGCGAAAGCTGCGGAAATTGGCAAAGAACTAATAGGGAAATCATAAATGGTGCAATGGCTATTTAATGCCCTGATAGCGGGGTTCAGTTTTGCCTTTGTGCTTGGCGTGCTGGTGTTCATTCATGAACTTGGGCATTATTCTGTCGCGCGGTTTTTTGGCGTAGCAGTGGAGCGGTTTTCCGTGGGTTTTGGCAAGCCAATCCTGCGCTATAAAGCCAGATCCGGCACAGAATGGGTCTTGTCACGGTTTCCGCTAGGAGGATATGTAAAATTCCTAGGTGATGCAGGTGCAGCGAGCAATCCCGATACTGAGGAATTGGCCAAAATAAAAGCTGAAATGGACAGCAAACACGGCAAAGATGTCTGGAAATCAGTCTTACATTTCAAACCGCTCCATCAAAGGGCTTTGGTGGCTTTTGCAGGGCCAATGGCTAATTTTATTTTGGCGGCAATGATATTTATGGGGCTGGCTTGGGGCTTTGGCACTAATCATCAGGCCGCAAAAATAGGTGAGGTTACACCGGGCGGCCCTGCAGCTTTGGCTGGATTTATGGCTGATGATACAATCTTGTCTATAAACGGCAAACAAGTACTTGACGTTAATAAAGTTATTCAAATTATCACCTTAAACAGTGGTGAAAAATTGTTGGTGCAGGTTCAGCGTGGTAACGAGATAGTCGATTTGACCGTAACACCAGAGCGCCGCGTTAAAAAAGACGGTATTGGTGGCCGTATGAGCGGCGGTATGATTGATGTGAGTATCGGTGGGGCGGTTGTTCGCAAAAATTATAATTTTCTACAGGCCGCTGGATATGGCGTTGGGAATGTTGGCACGACATTGGCTAATACGGGGAAATATATTGGTCGTATTTTTCAAGGCAAGGAAGACGGTAAGGCTCTAGGTGGTCCTGTGAAAATTTTAGCTATCACTGGCAAGGTCGGTGTGATGTCGGCTAATGTTGAAGGGAGTTTGGGCGATAAATTTAGAGCCTATGCGATTAACTTATTGTCTATTGCAGCCGTCCTTTCGGTTGGCTTAGGTTTCGCAAATTTAATGCCAATTCCTGTTTTAGATGGTGGACATTTGATGTACTACGGTTATGAAGCTGTGATGCGACGCCCATTAAGTGCGCGAGCGCAAGAAATAGGGTTTCGCATTGGGTTTGCCGTGCTTATTTCCCTGTTTTTGGTTTTAACTCTGAACGATATCGGCTATGTGTCGAGTTTGTTCAACAAGACAGGGTAGATGTAGTTTTATGATAAAGACCACTAGCTATAAAAATATACGGTTATACCTGTTTGCCTTGATAGGCTTTTTATTGCTTGGCATGGGGGCCATGCTTGCACCAAATGTGGTTGCGCAGGACGCTGAAAATGTACAAAACCGCCCGGATTTTATTAAATCCATTAAGGTTATTGGTAATCAGCGCGTTGAAGCTAATACAGTCGCATCCTACCTACTTATTGCCCCCGGAGATCGTTATAGCGATCAGCGGATTGACCTGTCGATAAAAACCCTTTTTGCGACAGGTTTGTTCGCGGACGTTTTAATCGAGCCAGGGGACGGCAATCTGGTCATTCGCGTTGTAGAAAACCCGATTATCAACCGCGTTATCATTGAGGGTAATAAGGCACTTAAAACCGACAAAATTACGGATGAATTGGAAGCAGCACCACGGTCTATTTTTACCCGTTCTAGGGTGCAAGCGGACGTTCAGCGTATAATTGACTTATATAGCCAATCTGGTCGCTTTGCAGCACAAGTTACGCCAAAAGTTGTGCAACAACCGCAAAACCGGGTTGATTTAATTTTTGAAATTACCGAAGGGCCAACGACGGGCGTTAGACGAATTAACTTCATCGGCAATAATGAGTTCTCAGATCGCAGGTTGAGAAAGCAGTTGGCGACGAAGGAAAGTATTTGGTGGAAAGTGTTCGGTTCCAACGATAATTATGACCCGAACCGATTGGAATATGACCGCGAACAAATTCGGACATTCTATACTGACCGGGGCTTTGCGGATTTTCGCGTTGTTTCTGCGGTTGCGGAATTGGTGCCTAATCAGAAAGATTTTTATATTACTTTCACAGTAGATGAAGGCGAAGAATATACATGGGGTGAAGTTTCTGTGGAGACAGAGCTTGAGACCTTGGATAAGGAAGTCCTAGAGGCTATTGTTCCTATTAAAACTGGTCGGATTTATAGATCCAGTGATATGGAAGACGCTATTGATACATTGACATTTGCCTCTGGCGCCGCTGGTTATGCATTCGTTGATATTCAGCCACAGATTAAACGCAACCGTGATACCAAGACAGTTGATTTGGTGTTCAATATGGTTGAAGGCCCTCGGGTTTATATTGAGCGCATTGATATTGTTGGCAATACAACAACATTGGATCACGTCATTCGCCGCGAAATGGAATTGGTTGAGGGAGATGCTTTCAACCGTATTTTGCTCGATCGCTCTAAAAACCGTGTGCAGGCTCTGCGTTTCTTCGAGGAGGTGGAGATAACCGAAACACAAGGTTCTACCCCTGACCGGGCAGTGGTGCAGGTTAAAGTGAAAGAACAGCCTACTGGAGAATTAGCGTTCTCGGCTGGTTTTTCATCTAATGATAGGTTTTTGGTGGATTTAACAATCTCACAACGTAATTTGCGCGGTCGAGGGCAACAGTTGAGATTTGTCATTCGTGCCAGTTCAAACCGGCAGGAAATCGACTTGCGTTTTACCGAGCCGCGCTTTTTAAACCGTAATCTAGCTGCTGGCCTAGAGCTGTTTAATATCACCAATGACTTTTTAACTGAAGCTGGGTTTCGCTCTAAACGCGTAGGTTCTCAAGCTACATTAGGGTTTCGCTTGACTGAGTTCACGACTTTACAGGCGCGCTATGCCTTGCGCCAGGAAAGTGTAGACTGTTCGGCTACACTAGCGCAGTCAAACCCGCAATTATGTCAACAGGGTAATAACCGCCTATCATCTGTGTTGGGTTATACATTTGGTTGGGATCGCAGAAACCATCCAATTACGCCAACAGGCGGCTTTGACATGTTTTTGACGCAGGATTTTGCCGGTATTGGTGGTGATGTAAAATATCTGCGTACAGAGCTTCGTGCGCCAACTTATCGCGGTTTGTTCAAAGATGTGATTGCAACTGCGAAAATTTCCGGTGGCTATATTACGGGCTGGGGCGGTGATTCAGTGCAAATCAACGATCGTTTTTTCAAAGGTTCGCGGACTTTCC
>Ga0256839_1005806_pt1 | contig 11186 bp, 7 predicted proteins | sample 354166metaG_FD_185968 | JGI IMG/M metagenome (GOLD analysis project Ga0256839, IMG submission 185968) | Hydrothermal vent microbial communities from Mid Atlantic Ridge, Atlantic Ocean - 354-166 | ecosystem: Environmental > Aquatic > Marine > Hydrothermal vents | place: Atlantic Ocean: Mid... | reverse complement strand
TGAACGGGTGAAAGGCTGTTCGTTGACATGGGGATGGTAGAGCACCCGCTTGGCGATCAGCTTGCGGTCGGGGGTGAGTATTTCCCACTGGTCGGCGTAGTGGTCCCAGCCGGTGTCGGCGTGGCGCACGGTCACATTGAAGGTGCAGTCGCTGCGGCATTCGACCTTGACATCGACCACATCGGCCTCGCCGGCCCAGGCCAGAGGCGCGGCCAGCGCCAGCAACAGTATCGGTATGCTTTTCATGGTGTTCTCCTCGGGTTGTTCAGTCGGCGCCCGTCCAGCGGCCGCTGTGGTAGAAATCGTCCAGCCGATCGAGCCAGGGCTGCAGTTCCAGCCCGTTGTGGCTCAGCCAGTCGTCATTGTAATAGCTGTTGCGGTAGCGCTCACCGCCGTCGCAGATCAGCGTCACCACGCTGCCTTCGATGCCCGCTTCGTGCATTTCCGCCATCAGCCGGAAGGCGGCGAACACATTGGTGCCGGTGGAGCCGCCAACGCGGCGGTTGAGCAGGGTTTCGAGATAGCGGATGGTGGCGATGCTGGCCGCATCGGGCACACGCATCATGCGGTCTATGACCGAGGCGATGAAGGAGGGTTCGACCCGCGGCCGGCCGATGCCTTCGATGCGCGAACCCCGATCCGCGGTCACACCCCGATCGCCGCTCTGGTAGTAGTCGAGGAATACGGAGTTTTCCGGGTCGGCCACGCACAGCCGGCTGGCCTTGCGCCGATAGCGCAGGTAGCGCCCGAGGGTGGCCGAGGTGCCGCCGGTGCCGGCGCTCATCACCAGCCATTCCGGTTCCGGATACCGCTCGCAGGCCATCTGCGCGAAGATGGAATCGGCGATGTTGTTGTTGCCGCGCCAGTCGGTGGCCCGCTCGGCATGGGTGAACTGGTCCATGTAATGCCCGTTCAGTTCGCGTGCCAGCCGCTCCGCCTCGCCGTAGATGTCGGCATGATCGATCAGGTGGCAGTCGCCCTGATAGAAACGGATCTGGTCGATTTTCTCCCGCGAGGTGCCGCGCGGCATCACCGCGATGAAACGCAGGCCGAGCAGCCGTGCGAAATAGGCTTCGGACACCGCGGTGCTGCCGGAGGAGGCTTCGATGACGGTGGTCTCCTCGCCGATGCGCCCGTTGCACAGGCCGTAGAGAAACAGTGAACGCGCCAGTCGGTGCTTGAGGCTGCCGGTGGGGTGGGTGGATTCGTCCTTGAGGTAAAAGTCGATACCGGGCAGGGCCGGCAGCTCCAGCCGGATCAGGTGGGTATCGGCGGAACGCTGGAAATCGGCCTCGATACGGGCGATGGCCTGGTGTACCCAACTGCGCATGGACATGCCTCTGCAAAACGCCCATTGTACGGCCCGTCTGGCCCGCTCCAAAACCCTTTTGTCCGCAGGGTTGATTGACCTTGCTCAAGGTGGGCTGCAGGCGGCGGCGCTACACTGGCCTGCCCTGTCTCTTTCACGCAGCGCCATGGACTACGACCTGATCATCATCGGCGCCGGCCCGGCCGGCCTCAGCTTCGCCCTTTCCCTGCGCGACAGCGGCCTGCGGATCGCGGTCATCGACCGGCTTTCCCGCGATGAACTGGCCGATCCGCCGGAAGACGGACGCGACATCGCGCTGACCCACCTGTCGCGCCGGATCATGCAGCAGCACGGCAGCTGGCAACGCATCGGCGATGAGCACATCGCCCCCATCCGCCGTGCCGAGGTTGTGGACGGCGACTCCCCCTACGCCCTGCATTTCGATACCCCCGATGATGGCAGCGATGGCCTCGGTTTTCTGGTCGCCAATTTCCGCATCCGCCGCGCGATCCACGATGAGTTCATGACCCTCGACGACGGCTTCAGCCTGATGGCCGACAGCCCGGTAAGCCGGGTCCACAGCGACGACAGCGCGGCCCATGTGACGCTGCAGAACGGCGAGCAGCTGAACGCCGCGCTGGTGGTCGCCGCCGATACCCGGTTCTCGCAGAGCCGTCGTCAGATGGGCATTGCCGCCGACACGGTCGAGTTCGGCCGCAGTGCCATCGTCTGCGAGATGGCGCACGAGCAGGACCACCATCACACCGCTTTCGAGTGCTTCCACTACGGCCGCACGCTGGCCATACTGCCGATGCCGGGCCGTGTGTCCTCGATCGTCGTCACCGCTCCGGCGGACCAGGTCGATGATATCGTCGACATGGCGGCGGAGGATTTCGCCCGCGACATCGAGCAGCGGCTGAAACAGCGCCTTGGCGCCATGGAGCTGATCGGCAAGCGGCATGTCTATCCGCTGGTGGCGGTGCATGCCCGGCGTTTTTACGCGCGGCGCTTCGCGCTCATCGGCGATGCCGCGGTGGGCATGCACCCGGTGACCGCGCACGGGTTCAATCTGGGCCTTTCCGGTCAGGATCTGCTCGCCGAAGGGCTGCTGGCCGTGTTGCGCAGCGGTACTGATATTGCCGATCCGGCCGTGTTGCATCGCTACCAGCGTCGGCACATGCTGTCCACCCGACCGCTGTACCACGGCACCAACGCCATCGTCGGCCTGTTCACCGACGATGCCTTCCCGGTCACCCTGGCGCGCAAGGCAGTACTGCGCCTGTCCAATCATCTGCCGCCGGTGAAATGGGCCATCCGCCAGCAGCTCATGGCCAAACGGCACCTGTCCTCTCTGCTGCCGATCTGATCGCTCGAACGCGGAATGGGGTATCATGCACGGCCCCTGCTCCGTGCACCGATGCCTTTTGATGTTCACCAAGATCCTGTTCACCCTCGTCATTTTCGGCGCGGCCCTGCTGTTCATCAAGAAACGCCAGGCCGAGGATGATGCCGCCGGCCGGACGCCGGGTCAGCCCTCACCCCCGCGGGTACCCAGTGAAAACGAACGCCTGTTTCGGCAGGGTGCCTGGCTGTTCCTGATCTTCATGGTGATCAGCGCCATCGGCATCATGATCTTCAAGATCGGCGACCGTTACGCCACCGTCGAGGTGCGCATCATCAATACCCGCAGCGGCGAAGTGCGCGTGTACCGGGCGCAGCGCGATGCGATCTCATCCGATCACATCGTCACCGAAGACGGCCGACGCATCTATCTGGCCGATGTGGAGCGCATGGAGGTGGCGAGCGAATGATTCAGGCCGGCCGCAGAGGAAGCTGATCGGTCCGGGCGCGCTGCTTGCGCTCCGGCAGGACGCCGCGCAGCATCGCCACGACCTGTTCGCCCGTCTTGCGGTAGACCGTGAGCTTGCCGCCGACGATGCCGACGATACGGGGCGAGCGGGGATCGTCCGTCACATAGACGGTTTCCCGCGAGCGTGTGAACAGACGCCCTTCGGCCGCGGGCAAAACACGCAACCCGGCCATCTCGTCGATGATCCGCGTGCTGCGCTGCGGAAAATAGCGCGCCTGAACCTCCAGCAGATAGTCTCTTTCCTGCTCCAGGCAGTGCACCTCCGACGGGTCGCCCCGGTACAGGGTTTCAGTGGTGCCCAGCAGAGCATGGCCCTTCCAGGGCAGCAGAAACACGGCGCGGCCGTCCTGCGGTGCCTCCAGATACCAGGCGCGCTCCACCGGTTCGTCGAGCACCAGGTGCGCGCCCTGCACCCGGTCTGGCTCCGCCATCGGCGGCGGCGGATCGATGCGCCGGTTGACTGGATACACCCAGGGACCGGCGGCGTTGACCAGGCTGCGCGTCAGGAGATGACGGCTGCCCTCCTCGCCCTCGACCTCCACTTCGATCTCCTGCGGCCGGACCTGCGCGCGGGTCAGGGCCGACCGGTAGCGGATTTCTGCACCCAGCGAGACCGCCGAAGCCAGCACCGCACGGGTCAGGGCCGCATCATCGGTCTGTGCGTCCTGGTACTGAAACACGGATTTGAGGCCCTTGTGCTCAAGGCCCGGGATCGCCGAGGCGGCCTTCCTGCCGATGCGATGGAAGCGGTTCTTCAGCGGCCCGGCCATCAGGGCATAGAGGCCGAGGCCGGCACAGAGCATCCACTGGGGGCGGCGCGTGTCTTCATAGACGGGAATATGGAAGGTCTGGCGGTGGACCAGATCCGGTGCCAGGCGGATCAGCAATTCACGCTCCCTGAGGCTCTCGTAAACCAGCGAAATTTCCAGACTTTCGAGATAGCGCAGGCCGCCGTGAATCAGCTTGCTGGAACGGCTCGAGGTCTCAAGCGCCGGTTGGTCGTTTTTTTCAAGAACCAGTGTTCGGTAGCCCGCGGCCGCCGCGGCCTGGGCGACTCCGGCCCCATTGATGCCCGCGCCTATGACCACCACATCCCATGACTCAGAAGTCATGGCTGACATCGATGATGTCACTCTCCTTCGACAACTCGCTGAAGCGGTCGGTCTCGATCAGTTCGATGCCCAGACCCGCGTAGTGCGCGACCTCTTGCGGCGTATTGACCGTATAGGCCACCCATTCCCAGACGCCTTCGAACAGCGCGGAAGGATCGTCCGGGCAGAATTCGGTGTCCACGAACAGGTATTCCGGTGCCAGTTCCTGCGCCAGTTCCCGGTTGCGTTCCAGCCATTCCGGCAACACCCAGCCGATGGGCACATCGTAATGCTTGCGGGCATGGGCCAACGCATCGTCACTGAAGGAAATGAGCGCACAATCACCGGCGATGGGCTGCAGCCGCTCCATCACCAGTTGCACCGCCTTCATGCCCCAGTAGTCGATGCTCGATTCCTTGAGCTCGATGAAGCTGAGCACATGGTCTTGTGCGCTCATCAACTCAACAAATTGTTCCAGAGTGGCGATGCGTTCGTTTTCGAAACGGTCACCAAAACGCTCCGCATAACCCGCCGGCATGTCACGCAGTTCACTCCAGTCGTGATCGGCAATGATGATCTGCTTGCCGGTTAGCTTCAACAGATTGGCGTCGTGGCTCAGAATCGGCACGCCGTCGGCGGTGATCTGAACATCACACTCCACATAGCGCGCGCCGTGTTTGAGCGCATGCTCAAAGCCCGACAGGCTGTTTTCCGGAAAATTCATCGGTTCGCCGCGATGGGCAATCAGGGATACGCGCCCGGTCATGATTACTTTTGCCTCACATAAGAAAAATTTTGGGTAGTATAAGACAGCTTTCCGTCGGGGGCAGCTCTATTCGCGGTAAGACTCACTCCTCCCCGGGGCGTCGCCTGAGCCGCTTTTTGGCGCTCAGTCGGGTCTTGCTGTCCAGGCGGCGGCGTTTGGCGGCCTTTGTCGGCCGTGTCGGTATGCGCTTTTTCCGGGTTCTGGCCACGCTACGGATCAGCTCGCGCAGGCGCTCCAGGCAATCCTGTCGGTTGCGTTCCTGGGTACGGTGGGTCTGGGCCTTGATGACGATGACGCCGTCGCGGGTGATGCGCCGGTCCTTCAGCGCCAGCAACCGCTGTTTGTAGGCATCCGGCAGTGACGAGGCTCGAATGTCGAAACGGCAGTGTATGGCGCTCGACACCTTGTTGACATTCTGCCCGCCAGCCCCGCGGGCGCGAATGGCGGTGAACTCGATCTCCTCATCGGGTAGGGATACCCTGTCTGAAATCTCCAGGCTCATCCCAGCAGTCGCCCCCCAAATCCGGACATCAGTTGGTTGAGGCATTCGGCCCGACGCTGCAGGCGGTTGCTGTGGGTGATCTTGAGCATGGCCTGCTACTGTAACAGGGTCCGTGCTCCTGTACAGAGGGCATCCGTCATGCCGACCATGCGCCGCCGCCGGCGGCACGGTTTTCTTGATAAAGCCGCCATCTGTACTACAAGCAGTGCATCCCCACGACAAAAGCCTGTTCCATGTCCCCTGCCGAAACCGCTCCGCTGGCGCTGATCGTCGATGACGAGCTGACCAACCGCATGATCCTGCGCTCCTTGCTGAAGAAACAGGGCTATGACAGCGTAGAGGCTGAAAACGGCCGCCAGGCCGTGGAGCTGTTCCGGGAACGCCAGCCGGACATCATCTTCATGGATGTGATGATGCCGGAGATGGACGGCTATGAAGCCACGCGCATCATCAAGGCCGAGGCCGGCAACCGCTTCATTCCGGTGATCTTCCTCACCGCGGTCACCGACGAGGAATCCCTGCTCGCCTGCATCGACGCCGGTGGCGATGACTTTCTGGTCAAGCCTTACGATCAGTTTCTGTTGCAGAGCAAGATCCGCGCGATGGAGCGCATTGCCGGACTCAACCGCGAAATCCAGGGCATGTACAGCCTGATCCACCGCGAGCAGGAGATCGCCGAGCAGGTATTCAACAACGCGGTGCAGAAGAACAACATCGTCAACCCCTTCGTACGCAGCATGATCCGCCCCGCCGGCACCTTCAGCGGCGACATGATCCTGTCCGAATACAGCCCGTCGCGGGACATCCACTTCCTGCTTGGCGACTTCACCGGGCACGGCCTGTCGGCGGCGCTGGGCGCAATGCCGGTATCAGAGGTGTTCCGCGCGATGACCGCCAAGGGCTTCACGCCGGAAGAAATCCTCATCGGCATCAACAAGAAACTGCGCCAGTTCCTGCCGGTGGGCATGTTCCTCGGGGTGCAGCTGATCAGCATCAGCCATGACCTGGAATCGGTTTCGGTGTTCAACTGCGGCATGCCCGACCTGCTGATCATCGACGGTCCGACACGACAGATCAAGCACCATGTCCGCTCCACCGGCCTGCCGCTGGGCGTGGTGGACAACCTCGATGCACGCGACATTCGCCAGACCCTGCCACTGACCGAGGGCGACCACATCCTGATGTATTCCGACGGCCTCACCGAGGCCTGGTCGGAGCAGGACGAGGAATTCGGTGTCGAACGGCTCGAGGCGGCCATACGCGAGCCGGGCGATGACAGCATTTTCGACAGCATTATCCGTCATCTCGAGGCCTTCTGTGGCCAGCGCGAACAGGCCGACGACATCACCCTGATCAAGATCACTTGCGACCCCGGGCTGTTGCCTGCCATCGCCGAGCACGAACCGGTGCAACCCGGCTCCCGCGCCCAGGCCACCGAGGGCGACTGGGAGTACGCCTTCAGCCTCAAGGACCAGCGCCTGCGCGAAACCAACCCGGTGCCGATCATCATCAACCACATCATGGAGATGGAGGCCATCGAGAACGAGCGGCAGTCCCTGTTCACGGTACTCACCGAGCTCTATGTCAATGCCCTGGACCACGGCGTGCTGGGACTGGATTCGGCCATGAAATCCGACCCCGCCGGCTTCGCCCGGTATTTCCAGGAGCGCGAGAAACGGCTCGCCGAACTGCAGCATGGCAGCGTCACCTTCCACCTGTCGGTGGAGCAGGAAGACGGCCGACGGCGGCTGCTGTTGCGGGTCGAGGATTCGGGCAGCGGCTTCGATCACTCGGCGCGCAGCGCCCGGGAAGTCGAGCAGACCGGATTGTCCGGCCGGGGCATCCTGCTGATACGCGATCTCTGCGATGACCTTCAGTACCTGGGCAAGGGGAACATCGCCCAGGCCAGTTACAGCTGGACGCTGGCTTCATGATCCGCGACGGCTTCAATACCCGTTCTCCCTTTCTTCCGCGGCTGATCGAGCTGTATCACCAGAACCTGTCCGCCGGCATCGTCGGCATCCTCGTTGGCGCCGGGTTCATCGCCTGGTTCTTCCTGGAACTGGCGCCTTCCCCCTATCTGTTGCCCTGGCTGGCCGGCATGTACGGTCTTGCGGCAATGCGGATCCTGCTGTTCTGGCTGTACCGGCGCGGTGTCTTCACCCGCCTGGCGGTCTATGCCCGCTGCATACAGGCCGACATGCTGCTGGTGGCCTGCGGATGGGCTCTGGTGCCGTTGCTGTTCCTCGACTTTTCACAGCATGTGCTGGTACTGATCACCTTCATTGGACTGGCAGCCATAGCCGCCGGGGCCTACAGCACCATTACCGGCTTCGCGCTGCTGGGGGTGATCTATATCTCGCTGACCCTGCTGCCGCTGCTGTACGCCACGCTGGCCTCGGACCACCCCTACCGCGGCGCGCTGGCAATCGGCATCTTCGCCTTTTACCTGATTGTGGTGGTCTCCAATATCCGCCTCTCTCGCGCCGCCCTGCACCACATGCGCGAAGCGGACAACTTCCGCCGCAGCGAAGTGCTGATCCGCAACATCATCAATGCCTCGGTGGATGCCATCGTCACCCTGGATGCCGACGGCATGATCATCGACTGGAACCGCAGCGCCGAATTCCTGATCGGCCGCCGCAAGTCCGATGTGCTGGGTTTTCCGGTTTCCGCCATTGTCGATCTCGGTGCCGACAATGATTTCTATGCCGATCTGCCCCGCATCATCCATCACGAACACCTGGAACGCCGCCGCCAGGCCCGGCTGATCAACGCCGATGACGACGAACTGACCGTCGATCTGGCGTTGCGCCCGATCATTGCGGAAAACGAGCACTTCTTTACTCTCAACATCCACGACCTGACCGAACAGATCCGCAAGGACCGGGTCATCGACGACGAACGCAAGCGGGCCTACAAGCTGCTCAATTCCGTCGATACCGGCATCGTGGAACTGGATACCGACGGCCATGTGCGCTTCATCAACCAGACCGCGCTGCAGCTGCTGGGCTATCAGCAGGCGGAAGTCATCGACAAGTCCTTCCATCAGCTGTTCCAGCACAGCGACCTGCAGGGCCTGCCCCAGTCCTGGGAATCCTCGCCGATCCACCGGCTGCTGATCAGCGGCGTCAGCCGCCGCTTTACCCAGATGGTGCTGTGGCACCGCGAGCAGCGGCCGTTGCATGTCACCCTCAGCTCGGTGCCCGTGCTGAAGGAACAGATGATCACCGGATCGATCATCTCCTTCAACGACATCACCGATTCCTTCAATGTATTGCAGGAGCAGAAGCGGCTGCTGCAAATCGCCGAAGCCAGCCCCAACATGATGATCACCTTCTCACTGGAAGGCGGCATCCTCTACCTCAACAAGTCGGCGCGTGACATCTTCGGCATCAGCGAGGAACAGGACAGCAGTCGCCTCCATCTGCGCCAACTGTTCCGCCAGGAAGAGCTGCTCAAGCTGCTACTGGACGAGGCCATCCCCAATGCCTATGCCCAGAACTACTGGGCCGGCGAGGCACGGCTGCTGACCGTCTACGAGCAGGAGATCTGCGTCACCCTCTACATCATGAAACTGCTCGACGATTCGGATCAGCAGTATTTCTCGCTGATCATGACCGACATATCAGAGCAGAAGCAGGCCCAGCAGTCGCTGATCGAGGCCAGGGATCAGGCAGAGGCAGCCGCCCGCGCCAAGTCCGAATTCCTCGCCACCATGAGCCACGAGATCCGCACCCCGATGAACGGCGTGCTCGGCATGGCGCAACTGTTGCGCGACACCGAGCTGGATGCCGAACAGGCCGACTATGTGGCCACCATCGACCAGTCCGGCAAGGCGCTGCTGACGATCATCAACGACATCCTCGATTTCTCCAAGATCGAAGCCGGACGCCTGGAGCTGGAACCGCTGGATTTCGATCTCGAGGTGTCCATTCACGAGGTCTGCGACCTGCTGAGGCCCACCGCCAGCGACAAGCAGGTGGAGCTGGTGCTCAATGTCTCGCCGGACTGCCCGCAACGGGTGCGCGGGGATGCGGGACGGCTGCGACAGATCCTGATGAACCTGGTCGGCAACGCCATCAAGTTCACCCACCACGGCCATGTCATCATCCAGGTCTCGCCGGTGGACTTGAACGACGGCGTGGCAACGCTGGATTTCTCCGTCATCGACACCGGCATCGGCATACCCGCCGATCAGCTGGACCGGCTGTTCGACGCCTTTACCCAGGCCGACGGCTCCACCACCCGCAAATACGGCGGCACCGGCCTGGGGCTGTCCATCAGCAAGCAGCTGGTCACGCTGATGGGTGGCGATATCGGCGCGGAAAGCCAGCCCGGCAAAGGCTCCCGCTTCCATTTCACGGTCGATCTGCCAGTGGTCAGCGAGCGCAGCTACCAGCCCTCGGCCCGGCTGGAAGGCCGTCACATACTCGTGGTCGACGATCACAGCATCAACCTCCATGTCATGCGCAAGCAACTGCAGAAATTCGGCATGCAGGTGTCCGTCGCCAGCCGCCCGCAGCAGGCGCTGGAGCTATTGCGGGCTTCCGCCGCCAAGGGCGATCCGGCACACATCGCCATCATCGACTATCTGATGCCCGAGATGGACGGCGGTGAACTGGGCCAGCACATCCTCGCCGACCCGGAGATACCGGATCTGCCGCTGGTGATCCATTCCTCCGCCGCGCGCAAGGGCGACGCACGGCGCTTCGAATCCCTGGGTTTTGCCGGCTACCTGACCAAACCGGCCCTGTCCGAGGTGCTGCACGATTGCCTGGCCCTGATCCTCGGCGAATACCCGCAGGGGCGGCCGGCCGACGCACCGATCATCACCAAGTACAGCGTGCTCGAATCGCACCAGGCCACGACGCGTGGCATCGACTGGAAGGGCACCCGGGTACTGCTGGCCGAGGACAACCCGGTCAACCGCAAGGTGGCCATTTCCCTGCTGGAACGGGAAGGCTTTATGGTGGACAGCGCCGAGGACGGCGCGCAGGCGGTGGATGCCTGGCGCAATGGTGAATTCGATATCATTCTGATGGATTGCCAGATGCCGGTCATGGACGGCTATGAAGCCACCGCCCGCATCATCGGTGACGCCGCCTACGCTGAGCGGCCAACGCCGATCATCGCTCTCACCGCCAATGCCATGGACAGCGACCGTGAGCGTTGCGACCGGGCCGGCATGCAGGGTTTCATCGCCAAACCCTTTACCCGTGACAGCCTGCTCAATGAGATCCTCCGCCTGATCGGCGAGCGTATCGACAGCGGACAGCAGGATTCACCCGCGGCCGTGAACGGCACCGAGAATGCGGCCGCGCCCCACGCTGGTAAGGCCAGGGATGACGAACCCCTGCTCGACGAGGGTAACCTGAGCAGCCTGCGCGAGGCCATGGGCGAGGATTTCGCGGAATTGCCCGCCGCCTTCCGTGACAGCACGCGGGACATCCTCCGGCAATTGCCTGAGGCGCTGTCTGAGGGAGACCTGGCCACCCAGCAGCGGCTGGTACACAGCCTCAAATCCAGCAGCGCCAACATGGGTGGCTTGCGCCTGTCGGCGCTGGCACGGGAACTGGAGCAGCAATGCAAGAACGGCCAGCCGTTGAGCCGCGATCAATTGCAGGCCCTGGAACGCGAGGCCGATG
>Ga0256839_1005805_pt1 | contig 11186 bp, 8 predicted proteins | sample 354166metaG_FD_185968 | JGI IMG/M metagenome (GOLD analysis project Ga0256839, IMG submission 185968) | Hydrothermal vent microbial communities from Mid Atlantic Ridge, Atlantic Ocean - 354-166 | ecosystem: Environmental > Aquatic > Marine > Hydrothermal vents | place: Atlantic Ocean: Mid... | reverse complement strand
CGTCCATCTCCACCTGGAGGAATTCGGCGCCCAGGCTCTCCACCTGATCGCGCACCTCGGGCCGGACGTCGAAGGCCCGCACCACCGCGCCCAGGCTCACCGCGGCCCCGATGGCCGCCAGACCCGCCACCCCGGCCCCGATCACCAGGACCTTGGCCGGCGGCACCTTGCCGGCGGCGGTCATCTGACCGGTGAAGAAGCTACCGAAATGCTCGGCGGCCTCGATCACCGCCCGGTAACCGGCACAGTTGGCCATGGAACTCAAGGCGTCCATCTTCTGGGCCCGCGAAATCCGCGGGATGCAGTCCATGGCGAGCACGGTGGCCTTCTTGGCGGCGAACCGCTCCAGCAACTCGGGATGCTGGCCGGGCCAGACGAAACCGATCAGGGTGCCTCCCTCGCGCAGCAGCTCCACTTCAGGGCCGCAGAAGGGATGCACCTCGGGGGGACGGACCTTGAGGACGATGTCTGACTCGGCCCAGAGACGCCGGGCGTCGTCGACGATCTCCACCCCCACTTCCCGGTAGGCGTCGTCCGGAAAATTGGCTCCTTCCCCGGCGCCAGCCTCGACGGCGACGGTGAAACCCAGCTTCTGCAGCTGCTCGGCCACTTTGGGGGTGGTCGCCACCCGGCGCTCCCCTTCGTGGACCTCTTTCGGTACTCCGATTCTCATAGCGTTCTCTCTCCCCTAGTGCCTGTTTTTTGTCCTTGTCGATCCGATTCCCCGGTCCAAAGCGGGAATCGTCCGCCATCCTAGGCGGAAAAACGAAAACAGGTCAAGGGAGAAACGCGGAGGGGCTTACCACCTATCACTTCTGCCGAAGGGGGCTGGGAAGGGTCTGTCAGCGGCCATGGATGGCCGCTCCGGGCCTAAATTTACGGACGAATTTCGGTCCGGCAGACCCTTCCCAGCCCCCGTAAAAGCAAATTGATAGGTGTTGAGCGCGGAGGGGAAAAAGTCAGAGCTGGGAGAAGGCCGGACGCAGCTGGACCGGCTCCGGGGCGGACTCGTGAAACAGGGCCCGTACCCGCTCCAACGCCCGATCCATGTCGGTGGGGATGCAGACGTCGTTGGCGTCCGACAGAACTTGGCCCAACCAGACCGCATGTCCCTCGTCGATCATGCGCTGATGCACCAGGGACAGATCGCGGGTCAGGCGCTTCGGCAGCCAGTCCATGGCCCAGCGGTAAACGACGGCGCGCAGCCGGCCGAGGCTCCAGTGCAGCGGATGGCGCCTCACCCGAGCCAGGTCGAAAACGTGGACCGGTTTGCCGGTGGCACAGGCCTCGGTCATCATGGAGACGCTGTCGCTGGTGACCACGATCTCCGCCGCCAGCGCCAGATAGGCGTAATAGGGATTCTCCGGACAATCGGGAGTCCAGCGGAACAGATGCGCCGGCACGTCGATTCGCTCGGAGAATGCCTCGAGAACGCCGCGGGGCGTCCGGGCACTGGTGGTGACCAGCAGCGATCCGCCCCGCCGCTTTGCCAGGGCGTTCACCTCGGTCACCAACTGGCGGGCGGCGGTCTCGTCCATCACGTAGGGGCCGCTGCTCCCGCCGATCATCACGGCGATCCGGGGGCGGGGCAGATGGGCGAAACGGGGACGCCAGCGCCGTCCTTCGGCCTGCAGCCGTTCGGTGGTGACCCGATGCAGGGTGGTGCTGTTGTGCAGCACGTTGGAACGTCGCGGAAGCCGGTACTGCGGGGTGGTGATGACCAGGTCGAAGCGGTCGAGACGGTTCCAGGGACGGCCGATGTGGACCAGACGGACTCGGTGCCCCTCACGCGCGGCCTGCCGCTGAATCCAGCGGCAGATGGGCTCGTTGCGGGCCGAGGCGGAAATGATGAGATCCGGCCAGGGCGGCGTCAGGGGATCGGACTTGTCCCGATGAATGCCCGCCAGGGAGGCACCCAACAACAGGTAGGGAACGGTACGGCGGTAGGTGAATCGCTTGATCTCGAAGGGCCAGCCCAGCGCCTCGGCGAGCGCCAGGACCTGGGAATTCTCTCCGGTTCGATGATTCAGCAGAGCCCAGACACGCGGCACGGTCGAATCGGCGACCGGTCTCCCCAACCATTTGTGCACCATGAGCCACATGCCTTCGAACCTTCGAATTCCTGATGGTGGAGAAGTATAGCAGACAAAAAACAACAAATTGTATTTTTGATGCAAATTTACTACAGTCTGTATCTGGAAACAAGCCGTCGGTTAGAATGTCTTCATCGATCATCAACCCCCCATCAATCCATCATGCATAACATCTGGAAGCAAATCTCCCGGCGCCTCGTCGTATCCGCGGCGTTCTTCCGCCCGGAATCGGAGCGGATCGCCCTGGAACGGCGCCTGCGCGGCAAGGAGGAAGCCCGGAAACTGGCCCTGTGCGACGCGGTCATCGTCTCCTTCGGCAAAAGCGGCCGCACCTGGCTGCGCGTCATGCTGTCGCGCTTTTACAAAACCAAGCACGGACTGGCCTCGGACCAGTTGTTGGGTTTTGACAACTTGCACAAGCAAAACCCGGCGATCCCCAAGCTGTTCTTCACCCATGACAATTATCTGAAGGACTACACCGGCCATGCCGATTCCAAGGTCGATTACTACGACCACAAAGTGATCCTGCTGGCCCGCGATCCCCGGGACGTCGCCGTCTCCCAGTTCTTCCAGTGGAAATTCCGCATGCGGCCGGCGAAGAAAAAGCTCAACCGTTACCCGCCCCACGGGGCCGACATCTCCCTGTTCGAATTCGTCATGAACGAGGACGCCGGTCTGCCCAAGATCATCGCCTTCCTCAACCTGTGGGCCCGGGAGATGGACAACATCGACGACTTTCTCCTGGTCCGTTACGAGGACATGCGTGCCGACACCGCCGGGCAACTCAAGCGTATCACCGACTTCCTGGGCACCCCGGGCACCGAGGCGGAAATCCGCGACGCGGTGGACTACGCCTCGGTGGAGAACATGCGCAGGCTGGAGCAGGAAAGGAAATTCTGGCTCAGCGGCAATCGCCTGGTGCCCAAGGACCGGAACAATCCCGATTCCTACAAGGTCCGCCGCGCCAAGGTGGGTGGCTGGCGCGACTACTTCGACGACGACCAGGTGGAGCGGATCGACGCCCTGGTGGAAGACCGGCTCGATCCGGTCTACGGTTATACCTCAGGCAAGAAAGTGGTGAACCTATGAAGACTTCCAACGATTACTGCGTCTTCGTCCACACCAACCACAAGCAGTGGATCGGCGCGCTGGTGGCCCAGTATTCCATGAAGCGCAACTCGCTGCACCCGGACAAGTTCGACGTCCGCATCATCCATCACAAGGATTACCCCTTCTTCCGCAAGATGGAGGGCAAGCCCTTCCTGCGCGACGGCGTCGAACGCATCTGGCGCAACGACGACCTCCAGTCCTTCACCCCGCTGCGCTTCATGCCCCCGGAGCTGATGAACTATCGGGGTCGGGCGGTGGTGGTCGACCCCGACATCTTCGCCGTCGGCGACGTCTGGGAACTGTTGTCCCGCGACATGGGCGGCAAGGCGATCCTGTGCCGGCCCCGCTCCGGACCCAAGTGGTGGCTCGACCGCTGCTACGCCTCCAGCGTCATGCTCCTCGACAACGCCAAGCTGACCCACTGGAACTGCGAACGCCAGTTCCGCGCCATGTTCGACTTCGAGCTCGACTACATGGACTGGATCGGCCTCCGCAAGGAACCCAAGGACAGCATCGGCCTGTTCGAGCCGGAATGGAACGACTTCGACAAACTGACACCGGCCACCAAACTGCTCCACAACACCCGACGCCTGACCCAGCCGTGGAAGACCGGTCTTCCCATCGACTGGACCCCGGCGGACCGCTTCCGCCTGTTTCCGCCCATCGGCTGGCTGATGCGCGCCCGTCGCCGTCTGCTGGGCGACCACGCCCTGCTGGGCAGATACGTGCGCCATCCCGACCGCAACCAGGAACGCTTCTTCTTCGGCCTCCTGAAAGAATGCCTGGAAAAGGGCATCGTCACCGAAGACCTCCTGCGCGAGGAAATGGCCAAGAATCACATCCGCCACGACGCCCTGGAAGTACTGGACAAGACTCCGCCCCTGGGACCGACGGGCGATCCCCTCAACCTGGGCTGGCAGGCGCGCCGGGCGGCCTGAGGCGGTCCAGCGGCACCGGCCGGCCGCACAGATAGCCCTGGACGACGTCACAGCCCATGGCCGCCAGTTCGTCATACTGCCGGCGGGTCTCCACCCCCTCGGCGACGACCTGGAGACCCAAGTTGTGACCGAGGGCGATGACCGCCCCCACCACCTCCCGGTCTTCGGCATGATCGCTCATGCTCCGGATGAAAGACCGATCGATCTTGAGGGCGGCGATGGGCAGGCGGGTCAGGTAACTGAGAGAAGAGTAGCCGGTGCCGAAGTCGTCGATGCAGATCTCCACGCCCAATTCCTTCAGGGCGGTGAAAACGCGCATCGACCCTTCCGGGTCGTCCATGGCCACCGACTCGGTCAGTTCCAGCTTCAACCAGCCCGCATCGAGTTCGTGTTCCGCCAATACCCGCCGCACCTGACGCACCAAATCCTGTCCCAGCTGGCGGGGGGAAATGTTGACCGCCACGGTCAGCTCCCCCGCCCGCAGCCCCAGCGCCCGAAGGCAACGGCGGTAGTCGGCGCCCACCTGGTTCAGTACCCACTCTCCCACCGGGACGATCAGACCGGTCTCCTCCAGCATGGGAATGAACTCGGCGGGGCTGACCGTCCCGTGTTCCGGGTGATTCCAGCGCAGCAGCGCCTCCAGGCCGATCACACGACCATCTTTCATCGCCACCTGGGGCTGGTAGTGGATCTCGAACTGACGCCGCTCCAGGGCGTTGTACAGGTCGTTCTCGAGCAACTGCCGGCGCTGACTCGGCCCGTGGACGTCCGGATCGTAGATGCACCAGCGGTTCCGGCCCTGTTTCTTGGCGTGATACATGGCGATGTCGGCCTGGCTGATGAGGTCGTCGAGGGTCTCGGCGCCGCCGGGATAGAAGGCGACGCCGACGCTGACCGTGACCGAGCGCTCCAGCTCCCCGAGCACGAAGGGCTGGCGGAAACGCTCCATGATCTTGTCCACCACGACGGCGGCGTCCTCCCGGCTTTCCAGATCGTTGAGAATGACGGTGAACTCGTCGCCGGAAAGCCGGGCCACGGTGTCGCCGATACGTGGCGCCTCGCGCTTGCGCAGACAATGCTGCAGGCGCCGGGCCACCTGCTGTAGCAATCGGTCGCCGGTCTGATGCCCCAGGGTGTCGTTGATGGTCTTGAACCGGTCCAGGTCCACCATCAGCAACGCCATCCACTTGCCGTTGAAGCGGGTGCGTAGCATGGCCTGCTTGAGCTCGGCTCGGAACATCAGGCGGTTGGGCAGCTCGGTCAGATGGTCGAAGTGCAGCAACCGCTCCATACCCTTGCGCTGCACGATGAATTCCGACAGATCGGCGAACACCGCCACGTAATGGCTCACCCGGCCCGTCTCGTCGGTGACGGCGTTGATCCGCAGCCATTCCGGATACACCGAACCGTTCTTGCGCCGGTTCCAGATCTCCCCCTGCCACTGGCCGGTCTCTTTAAGGCTGCGCCACATTTCCTCGTAGAACCCCTTGTCGTGGTGGCCGGAGCTGAACACCTTCGGCGTTTTGCCGATCAGCTCCTCCCGGCTGTATCCGGTGATCGTGGTCAGGGCTTCGTTGACCAGGACGATCCGCTTGTCGGCGTCCGTGATCAATATCCCCTCGGCGCTGCTCTCGAACACCTGGGCGGCGATCCGGAGATCGGCTTCGTCCTGGCGGAGGCGCTCGCACCGGCGCCGGTGGGACACCGCCAGACCCATCACTTCGGCGAATTCTTTCACCAGATGCTCGTCCTCGGCGCTGAAGGGCTCGCCGTCCTCGCGGTCGCACAGATAGACACGGCCATAGACCTCGTCCCGATGGCGGATCACGGCCGCCACCAGGGATTTCATGGGGGGATGTCCCGGCGGAAACCCCGTCGCCCCCGGATGGGCGGTCATGTCCCGAAGCCGCAGAGAACCGCTCCGGGACAACGGCTCCCCTAGCAGACCCTTGCCTTGCGGCAGCCGGCCGATGGCCGCCGCCTCGGCCGCCGAAAGACCGGTGTGGATGAAATCGGCGATCCCCCCGTCCGCGTCCAGCACCACCAGGGCACCGTAACGGGCACCCACCAGGGCAGTCAGGGTGTCGAGGGCGTTTGTGAACAGATCGGCATCGTGGGGAAAACGCACGGCCCGGTACAACATGTCCCGCAGGGCGGTGTTCAGACGCCGCAGGCGTCCGGCGTACTCGGACAGGCGATCGAAGCGTTGTTGAAACCGCTCCTCGAGCAGGCGGACTTCCCGCCGCAGCGAACCGAACCGCCGTAACACCGCATCCAGCAGGCTCGCCGGCGTGACCGCACCGACGAACCGCCCCTGGTCGTCGATCACCGCCAACGCCCCGGCCCGCTCCCGTTGCAGACGGCGCCAGGCTGCTTCCACCGCATCGTCCGGTCGCAGCGGCGGAGGCGGCGGCCGCAGCAACAGATCCATGAAGATACGCCCCGGACGGGCGGCGATCTGTTCCGGGGTCACCAACCCCAGGAACAGCGGGCAGCCGCGGCGCTCGAACACCGCGAACACGGTGGTGTCCGGCAGTTCGGTCAGCAGGGGGCGGTCGTCGGGGGCGACGAAACAAACCCGGTCCCAGAGCGCCTCGCGCACCACCAGCGGCCGCCGCAAAGCGGCCTGCAACGCGTTTCCGACGTCCATGGATCAGGCCCGTTGGGAGGCGGTACGGTGGGCCATGGCACCCAGTTCGCTCGCCAAACCGAACAGGTTCTGGCTGGCGACGGCGGTGGCCTCGGCGTCCCGGGCCACCTCGCCGGCGGCGTCACGGATCCGTCCCACGCGGTCGCGGACCTGCTCGGTGACCTGGGACTGCCGTCCGACAGCATCGGCCACATCCAGACTCACGACCTTGATGTCCTCGATGCACCGGATGACACGCTGCAGGTGATCGCCGGCGCTTTTGGCCCGCTCCACACTCCGACGGGCGGATTCGCAACTGGCCTGCATGGCAGACACCGCCGCGCGTGTCCCGCGCTGCAAGTTCTCCACCAAGTGCTGAATCCGGTGGGTGGACTCCTGGGTGCTGGATGCCAGCTTGCGCACCTCGTCGGCCACCACGGCGAACCCCCGGCCCTGTTCGCCGGCCCGGGCCGCCTCGATGGCGGCGTTGAGCGCCAGGAGATTGGTCTGGTCGGCGATGTCGCGGATCACGCCGATGACCATACCGATGGCGTCGCTTTCCTTCTCGACGTCGCGGATCACGCCGGCCGCGGTTTCCACTTCGGCCGCCAGCGCGGCGATCCCCTTGGCGGTCTCGCTGCTGATCCCTACCCCTTCTTTCGTGGCGTCGACCGCTTCCTCGGCCAGTTGAGCGGCATGGGCCGCGTTGCCGGCGATGCGGTGAACCGTCCGGTTCAGTTCCTCGATGGACTGGGCCAGCGCTTCCGTGGCCTCCAACTGGCGCTCGAGCAGCCGACTGGTATGGGCCGAGGCGTCGCGGTTCCGCTGCGCCGTGATCCGCGTCCTTCCGGCCATGTCCCGGAACCGCCCGCGCATGGTCCGGAGCCGGGCTTCCATGGACAACAGGGCCGTCCTTAGCTGGCCCGCCTCGTCGGCACGGCCGGCGTACACCAGACAGGCCAGCGGATCGTCGCTGAATCGCCGTGACCACGCCACCACCTCCGCCAGCGGTGCCAGCAGCCGGCGGCACAGTATCCAGGCGGCCGTCAGCGCCAGAACCAGCGCCCCCCAGAACCCCCAGGGGGAAAACGCGTGCCCTGCCGCCGGCAGCGCCAACAGAGCGGCAAACCCGAAGGTCAGACGGTCGGCCAAGGGCAACGTGCGAGGCCGGCGGAACCGTCCTTCCCGGATGTCCCGGTACAGAGTCTCGGCACGCCGGCGCCATTCCGGCTTGGCCGCGACCCGTACCGACTCGTAGCCGACGATCCGGCCCGCCTCCACGACCGGGGAGACGAAAGCGTCCACCCAGTAGTGATCCCCGTCCTTGCAGCGGTTCTTGACGATGCCCATCCAGCTCTGGCCGGCTTCGAGCTTGCGCCACAGGCCGGCGAAGACCTCCGGCGGCATGTCGGGATGACGGACGACGTTGTGAGCCTTGCCGATCAGTTCCGCTTCGGCAAAACCGGAAACTTCGACGAACGAGCGGTTGACATGCGTGATTCGACCCTTCGGATCGGTGGCGGAAATCAGTTCCTCGTCTTCGGGAACCGGGCGCTCCCGGCCGGTGACAGGTAGATTGACACGCATCGAACCTCCTCTTTCCAACAACCATGTCAACATAATGGAATTGTTGAAGATGCCGGGAGCGATTGCCATAAGAAAAATCCTTAAAATCAGGGCTGGACCACGCGGCAGCGAACCGCCAGCAGCGCCAGCTGGACGGTGTTGTCCAGGCCGAGCTTCTTGAGGATGCGGGTCTGGTGGACACCGACGGTCTTGCGGCTCAGATGCAACAGCCGGGCGATCTCCGCCACCGAACGGCCCTGGGCCAGCAACTGAAAGACCTCGAACTCCCGAGGGGTCAGACGCTGCAACGCATCCGGCGCTTTTTCCCGACGGGTCGCCAGGTGCGGATCGAGAAACGTCTCCCCAGCGGCCACCCGACGAACCGCCTCCACCAGAATCGCGGGACCGTGACGCTTGCACAGATAACCCAGAGCGCCGGCCTGCAGGGCCCGTCGCATCAGCAGGGTGTTTTCGTGCATGGTGAATACCAGCACCCGGGCGCCGCGATCACGCCGGCAGATGCGGCGCAGCAATTCGATGCCGCTGACGTCCGGCAGGGAGAGATCGAAGACGATGACGTCCGGCCGCAGGACCGCGATCAGCCGGTAGGCTTCGGCGCCGGTGCCAGCCTCGGCCACCACCTCGATGTCAGCCACCGCTTCCAGATAACGTCGGTAGCCGCTGCAAACCACCGGATGGTCATCCACCAGGAGCAACCGAAGCGTTTCCATCCTTTTCCACCAAGGGCAGTTCGACGATCACCCGGACCCCCTCCCCGGGCCGGCTCTCCAGATGGAACGTCCCACCCAGGCATTCCACCCGTTCCCGCATGCCCATCAGGCCGAATCCCATGGCGTGGTCCGGCGGCAGCCCCCTGCCGTTGTCACGGACCAGCAGGTGAACCACATCGGGACGGCAGCGGGAAGGGGGGAACCAATCTCTGCAGACGGGCGTGTCACAGCGGCGGTGGCGGCACAGACAGATCCGCACCGCCCTGGCGCCCGCGTGGCGTACCACGTTGGTCAGGCTCTCCTGGACGATACGATACAGAGCGATGGCGTGATCGTCCGGCAGATCCTTCAGGTCGCCGGCCAGAACCAGGGAAAAGGCGATGTCGGGATGATGCCTTCGATATTCGGCCACCAGTTCGCGCAGGGTGTCCGGCAGACCGAGCTGATCCAGCAACTCGGGCCGGAGGCGGTGCACCAGTCGCCGCACGGCGTCGTGAAGGTGATCCAGCACCTGTTCGATGACGCTCACGTGCCGCCGGATCCGGGAATCGCCCGCACCCAGGAGGCGGAGATGCTCGAGATCGGTCCTGAGCGCGACAAGGTACTGACCCAGTTCGTCATGGAGCTCCCGGGCCAGACGGTGGCGCTCCCGCTCCTGGAGCAGGAACAGGCGCCGGGTGAGAACCCGGTTCTCCCGCAGCAGCCGACTATGGGAATGAAGCAGCACCTCGAGCACCCGCGCCCGGGTGACCGCACCGAGAAAGTCTCCGCGGCCGTCGACCACCGGAAAATACCAACGGTCCGACAGATCCATGCAGCGGAGCACTGCCTCCAGGGGGCAGCACGCCGCCACCACGCACGGCAGCTTTTCCGGAAGCAGATCGGCGAAGATCCGATGGGGCGTTTCCGCCACCTCCCTGGCCGATACCAGTCCGAGAAAACGCCCGCCGTCACGGGAAGCGAACACCGCGTACAGACCACCGGCGGCATCCCGGGACGATCCGGGGCGGTCCTCCTCGGTCACCCGGCACAGTTGGGAAACCAGCGCGTCACGGGCGGTCAGAGAACACATCCTGGCGCCGGTCGCCGGTTTGATCGGTCAGATCGACTTCGGTCTCGATTTCCAAATGAAGAATCTCCTCCTCCCCCATCAGGGGTTTGATCCGTTCCAGGACGAAAGTGACCAGCTGATCGCGGGGAAAACGGCGCAGAACCGTATCCCGCACGATCAGGTCGCTGACGATTTCGTCATCCAGTTCGATGTGGACGAAAGGAGCCGCCATCAGCAGATGAAGCGCCTTGCGTATGGCGTGGCAGCCGACGCCCGCCCTCCGCCCCAGCACCAGGGCGTCCTGAACCGGCGGAATCCTGAATTCCCGGATCTGCACCCGGAGACGATGGACGGCGTCGACATCCAGCGAGCGAAGGGGTTCGGTTTTGTCGCGGTTCATGGGATCTCCAGGCGTGCCAGCAAATTCGTCAACTCCGGCTCCAGAGGGGCCTCGATCCTCATGATAGCGCCGCTGGCCGGGTGACGGAAACCCAAGCGCCAGGCGTGGAGAAACAATCGCCTCAGCCCCTGGCGCCGCCAACGGCGGTTCGCCGCCTTGTCCCCATATCGCTCGTCGCCGGCGACGGGATGGCCCAGCCAGGCGGCGTGAACGCGGATCTGATGAGTGCGGCCGGTCAACAGGTGGGCTTCGGCCAGGGTGGCGCCCATCCCTTGCCCCAGGCGGCGGAACTCGGTCCGGGACGGCTTGCCCTCGGGATCGACCCGCACCAGGCGCTCGCCTCCCTGAAGGACGAACTTCCGCAGCGGGACGTCGACCGTCCGGCGTCGCTGGCGCCAGGTCCCGGTCATGAGGAGCAGATAACGCTTGTCGACGGCGTTCTCCCGCATCTGGGCATGGAGCGCTCGCAGTGCCGGACGTTTCTTGGCGATCAGAAGACAGCCGGAGGTGTCCCGGTCCAGACGGTGGACCAGTTCCAGAAACCGGGCATCCGGACGCACGCTCCGCAGGGCCTCGATCACCCCCCCTTCCAGACCGCTGCCGCCGTGGACCGGCATCCCCGCCGGCTTGTCGAGCACCAGCAGGACCTCGTCCTCGTAAAGAACACG
>Ga0256839_1005804_pt1 | contig 11187 bp, 14 predicted proteins | sample 354166metaG_FD_185968 | JGI IMG/M metagenome (GOLD analysis project Ga0256839, IMG submission 185968) | Hydrothermal vent microbial communities from Mid Atlantic Ridge, Atlantic Ocean - 354-166 | ecosystem: Environmental > Aquatic > Marine > Hydrothermal vents | place: Atlantic Ocean: Mid... | reverse complement strand
GGCGGTTGCGTTTGAGTACGGTTTTGTCGATATGCTGGATGAGATGGATACTGCATCGTTTAGAGCGTTCCTTAAAAATGAGGTTTTTCGTGATGCGGGCGGACTCTATATCAACTACATCTCCATGTTGGATATGAGAGATAAGCTCTTGGAACAGGAGATCGAAGATGAGCAAGAACTGTATGCGATGGCATTGATGCTTGTTATCAATCTCTCCATGTTCAATTTGGTCCGAAAAGAGCGTTTCGTATATGAGCAGAAGCAGCATAAAAAGGTAGGACGTAATGACCCATGTCCGTGTGGAAGCGGAAAAAAATATAAAAAGTGCTGTGGCGCTTAAACGGAAGGAGAATAGATATGAGTGATCAACAAAAGAAGATCGTCTATATGGGTACACCGCACTATGCAGAGGAGATCTTGCATACCTTGATCGAGGCGGAGGATATGGAGGTGGTGTTGGTCATTACGCAGCCGGATCGTCCGGTAGGGCGCAAGAAGGTGATGACCCCGCCGCCAGTAAAAGTGACGGCACAATCACACGGCATTAAGGTGTTTCAACCGCAACGCTTGAGTGAAGCCGGGATCAAAGAGACCATAGAGGCGGCTGCACCCGATTTTATTGTCGTTGCAGCATTTGGTCAGTTGCTTCCCAAGTCGATCCTCGGTATCGCCCCCTGTATCAACCTGCACGCGTCACTATTGCCCAAATACCGCGGTGCTTCACCGGTACAGCAGGCACTGCTCAGTGGCGACAAGGAGACCGGTGTCACCTCCATGCTGATGGAAGAGGGGCTCGATACGGGGCCGATGCTGGAGAAGATCGTCTTTGAGATCCCCGAAGAGATGCGTCTGTATGCGTTGATGGCGCAGCTTACCAAGGATGCCTGTACCCTGACACTCAGTACACTTAGAAACTTTGATACCATCACACCAGAGCCTCAGAACGAGGCGGAAGCGACGCTATGCAAAAAGATCAAAAAGAGTGACGGTGAGGTCGACTTTTCCGATGCGATGAAGCTGTACAACAAATATCGCGCCTTTGAAGGGTGGCCGGGGATCTTTACTGCCAACGGTACCAAGATCGATGAGGTGGTCTTGGTAGATCGCAATACAATACACAGACCCTTTGAGATCCTCGGATTTGAAGGAGATCGGGTACTTGTAGGATGCGGAAGAGGAAGTGTGAAGATCGGTGTGCTTCAGCCCACTTCCAAAAAGGCGGTCAACGCCAAAGCCTACTGTGTGGGGAGAGGATTGAAGGTTGGAGATACGATCGTTTGACTCTTTGCCCTCTACGCAGCACTATCTGGTAGAGGCACTTCGCCAAAAGCGTTTGCAAGCTCCCGTTGCTGTGATCTCCGAGGAGCAGACAGCAGGGATTGGAAGCCGTGAGAACAGTTGGGCAGGAGAGAGAGGCAACTTCTTTGCCTCTTTTGCATTGCCGTTGCACGATCTCCCCAATGACCTGCCTCTCTCCTCGGCATCGATCTATTTCTCTTTTATCATGAAATGCGTACTGTTTGATTACGGTAAGAGAGTATGGCTCAAGTGGCCCAATGATCTCTATCTGGATGATCAGAAAGTCGGCGGTACGATTACAAAAGTCATAGATGATACGCTAGTATGCGGTATAGGGATCAATCTCAAAAGTGAGCAGATCGCCTACAGTGCCCTGCAGTTGGATGTTTCACCTCGAAACCTGCTTGAAGTCTATCTGAATGAAGTGGAAAAATTCCCAAAATGGAAGCAGGTTTTTAGTGAGTATCAGGTAGAATTTGAGCTAAGCAGAAACTATTCGGTACATATCGAAAACACCAGAAAGAGCCTGTATAACGCACGATTATGCGAAGATGGCTCTTTATTTATCGAGGGGAAGAAGGTATATAGTTCAAGATGAGTGAAGTAATCAGCATAGCCAACCAAAAAGGCGGCGTGGGAAAGACCACGACCGCTGTCAACCTCGCAGCGTCCTTGGCGGAAAAAGGCAAAAAAGTACTGCTGCTCGATATCGATCCGCAGTCCAATGCCACCACAAGTCTGGGGTTTAGCAGAAACGACTATGAGTACAACATCTACCATGTACTTATCGGTAGTAAAAAACTCTCTGAAGTTGTACTCAAAACAGAGATAAAGAAACTTGATCTGGTACCTTCAAATATCGGGCTTGTAGGGATCGAAAAAGAGTTCTACAATCCCAAGAAGTCCAACCGTGAACTAGTACTCAAAGAGAAGATCAAAGAGGTGAAGAAACGGTACGATTTCATCATTATCGATTCACCGCCGGCACTGGGTCCCATCACCATCAATGCGCTGAGTGCTTCAGATTCGGTCATCATTCCGATACAGTGCGAGTTTTTCGCACTTGAAGGGTTGGCGCAGCTGCTCAATACGGTCACACTTCTTAAAAAGACCATCAACCCGAAACTGAAGATCAAGGGGTTTTTGCCGACGATGTACTCCAAGCAGAACAACCTCTCCAAACAGGTACTTGCGGATCTTTCGCACCACTTCAAGGATAAACTCTTCCATGTCAAAAAGAACGCCAAAGAGTGTATCGTCGTGCCGCGAAATGTCAAGATTGCAGAGTCACCGAGCTTTGGAAAGCCGGTCACACAGTATGCAGCAGGCTCTAAAGGCTCTCTTGCCTACAGAGATCTGGCAACTGTAATAGCAAGAGGCTGATCATGGCATTGGGGCGCGGACTGGGAGATATCCTTTCCGAAGTGGAAGAGGCGTATGAGAAGGATCTCAGTGGGATCGACAGTTTCGAGCTTGAGGCGCAGGGAGCACGGGTAGAGGAGCTTAGCATCGAACAGATCTCTCCCAACCCTTTTCAGCCCAGAAAACACTTTGACGAAGCAGCACTTCGTGAGCTGAGTGACTCGATCAAAAAGCATGGGCTGCTACAGCCTATTGTGGTCATCGAAAAGGAGGGTGGCTATCTGCTCATTGCCGGAGAGCGTCGTCTGCGTGCACATAAACTTGCAAACCTACCTACGATCAAAGCGATCATTGCCAATGTCGACATAGACGAATTCCGTCTACGGGAACTGGCACTCATCGAGAATATCCAAAGAGAGAATCTCAATGCGATAGAACTTGCCAACTCCTATGCGGAACTGATCGAAGTGCACAAGATCACACATGATGAACTATCGCGTATCGTCCATAAAAGCCGTTCCCAGATTACCAATACCATGCGACTGCTTTCATTGAGTGATTATGCCAAGAAACAATTGGTAGAGGGAAAGATTACGCAAGGACATGCCAAGGTATTGATAGGGCTGGATGAGAAGCGGCAGAAGGTTATAATCGACTCGATTGTGGGACAACGATTAAGCGTCCGTGATGTTGAACGAATGGTTAAGCGGCAGAAACATGGTCGTCATGATGACAGAGTGCACCCGCCACAAAAATCACCTCTTTTGGAAGTTGCTGACAGAGTGCGTAGTCAGCTTCCTTTCAAGCATAAGGTGAAAGCAAAAAGTGTTGAGATCTATTTCGAAAATGCACAAGAGGTAGCCAACTTCCTGGAATTCCTCGAAAATCGTTAGGAATTAACCCTTATCTCATCTATAAGATGCTAATATATTGCGAAATTAACAGAGGAGTTTGAATGCTTGACATACATATGCCATTGATGCTGTTTGTTCTTGTGTTGTTCCTAACCCTTCTTGTTGTTTTAAATCGGATGCTGTTTCAACCGTTGTTGAAATTTATGGACGATCGTGATCGTACCATCGCAAAAGATCTTGAAGCGGCCAAGGGGCTAAGCGGTAACACGGAAGAGCTCAATGCAAAAGCAGAAGAGAACATTAGCAAGGCTAAGGCAGAGGCAGCCGCAATTCGTCAAAAGGCTATCGAAGAGGAGAAAGCACTGGCAGCTGGAAAGCTTGAGACAAAAATAAACGAGCTTGAAAAGGACTATGCCGAGTTTGAACGAGTGTTGGAGGGTGAGAAGGAGAGGCTCAAGAACGAACTTCTCTCTCAAATGCCTCTTTTCAAAGAGAGCCTCAAGGCAAAGTTCAGCAAGCTCTAGAAAGGATGGATATGAAAAAAGCACTACTACTCTCTCTGCTTGTTCTACCTGCGGTGCTACTGGCAAGTAGTGGACATGGTGAAGAGGCGAACAGGTACCTTATGCAAACAGGAAGGGAGAGCGACTTTTGGCCAAGAGTGATCAACTTTGCGATATTTGCAGCACTGTTGTGGTATCTTCTTGCCAATCCGATCAAAGAGTTTTTTGTCGGAAGAAGTGAAGGAATCGCTACACAGCTTAAAGAGATAGAAGCAAAGCTGCAGGCAGCGAAAGAGGAGAAAAAAGAGGCTCAGGCGAGATTGGATGAGAGTGTTAAAAAAGCAGCGCAGATCATTGAGGATGCGAAGAAGGAAGCTGTGATTATGGCACGAAAAATTGCAGAAGCGAACGCACAAGAGCTTGAAGCGCTTGAGAAGCAGTATGCCGAGAAGATCGCATTTGAAGAGCGTAAAGCGACACGGGAAGCGATCGATGAAGTGCTCAGCGAGAACATCACGGCGGATGACATCATGCTCGATGAAGCCAAAGTGATCGATATTATCTCAAAGAAGGTGGCCTAATATGGAAGAATTGATCGCTAAACGGTATGCCAAAGCGCTCTCCTCTGTAAGCCGGGATCTCTCTGCGGTCTCCAAAGTGCTTGATGTGTTGACAGAAGCGATGGCAGATGAAGAGGTGATGGCAGCACTGTCATCTCCCATTGTCGCATCGGCGAAAAAGATAGAGATGCTTCTAGCAGCACTGGGTGAAGGAGTGGATGAAGCGCTGAAAAACTTCATTAGGATTCTTGGGGAGAATAAGCGTCTTGATTTAATCCCTGCGATTGCCAAGGTGCTAAATGCAGAACTTCAGCAAGCATCCAACCAGTATGAAGGTGTCGTCAAGAGTAATCAACCGCTTGATGAAGGGGATCTCTCCAGACTGGAAAAGACGCTACTGGAGTATACTGGATCGAAGATTAAACTGAAACATGAGAAGAGTGAGCTTGAAGGCCTGCGTGTCTCTGTGGATGATTTGGGTATTGAGGTGAACTTCTCTAAGCAGAGGGTCAAAGAACAACTGATCGATTTCATCAAGAAATCATTATAAGAAAGGAGTAGCAGTGGCAGTGAAATTGCAAGCAGATGAGATAAGTTCCATCATCAAAGAGAGAATCGAGAACTTTGAGATCGATGTCGATATTAACGAAGTAGGTAAAGTAGTAGGTATCGCAGACGGTATTACGACAGTCTACGGACTGAACAATGTCATGGCGGGTGAGGTCGTTGAGTTTGAGAATGGTGCAAGGGGTCTTGTGCTTAACCTTGAAGAAGCAAATGTTGGTGTTGTTGTCCTTGGGTCAAGCGCAGGGATTAAAGAGGGTATGAGTGTTAAGAGACTCGGTGAACTTTTGAAGACGCCAGTTGGTGACAGTCTGATGGGAAGAGTTGTCAATCCTCTTGGAGAACCACTTGACGGCAAAGGTGCAGTCGAAGCGACCGAGCATCGATTTATCGAAGAGAAAGCACCAGGGATCATGGCGAGAAAATCTGTTCATGAACCACTTCAGACAGGGATCAAAGCGATTGATGCGCTTGTACCGGTAGGACGCGGACAGCGTGAGCTTATCATCGGTGACAGACAGACAGGAAAGACCACACTGGCGATCGATACGATCATCAATCAGAAAGGGCAGGATGTAGTCTGTATCTATGTTGCGATCGGTCAGAAGCAGTCTACTGTTGCTGCTACGGTCAAAAAACTCGAAGAGCACGGTGCGATGGACTATACAATCGTGGTCAACGCAGGTGCGGCTGATTCTGCAGCACTTCAGTTCCTTGCACCGTATGCCGGTGTCACTATGGCCGAGTACTTCAGGGACAACGGCAGACACGCGGTGATCTTCTATGATGATCTCTCCAAGCATGCGGTAGCCTACAGAGAGATGTCTCTGATCCTCAGACGTCCTCCGGGTCGTGAAGCCTATCCTGGTGATGTCTTCTACCTCCACTCAAGACTCCTTGAGAGAGCGGCGAAGCTCAATGATGATCTGGGTGCGGGCTCTATCACTGCATTTCCTATTATCGAGACGCAGGCGGGTGATGTTGCGGCGTACATCCCTACCAATGTAATCTCCATTACCGACGGTCAGATCTTCCTTGAGACAGATCTCTTCAATTCCGGTATCAGACCTGCGATCAATGTCGGTCTTTCTGTATCGAGAGTCGGTGGTGCGGCACAGATCAAAGCGACTAAGCAGGTCTCCGGTACACTGAGACTGGACCTTGCTTCCTTCCGTGAGCTTCAGGCATTTGCACAGTTCGCATCTGACCTTGATGATCATACCAGAGCGCAACTTGAAAGAGGGCAAAGAATGGTCGAAGTACTGAAGCAGGGACCATACTCTCCTGTACCGATCGAAAAGCAGGTTGTGATCATCTTTGCGGGTGCCAACGGTTACCTCGATGACATTCCGGCATCTTCTGTTGTGAAGTTCGAAGCGGAACTGATGCCATTTATGGAAGCAAAATATATGAATGTGCTCGATGCGATCAGAAACGACAAAAAGATCACAGACGAAACAGAGACTGAGCTGAAAAAAGCGATCGAAGATTTCAAAGCTTCATTTGCAGCGTAAGAAAGGCTGATTATGGCTAATTTAAAAGAGATTAAGCGTAAGATCGGAAGTGTCAAAAACACCGCCAAAACGACTAACGCTATGAAACTTGTCTCTTCTGCGAAGCTTAGACGAACAGAAGAGCTCGCCAAACGATCGCGTGTCTATGCTGAAAAGCTGACCGAGCTTCTTAGTGAGATCGCTCAGAAGCTTCAGAAGGCAAGTGTAGATGGTCTGGACAATGTCTACTTTAAAGAGGTCGAAGACCCTAAGACAGTAGATATCGTTTTCATTACAGCGGATAAAGGTCTATGTGGCGGTTTTAATGCGCAGACCATTAAGCGTGTCAATCAGTTGATCGCATCTTTTAAAGAGAGAGATGCCAAAGTGCGTCTTAGGGCAGTCGGAAGAAAAGGGATCGACTATTTCAAGTTCAATGATATTGAGTTGAATGACGAGGTGATTGGGCTCTCTGCTGCACCTGACTATGCACAGGCCGCTGCGTTGATCGGTGAGGTTGCCGAGTCTTATGTCAATGGTGATACCGACAGGGTGATTTTGGTTCATAACGGTTATGTCAATATGATCTCTCAAGAGGTAAGAGAGGAGCAGGTACTTCCGATCGATCCATCAAAGCTGGAGGTCAATACGATCTCCACATCGGATATGGATGTGGAGCCCGATGAGGATGACACATTGCTAGATGCGCTGGTAAAGCGGTATGTAGAATATACGATGTACTACTCACTTATAGACTCGCTTGCTGCTGAGCACTCAGCGCGTATGCAGGCGATGGATGCGGCGACAAAGAATGCCAAAGAGATGGTCAAAACATTGACTGTGGCATATAACAAAGCTAGACAAGAAGCGATTACGACTGAGCTCATCGAGATCATCAGTGGTATGGAATCAATGAAATAAAGAGAGGAGAAGTAATGACAGGTAAAATTGTACAGGTCTTGGGTCCGGTAATCGATGTGGATTTCACAGATTATCTACCTGAGATAAATGAAGCGTTGGAGACAACATTTACACTTGACGGCAAAGAGCAGAGATTGGTATTGGAAGTAGCGGCACAGCTGGGGGACAATAGAGTCAGAACGATCGCTATGGATATGAGTGAAGGACTTGTTAGAGGTCAGGAGGTCAAAGCGACCGGTGCACCTATCAAAGTCCCTGTCGGTGAAGAGGTACTTGGGCGTATCTTCAATGTCGTTGGTGAGACGATCGATGACAACGGTCCGTGTGAAGCTAAAGAGTACTGGTCGATCCACAGAGACCCTCCTCCGTTTGAAGAGCAGAGTACAAAGACTGAGATCTTTGAAACAGGGATCAAGGTTGTTGACCTTCTTGCACCGTATGCAAAAGGTGGTAAAGTTGGACTTTTTGGTGGTGCAGGTGTTGGTAAGACCGTCATCATTATGGAGCTGATCAACAATGTTGCAATGAAACACAGCGGGTATTCTGTTTTTGCAGGTGTTGGTGAAAGGACGCGAGAAGGTAACGATCTTTACTTTGAAATGAAAGAATCCAATGTTCTTGACAAAGTTGCCCTCTGCTACGGACAGATGAGTGAACCTCCTGGAGCGAGAAACCGTATCGCGCTGACCGGTCTGACAATGGCGGAATATTTCCGTGATGAGATGGGACTGGATGTATTGATGTTTATTGATAACATCTTCCGTTTCGCACAGTCAGGTTCTGAGATGTCTGCGCTTTTAGGTCGTATCCCTTCAGCGGTTGGTTATCAGCCGACTTTGAGCCGTGAGATGGGTGCACTGCAAGAGCGTATCACCTCTACGACCAAAGGTTCTATCACTTCTGTACAGGCAGTCTATGTACCTGCGGACGACTTGACAGACCCTGCACCTGCATCGGTCTTTGCACACCTTGATGCGACAACAGTCCTCAACCGTTCTATTGCAGAAAAGGGGATCTACCCTGCAGTCGATCCTCTAGACTCCACTTCAAGAATGCTCGATCCGCAGATTGTTGGTGAGGAGCACTACAATGTGGCAAGAGGGGTACAGAAGATTCTTCAAAAGTATAAAGATCTTCAGGATATTATCGCGATCCTTGGTATGGATGAACTTTCCGAAGATGACAAGCTTGTTGTCGAGCGAGCAAGAAAGATCGAGAAGTATCTCTCTCAACCGTTCCATGTCGCAGAGGTCTTTACAGGATCTCCTGGGGTCTATGTTACACTTGAAGATACGATCGAAGGTTTCAAAGGGCTGCTTGAAGGTAAATATGACCATATGAACGAAGCGGCGTTCTACATGGTCGGAAATATGGCTGAGGCTGTTGCGAAAAACGATAAGATCAATGCTAAGTAAGCTTAGTTCTTGTCTGACAAAGGATAACCATGGAACTAATGAAGCTTGAAATCGTTACACCCAACGGTGTGATCTTCGATGATGAAGTACGTCAGGTGACACTGCCGGGCTCGGAAGGTGAGTTCGGGGTGCTGCCCAGACATGCCACACTAGTCTCACTGCTTGATACCGGTGTTATCGAGATCATCAAGGCTGATGGGAAAGAGGTTGCTGTTGCAATCAACTCCGGCTATGTAAAGGTTGATGAGGAGAAGACCTCTTGTATCGTCGATGGTGCTGTTGCACTCAGTGGTGATGAGAGTGATTTGGCAAAAGCATTGAAGGAGGCCAAGGAGCTGCTTGAAAAGGCTCAATCCTCCAATACGGTGATCGCGGCAGCGGTCAGTAAAGTCGAACAGATCGGGAAGTCTCTCTAAATTGGCTTCTCTTCTCAATTACTTCGCCAACAGTAGTGCAATCACGATTTTTGTACTACTGCTGCTATCTATTTATTTTATTGTGACATTTTGGATCTTTTTTGATCGTTACTATTTGATCCGTAGACGGCTTACTTCCGAAGCGCGTTCACTCAAAGCACTCTATACAGGTCGGTCAAAATCAGTGGCAAACAATTCACTTATTTTTACTTATCTCGCCAGAGTTGACCGCCCCAATAAGGCTATTCTTGAAGCTGCCATATCTGATGCTATCAGGGTATCTACAAAAGGATTGACTTGGCTTTCCATTATTGCTTCCACTTCACCTTTTATCGGGCTGTTTGGTACAGTCATCGGAATACTTGAGACTTTTTCACAATTGGGTTCTCACTCTTCCGCTTCACTTGCTGTGGTTGCACCCGCTATCTCTGAGGCGCTGATCGCTACGGCAGCGGGAATTGCTGTGGCAATCTTCGCTTATACCTTTCATCTGATCCTAAAACGCAAGGCATATGAGCTTTCATCACTTCTTAGCTCCCAGTCCGAAGTGATCCTCTCTCAGGTACAAGAGGCATAAACGATGTTCTCCTGGGATGACGATCCGGATCTGAATATCACACCACTTGTCGATGTGATGCTGGTGCTGATGGCGATCTTGATGATTACCGCACCGACGATCACTTTTCAAGAGCAAATCGATCTCCCTCAGGGCTCAAAAACGGTTAAGGTGACAAAGCCAAAAACCCTTACAATCCGTATGGATAAGGACCAAAAGATCTATCTTGGTAAAGATATCTTCTCTCTTGCGACTTTCGCTGATGACTTTGTCAATAAAACCGCCAACAGGGACAAAAGTTCTGAGGTATACATCCGTGCGGATGAGAGACTTCGGTACAAAGATGTGATGTATCTACTCAAGAGCGTCAAGGCGGCAGGCTTTACGAAGGTCTCTCTGATTACACTATGAAAACGGTACTATTGAGATATCTGTGGGGAATTGTCTCAGTAGGGATCTATCTGCTGTTGATTGGGTTACTGTTTTTCTATTTTAATCACCGTACGAAAGAGCAAAGAAAGCATTATGTCAAAAAGGACGAACATCGCATTCAGGTAGGGCTCTCTAGCCCTGCCCAAAAAACTGATCCCCAAAAAAGAGTATCCTCTGCTATCAGACCAAAGCAGACCAAACCATTAAAGCGCCCCACATTTTCTAAAAGTAGTCATAAAAAAGTGATCAAAGAGAGAGTGGTCAAAAAGTCGACTAAGAAAAAACCATCCAAGCCAAAGCCGAAAAAGAAAGCCAAAGACCTTTTTAAGCATATAAAGACTGAAAAAAAACCGCTTATCAAAGTGACGGACAAGCCTATCAAGCCTAAGCCCAAAAAGCGACTCTTTGAGATGAAAGAGAGACGAACAAGTGCCAGTGAACGGATCAAAGAGTCCCTCAAAGAACAGAAGAACAAGGATAGCGGTATTGAAAATAGCTATTTGGCACATGTACAGGAGATGCTTGAAGGATGGCCGGCACAGAGTGATTTTGCCGGTGAGAAGGTGAAAGTGCATCTTAAGATCGATCCGACAGGACACTTTGAGTTTATTATCAAACGAAAATCACGCAATCCTGAGTTTAATCGCGCATTGTCTGCGTACCTGAAACAGCTTCAGGAGTTTGGCTTCGGTCCGCATAAGGGGAGTCGTACCTATCTGTTTGAAGCGGAGTTCATTGCAAAAGAGTAGGAGAGAGTGATCTGTGCGGAAGCACAGTTGGCAAGAGAAAAGGCAGAAGGGGGCTACTCCGCC
>Ga0256839_1005803_pt1 | contig 11189 bp, 6 predicted proteins | sample 354166metaG_FD_185968 | JGI IMG/M metagenome (GOLD analysis project Ga0256839, IMG submission 185968) | Hydrothermal vent microbial communities from Mid Atlantic Ridge, Atlantic Ocean - 354-166 | ecosystem: Environmental > Aquatic > Marine > Hydrothermal vents | place: Atlantic Ocean: Mid... | reverse complement strand
TTGACCATTTTTATCTGAATAGGCCAAATCACTCGCAACCATTTGCAAAACTCTTACGAGGTCTTGGGGGGTTTCAACCCGCAGGCTTGCCCCTTCCGCCCGCGCCATCTGCATCAGCTTTTCTGATAAACGGTTGAGCCGTTTAAGCGCGGTTTCAATGTTATTGGCCCGCTCAAGGGTGTTTTCATCCGCCGCCTCTGATTGCAAGCGCTGGGTTTGGGCCAGCGCGGCAGCAACAGGGGTGCGCAGCTCATGGGCGGCATTGGCAGCAAAGCTTCGCTCGGCCACCAAAGTGCTTTGCAGCCGCTCCAGCAAGCCGTTTACCGCATCCGCAACCGGAAGAATTTCGGTGGGCAGCGGGCCAACAGCCACAGGCGCCAAATCTTGGCCATCCCGCGCGGCCAGCTCATCACGAAACCCGCGCAAAGGGCCGAGCATAAAATGCAGCAATAACCAGATGGCCCCAATGGTCAGCGGCAGCAATAAAACCAGCGGCAGGCCCAAGGCAAGCAGGGTTTCCAGCGCAGCTTCATTGCGGTGCTTCAGCGGCTCGGCAATAGTGATAGTGTAATCGCCCCCCAGTGCCGAGTCATAATACAATATATATTTTTCCGTGGTCACAAAGCCGGTTTGCTGGAAAGGCGGAAACACCTGATCTTTGGAGTCATGCGATCGCAGCAATATCCGCCCGGACCTGTCCCGCACCACATAGGTTAAAAACTCGTCATGCTCGCGCAGGGTGGTGATCAGCTGCGTGGTGCCGTCATCCTCGGCCTCGAATAGCTCCTGCACCGCCAGTGGCAGAATGCGCTGCGCGGTTTCTTCCAACGCGCTATCAAACACCTTGTTTATATTCTCGCGAATGATCGCCTCGGTGATTAGGGCCGAAATGATCCAGACAACCCCGACACTTAGCGCGATGGTCAGCACTAGCTGGCCCTGTAAGCTGCGGGGAAGCCTCATGCCTCGCCCAGCCGATAGCCCATGCCGCGCACGGTTTCTATTTTTTCACGCCCGAGCTTTTTGCGCAATCGGCTGATATGCACCTCAATGGTGTTGCTCTCGATTTCAATATCAAAAGCATACAGCCGCTCTTCAAGCTGCGCTTTTGAAATTATCTGCCCGGGGTGCTGCACAAAGCTTTCAAACAGCACCCATTCACGGGCGGTCAGGGCCAGTAGCTTGCCCGCCCGCCGCACCGATTTGGCCGCGAGGTCCACCTCCAAATCTCCCAGCTCGACAAGCGGGTTGGGGTTGCCGGTATAGCGCCGCGCTACCGCCGCAAGGCGGGCCGAAAGTTCCGAAAGATCAAAGGGTTTAACGATATAATCATCGGCCCCCGCGTTTAGCCCGTCTATCCGGTCGCTGATTTGGTCCAGCGCGGTGAGGATAATCACGGGGGTCACATCTCCCTTTTTGCGCAGCGCCTGCAAAAAGGGCAGCCCGCGCCCGTCAGGCAGCATTAGGTCCAGCAACACCAGATCATAAGCGGCAGCCGCTAAGTAATCGCCCGCTTCGTCCAGCCGCGTTACCCAGTCTACAGAATGGCCTTCGGCTTTTATCTGGTCTCGCACACCGGCGCCCAGCACGGTGTCATCTTCCACAAGTAATACGCGCATTTATCGTGTTCCTGATATTTGGTGCAACCTACCCCCCGTTTATTACCGCGACCTGACGCAAAAAGAAACGGGCTGTTCATATTCACGTCAGGAAACTATGCCATACAATGGGGACCCAACAGTAATAGGGAAGAATCGTGAAAAATAAATTGTCCACTACCAGCGTATACACAGCATTGGCACTCTTTCTCTCTTCGTCTGCTATGGCGGGCGGGGATGATTGCTATGTGCCTATGTCTCAATGGCAGCCTCGGTCTGCGGCTATTATGTGGGCAGAAGCCCAAGGATGGCAAGTTCACCGTGTGAAAATTGATGATGGCTGCTACGAGCTTTACGGCATCGATGAAGGTGAGATGGAATTTGAAGTCAAAATAAACCCGGCCACGTTCGAGGTTATTGAATTTGAATACGAAGCCCACGGATACCGCACCCGCATTTTTGCGACCGACCCAACGGTGAGCATTCCAGATATCGAGATCGAAGACTGAGCCGAGCGGCTGCGCACCCAAAATTAACCCCGAGCTTTCAAAAACGGAGTCTTAACCCCAGCCTATCGGGCAATGAACGCTTGCCTGGCTTTGGGAAACCGGCCCCTCAACCTGACAGCAACCTTAACAATCTTTTTTGTAAAATTCAGGTCAGCGTCAGTTGGCCACGCTAAACCAGCTACATAACATTCGTATTGGAGACACATACTATGAAAAACATTCTCACCACTTTGGCGCTGACAACGGCGCTTGTTATCCCGGGTGCCGCAATGGCCCGCGATATCACGCTCACGGGCATGCTCAAAAACTATGGCGGCGACGGTGCCTATTTGGCAGTGTATATCACCAACGGAAACGGGGGCTATGTTGGCACGGTTTGGGTTGGCGGCGGCAAGTCGAAATACTTCAGCCACTTCACCCACTGGTATCGCGCCACCGGCGGAGACACCGGCAATGCCATGACAGGGGCCAGCGTTGGTGCGGGCCGATCTTTCCAGATAACCTTTGGATTGGATGATGCCCTGATTGATGCAGGCTACCAGCTTCGCATTGATGCCTCCGTTGAAGATATGCGGGATGCGCCTTCCGATATTGTTATTCCGCTCACAAGCGCGAATTTTGGCACAGGCAACGCCGGGCGTCGCTATATCCGAAATATTTTCATGCAATAGTCACAGCTCATTCCGGAGATCCGCAGTATGATACGCTTTTTACATAAATATACAGGCCTTGTTGCCTCGGTCTTGCTGCTGGTTCTGGCCCTGAGCGGGGTGGCCCTTTCGGTCATCCCAACATGGGAAAAAATAAAGGCGCCGGCCCTGAACGAAACCGAGCTGACCGTGGGGGCCTTGGCGGCGCGCATTCAGGTGCATTACCCCGAGGTCGAGCAAATTCGTCGTGCGCCCTCAGGGCTGATCACGGCCTATTATTATGCCAATGATCAGCCCGGCGCGGTGGTGGTGGACCCCGCCACAGGCGCAGGCCTGTCTGACTACCAATTCTCACCCGTTGTGCGCTGGTTAAAAGACCTGCACCGCTCGCTGTTGCTGGGTGATGGTGGCCGCATTGCCATGGCGCTGGGTGCCCTGGCATTGCTGATTCTGTCAATTTCCGGCGCATTTTTAATCGCCCGCCGCATGGGGGGCTGGCGCAAGGTGTTTGCCCCCGCGCGTGGCACAGTGTCAAACCGCTTACACGTGCAGGCAGGGCGTTTGTCACTTATCGGGCTGCTGCTCACAACGCTCACTGCGGTTTACTTGGCTCTGGGCACCTTTGATATTCTACCCCAAGCCAGCGCCCGCCCGGCCTTTCCGGCTGAAGTGAGCGGCGAAATGGGCCTTGGCACTGCCGAGATGCAAGCCCTGACCACCGTGCCGGTCAGCCAGCTGCGCAGCCTGACCTACCCTTATGCCGGAGACCCTAGCGATATTTTCACCCTGACCACCGATCAGGGCGAGGGCTATATTGACCAAGGCACGGGCCTAATGCTGGCATGGGATGATGCCAGCACCCTGCAAAAAGTGAACGAATTCATATACCTGCTGCACACAGGCGAGGGCGCTTGGTTTTGGGGGCTGGTGCTTGGCCTTATGGTGCTGGGCGCGCCGGTGCTGGCCGTGACCGGCCTTATCATGTGGTTCAAGGCCCGTCGCGCGCGGCCCTCCCTGCCCAAGGGTGTGGCGGCGCAAAAGGCCGATACCATTATCCTTGTTGGCTCTGAAGGAGGCAGCACATGGGGCTTTGCCGGCACGCTTATGAGCGGGCTAATGGCCAATGGCCACGGCGTTTACACCGCGCCCATGTCTCGCTTTGCGCCTGAAAAATACAGCAACGCCAAGCAGATCATTGTGTTGGCCGCGACCTATGGTAATGGCGAGCCGCCCGCCTCAGCCAAGGGCTTTCTGGATAAGCTGGCCGCGCTTGAAACCGCGCCTACAGCCAAACTCGCCGTGCTTGGTTTTGGCGATCGCCAGTTCCCCGAATATTGCGCCTATGCCATAGACATAGAATCACACGCCAAAGAGGCAGGCTGGAAAACCCTGCTGCCGCTGGATACCGTAGACCAGCAATCGCCACAGGATTTTGGCCGCTGGGGCAAAGCGCTGGGCGAGGCCCTCGGGCATGAGCTGGAGCTGGCCCATGTGCCGGTGCAGCCCCGCACCCACCGCCTGAAGCTGGTTTCGCGCCGCGATTACGGGCTAGAGGTGCAATCCCCCACCGCCATTCTGCGCTTTGCCCTGCCCCGCTCCAGCTTGCTAAACCGCCTACGTGGGCGCGGCTGGAAGCGCTTTAAGGCCGGTGATCTGCTGGGAATCGTCCCTGACAGCTCCCCCATTGTGCGGCTGTATTCGCTGGCGAGCAGCACCCAAGACGGCTTTGTCGAAATCTGTGTGCGCAAGCACACCCACGGGCTTTGCTCAGGCCAATTGTTTGACCTCGCCATTGGCGACGAGATTTCAGCCTTCATCCGCCCTAATCCGGCCTTTGCCCCCGCCAAAAACCGCAAACCGGTTATTTTGATCGGGGCTGGCACCGGCATTGGCCCGCTGGCCGGCTTTGCCCGCAGCAATCACAAAAAGCGCCCGATGCAGCTTTACTTTGGCATCCGCCACCCTGAGTCTGATTACCTCTATGAGGACGAGCTGGGCCAATGGCAAAACGAGGGCAAGCTCCAAAAGGTTAGCATCGCGGCCTCACGCCTGAAGCAGGTTGAGTATGTGCAGCACATTTTGCTGCGAGACGGCACCAATGTGGCCGCGCACATCAAAAGCGGGGCGCAAATTCTGGTGTGCGGCGGGCGTGATATGGCGGCAGGTGTGGCCGACGCCTTGCAGGAAATTCTGGCCCCGCATGGGCTGGAGCCAGCCGAGCTTAAAGCGCAAGGAAGGTATCTGGAAGATGTCTACTGATCTGCCCGCCCAAAAGCTGTCTGGTCCCACCATGGGCACCGAGTGGAGCGCCGATCTTGGCGTGACGGCCAGCACAGACCTTGCTGCGCTGGAAAAAGCGCTGGCAGATGCGGTGGAACGGGTCGATAACCAGATGTCGAGCTGGAAACCCGAAAGCGACCTGATGCGCCTGAACGCCGCGCCGCTTGGCGAATGGGTGCCGCTGCCGCCCGAGCTGATGCAAGTGCTGGCCCGTGGGCTGGAAATCGGGCGGCTTTCAAACGGCGCGTTTGATATCGGCCTTGGTGATTTGGTTACTGCATGGGGCTTTGGCAGCACCCCGCCAAACGAGACGGATATTCGCGCCAAACTGGGCCAAACCCGCCCCGATACCACCAAAGCGCTGGAGCTGGACCAAGCCAACTTGCGCGCCCGCAAACACGCCCCGTTGGCGCTGGACCTGTCGGGCATTGCCAAAGGCTACGGCGTGGACCGGATGATGCAGGTGTGCGAAGATTTTGGCCTGACCTCGGCCTTGGTCGCGCTGGATGGCGAGGTGCGCAGCAAAGGGGTGCAGCCCAATGGCACGCCGTGGGCCGTGACCATAGAAAAGCCGGATTACACCGCGCGCACCCCGCTTTCCGTGCTCGAATTGCAAGATGCCGCCGTTGCCACATCGGGCGATTACCGCCACTGGGTGCAAGTTGGCCAAGCGCGGCTTTCCCACACGATGGACCGGCAAAAAGGCGGCCCCGTGCAGCCCGAAATCGCCAGCGTCACCGTTGTTGCCGCCGATTGCATGACCGCTGACGCCATGGCCACAGCCATTTTGGTGCAGGGGTTAAAAAAGGGCAGCGCCTTTGCCCGCACCCAAAATATCGACTGCTTGATCCTTGAGCGCCTCGGCGAAAATGTAGCCCGGCATGGAATTGGCTCGCTGTTTTCCAGTGCCTAAGGAAACGCTGAACAATGCCGTGATTTCTGTATTATAATTCTGGCAGGAATTATGGGAGATTTGCTATTGAAACAGCGCCGTTTTTTGCCGGTTGAGCAGGCCCACAAGAAGAAGCGCTCTATAACATCCATTCGATGCGCGGTTTTGTGGGGTTGGATCTGGCGCAGGGCGCCCTTCCCGAGTATGCTGCGCATAACCCTTCCCGGGCAATGCATAGCACTGGCCAACCTTTAATTAGGGAAGAACGTATCGGTGATGTTCTTCAAACTGGATGTAGTTGTAGAAGATTTAACCTTGGCCGCGATACGAGCCAAAACACCAACCGCTTTTTTGCCCATGCCGGTATCTTGGTTGGCTTGAAAGATTTCGTCGGCAGGCAGGCCAGCATAGAGATTAAACGCGGTGTTCTGCCGCTTGTTGATCTTATCCCGAAACTGAGCTCTTAAACTCGTATTGGCCGCTCTTCTGGCGGCTAAAGCGGCCTCGGGCCCCGATTTTCCGGCAATCACATTGTCTACCAGCGAATCAAGCGCCGATTGAGGGATGTCCTTACGGGCTTTGTCTTTCATTGCGTCCATAGGATAGTCTTTATCAAATTTCAAATCCTTATGTTGATTCACATACTTTGCCACCACAACCGCACCACCTTTTCCTTCGGAATAAGGTTGGTTTCCACTCATCGCCAATTTCAACGCCAATTTCAGCGCTTTTAGCGCTTTGGCTTGTTTTGCTTTGGGTAGTTTCATTATTTTGGGATGGTTCATGAGTTTTGACTGGGCGTCAGGTGTGATAAAATCCCTCAGTTTCCACTCAGTGGTTTTCATCATGTCGGCATGCTGTGGGCTATGATCCGCCTCTAGAAAACCAACCAAGGTTTTTTTACCTTTCAGGCTATTATAGGTGCCAACTGCGCCTTCGTTTTCCAGAAAATCAATGCCCTTTGATTGCCCGCTTACATCCAGTGCGCGCACAAGATTATCAACCACCCCCTTTTCCCCTTCGGCTGCCTCATCGCCCGATATTTTCAAATCATCCTGAAACCGCTTTAAAAGCTTGGCATTCCCCACCTCAATGTTTTTTAGCAATTCAGGGTCTTCATTTTCCCCGTATAGCTTTGCTAAATCCGCTGATTTAACAAGCACCTGCGCGCGAAGTTTTTCTTTCACATCCGGTATTTTTCCGATTGTTCTTCTTTCGACAAAACTGCTCATCTCGCGCACATGATTTTTATCCGTTCCTCCTAACGCGCTGTTATACTTACCGTAAATAATCATAGCCGGAAACGTGCCTGCTGGCTCATTCGTCGAGTTGGTGGACAGCAAACCAAAGGTCGCCTTATCTGCATCGGCCTCTGAGGTCTTCCCGCTTTTTGAGGGTTTGAAATGCAATTTGGTTTTTAGGGTTTTGCCTTTATTGGATTTTTTCAGCCAAGCTCCAATAACCCGAAGGGTGGCCTGATTCGGGTTATGGTCAATCTGCAATACCCGCGCGCTCCCAGCGTCTATCTCTTTCTTTTTCTTGGCCAGTTCATTGTAAGACCCGACCGCGCCTTCATTCGGGCTTATATTGGCTTTGAATCTGATGAGAGAATTGGGGTGATCAAAGTCAATGTCTTTCCCCTGACCCAAGTTCACCCCCGCCGCTGAAATTTCAGCACTTGCTTGCGCATTTTGTTTGTCCAGCGCTTTGGTGCTGGCGGTTTGCGGCTTATTCTTGGATTCAGGCTTAACCTTGTCTCCCGCCGCTTCAAGCAAATTGGTTTGGGCTTCAAATTTGGCAATAAAACTCCTAATGGCGGCCAATTTTTCTTCATCGGACACATTTTTTGCAAAAACACCATATTGCTCGGCGTTGTCCTTTGAATACCCGTCGGCGGTGTTCTCTTTTGATTGCACATATATCTCAATGGCATTACCCTTTTTCTTGCCATAAAGCTTGTGGGTTTTCGGACCGACCTTAAAGGTGGTTGCCGGAAGTTTACGCTTTTTATTAACTTTTCCTGTGATCTTGGACAGCAGCTTCTTGCCCTTTTTCACCAACCACTTGATCAGCTTATTCACCGCCTTATCCACCGGTTTTCGCAGCTTCTTCATGATCTTTTGAATCTTGGAGGCGATGCCCGTTATCGGAATAAGCGCCGCCAAAAACGCCAGAATAAGCGGCACCGTGCGGCCTATAGCATCTTCCACGTTTTTGGCGGCGGGCATGATATTGCCTTTAGCGATATTGGCGATTGAGCTAAAAATAGATTTCACAAAATCCATGATCTGCTGCATGCGCTCAATTAACATGACAATAAAATCATAAATCATTAACGCCACTTTCACCACCGCCCCCACGGGGTTAGACAGGCCCGCAAGCCAGCTCAGCGCGCCCTTTACCAAGGTCGTAGCCAAAAATTCGGCAATGCCGCCCATAACGGTCGAGACCAGATTATCAATCATCGACAGCATTTTTTTCCAAATACCAAGCACGCCTTCTTTGATCAGCAACCTGATAATATCGACCGTTTTTTCCAGCAAAGCCACCTTTCGCTCACCGTTGGCCCCCAGCCGCTTAACCAGTTTTTTGCGAATAGCTTTCCACGTGAGGCGCAGCACTTGAAAAATGATAGAGATAATGCCTTTCAGGTCCAGTTTATCGGGTAGTTTAATATCTACGCCATCCAGCGCGCCAAAAATAAAGCCAAGCAGGCCCTTTTTCAGGTGTTTGGCGAAATTGCCAAAAAACAGCCCAAAGCCTTTGCCCACGGCCCTAAACAGATTGGCGGCAAATTTCAGCGGGTCAGCCAGCACCAGCTTTAGCGTGTCACCCGCCAGTTTCACCACCCCCCACACTTTTTCCGCAAAAGGGCCAGCAAGCTTCAGCGCCCCCTTAAAAACAAATTCCAGCACCTTGTCTTTTACCGCGCCAACAAAGGTCATAATATCAACCAAAAGCGGCTTGAAGGCGGGCTTGATGCTTGAAAGCGGAGAGAAAACCGAAAAATCATCGCGGGCTTTGGCGATCACAGCTTTCACCCGCGCCCATGTCAGGTTCAAAGTGCCAAGCTGTGAGCTGATCCACTCAAAGGCTTCGGGGATGGCGCGGGTTTCCTTGAGCCTATCGGCCAGCATGGTGCCCAAAGGGTGCAAACCTAGCACCGCATAAATCAGGTTTTCAGGGGTGCGCTCTACGGGTTTTTTTGCAATCGGGGTTTTGCCCAAAGCGTAAGAAATCAGCGTATATCCGGGAATATGCCGAGCATAACTTTCGATTTTTTCCAAAATAGCATCATCAAAAAACCGGTTCACTTCCCGCTTGGGTTGGGCCTCGGCCTTGCTTTTTCCCGAAAGCAGCGGAGAGCGCCCGCGCCCGGTTTGCTGCACCACATGGGTTAGCTCGTGGGCCATAAGGCGGCGGTCCTCGGCGCGCTCGCCCTCTCCAAGCCATATGTCAGATTTATAGGCAAAAGCCCGGGCGCCAATGGCTGCAGCGGTGGTGCGGTCAGCAGGGCTATCATGCAACCGGACATCTGAAAAGTCGGTGCCAAAACGAGGCTCAAGGTCGGCCCGCACGGCACGGGGCAGAGGGCGGCCAGCGCCAGGGGACTCAATACGTGCCGCCACATCGGCGGGGGCATCACCGCCCTCCGGCCCCATCATCGCCGCCGCAGCGCGGCGTAGGGGCATGGCGGCTGGGTCCGGTGGTTCGTCGGTTGGTTCACCGCTTTCCATTTCAGCCAGCGCGTCTTTTTCCATGCCCGCCACATCCACATCTTCTGCCTGCGGCACCTCGATTTCAGCTTGATCAGCAGGCAGGGGCGGAGATTGGGTTAGGGTGTCGGTATTGGGCTGGTCCATGGGGCCGGCACGGCGAATGGGTGCAGCGGCGGGCGGGGTGGCCAGCATGTCGGCCCCTTGCGCCGATAACACTTTATCCGCCACCATATCCGCTTCTTTCTCGGCAGGGTCATTGGCGGCCCCAACCTTAAGCTTGCATTGAATGCCATTTGATGGCCCGCGCATAGCGCTGGCCAGCACGCGCGGCGCGGCGCGGTGTGGCGTAACCGGTGCGCGGCGTTTGGGTGCTATATTTGTCTTTGTTTTTTGCATACCCATTTGGCTAATCCAACGGCATAATAAGGCTTGAAGGCGGATAAAGCGGCCAGATTTTGCTGCGCAGCGGGCTATAGGTTTTGCCCCGCAACATGGCATTCTCTACCGCCGTTTGGGCATACCCTTTCAGCACCTTTGTTAGCTCCCCATAAACGGCCATTTTCAAAGAGCTTCGGTGTTGGTCTAGCCAGACCAATCGCGGCGCATCCGGCTGGGTCAAGTCCAGCGCGAGCATGACAGTATGATACCCTGTCACCACAGAAAGCCCGTAAAAATAAACCCCCGGTTGGCTTTTATATTTCGCGACTTCCGCCTGTATAAACGCGTCCGGATCCTTATCAAAACCCGTGTCGACAGTTTTTTGAATAAACACCTGCGGTGCCCCTGCCCGCCCCATTTCCTGCAAAGTTTCCATCATGGTAACAACCGATTTAAGGTCGCGTTTCTGATCGGCTCTATCCTTGCGCCGGACCTCGGAATCCACGTTTTTTGCCACATCTTCACCATAAAGCTGGCCAATGCCCATGTAGCAGGCTGTCATGCAGTGATTGCCGGACTGGGTCTTATAGGCAGATTGCAGCGCGGCCACGGTTTGGGGGGAGAACGCCGCCGATGTTTTACCAAGCATATTCATTGCCCGCGCCGTGCCGGCCTTATTTTGAACCGTGAGCGCAGCTTTATTGCCGAGTATCGCTGCCCGGATCAGGGCGATAATGTCCTGCCCCTCTGGTTGGCCTGCTAACACCGCAACCTGAATATTGGTGAGGTTCTCCAAAAACCCAAGGGCCAAAAGCCCCGCCGTGATATTGGCCGGTTGCAGCTTTGTGCGGATCAACGGCAAGGCTTCCTTGGCGTTTCTGATCGCTTTATTGGCCAGCAGCCCGCCCAAACCTTCAGGAACGTTGTGCAAAAACGCTGTGTCTTCTTGGGAGAGCGTGGTTTGCGGCGTGGCTATACCCGCTTTTTTGCGCAGCGCCATGCTCCATGTGGGCTTAAAGCCGTTTACCCAAAGGCCTGCCAAAGGTGCATTTACCAGCGGCGGGCTGCCATCTTTGGGCACCAGCATAGGCAACGGCAGCCGCAGACCCTCCCGCCAATTCGCCATTGCGGGCGGAACAAGATACGTTCTGTGATAAACTAAA
>Ga0256839_1005801_pt1 | contig 11198 bp, 7 predicted proteins | sample 354166metaG_FD_185968 | JGI IMG/M metagenome (GOLD analysis project Ga0256839, IMG submission 185968) | Hydrothermal vent microbial communities from Mid Atlantic Ridge, Atlantic Ocean - 354-166 | ecosystem: Environmental > Aquatic > Marine > Hydrothermal vents | place: Atlantic Ocean: Mid... | reverse complement strand
CCGCTCCTTCATCTTCTCGTAGGTGATCTCCGAATCCTGTGGCTGGAAGCCGAACCCAGCCTGGTTCTTAACCACCTCGGCTCCCGCGTTGGTCGTCATGATCAACACCGTGTTGCGGAAATCCACGTGCCGACCGAACGAATCCGTGAGTCGCCCTTCCTCCATGATCTGCAGGAGCATATGGAAGACGTCCGGGTGGGCCTTCTCGATCTCGTCCAGCAGAACCACGGCGTACGGCCGACGGCGGATCCGCTCGGTGAGCTGTCCGCCCTCTTCGTAACCGACGTATCCCGGAGGAGCCCCGATCAACCGGCTGACGTTATGCTTCTCCATGTACTCGGACATGTCGATCTGGACCAGGGCGTCGGGATCGCCGAACAAGAATTCGGCCAGCGCTTTCGCAGTGTGCGTCTTCCCAACCCCGGTCGGGCCGGCGAAGATGAAGCAGCCCACGGGCCGCCGCGGATCCTTCAAACCGCTACGGGCGCGCCGCACGGCGCGAGCGATCGACTTGATCGCCTCGTCCTGGCTGACCACCTTCTTGTGCAGCTCTTCCTCCATGCGGAGCAGCCGCTCGCGATCCTCCGCCGTGATCCGGGTCAGCGGGATGCCGGTCATGGACGAGACCACCTCTGCGACAACCTCCTCGTCCACCACCCCTTCGGACTCGCCCGCATTCGCGGACCGCCACTCCTGGAGTCGCTTCTCCTTGTCCTTACGGAGCTGCTCCACCATGTCGCGGTACTTGGCCGCCTTTTCGAAGTCCTGATTGGCCACCGCCTCCTCCTTGAGCTGTTGGTACCGCTCGATTTCCTGATCGAGTTTCTTCAGGTCCGGAGGGGGCGTCATCGCCTTGATGCGCACGCGGGCGCAGGCTTCGTCGATCACGTCGATCGCCTTGTCCGGCTGGCAACGGCCGGTGATGTAACGGGAGGACAGCTCCACAGCCACCTCGAGCGCCCGGTCCGTAATCCGGACCCGGTGGTGCGCCTCGTAACGATCCCGCAGGCCACGCAAGATCGCCACCGTCTGCTCCTTCGAAGGCGGCTCGACCATGATCGTCTGAAAACGTCGCTCCAAAGCTCCGTCCTTTTCGATGTACTTTCGGTACTCGTCGAGCGTTGTGGCACCGATGCACTGGATTTCGCCGCGAGCAAGAGCGGGCTTCAGTACGTTGCTGGCATCGATCGCACCTTCGGCACCACCAGCCCCCACCAGCGTGTGCAACTCATCGATGAAGAGGATCACATTTCGAGCCCGGCGGACCTCGTTCATAACCGCCTTGATCCGCTCCTCAAACTGGCCGCGGTACTTCGTGCCGGCCACCATCATCGCCAGGTCCAACACCACGATGCGCCGGTCGCGGAGCAACTCCGGGACGTTGCCCTCCACGATCATCTGGGCAAGCCCCTCGACGATGGCCGTCTTCCCCACACCAGCCTCACCCAAGAGAACCGGGTTGTTCTTCGTCCGCCGGCTCAGCACCTGGATCACACGCTCGATCTCACGCTCGCGACCAATGACGGGGTCGAGCTTGCCCTGGCGAGCAAGTTCCGTGAGATCTCGCCCGAAACTGTCCAAAGCCGGCGTCTTCGACTTCGTGCTTGTACGTCCTGAAGACATGCTTCCACCTCGCTCGCCCGGCTCCTCGTAGGCACTGGGCCCGAGAAAACCGAGCACGGTCTGCCGAACTTCTTCTAACTTGAGGTTGAGGTTCCGTAGAACCTGTGCTGCCACTCCCTCCGGTTCACGGAGCAACCCCAATAGAAGGTGCTCCGTTCCAACGTAACCGTGACCGAGCTGCCTCGCTTCGTCGACCGCGTATTCGATCACCTTCTTCGCCCGCGGCGTCAGCGGCAGCTTGCCCATCGTAACCATGTCCGGGCCGCTGCGCACGAGCTTCTCGACCTCGTGACGGATCTTGCGCAGATCCACGTCCAGGTTCTTCAGCACGTTGGCAGCTACGCCACTGCCTTCCTTTACGAGCCCCAGGAGGATGTGTTCCGTGCCCACGTACTCATGGTTGAAGCGCTGCGCCTCCTGATTCGCTAACTGCATCACCTTCCGGGCACGTTCGGTAAAGCGTTCGTAAATGGGATCGTCGAAGCTCATGTTTTCGCCTCTCTAACTTGCTCGTCGTTGCGTGTCACCGATGTGGATGGGCCCCTTGACGTCCACTCGACCGTCATCACTAGCTGCCCATGCGCCACCGGCTCCTCCCGTTGGACCCGGCTGGCAGGAGAACCGTTCCCGCAAACCCTGGACCGCTGCGGTTCCAGAAGCCGAACGACGCTGCGGCTTATGACGGCTGTGTCCCCACGGCATCATCGAACTACATCCACTTAATCTTAGGTGCTAGCTCAATCACGCAAAGCACGCCAAGTAGCCCCCACGACCAGCGTTCTCACCGACCCAGCCGACCTAATTGCTCTCCCACGGTTTCTCGTCGTCCTCGTCAAACCGCTGATTCGACCACTCCTTCCAGACCTCGGCCAGGTGAGAAGCTTCCCACTCCCATTTTCCCCCATCGGTGCTCCGCACCCTATTCAGGTACAGGTGGGCGCGCGCCTCATCACCAGCCAGAAGACAGGCAGCAGCCATCAGCATGGCTGCGTCGGCATCCGAAGGCCTAAGCCGAAGCAACTCCCCGGCGGACTCCTGCGCCAACCGCCACTGTCGGCGAACGATCGCCTGGAGAGCAGTCCTGTACAAGGCATCGCGCCGCTCCGCACTCGCCTCCGAACCAAGTCGAGCAACCACCCATAGGGACTGTAGCAGACTTCCCACCCAGAAGACGACCGCGCCCAGCCACACCACGCGAACAACGCTTACGGGCACGGCCTCCTGCCACACAAACGTGCACAGAACCCCCGCGTTCAGGAGCACCGCGAAGACCAGCGCTCGTACGAGCCCGTCGAACTCCCGCCCCATGAACACCTGAGCCAATCCGGGCCAGAGAAACCACCACCATCGGACCGAGCGATCCTCCATCATCGGCCTCCTCGCCGTCCAGTTCTCCGACTCACATCACATCACCTCTGTCCTTCCGTGTCTGAGGACGTCACCCGGCGCTTCTCTTCCTTACGTACGACTCAAACCCGTGCGCTCAGACACGGACCGCATTCGTCCAATGGGCTAGCACTCGGCATTCAGCCTGCTTTTTGCCGGTTGGCCCAGGCCAAACGGCACCAGAGGCCACCTCGTCGCCTTCGCGATTCTAGCCACGTGTCCGATCGAAGCTCAACGTCGACTGTGAACCCCTTTGCATCTCTGGCACGGCCATCCGCCTAGTGGGCAGGAAGCAGGCTTCTGTCGAGTTCCTCCCACCACAGCGCCCAACACGGCACGTGCTACTCGGACCTGCCCATCCAGCAAACTCGTCCTGCTCCCTCATACCATCCAATCCCACTTCCTTTGACAAGATCTCGTCATGGCCCCACCGCGGAACATGGCTAGGGACCGAGAGCAAAGCGCTGCCAGAAGAGAACAGCTATCATCGTCTGTCGCCAAGGGGAGACACCACTCGCCCGGATCTGCCCCACCTGGCCACTGGTGGCCGCTCTGTGCAACCAAGACCCGCACAAGACGCTCCCGGCCGTGTCGGCGCGCCAACAATGAACAGGGAGCCATGCCCTTGCGCACCCCCATGTAACGGCTGGCATTCAAGAACACAAGTGCAGGCGTTCGAGCGCAACATGGGTACCGACCGGGCAGCACCGCTCAGCCCAGCGGTAGAGCGGGCGATCCGCCAGGCCGCGAACCTGGCGCACAGTTGCGGAGCCGACCAGATCGAACCCGTTCATCTCCTGGTCGCGGTTCTGCTGGAAACCGAGTCCCGTGGTGCCACACTGATAGCACGGCACGGCGGCGATCCGGAAGCCATCGCTTGCCGTCTTTTGAAACCAACCCAACAGGCCTCCCAGATTGCCCCTACCCCTCTTCCCCTCTCACCCACTGCTCAGGCAGCGCTCCGCCACGCACGGAGCAGTATGCTTGTGCCACGAGGACTGCACGCCAGCACCGACCACCTCCTGCTATCCCTTCTGCGACACGATCCCACGTTGCAGGAGCAGCTTCGAACTTCAGGCGTCGACGTGGACCAGTTGCTTCAGACCGCCGCATCGCGCACCGAACAGGACACGTTCCACGGCAGCCCCATTCCGCTCGACGACGACCTAAGCAAGCTGTCCCCCCAGGAGCAAGCGACATCGCAATCCCCCCCGGCCGATCCGTCCCCCACTTCCGCCCATTACCAAAGGAAGGCCCAGGAACTCCTCCCCCTGTGCGTCCGGATCGCCTACCGCCTGCTCGAGTCGGCCGATGCTTGCGAATCGGCGGGCACCGCGGCTGTTGACGCCGCAAGGCTACTTGCTGTGCTGCTGGAAGCGGCCGCGCAGCAGGGTATCCCTGCCGGAGCGGAGCCCGTGCAACCGGCAGCCGAGGACGCCTCTCTGGCAGCCGCACGGCTCTGGGGACTCCTGCACGCTCTAGCAACGTCCCCCTCCATTCCCCCTGACATGGCAGAACGTCTTGCGCAAGGGGCTCGGCTCGCGGAATCCGTCGCCATACAAACAAGCCGATCCGGACAACTCCGCAGGCGTATCCATCAGGCGCGCCTCTACGTCCTTGTGGGCGCCGACTGCCCGCTCGGCGTTGCCGAAACTGCCAGGCAAGCGGTCGCGGGCGGAGCCGACGTCATCCAGTTGCGGCTCAAACGGTCCACCGATCGCGAGCTGCTCCGGATCGCTCTGGAAGTTGGCGCACTCGTGCGCAAAAGCGGCGCCCTTTTCATCATGAACGACCGGCCTGACGTAGCGATCTTGGCCGGTGCAGATGGAGTACATGTGGGCCAGGAGGAACTTCCCGTTGCCGCTGTACGCCGGCTTGTCGGCCCCGACCGACTGATCGGCCTATCCACCCACACGCCCGAACAGGCACGGGAAGCAGCGGAACTCGGTGCTGACTACATCGGCGTTGGCCCCATATTTCCTTCGAAAACGAAGCAGTTCGACAGGCTCGCCGGCCTAGCCCTGGTGGAACAGGTCTGTCCGAACAGCCCGATTCCAGCGTTCGCCATCGGCGGGATCGGACCGGAGAACATCGAGGCCGTGCTGAAGGCCGGTGCGCGCCGCGTGGCAGTAAGCCATGCCGTCTGTGCTGCGCCTGATCCCGAAGCCGCCACCCGGCAGCTCCGCGCCGCCATCGATAAGTACACGCTGTGAGGCAATGCACGCTTCCTCACCCGGCCTCCCCACAACATAGCCCTTGTTTTCAATGCCGCCACCAGCGCCCGCCCCTCGCAGCCGACGCCCTCCAAAAAAGGGAGCGGGGCGGCCAAGCCACAGCGGCTTCGAGCATTTGCTCTTGCCGGCCTGGACCAAAAAGCCTATCATGTGCAATACACTCCTCCAGTATGTGCCGCTATGTTTCCCCATGCCCGGCCGTGACGGAGTGGTCCGCGAATGGCCCAAGCTCGATGCAGCCTTCTCGCAGACGCCTGGCGCGAAGCGGAACGCTATAAGTGGATCAGAAGCGAACAAGCAGGTCACGACCTGGGCCCGAAAATGATCCAGGAGTGGTTCCGGGTCCACTGGCGGGGGTTCGTGCGGGCCAAAATCGCCGAGCATACGTTGGGAATTCGGTTTTACGAGGAGTTGGGCGCGAAAAGCTTCGCGGTAGCGGAACGAATCCGCCCCCGGACCGAAGGGCTGCTGGAATGGATCATCGAAGCCCTAAGACGGGGAGCAGAGAACCTTGAGATTATCGTGGAGGCCCAGGACCGGAACTACCCCCCAGAGGAAGTCCACGCCATCCTTGAGCTCGTGGACATCAACGCCTGGCGATTTCCCCCGGCAGAAGTGGAACGCTCCTTCTCTTGCACTTGAGACGCTTCACCAACCCTCCCCCCTGCTCAGGAAGCGAACGGAACCTTTTCTCTTCCCATCGGCCCACCTCTTCGTCGGTGTCGATCAGTTACCAACCTTCCAGACGCAGGGCGTCAAGCTGTTCTTAGGGTCGTGCTGACAAATGTCCCGCGATCCCACCAAACCGCGGTGGACCGATGCCCACGCGGCGTGCAACGACAGCCTACGGCACCCCCTCCCCCCCAAGCGTGCGAAACCGGGCGCAACCGGAATCGCTCGGTACTGTTCGCACCAGGTCACCGGTCGGCTGATCCCCCGGCAAACCGAGTGCAAGAGTCCGACCGAAGGCGTCACGTTGCGTAAACGGGGAGCTTTTCGTAGGATGATGCGGCTGGAGAACCAAACGTTATTCGGCCTGCCAGGTAAACCACCGCAACAACACAACGACAGGGAGGCTCGTCATGCGCTCTCTCCGATACTGTGTCGCCTGTCTTATCGCCCTGGCAACCTGCGTGCTGCCCGCTCCTGCCCAAACCGGAAAGGCCAGATTGCGCTACCAGTTCTCGCCTGGCACAACGCTCACGTACAAGCTGGCCCACGAGCTGACCATTGAGAACGTGGTGGGAGGCAACAAACAACACTACACGAGCCGATCGCAAAGCACGCGAGTCTACCGCGTGCTGGAGGTCAGCAGCGACTGGGCACTACTCGAACTAACCGTTACACACCTCAAAGTAGACGCCACCCTACCTAACGGAACGCGGATTCAGGTCGATTCGGCCACGGACAAGTCTCACCCCCTGGCCAAGCTTGCTGGCCAACCGATCCTCCGACTTAAGGTCTCATCCACCGGTCAGATCAGCGAAGTCCAGCGTCTTCGCCCGAACTTGCAGGGAATCGATGCCACCCTGCAATATTCGTTCATCAAGCTGCCGCAGGAAGCGGTTGCCGTCGGGGAAACGTGGACAACCCCCTTCAAGTTCACCCTACCGCCGCCCCTCGGATCAGGTCGGACTGTTGCTTTAGTCCAGCGGTACCGCCTCGCTGAGCGAAACGCCAACCTTGCCACTGTGGAGCTTGCCACCGATTTCCAGGATCCCGACGGCACTTCTCCGCAAATCGCCGCTGCGGCAGCCCAATTCCTGATGAGCGGCTCCGTGCTGTTCGACCTCTCCGCCGGGCGGATTGAGCGGACAGATTACACGATTGACCGGATCGTCCAGAGGCATGTAGGTGACGACAGCGCCATGACCGTGAAAGGACGGTTGACGCAAGTGCTAATCCATGACATCGCCCGTTCGCCCTAACCGACCTGGAACCCTCCGGAAGCCGAAAAGCGAGAAATCCACAAGACGGGCCGTTCACCCGCGTTGCTATTTGGCCGCGGTGCGGGTATGTGCTCGTCGAGAATTCGTGCCCGGATTGAACCATGCCGAATAATTTTCGGGGATGTGCGCGGCCGGTACGGGTCCTCGTGGAGTGCCACAGGTCGCATCGCATACGCTTCGTCGGTCGGACCCGCACGCCTCCGTAACCTGCACAGGTAGCGCGATGTATGGCTGACCCTCGGATCAAGAAGCAACTGATCAACCTGCTCGCAGCGGCGGGAAAACTAGCGGTCGAATCCAAGGCGTCGGGAGTTCTCGTGCTTTCCGCGGACTCCCTCGACTGGAAAGCTGTGCGCGAATACTTCCCCGGCGGCGTCAGGCTGCTCATCGCCTGTCCGAAGCAGTCCCTTCCCGACGTGTCCCATTTCACAGATGGTGACCGATACGAGCTTCACGGGATCGAATGGGTCCAGCTCGAGGAAACCGACCTGCCCATCTGGGAACAGATCTCCGCTGCATTGCTGGAGGCGGTGGCCGAGGAGACGCTCCGCCCAGGCGACACGGTCATTACGCTCTACTCCGCGTTCTCGGAAGGCGAGATCAACAGCCTGAGCATCATTCACCTGGAAGAGCACCTGGAACGGTTCACGTCCGCCGACCTCAAACAATTGGAATCCTATGTGCCACTCGAGACCCTACGGCTTGTGATCGAGCTGGCGCTGGAGATCGCGCGTGAAGGTCGAGAGGGCAAACCGGTGGGCACGATGTTTATCGTCGGAGACGTACGAAACGTGAAGAAATACTGCCGCCCCATGGGACTGGACCCATTCAAACGCGTTCCGAAGGAGCAGAGGAAGCTGCGTTCCCATCGCATTCGCGAGGAGATCAAGGAGCTAGCCCAACTGGACGGCGCTTTCATCATCGATGAGAAGGGCTACATTGAGGCCTCGAGGCAGTGGGTGGGAACCCCCACCATTAATGTCACCCTCTCCAAGGGACTTGGTGCTCGTCACTGGGCAGCAGCGGCAATCTCTGCGGTGACGCGCGCCGTTGTGGTGGTTGTTAGCGAGTCATCCGGCACGGTACGGATCTTCCAAAACGGTGAAGTCAAGCTCCGCCTAGAACCGGCCCGTCGCCGGGCACTGAAGTGGCAGGAGTTCGAGCCGGCGATCGAAAAGCCCGTACGTCCCGAAGTCCGCCTGGGCCGGACGATCGAAACCCGCCGCCCCGAGGGCCAGAGCTGATGGCCGCCATCGGATTGGCTCTACCTTACTGGTTCGTCCCCGTCGCCGCCCGGCTTCAATCCCAGCCAACCCTCCGTCGCTCCTGGCGCGGACGGATCCCACACCTCGGCGACATGTCAGTGATCCGGTTCCTCGTCCGGGGCTGACGCTCCACCGCCTCGACCCGTCGTCGCCACTTAACAGAAAGCTCTACCGAGTCCGCCACACCTCCCTTCCCTACCCGCCCGCATCACGGACCTGGCACGCCGGACCTCCTCACACCGCCGCCGGTTCCCGCATGCGCAATTCGGGATGAGTCGCCCGACAGCTCGGCTTAGAATGCGCGGGTACAGCGCGACGGGGAAGCGCGCCCTTCTCTACGCCTCCACAACGCGCTAGCGCGTGAGGTGTCGAGTGACGAGCGAACCGCACAATCGGCTCCGAACCTGGCGAGGCCCTCTGCTAGCGGCATGCGTCGGCATCGCCGCCGTCGCCACATTCCTCCAGAAAGCCTTCCACATTGATGACGTGCTCTACCTCGCCGTAGCCCGCCAGATCCTACGTGACCCCCTGGACCCCTACGGCGATGTCATCCGCTGGGAGGAGGAACCGGAAAGCTTATTCGATGCCGACTTCAACCCGCCAGGCTGGTCGTACGTTCTCGCCGCCGGAATTGCACTGGCTGGCGAGTCTGAACTCGCACTCCACATCCTCGAAGGACTCTGCGTCGTCCTAGCAGCCATCGGAATCTATCGCCTCGCCAGTTTGTACACACGTTACCCCCTTGCGGCGACGGCCTCCCTCATTCTCGGTCCCGCACTGCTGCCGGGCTATAACATCATGCTCGAGGGGCCGCTTACGGCACTCCTCGCGTGGACGATCTACCACCTGGTGATGGCAAACAGATCTGCCCCCATTCGTCGGACGGCTCTGGCGGCATGCCTCTCGGCTGCCGCGGTCTTCGTGAAGTACACCGCGGCTGTCCCGCTGGGAGCAGCCTGGATCGGGCTCCTGTGGAGAAGAAACCGAGGGGCCTGGTTCGTGATCGGACCGGCGATTGTGATTGCGGTTTGGTCGGCGTGGAGCTACTGCCAGTACGGTCGAGCACATCCGATCGAGATCCTCCTTCGAGCACAGACCTCTGAACGCGAGCCGATGGGGATCAGCCTCTGGGAATCCTGGGGACGAATCCACGGTACGATCCGCGGCTACGGCGCTGTAACTACCCTGGCCATCCCCGCCGCCGTCCTGCTCCTCCGCCTGAACCCGTCGCTCTTTCTCGTGGTCGTCCTCACCGGGGCTGTGATGTCCTGGGTCGCGACCGAGGACCTCGTCATCCGCACCACCATGAAGGGCCAGGGGCTCAGGCAGGGAGCAGTTTGGTGGGCCAGCCCTTATTTGCACGCCTACGCCTTCGCGTTCCTGGGCACACTCGCCCTCGCCGCAGTCTTTCTCGCCTACAGGCGAACAGGGACAACCGAACGGAGCATGCCGCAGCCAAGAGAAGACCAAGGCCAAGAAGTACTGGTGCTCTGGAACGCCGCCATGCTGCTCTTCGGCGTGTTCGGGGTGCCGTTTCTGGCCGTTCGCCACCTGGCGATCGGCATCATCCCGGCCACCATCCTGGTCTATGCATACGTCGAACGCCAGGACGAACAGAACAGCTCCCGTTTTGGACGGGCCGCAGTATACGGGGCCACTGTTTTAGCCGTGTTGCTCGGTCTCGGGCTGGCAGACGCTGACCGACGCTTTGCAAACTGGTATCGCGAAATGGCCCTGACAAAGGGACACGATGCGGTCCAACTGGGCAAGAAAACGGGAAACACGGCCTGGTTCTTCGGCCACTGGGGCTGGGTCTACTACGCCGAATCGGTAGGCATGCGTTTGTACGATCCGCGCACCTGCGACCTCAAGAAAGGGGACATCATCGTTTTTCCAGTAATCCTGACCTGGAAGCTCGAGTATCTGGAGCGTCCCGAAGTGCGCGACGCACTGCAGCTCGCCGCTCACATCACGCCAACCACCCCTAACCCCCTTCGGACCATCTCCCGCGAGGTCCACTACTATTCTGGGGGCTCGTGGAATCTGCCCTGGCAATTCAGCGATCTTCCCATGGACGACTTCCTCGTCTACGCTGTTCACCGCGACGTTCCCAGAATCGGCGGCAAGGAATCGACACGGAGAGCCATCGCACCGGGATTGTGATCCGCCACGCACCGGCCAGACTTTTCCCCCCCAACAACAGCCCCGATCCGGGCTCCGGGACAGAGCTTGCTGCGCCGCTTACTCACAAGAAGGCGCTGCCCGAATCTGCGCGAGGAGATGCCGCCTGCTGATCCAATCGATCGATCACTGCCCCCGTTCGGAACCCGTGCTCCGACTTCCCCAAGACCTTCGCTGTCCCCCAGCGCCGCGCCCCCTACCTCGCCCAGTAGCAGACGGGAACCACACGGGTCAGCTCACTGCGTTCCCCCGCGAGTTGGACTCCTAACATGTTTAGAAAGCGACGACGGGATTCGGGCCGCGAGAGGAAAAAAGGATATGCCGCTAACCGCAGACGTTCTCGATAAGCAGTTTCGTCCACGGTTTGTGCCGGAGGATGCCGATTTTTCGGACTGGTCCCAGGTCGAACCCCTCTACCGCGCGCTCCTCGACCGCCCCATCAACACGGTTTCCGATCTGGAACGGTGGATTGAGGATTGGAGCGAACTCGAAGCGTTCATCTCCGAGGGCGAGGCCCGCCGCTACATTGATATGACCTGCCACACCGACGATCCGGAAAA
>Ga0256839_1005800_pt1 | contig 11202 bp, 8 predicted proteins | sample 354166metaG_FD_185968 | JGI IMG/M metagenome (GOLD analysis project Ga0256839, IMG submission 185968) | Hydrothermal vent microbial communities from Mid Atlantic Ridge, Atlantic Ocean - 354-166 | ecosystem: Environmental > Aquatic > Marine > Hydrothermal vents | place: Atlantic Ocean: Mid... | reverse complement strand
CACCCCGGTCGGCCTCGCCAACTACCGCGAGCTGCTGGCCGACCCCGCCTTCTGGCACAGCCTGCGGGTCACGCTGGTCTTCGCCGCGGTGACGCTGCCCAGCTTCCTGGGGCTTTCGCTGCTCGTTGCCTTTGCGCTCGAGGGGCAGCCCTACGAGCGCTGGGTGAAGGGACTCTTGTTCCTCCCGGGCCTGGTCACCCTCTCGGCGGCGGCGGTGAGCTGGTACACCCTGCTCTCGCCCGAGTACGGCGCGCTGCAAACGCTGCTCTACGCCCTGGTGCCCGAAGACAGCCCGCTCGCTGCCTGGTTGGTCGTGCCCGCCTGGGACCGGGAGCCCATCTGGGCGCTCTTGCTGGTCGCGGCCTTCACCCTCTGGCGCTACCTGGGCTACGGCGTGCTCGTGGTCTCGGCGAGCCTAAAGGGGATCCCCCGCTCGCTGTTGGAGGCCGCCTGGGTGGACGGGGCCACGCCGCGCCAGGCGGTGCGCTACGTGACGCTGCCGCTGCTGCGCCCCGCGGTCACCTTCTTGCTGGTGGTGGGCACGATCCTCACGCTGCAGTCCTACGTGGCCGTCTTCCTGCTCACCCGCGGCGGCCCCTTCGGGGGCACCCGGGTGCTGGGCTACTTCATCTACGAGGTGGGCTTCGAGCAGTACCGCCTGGGCTACGCCGCCGCGGCGACGATCGTGCTGCTGTTGCTCACGCTGGGCCTCGCCTACGCCCAGGCGCGCTTCATGGAGGAACGCTAGTGAAGAACCTTGCGCGTCACCTCTTCGTGGCCCTGCTCGTCTTCGCCGTGGCCCTGCCCTTCCTCTGGATGGCCTACGCCGCTTTCCTGCCGCCCGAGCTGGTCTACGCCGGCGAGATCACCCGGCTGGGTTTCAGCCTCGAGAACTTCCGCGCCCTGGCCCCCGAGGGCTTCTGGGGGCGGCTCGTCTACAGCCTGGGGGTGAGCGGGCTGGCCACGCTGCTGGCGCTCCTTACCGGCTTCCCCGCGGCCTACGCGCTGCGCGAGGGGGCGCCGCTCTTGGGCCTCTACCTCTTCCTGCTCGCGGTTCCGGCGGAGATGCTGCTGGTGCCGCTCTACGGGGTGCTCGCCGGAACCCACCTGCTGGGCAGTCCCTGGGCGCTCGTCTGGCCCTTCGCCGCCAGTCCCTTCGTGGTCTTCCTGCTCTATCAGGGGCTGCGCAGCGTGCCCTGGCAGGTGGTGGAGGCGGCGCGCATCGACGGCGCGGGCGAGGGGGTGGTGCTCGTGCGGGTGCTCCTGCCCATGATGGCCGGGCACCTGGTCACCGCCGGGGTGCTTTCGTTCGCGGCCCACTGGAACCTGGTCCTCTACCCGCGGGTAATGACCTCGGAGACCTGGTGGACGTTGCAGGTGTGGATGGCCGACCTGGTGCGCAAGTACCCTTCGGACTGGGGTCTGCTCTCGGCGGCGGCGCTGCTCGGGACGCTGCCGCTCGCGGGGGTGTACCTCCTCTTCGAACGCAAGATCGTGGAGACCTTCGAGGGAAGTTTGAAAGGTTAAGGTGGAGCTATGAAACGTTGGTGGATCCTAGCCCTGTTCGCCCTGGCGCCGGCGCTGGCGCAGGTGAACGTGACGTTCTGGCATTCGATGGACGGCCCCGCCGGCGAGGCGATCGACCGCTTCGCCGACCGCTTCAACGCCGCGCAGCCGGACTACCGGGTCGTTCCCCGGTACGTGGGCGACTACCGCGAGGCCGAGACCAAGCTGATCGCGGCGCTGCGCACCGGCAGCGCGCCGGTGCTCTACCAGGCCGAGATCGCCTTCTTCCCGCGGCTGGTGGCCGAGGGGACGGTGCGTCCGCTCGACGCCCTCACCGCCTCGCTGGACCCCGATTTCGTGGCCGACTTCTTCGAGGCCCCCTGGAACTACGGCGTGGTGGGCGGCGTGCGCTACGGGCTGCCCTTCAATACCTCCACGCCGGTCCTCTTCTACAACGCCGATGCCCTGCGTACCCTGCGCCTGCCGGTACCCGGCGACTGGAAGACCTTCGAGGACGACGCCCTCAAGCTGACCACCCGGCGCAGCAAGGGGTTCATCGCCATTCTCGACTCCTGGATCTTCGAGGCCATGGTCACGAGCCGCGGCGGCAGCCTGGTGACCGCGGACGGCCGGCCCAACTTCGACAGCCCCGAGGCGGTGGATGCCCTGGAGATGCTGCGCCGGCTGGTGGACAAGCGGGCCGCGATCCCGCGCAACCTGGCCGAGGCGCAGTTCGCGCAGCTCGACTTCGTGCGCACCAAGGGGATGATGGTCTTCGCCTCGATCGCCAACTGGCCGGCGGCCGAGAAGTACTCCTTCGCCTTCGAGCTGGGGGTGGCCCCGGTGCCCCACGAGCCCGGCGGCAAGGTGCCCATGGGCGGCGCCGAGCTGGTGGTGCTAAAGGGTGCGTCCGAGGAAGAGGCCCAGGGCGCCTTCGCCTTCTGGCGGTTCCTGATGCAGCCCGAGAACCTCGTCGAGTGGATCCAGGCCAGCTACTACGTGCCGCTGCGGCGGTCGGTGCTTCCGCTGCTCGAGGACTTCTACGCCGAGAACCCCTACCGCAAGGTGGCCTTCGAGCAGATCGCGCGTGCGGTGCCGCGGCCGCGGGTGCCGCAGTTCGCGGTCTGGCGCGACTACCTGGACGAAGCGCTGGAGAAGGCGCTCAAGGGGCGCACGGACCCGCGGCAGGCGCTCGAGGAAGCCCAGAAGAAGGCCCTGGAGGTCCGGTGAGGCTCGGGTTCTCGGCGGTCACCGCCGGTCTGGTGGACCCGCGCGAGGCCTTTGCGCTCGCCGCGGAGTTGGGGCTCGACCTGGAGCTAAGCGTGGACCTGCAGGAGATGTTCCCCCAGCTGCCGGGCGCGCGCGAGCTGCGCGAGATGGGCCGGGCCGCGGGGGTGGGCTTCACCGTCCACCTCCCCTTCGTGGACCTGAACCTGGCCTCGGTGGTGGAGGCGGCGTGGACTACCAGCCTGGAGCGGATGCAGCGGGCGCTCGAGTTCGCCGAGGCCGTAGAGGCACAGGTGGGGGTGCTGCACACGGGGCAGATCCCGCTGCGCCACCCCGTCCTGATCGAGGCCGCGAAGGAGCGGCTCGCCCGGGCGCTCGAACGCCTGGGCCCGCCCCCCGTACCCGTGGCCGTGGAGAACCTGGCCCTCGACCGCCACGACCTGCTCGAGGAGCCCGCCGAGCTCGTCCGCCTCGTCGAGGATGCGGGCGAGGGCTTCGGCTACACCCTCGACCTGCCCCACGCCTACGTGCAGGGGGGCGAGGCGCAGATCCGCGCCTACCTGGAGGCCATGCAGGCCTCGCGGGCGCCGCTTTTGCACCTGCACCTGCACGACAACCTGGGCGATCGCGACGCCCACCTGCCGGTGGGGGCGGGGAGCCTGCCCTACCCGGCGTTCAAGGAGGCGTTGGCGGGGTTTGCGGGCACGGCGGCGCTGGAGGTCGTCGGAGGCGCCGAAGGCGTGAAAAACAGCTTGCGGGCGCTGCGCGGGGCCTGGGACATTTGACCTAAGCCAGCGCCGATAGGGTGGCCCCTGAACGTGGGCACCCCCCGCGCCTTGCTGAGCTACAATAGCAAGGACGCGGGTGCCGCGTTGTAGGCGGCGAAAAAAGCCACAGTTCACGAGGAGGCGAGGAGACGTATGAATCAGAACATCGAGCGGATCGAGGTCTTCCTGGACGAGTCCAAAGAGCCCCTACAGGTGCTCACCAGCCCTCCGTTCAAGGTCACCCTGGACACCCGCCAGATCCCCGACGGACCCCACACCCTCAGGGTCGTGACCACCTTCAAAGGCGGTCAGGTCGAGGAAGAAATCATCGACTTCGAGGTCGACAACCTGCCCAGCCCCTTCGTCGACGGCCTCGACGACGGCCAGCAGGTGCGCGGCCCCGTCGAGTTCGAGGTCGTCACCGGCGACTACGCGGCGCCGAAGACCGGCGGTGGGCTCTCGATCGCCGGCGCGGTGCTGAGCGCCGTGCTGGTGCTGGGGCTCGTCTGGTTCTACTTTGCCTTCGCGCCCAGCGCCAAGGAGATCGTGAAGGAAACCGGAGCCGCCCCGGTGGAGGAGGCCGCGGCCGCGCCCGCGGGTGCGGGCGACGCGGCCGCGGGCAAGGCGGTCTACGCCGCCCAGTGCGCGAGCTGCCACGGGGCCAACGCCGAGGGCGGGTTCGGGCCGGCACTCGCGGGCGCGCCGATCGTCGAAAACGCCGACCAGTTCGCGAGCATCGTCAAGAACGGCCTTGGCGCCATGCCCCCCTTCGCCCAGCTCTCGGATCAAGAGATCGCCGACCTGCGCGCCTACCTGGGTTCGCTTGGCGGCGGCGCGACCGAGGCGCCCAAGGAGGAGGCCGCCCCCGCCCCGGCCGCCGCGGCCGCCGTGGACCCGGCGGTGATGAGCGAGGGCGAGAACCTCTACCTGGCCAGCTGCGCCGGCTGCCACCAGCCGAACGGCGCGGGCGTCGCCACCTTCCCCGCCCTGGCCGGCAACAAGAACCTGGCCGACAAGGACCTGGTCATCGACCGCATCCTGAGCGGCAAGGTGCCCATGCCGGGTTTCGCCGGACAGTACGACGACCAGCAGATCGCGGCGATCGCGACCTACATCCGCAACAGCTGGGGCAACGACTTCGGCCCGGTCGCGCCGGACGAGGTCGCCGCCAAGCGATAGGGAGGGGAAATGTACCGCAACGACACGGTTCTACCGTTCTTCGGCATCCTGTTCGGGGTGGCCCTGTGGTACATGGCCTACCTGGACGGGCTGCACATCGCCCGCTTGGCCGGCCACCAGCCTGAAGAGCTCTCGGTCGGTCAGCTGGGCTTGATCACCTTCGGGATCGTCTTCTTCCTCTGGGGGGCGATCGGGTACATCTCCGCCTGGCTCGAGGGCGGCGAGCTGCGCCCCGGGCGCGAGGAGGCGGAAGGGGGCGCGGCCCCGATGGTCGTCGTCTTCGTGCTGGCGCTCCTGCTCGTGGGGCTTTCGGGCCTCTTCGTGAACGCGGTGCTCTACGGGTTGACCGAGGGTCCGGTCAAGTCGTCGTTCATGGGGCAGCTGGCCGCGGCGATCCTGCTGGTGATGACGCTGCTGCTCGTGGTCTACAAGAAGTTCTTCGTCGACGACGAGGTGCTGGTCGAAGACGAACACTCGGAGGTGCCCTGGTAATGAGCAAGAAAACCGACACCACCCGTCGTGCCATCGTGGGCGCCACCGTCGGGGTGGGCCTGGGTCTGGGCGCGATCTCCATGCTGGTGCCCATCGGGGCGCTCAAACCCAAGAAGGAAGTGACGCCCGAGACCGAACCCCCCAAGAAGGGCGACGTCTTCGTCTTCGCCGAGGGGGACAAGAAGGGCGAGGAGATTGCTTTCGACGACCTGCCCAAGGGCGGCCCCTTCGTGCTGGCCTTCCCCAAAGACCCCAAGACCGGCGTCATCAAGAACGGTGAGCGTAACAACATGGTCCTGCTCATCCGCCTCGACCCGGCCGAGCTCAGCGCCGAAACGGCCGAGTACGCGGCCGACGGAACCGTGGCCTACTCGGCCATCTGCACCCACCTGGGCTGCACCGTGAGCGACTGGGTGGCCGACAAGGGCGACCTGCTCTGCCCCTGCCACAAGGGCATCTACGATCCGCGTCAGGGGGCCAAGGTCATCGGCGGTCCGCCGCCGCGGCCGTTGCCCGCGCTGCCCCTTCAAGTGGGGGGCGACAAGCCCGTCTGCGCCGGCGGATTCACCAGCCCGGTCGGGGTGGTGGCCGGACTCGAGCCCCAAGGGGGAAGCTGCGCCGTCTAGGAGGGGATCATGTACCGTTGGTTGGATGAACGACTCAGCTTGTCCCGCTTCAACAAGAAGTTCCTGCGGAAGGCGTTTCCGGTGCACCACTCCTTCTTCCTGGGCGAGATCACCATGTTCGCCTTCATCACCCTGGTGCTCACCGGCATCTTCCTCACCTTCAACTACGAGCCCTCGAGCCGGTTGATCAAGTACATGGGCCGCGAGCTGCCCGCCGCCTACGCCTCGATCCTCTACATCGACTCGTTGCCCTTCGGGGCGGTGTTGCGCAGCGTGCACCACTGGTCGGCCAACGTCATGATCGCGGCGGCCTTCCTGCACATGCTGCGCATCCTCGTATCGGGGGCCTACAAGAAGCCGCGCGAGATCAACTGGCTCCTGGGCCTCGCCCTTTTGGGCCTCAGCGTCGTCACCGCCTTCACCGGCTACTCGCTTCCCTTCGACGCCTTCAGCGTCACCGCGACCCAGATCGGCTACGGCATCGGCGCTTCGATGCCCTACATCGGAGAGTGGGTTTCGCAGCTGATCTTCGGCGGCGAGTACCCCACGCTGCACTCGATCCCGCGCGTCTACTCGCTGCACGTGCTTTGGTTCCCGCTTCTGCTCATGGCCCTGATCGGCGCGCACATGCTGATCATGATCAAGCAGAAGCACACCCAGCCCACCTACGCCAAGAAGGTGGCGCCGGGCAAGATCCTGGGCGTGCCCATGATGCCTCAGCAGGGCTACATGATGGGCGTCCTCTTCCTGCTTTACCTGGCCGTCGTCTTCTTCATCGGCGGCAGCTACATCGCCCACCCGGTCGAGGCCTTCGGGCCGCCCACGGCCTCCACGCCGGCGGTCAAGCCCGACTGGTACTTCCTCTGGATCTACGGCATCCTGCAGATCATCCCGGGTGACCTCAAGATCCCGCTGCCCTTCGGCGCCGCCATCAACTCCGAGTTCATCGGGGGCGTGCTGGTGCCCGGCCTGCTGGGCATCGCCGCGGTGCTGCTGCCCTTCCTGGACACCCGCAAGACCAAGCAGCGCTACATGGAGCTGCCCACCCGCCACCCGGTGCGCACCAGCGTGACCTTCGCGCTGATCGCCTTCCTGCTCACCACCACGCTGGCGGGCTGGAAGCAGGAGTTCGGCTTCTCCAACGGCCAGCTTTGGGCAATCATCATCGTGGGGACGCTGGCTACCTACCTGACCAGCTACCTGATCCTCGTCTCCTACTGGGGCAAGGCCCCCAAAGGCGAAGCCGGCGAGCTGGAAGAGGCTTGATCCGCTTTTCGTGAACCGGGGCCGGGCGCAAGCCCGGCCCTTTGGTATGGGAGCGGCCGCAGGCCGGAGGGGCCGCTCTTGGGATGTGGGCTAGCCGCGCATCGACGACGGACGTCGGGCCTTGCATCGCCCACAACCCCCTCCCCAGCCCTCCCCCGAGGGAGGGAGGACAACGCCTTTTGCTTGCCAACAAGCGGTGGCTGGTTTTGGTGAAATGCAGGCCCTCCCCTTGGAGGAGGTGACCGCAGGCCGGAGCGGGTTGTTTTGGGGGCGCAGGGCGCGGGCGGCCATGAACGGGTAGCGGACCTTCGGCTCGGGTAGGGCCGGCAACCCCGGGCCTCTTGGGGAAAGGGTGTTTCTTTGCGCAGCGAAGAAGCCGCGGCACCGAAGCGCGGCAGGGGCCCGATTGGTCGGCTCTGCCGGAATGCGGGGGTAGGAAATGAGGGGTTGGGAAATCAAGTAGGGTATCCAGCGTACCGCTTACGACCCCTTCGACGGGTTCCTGGACAAAGCCCGCTTCCTGCATCCCCTTTCCCGCTTCCCGCTTTTCTTGTATCCCGGGCGGCCGAGGCCGGTAGCCGGGGAGATCGGGCAACCCGCCCCGTGAACGCGGAGGTCCATGCCGGAGGGGGTCCGCTCACCGCTGCCCAAGAACCGCGAGAGAGAGGGGTTCAAACCCACCTGCCGCGACCGGAAGACGTGGACGCGGCCACCGCATCTTGGCGGTACCGCTGCACCACGGGCGGGCCCGCGGGCCCGCCCGTGCAACGCCCCGTGGACCCGGCTGGGGCGCTCCGCCCTACGCCCCGCTTTCCGTTTCCAGCTTCGCCAGCAGCTCGGCGATCACGTCGTAGCCGCCCTGCCAGAACTCCGCGGTGGTGATGTCGAAGCCCTCGCGCGCCAAGAGCTCCGCCGGCGCCACCGTACCGCCGGCTTCGAGAATGCGGAAGAGCCGCGGCTTGAAGGCCTCGCCCTCCTCCCGGTAACGCTTGTAGAGCGCCAGCACCAGGAGCTGGCCGAAGGCGTAGGCGTAGACGTAGAAGGGCGTGCCGTAGATGTGGGGGATGCTGATCCACTCCCAGTCGAACTCCTCGGGCAGCTCCACGGCGTCCGAGAACTGTTCTTCCAGGTTCGCGCGGTAGGCGGCCTTCAGCTCGTCGGCCGTTGCCCCCTCGGGGATCCGTCGGTGGGCTTCGATCTCGAAGAGGGCGAAGTAGGCCTGGCGCAGGACGGTGGCGTAGTTGCCGTCCATCTGGTCGAAGAGGACCTGACGCCGCACCTCGGCGTCGGACTCGGTGGCCAGCAGGTGGTCCACCAGCAGCATCTCGGCGAAGGTCGAGGCCGTCTCGGCCAGCGGCATGGGGGCGTGGAAGGTGAAGACGGGGTGCTCACCGGCGAGCATGCCGTGCACGGCGTGCCCCAGCTCGTGGGCCATGGTGCTGACGTCGTCGGGGCGGCCCTGGTAGTTGAGCAGCACCCAGGGCACCGTGCCCGGCGCGGGCGTCCAGCAGAAGGCGCCCCCGGCCTTGCCCTCGCGCACCTCGGCGTCGACGTGGCGGCGCTCGAAGACGCGCGCGGCCAGCTCGGCGAAGCGGGGATCGAAGGCGGCGAAGGCCTCGTCCACCATCCGGCGCGCCTCGGCGTAGCCGTAGCGCTTCTCGGCCTTGGTGACCGGAGCGTAGACGTCGTAGCGGCGCAGCCGCTCCATCCCCAGGACCCGCGCCTTGAGGCGGAAGTAGCGCTGGAAGAGGGGGGCGTTCTTGCGGCTGACCTCGAGCAGCGTCTCCACCACCGCATCGGGCAGGTCGTTGATCTTGTTGCGCACGGCGATGGCGCTGTTAAAGCCGCGCACCTCCAGGTACTCGTTCTTCCAGTCGCTGACGATGTTCTGGTAGATCTGCGCCAGCACCGGGGCGTCCCCTGAGTAGACCCGGTAGAGCTCGCGGTAGGCGGCGGCGCGCACCTCGGGGCGCGGGTCGCGGGCGTAGACCATCAGCTCGCCGCGGGTCAGGGTCTTGGTTTCGCCGTCCACCTCGAGCGTGAACTTGTAGCGGCTGGTGATGGTGTCGTAGAGGGTGTCGAGGGCGCTGCGTCCGGTGGCGTTCTTGAGGTTGACGATCTTTTCCTCGCCCTCGCTGAGGGTGTAGGGCTTCCAGGCGCGCATCCGCTCGAGCCAGTAGCGGTAGCGCTCCCCGGCGGCCTGTACGAGGCGGTCGGCCTCTTCGTCCTCCAGGTCCTTGAACCAGAGTTCGAAGAAGAGCGTTTGGTTCTCGATCTCCGCCGACTTCTGGCGCATCTGCGCGAGCAGTGCCTGGGCCTCGGGGTTTTGGGTGTCCTCGTAAAACCACAGCCCTGCGGCGGCGTAGACGCGGTGCATCAGGTCGGAAAGCTCCTCGACCTGGCGGACGATCTCGAGAAAGCGCTCCGGGGGCAGGCCGGGCTTCAGCTCGTCGCGCACGGCCTGCAGCGCCGCGGCCTTTTGGTCGAGCGCTTCGAGCGCGCGCCCAAACTCGGGCGACTGCGGTCCGCCCAACAGGTCTTCGAGGCTCCATCGCTCGGGGGTGAGGGTCGCATCCATGGAACCCACCATAACCCGCCCGTCTTAGGGGAGTGTGACCGGGGTTTCGGGGCGGAAAAACCCCGCCCAGGACGGACTAAATGCATAACCTTGCTGTATAGCGCATACCGTGGTATATTGATAAGTAGGAAGCCCGGGAACGGGCCCTTTTTTATGGGCCCCGCCGTATAATCGGGGCTATGTACGAGCCGGTGATCGGGCTGGAAGTCCACCTCCACCTCAAAACCAAGACCAAGATGTTCTGCTCCTGCAGCGCCGACTACTTCGGCGCCCCCCCGAACACCCACGTCTGCCCGGTCTGCCTGGGGTTGCCCGGGGTGCTCCCGGTGCCCAACGCCCAGGCCGTCGACTACGGCATCATGTTCGCCCTGGCGCTTGGCTGCGAGGTGCCCGAGTGGACCCAGTTCCACCGCAAGCACTACTTCTACCCCGACATGCCCAAGAACTACCAGATCAGCCAGTACGACCGGCCCATCGGCGCCCGCGGGTCCCTCGAGGTGGCCGGCGAGCGCATCGGCATCATCCGGGTCCACCTGGAAGAAGACGCCGGCAAGAGCCTGCACCCCGCCGGGGCGGACCACACCCTGCTCGACTTCAACCGCGCCGGCAGCCCGCTGATCGAGCTGGTGACCGAGCCCGACATCAAGAGCCCGGAGCAGGCGCGGCTGTTTTTGAACCACCTGCGGGCCATCGCCCAGACGCTGGGCATCTCCGACGCCAACCCCGAGGAGGGCAAGATGCGGGCCGACGTGAACGTGAGCGTGCGCCGGCCGGGCGAGCCGCTGGGCACCAAGGTGGAGATCAAGAACCTCAACTCGTTCCGCAGCGTGCAGCGGGCGCTCGAGTACGAGATCGAGCGGCAGACGAAGATCCTGAAAAAGGGCGGTCGGATCGAGCAGGCCACCCTGGGCTGGGACGAGAACGCCGGCCGCACCTACCTGATGCGCACCAAGGAGGGCGAGGCCGATTACCGCTACATGCCCGAGCCCGACATTCCCATGCTGCACGTCACCGCGGATTGGCTCGAGCGCGTGCGCGCGGCCATGCCCGAGCTGCCGGCCGAGAAGATGCGGCGCTACCAGGAGGCCGGCGTGAAGGCCTACGACGCCGAGATCCTGGCCTACGACCGCGAGCTTTCGGGCCTGTTCGACGCGGCGCTCGCGGCCGGGGCCCCGGCCCAGGCGCTGGCCAACTGGCTCAACGCCGACGTGCGCGGACTCTTGGCGGCCGGCGAGAAGGCCGTGGCCGAGACCGGCCTGAGCCCCGAGCACCTGGCGACCCTCGTGAAGCTGGCGGACGAAGGGAAGATCACCAGCCGGGTGGCCAAGGAGCTGCTGCCCGAGGTGATGCAGGGGGCCGATCCGGCGGCGCTGGTGAAGGAGCGGGGGCTCGAGGCGGTGAGCGACGAGGGGGCGCTCGCGAAGATCGTGGACGAGGTCATCGCCGCCAACCCGGCCGTGGTGGAGCAGATCAAGGGCGGCAAGACCAAGGCCATCAACGCCCTTTTGGGCCAGGTGATGAAGGCCACCCGCGGCACCGCCCGCCCCGACCTGGTGCGCAA